>Ga0209194_1000028_pt1 | contig 150184 bp, 117 predicted proteins | sample COGITO_mtgs_1004_FD_184787 | JGI IMG/M metagenome (GOLD analysis project Ga0209194, IMG submission 184787) | Pelagic marine microbial communities from North Sea - COGITO_mtgs_100413 (SPAdes) (version 2) | ecosystem: Environmental > Aquatic > Marine > Epipelagic ... | reverse complement strand
CAGCAATCGCAAGTGCTGATAGAAAAGCTAATTCTCTTTGCTCATGACTGTCTTGAACAAGGCGAATCCGCGACTCAGGTGTTTGCCAAACTGTTCGACAAGCAGAATAAGGGGGTGCCTGCATGACGCACTAACTAACGCCTCAACTATTTTTCTACCGTCAGAGCACAACACTCAAGTCTCCCCACTCCTTGACCCTAACAACAGCTCTCTCTACTCTATTTGTTGACCCAGTCTCTTTGATTCAGTCTCTTTGGCTCAGTCTCTTTTATACAGTTCCTCTATAAAGGCATCTAGACTTTCCCATGATCACTCCCTCATCTTCTCTTCGCCGTTCTGATCACAACAATATCGACTACACCGCCCCTCACCTTAGCTGGAGCGATGAAGACTACGCTGCTTTTGGCCTTAAAAATCAGCTATTCAAGCACAGCTATCACGAGCTGCCCTTGTTCCAAAAAGACACCCTTGTTGAAGTTTTAGACAGCTACCCGCGCGAATGGCTGCAGGCATTCACGATGGGCGCTGACCCCACTATTCGTAGCGAATGGCAAAGCGTAGACATTCACCCTGACAGCAGCGGTCAAGATATTTGGCAGGCGGTAGAGAAAGGTCGCCTGTGGCTAAATCTAATTCGTTTGCAGAAATATAGTCAGGACTACGCTGATATTGTTGAAGGCATGTATCGCTACGTGGGTGAACACTGCCCGCAGCTAGGCGGACCCAAGGCTGACTTTACGACCCTGCTGATTTCGTCGCCGGGGGCGCAGGTTTACTACCATATGGATGAGTCGCCTAATATGCTGTGGCACATGAGCGGCCAAAAGAAGCTGTGGGTATATCCGGCAATGGATTTGCGGCTAGTGCCCCAAGATTTTTTAGAAGAGATTTACTCGGGCGAAATCTCAGAGTTTTTGCCCTATCAAAGTGCGTTTGATGATTATGCTGAGCAGTTTTTACTAACGCCCGGCACAGTTGTTTCTTGGCCACACAATGCGCCGCACCGCATCGAAAATCTGTCTATGAATGTGTCGCTAACTACTAGCTATCAAGCGCCGCAACAAAACCGTCGTAAGCGAGTGCAGAAAGCAAATCGCTACATTTTACGCAATTTGGGCATAAAGAATCGCTCTATTGAAGAAGTGGGGATTCGCTCGAATGTTAAGCAGCTAAGCTATCGGCTGATCAACAAAGTAAAGCCTTTTAAGCCAACAAAGCATCCGCATGATGACTATGTGACAGATTTACAGATTGATCCACATGCGCCATCTGGTGTCCGTCAATTAGATCAGGCGGTGACAGCATCTTTTTCTAAGCACCGCTGATCTCCAAATGCCGATCTCCAGATGCCGATCTCGATCGCTGGCCTAAATATTCTCTTCTAGGGCTTCTAATCGCCGCCGCTCGGCTAGCTTCAGCATAATTTCCGTATGGACTTCTTTGGTGATTGGATACAGGTACATGAGAATGACGCCGCAGATTAAAAGAATAAGCGGGACGGGGCCAGCAAAGAAGCGGATGGCCTTGATTGCCGGGGCAAGCTGAACTTCTAGATCTGAGTCAAATTGGGAGGCTTCTAGCGCCAGACCGACTAAATAAATCCCTAGTGCTAGCCCAATTTTTTGTAAGAGCGTCATAAAGGCATAAAAGGTGCCTTCGCGGCGGCGGCCTGTATTTAGCTCGTCTAGCTCAATTACGTCTGGGAGGATAGACCAGGGGACAACGTAGGCCGTGGCGACACCAAAGCCTGCGATCGCGCACAGCCCGTACAGCACGCCATTTTGTCCTGGCTGCAAAAAGAACAGTCCAATCTGCACCAAAATCCAAATGCCTGAACCGAGAAAATAGAGATTACGCTTGCCGATTCTTTTACTGAGCGCCGCGCAGACAAACATCATTACCACAGCGATTCCCTGCACAATCAACGCCAATAGGCTGCCATCTACGCTCATGACATACTTGCCGTAGTAGGGAATTACCGCAGCGGTAATTTGTAGCGCCAGCCAAGAAAAGAGATAGATGCCAACAACATAGAGAAAAGGTTTGTTGCTAGCAACAATCTTTAGCTGGGTCAAAAAAGATTCTTGGACTTCGTCTGTGCGATCGCCTAGAAACTTACCCGTCGCTCTAGCCCTTTGCTCCATATAGCCATAAGTGCCAAAAATACACCAGTAGATAGTGAGAATAGACACAACGCCGCCGAAAATACCAAGCGCGGTGTAGCGCTGCGTTTCGGTCTGTAAAAAGCTGATATCTGGGTAGCTAGAGGCAATCACCGGCAGCAGGCCTGCGGCGACTAGGATAGAGAGACCGCCCACAATGGAAAAGGAGAGGCGAAATGAGGTCAGGGAGGTGCGCTCGTCGTAGTCTTGCGTCATTTCAGCAGTGAGGGTGCTGTAGGGCAAGTTAGTGGTGGTGAAAAAGACCTGAAAAAGAGAGGTAACGGCAACGTAGTACCAAAAGGCCATCCACTCTTGGCTGAAGCTAGGCACAATCCAAATAAAGCAGTAGGAGAGGCCAAAGGGAATGGCGGTAAGAAATATCCAAGGGTAGCGGCGACCCCAGCGGCTGTGCGTGCGATCGCTTAGCATCCCAACGAGTGGATCGTTCACCGCATCCCATATTTTACCAACCGCCAGCACGGAACCTGCCACCGCAGGCCGCATCCCCACTGAATCAGTAAGGAAGATCAGCAGGAAAAAAGCCAGAAACTGAGACGTGAGCCCTGCGCCAAAATCACCCGCGCCATAGGCTAATTTCACTGGCAGCGAGAGCTTGGGCGATGGATAGTTTACATTGGCGTGCGGCTGAGGTTCTATGTTAGCCATGGGGAAACCCTGTATAAATAGATAAATATTAAGTAACCTTCCCAGTCCAAACCTGAGACTTTCACGGATAGGGCTCCTTCTCGAACCCCGCAATCACCCCGCAGTTACCCCGCAATGGCAGATCTTTACGTATCCTGGTCAGATTATCATCGAACTATTGAGCAGTTGGCCTTGATGGTACACCGCTCTGACTGGCAGTTTAATCAAATTGTGTGTCTGGCCAAAGGCGGTCTGCGTATTGGCGATATTATTTGCCGAATTTCCGATCAGCCGCTGGCGATTCTTTCGACGGCCTCCTATGGCGGCGAAGGCAACCGAATTCGAGGGTCTATCACCTTTTCTAAAGACCTGAGTATGACAACGGCAAATCTGGGCTCGCGGATCTTGCTGGTGGATGACTTGGTTGATTCGGGGCAAAGCCTAAAGCGCAGCATTTCTTGGCTAAAGCATCGGTATGGTTTTTATATTGATGAGATTCGGACGGCGGTTTTATGGCATAAGGACTGCTCTTGCATTGTGCCGGACTATGCGGTCCATTACCTAAAGGACAATCCTTGGATTCACCAGCCGTTTGAGAACTACGAAGAGATGAGCTTGGATGATCTGACAGATTAGGGCTGATTGACACAAACGGAATCAAGGTCGGAGGCCAGCGTGAAAACGGTCAGTCAGCATATTTTCTTCATCGCTTTAACCAAAAGTGCTATACACTAAAGCCCGTTGAGAAAGCCTATAGATAAAGCCTATTTATTGTGCCTGTGAGCAATCCGCCATCTCAAGATATTCCGCCTGCTCGCCGTGAATCGACCGAGGTTTCGCTGGCGGAGATAGATAATATAACCCTAGTGCCTGCCTCTCAGGGGCGCGGTTTGAGGCTGATAATTTTTGTTGTGCTGTTGGCGAGCTTGGGCGGGGCGGCCTACTGGCAGCGGGGCAGACTCGTCGGTGTGAGTGCTGCGATCGCACAGGCTGATTTTGATTTTCTTTCTGGCGATCGCACTGGCGATCGCACCGAAACAGGTGCGGCTAGAGGTGCAGCCGTCGCAGAGACAGACAATAACGCAGCAACCAGTAACGCAGCACAAGCTGCTAGCACCGAAACCAGTACTGAGGCTACTACCGCAGAGTCAACTGCCGTCAGCGACAACCCGGCGGCAGTTGGTACAGGCGATGCGGACGAGCTATTGAACCACCGTCGGTATGATGTTGCTGATGTTGACTCGCTAGTAGCGTTGAGTGCAGATAGCAATATTCGCCTGCGACCCGATGCTCAAGCTGCGATCGCTGAGATGATTGCAGCGGCCAAAGCCGACGGCGTACAACTCGGTCTTATTTCAGGCTTTAGAACCCTAGAAGACCAAGACTATCTATACTTTGACCTGAAGGCCGAACGGGGCGAAAGCGCTCAGTCGCGCGCAGAAGTGAGCGCCCCACCAGGCTATAGCGAACACCATACGGGGTATGCAGTCGACTTTATTGATGAAAGTGCGCCCGATACTTTTTTAGAAGAAAGCTTTGAAACTACAGCTGCCTTTGCGTGGTTAGAAGCGAACGCTGCGTTCTTTAACTTTGAGATGTCATTTCCCGAAGACAACGCGGCCAATCTAAGCTACGAGCCTTGGCACTGGCGCTACGTCGGTAATCAAGAAAGTTTGGAGCTATTCTATAAGTAAGGCGGCTGATAAAGGCGGCTGATACTCTGCTTCCCCTGCTCGCTTTGCTTTCTGGCTGTTTGCCGCAACCTCTATACATGAATCCCACGACGCTTAACCTCCTAGCAGTCTCTGTTTTTGCCTTCACGCTGCTGAGCTTGGTTGGCCCCCTGTTAAATATTTCTCCAGGTGCAGTTGCGATCGCGCTTTCTGGCATAGCAGGCGTCTTTGCGCTCGACCGTTTTGCTGCCAAAGGCAGAGGTGGCAACCTGCTAATCGATTTAGTCTCTAGCCAGTCTTCCGACTATCGGCAGCGCATTCTTCATCACGAGGCGGGCCATTTTCTGGTCGCTCACTTGTTAGAGGTTCCCGCTCACAGCTATACCCTCAGCGCCTGGGAAGCCATCAGAGCAGGCTTACCCGGCTTGGGCGGCGTTGTCTTAGATACCGCCGCGATAGATACCGCGATAGACACTAGCTTAGAATCTAGCCTAGACACTGACCTAAAGAACAGCGCGCTTTCCTCACAGCAGCTCAACCGCTACTACATTATTGGCATGGCTGGCATTGCTGCCGAGACTGAGACTTATGGAACTGCTGAGGGCGGGCAAGACGATCAGCAACAGCTACGACAGCTATGGAAAAAGATGCAGCGTCCAGATAACACTGTCGAAGTGCAGCTACGCTGGGCCCTGTTGCAAGCACAAACTCTCCTAAGAACCCAAGAGTCTGCCTATAAAGCTTTAGTATCAGCAATGGCCGTGCGGGCGTCTGTAGAGACTTGTCAGGCTCAGATCGAACAGCATCGGGTAGAGACGGAGAGCCCCGTAACAGCGAAAGATTAGAGTCAAAAGATTAGAGTCAAAAGATTAGAGACGCAGAAAGATTAGAGACGCAGAAAGATTAGAGACGCAGAAAGATTAGAGACGCAGAAAGATTAGAGACGCAGAAAGACTAGAGCCAAAAGATAGAGATCATCTATAAATTGCTCGAAGCGCGGATTTGCCTATGAAATTTCCGTAGCTACGACCTGATTTCGGCCAGATGCTTTTGCCCGCAACAGATTTTTATCAGCTCTGTCAATCAGGCTCATGCCTTGGGCGTCATCGTCGGCAGTGAGTTCTGCCATACCGATGCTAACTGTGACAGACAAGGTTGTTAGTTCATCTGCCGGATAGACTAGTTGAAAAGGCTCACTAGCGATGGTTTCTCGCAAACGATTGGCAATGGCAGCGGCTTCTGTTGCGCCTGTATTGCTAAGCGTCACAATAAACTCTTCTCCACCAAAACGAAACGGCGTGTCGTAAAATCGCATATCAGCGACCAGTCGTTGGGCTAGCTGCCTCAGAATTTCGTCGCCAACCAGATGCCCAAAGCGATCGTTTATCCGTTTGAAATAGTCAATATCTAGCACCATTAAAGAGAGCGGTGCTTCTTTTATCCGCGCCATTTCGATCTGATTGGGTAGCTCTAAGTCAAAGGCTCTGCGGTTACTGATTTGAGTAAGGGCGTCGACCATGGCTACGGCAGAAAGCCAGTCGTTAATGCGCGAAAGATTGCGGTAGCGCTGTGCTCTGTTGAGGCTAACTTGCAGATGTGCCTGAATCAGGCGGCACTGACCTGGATGAAACTGAGAGGATGGTGAGACTGGCGGGGTATCGACCTGGCTTTCGATTTGGCTTTCAAAAAAATGATTGTTAGAAGAATGAGGGGATGTTGGATTTTGTGTTGTTTTACTCTCTTCACTGAGGCCGTCATCTGTAGGCAGCCAAAGGTGCGCGTCGGCACCTGACTCTAGGGCTAGAGAGGTATTTTCTAGCTGAAGCGCTGTTAATTCGTAGTAGCTGGTCGTACTTGGCCGGACGCATTCTATAACAAGGGTATAGGCAATTGGGTCTTTTCCAAACGTCTTAGTCACTGACTGGTCTATGAGTGCTGAAGCCTGAATAAGAATCACATCTGGAGGGCGATCGTCAATGAGCGCTGTAGCTTCTGATGCAGAGCGCGCAGTGGTGACAGTTAATGCATCTAGCCCTCTCACCTGGGATCGCAAGTTGGATATAAACTGGTTGTTTCCTATTAGCAATACGCTGTTCATATAGCCTCAGACGTGAAAGGCCAAAAGCGGCCTGCTAGTAGCGCAACGTAGCCGATTATTATTTAGTCGTTTGTTATTTTTTATTGTCACTGTTTATTTGTTGTCACTGTTTATTAGCCATTTACTAACTTCCACTGCTTATTATCTTTGGAGCAGTTCAGCGAAATGTCATCAAATATTTGCCAATGTATGCCATTGATTTTAAAAGGGTTTTGTTATTCATTTGACGGTCTCTATCTCGCCGCAACCATCGACCTAAAACATCGATCTAAGGGTGAGGATCCTGTAAAAAAAATCGTCTTTTTGGGCCTTCTATGACCTCTCCTAATCAGTCTTTACTTTGTCACCTTATGTAAAAACTATATGGCTTTTATGCATCGCTTCCATGCAAGAACAGCAATCTTACAAGAACCTGCTAATCAAAAGGCGGTTATCAATAGTCAAGTCTGTACACAAAAACTGGCAGCTCATTAGTATTACAAAATGCTCTCTGGGCGACAGATGGCTCGTGATACTAACGCCGTGATGTTGACCCTATGATATTGCTATGTAGTAGGTGCAGGTGTCCGCACGAGCGGATTTCAATATGATTATGATACTGTTTGCAGCTTTAGTTACATAGCGTTCTCTAGAACTTACTAAAAGCCAATAGAGTCGATTAGGTTTTTAAAACCTATCAAAGTACATACCGTAGACTGCTTGTTTTTTCAAATTATTAAGGGCGAAACCTGCAAAATATGGCACCATTGATTAAATCTGCCTTCAAACCTGGAAAACTCGTCGCCCTGCTTTCAGCGTTCGTTTTATGTCTGCACCCAACTCTTCATCATTTTCCTCGCAAAGCTCTTCGTCTCAGTCACTCCAGAGTCTGAGCGGGGCTGAGATTCGCCAACAGTTTTTAGATTTTTACGCAGCGCGATCGCATCAGATTTTGCCGAGTGCGTCGCTGGTGCCAGAAGACCCAACGGTGCTGCTAACGATTGCCGGGATGCTGCCATTTAAGCCGATTTTTTTGGGTCAGCGGACGGCTGAGTTTGCGCGGGCAACAACTTCGCAAAAGTGTATTCGCACGAACGATATTGAGAATGTGGGACGCACAGCGCGGCATCATACGTTTTTTGAGATGCTGGGCAATTTTAGCTTTGGTGACTACTTCAAAAAAGAAGCGATCGCCTGGGCCTGGGAGCTATCGACTCAGGTGTTTAAGCTGCCTGCTGAGCGAATCGTGCCGAGCGTATTTAAAGATGACGACGAAGCCTTTGCCATTTGGCGCGATCACATTGGCATTCCAGAACATCGCATCATTCGTATGGGCGAAGCCGACAACTTTTGGAAGTCTGGAGCGACCGGCCCCTGCGGCCCCTGTTCTGAGCTGTACTACGACTTTCACCCAGAGCAAGGTGATGAACATATCGATCTCGAAGACGACAGCCGCTTTATTGAGTACTACAACCTGGTATTCATGCAGTACAACCGGGATGTGGACGGCAATCTGACTCCTTTACAGGCGCAGAACATAGATACGGGTTTAGGGCTAGAGCGGATGGCCCAAATTTTGCAGGGCAAGCCGAACAACTATGAGACAGATTTGATTTTTCCGATTATTCAATCGGCGGCGGCAATTGCCGGGATGGATTATTTTCAGGCGACGGATGCCCAAAAGGTGTCGCTAAAGGTCATTGGAGATCATGTGCGCTCGGTGATGCATATGGTGGCCGATGGCATTTCGGCAGAAAATACGGGGCGCGGCTATGTGCTACGCCGGTTGATTCGGCGGGTGGTGCGTCATGGCCGCCTGCTGGGGATTGACAGGCTGTTTACGGTAGAGGTTGCTGAGGCATCAATTGCGCTGTCTGAGGCGGCTTATCCGGCGGTGCGATCGCGTGAAACCGCGATTAAAAACGAGCTTTCGCGTGAAGAGAGTCAGTTTCTAAAGACGCTAGATCGCGGTGAAGCGCTGCTGGCCGAGATTTTGGCAGATCATCCCAAGCAAGTTTCTGGCGAAGATGCGTTCAAGCTATACGATACCTACGGCTTTCCGCTAGAGCTGACGCAAGAGATTGCTGAAGAGAGCGGCGTGACGGTCGATGCGGACGGCTTTGAACAGGCCATGGCGGTGCAGCGAGAGCGCTCTAAAGATGCACATGAAACCATTGATTTAACCGTACAGGGCAGCTTAGACATGCTGGCCGAGGAGATTGATTCTACTGAGTTTGTTGGCTATGTGCGTAGCGATGCGCAGAGCCGCGTAGAGGCAATTTTGATTGACGGTGAGTCGGTAGAAACAGCCCAGACGGGCGCTGAGGTGCAGGTGGTGCTAGACCAGACGCCTTTTTACGCAGAGTCGGGCGGACAGATTGGCGATCGCGGCTACCTTACGGGTGATGACTTAGTGATTCGCGTTGAAGATGTGCAAAAAGAAGGCGATTTCTTTGTGCATTTTGGCAAGGTAGAGCGCGGCACGCTGAAGCGCACAGACTCAGTTAGCGCCAAAATTGACCGGGCCTGTCGCCGCCGGGCCCAGGCGAACCACACTGCTACGCACCTATTGCAGGCCGCGCTAAAGTCTATCGTTGACGACTCTATTTCGCAGGCGGGCTCGCTGGTAGACTTTGACCGGCTGCGCTTCGACTTTCACGCGCCCGAAGCGCTCACGCTTGATCAGCTTCAGCAGGTAGAGCAGCAGGTAAATACCTGGATTGCAGAAGCCCACCCGGCAGATGTGCAAACGATGCCCATTGCCGAAGCCAAGGCCAAGGGCGCGGTGGCAATGTTTGGGGAAAAGTACGGCGATGACGTGCGGGTGATTGACTATCCGGGCGTTTCGATGGAGCTGTGTGGCGGCACGCATGTGGCCAATACGGCTGAGATTGGCGTGTTCAAGATTATTTCTGAAACGGGCGTAGCGGCAGGCATTCGACGAATTGAGGCGGTAGCGGGCCCGGCAGTACTAGATTATTTGGAAGTGCGCGATCGCATTGTGAGAGATCTTAGCGCTCGGTTTAAAACCAAGCCAGAAGAGATTAGCGATCGCGTCACTAGCCTTCAAACCGAGCTAAAAAATACTCAAAAAGAGCTTTCAGCCCTCAAATCAGAGCTAGCGCTAACCAAATCTGACCGGCTGCTAGAGAGCGCCGAAATTATCGGTGGGACGCCCGTGATTGTGGCCAATCTGGAGGCAGTAGAGCCGGAAGCCCTAAAGACAGCGGCTGAGCGGCTATTGCAAAAGCTGGGCGATGGCGCGGTCGTCCTCGGCTCTGTGCCCTCAGAAGGCAAGGTAAGCTTAGTCGCGGCCTTTAGCAAACCTGTGATTGGCAAGGGCTTGCAGGCCGGTAAGTTTATAGGTGCGATCGCAAAACTTTGTGGCGGCGGTGGCGGCGGACGGCCCAACTTTGCACAGGCTGGTGGACGCGATGCTGCCAAGCTACCCGAGGCGCTAGAAACAGCTAAGACCCAAATCAAAGCGGCCCTGACAGAGTCGTAGCTCTGTCGCTGTAGTTTTTGTTTGAGCGTTATAGCTTAGCTATTCTGATCGCGATCGCAACTGGTTTGATAGAGGTTATAGACCAGTTGGCATGACCAGCTGGTACAACCGGCTGCCTTTAACGGCTTTTGCTTAGCTCATTGCTATCTTGCAGTCTATGCAGCCTTTGGTAAAGTCCTTCCTCTTCTATTAGCGTTTCGTGATTGCCAATTTGGCTAATGCGGCCCTGATCGAGCACCACAATTTTGTCGGCGTCGCGAACGGTGCTGAGCCGGTGGGCGATGATGATGAGGGTGCGGGTGCCGAAGAGCGATCGCATGGCCATCTGAATTGCCCGTTCAGACTCATAGTCTAGGCTAGAGGTCGCCTCGTCAAACACCAGCACATCCGGATTCACAATCAGCGCCCTAGCAATACCGACCCGCTGCCTTTGCCCACCCGATAGGCGCACCCCGCGCTCACCCACAGTAGTGAAATACCCCTTGGGTAGCTGTTGAATAAATTCATGGGCCTGGGCAATTTTGCAGGCCGTTGTAATCTCTTCGAAGCTAGCGCTTGGATTGCCATACAGCAGGTTCTCCATCAGCGTACCGTTAAAAATATCCACCTCTTGATGCACAATCGCCAGTCGCTTGCGATAGGCCGTTACATCTAGCTGCCGGATGTCTTTACCATCAATCAACAAACCGCCGCTGTCTGGCTCAAAATAGCGAAACAACAGCTTTACTAGCGTTGATTTACCAGAGCCAGAACGGCCCACAAGCGCAACCGTTTGGCAGGGTTCAATCAACAATTCAATGTTGTTGAGGACAGGTTTTTTGGCGCTGTAACCGAAGGTAAGCTGGTGAAAATGAACCTTGCCCGTAAATTGATAGGTCGGACCGTCAGCCAAAAGCGCGCCCGCATCCCGTCCGGGAGGAAGCGCCGTAAACTCTTGAAACCGGACCATTGGCGCAGATCGGCGCGCAAACATTTCTGCTAGCTCACAAATAGGGTCAACTTCGGCATAGGCCATGCTTGCAACCGTTAAGATCGTAATGAAATGGCCAATAGAAATTGCGCCGTTGACCGTGAGCCATAGCGTGCAAACCAGCACAATAAACGTACAGCTTTGCACAAAGGTGCGCTGATAGGTACTCAGCCACGTATATCCCCGATGAATACGGTAGTCAAGAACTTTGAACTCTCGATCTAGCCGGGTCGTCTGGCGATGCAGCTCGGTAGATTCATTGCCAAACGCCTTTACCGTCTTAATGTTAGTGATAATTTCAGAGTTGCGGCTATCAGTGTTCTCAATGTAGTTTTCTAGACGCTCTTCCTTAACAGCTAGATCTTTTAGTCCTAAAAAGCTATTGAGCAATATGGCCGACACTGAGCCCAAAACAATCGCGGCAATCCGCCAGTCAATCAAGCTAATGACAACAAAAATACCAAAGACTCTAACCGTTTTAGGAATGAGCTGTTCGATGATGAAAGGAAAAGTCCAGGTATAGTTAGAGAGCCCTTTAGCGACCCTAGCAGCGATCCGGCCAGGATTGTTTTCGTCGTAAAACTCCAACGGCAGCGTGAGAATTTTTCTCAAGGCATTTTCAGCGTGGTCTCGGCGAGCCCGAAAGGCAGTGTCCCAGCTAAACCAGCCGCCAAGCCAGGGTTGAATCGGGGCGCGGCCTACAGAAATGATGCCAATTAGCGCTACTAGCACCCATACGGAAAACTGAGACGTGGCCGTGCTGTCGAGTAAATTTGCAATTCGATCGATGACTTGCTGTAACGGAGCATCAAGTGCCTGTTGTGAAATGGCATTTAGAATTTGCCCTGTTGCATAGGGTACAAAGAGATCGATAACTTCAAAGAGACTCATCATGGCCGCGCTGAAGAGTGCAATCCGCCAGTAGTTTCGGTAGTAGCCTAAAATGGTAAAAAACTTTTGCATGGTTCGACAGATAATAAATCTGTGTTTATTGGTAGACTGCTGCTCGAAATCAGTGAATATTAGATATATAAAAGCAACAGAATATGTCAACGTTGTTTAACGCTGTGAACACTGTCTGTGGCTTGCTGTCTGTAATTTAAGGAAAAAGATCTTGAAGAGAAAGTTTTACAAGCCTAACCGCTGCTGATTTCAATGCCCAACATGATTCTAGAAACACGGCAATATGACACCGTGAGCCAAATGACACCGTGAGCCAAGACGTTATGCGCTAATAAAACAATCTAGCAATCCTTAACCAGCAAGACCGGAAGAGCCAGACTGTGGCAGCATTTTCTAGCCTGAAAGGCTTATCAGGCTAGGCATATGTTTTGTCTGCTCGAAGGAAGTTTTAGGCAAATTTCTTTGTATCTATGCTTCTGGTCTTGTTTTTGTTTGATCTGACTTTTGTTTAGTCTAGTCGTAGAAGCTCAATGCAAGTAGTAGAAACCTGATGCAAGGTTAAGCTGCGATAGAGACTTTCTGAGGCAGGGCTAGCCGCGAATGGTGAAAGAGGTTTTCTGCTTACTCATGGATTATCTCTAACGCTGTTAGAGTCGTTTCGTTTGAAGTGACTAATTTAGCAATCATAACCAGGGAAAATTGATTTCGCAACTGTTTTTGAGATTTTCTTGGCTTAACAAAAAAAATATTCAAGAAAAAATCGACCCCGTACAGCTCAGCGATGTGTAGCCATACAAGGTCGAATAGTTTTTTTGTTGCTGATGTCATGCAGTATGAGACGGCTGCCTGCCGACAGCCGTCTCATACTGTTAGCGCAACTCTAATGGTGATGAGCGTGCTGCTCAGCGGCACCAGCGGGTGCGACCTCTGGATGATGCTCGTTGGCATCATGACTATGGCCGGAGTGATTGTTGCTGTCGTGGCTGTGTCCATTCTCAGCGTGATCATGGTGGCTGTGACCGTTCTGGCTGTGACCGTTCTGGCTATGACCGTTCTGGTTATGGGCATGGTGACCGTGGCTGTGGTCATGGCTGTGGTCGTGGCTGTGCGCAGCAGCAGTGGCCTCGCGCAGCTCAGCATTGACAGTTACTGGCTCGGCTTCTAGCAGCGCTTGAATATGGATATCAGCCCAGTCAGCCGACATTTGCATAAACTCAGGATGATCGTTAACACAGTCCATTTGCGCGTAAGTCACCTGAGGGTTCTTGCGGCGCAGGCGATGAATGATGTGGTCTACATCTAGCAGCGTTTCGTGATTTTCGGTGGCGAAGCCGATAGGCATCATGACCAACGCAGTTGCGCCTAGGTCAATAATATTTTGACCCGCCTGCTCCATGTTGGGCTGTGTCCAGTCGATCAGCGGCGTATCGTGATTCATCCAGCCAATAGAAATTAGCGGATACTTGTAAATTAGCTTTTCGCGCACAGCTTCATACAGCTTCTGGCTCTCGTCAATGCCGGAGGTAAAGCCTTTTGCCTTGTGAGGACAGCCGTGATTGAGCAAGATGATGCCGGTTTGCGAGGGCAGGTGAGCAACAGCCAGGTCTTTCTTAATCTTTTCTTCGACGAGATTGGCTAGCAGCGTAATGTAGCGATCGCGATCGTAAAAAGAAGGAATGTAGCGAGTTCCTTTTAGCCAGTGCTCTCCTGAACCAGCCAGATTGGTGAGCGCTTCATTGACCTGCTCTACCGCAATCCCGCTGGTAAAAATAGAATCTACTACGAGCAAAGGATAGATCAAAAGCTTGGTAAAGCCTTCTGCTTTGACCTGGGTTAGCACCTGCTCGGGCAGATGAGGCGCACAAAAGTTAAAGGCTTTGAATACTTTGACCTGATCGCCCCAGCGCTGCTGCAAACAGCCTTCGATACCGGCGCGCTGTTTTTCAAAAATGGCATTGTGTGGTGAGATAAACTGACCGTGCTGGTGGCTCCACTCGTGCAGGTCAAATATTGCGAGCAGCTTAGCCAGCGGCGGATACACCCAAGTAGGGACGGGGGCAAACTTAGCGGTCAGCAGGTTGAGCGCTTGCTCGTTATAGTTGGCAAAGTCTTCGTAGCTTTCGACTTCGCCATAGCCCATCAGCAAGACAGCGACGCGATCATCAGTAGGCATGGTGGCGCTCTCTGCTAAGTGCTGTTGTTGAATAGAAGTCATGCGGTTCGGTGGGTCCTTGTTCTAGTAGGGTTGCTTCTTTAGAAGTCTGCTTTGTTAAGTTGAGGCTCTTATAGACGGGATTTTACTAGGCAGACGATAAATTGCCTACTCTATAGGTGTCTTTGAAGCTATCAATTCAAAACGTACGTTCTCATGTTCTCTTAATCGTACCGATAAGATCCTAAAGTAATTCTCTGTAAAGCGAAGAAAATCTATAACTTAAGCCGGAATCAGCCCCTTTTCGTTTTTTAATGTATCTGAAGCAACACACGGTTTGCTAAAGCTGTCTTCTAAACCACCTCTCAAGATAGATGCTCTTGAGACAGATATTCTTCTTTATTCGCTCCATAGACGGCGGCGCTGTTTCCCGCGCAGGCGCAGGTGAGTTTCTCTGAGCAAATCTGGAATGTTTAGCTGCTCGGGGCATCTAGGTAAGCAGTCGCCGCAGTCTGTGCATCGGTTGCCACGCTGCCCAGGAAACCAGTGCCCGGCATTTTCAAACATGCCGTAGCGGTATTGACCAAAAGCTTTCATATCGTAGGCGATGGCCAAGTTGCGTAGTCGTAGCACTTCGGGGATGTTGATAGCCTCGGGGCAGGGCAGGCACTGGTGGCACTGGTGGCAGCGATCGCGCCCTAAAGCCTCTGCCTGCGCTCGTTCTAAAGTTGTGATCGCCTGTTTTTCAGCGGCACTCAGCGGCCATACCTGATCAGCTACCTGAAGCGGCCAGCGGAGTTCATCGGCGGTGGCTGGGCCGAGGCTGAGGGTTGTAATTCGAGGATCGCTCAGCAGCCAGCGATAGTTCAGCAAAAGCGGATCGTAGGGATGGCATAGCTCTACAAGCCTGGCAGGCGGAGTGTAAAGCATCCCGGCCTTATCGGCAGGTGAGATGATAAAAATGCCCATATCCTGCTGATGGGCTTTGGCAATAGCGGGTGCGTTGCGCTGAAAAAAGAAGTTGTAGTGGAGATTGACAAAGCTAAAAGCACCGGTATCAATTGCAGCTTCGATTACCGCTAGCGGTGCGTGGGTAGAAAACCCAATGTGATGAATCAGCCCTTTCGCTTGCAGCTTGATCAGGGCCGCTAGCATGTCGGCTTTGACCGTCGCGAGATGGTCAGGTGTGTTAATGCCGTGAATTGCCAGACAGTCTAGATAGTCAACCCCTAAGCGGTTGAGCGATCGCTCAATGGCCTCTTCTATTTTTGAGCTAGGTAGATTCGGCGTCAGCTTGCTGGTTAGCGTGAGCTGTTTACGCTGAACTGACCCGTTTTTCAACCCGTCTTTCAATAGAGATGCGATCGCCTGCCCAATGTACGCCTCGCTCTGGCCGTAGGCGGGCGCGGTTTCTATGTGGTTGATGCCTTGAGCTATCGCCGCTGCCATTACCGAATGGGCGATCGCAGCCGAGTCAAACCGCATCGTGCCCAAAGAAAAGACCGATAGCTGCCGCTCGGTTTTGCCAAATCGGCGATCGCGCATATTCCTCTAACTTCCTCTAATTCTGAAAATCCTCTAAGTAGAGCGGCCCCGCTCGGCAAAGTCGGCAGGGCTAATGCTTGATAAAAAGGCGTGAAAAGCTTCCTTTTCAGCCACGTCAGCGTCTATATCGACTGGCATCGCCGCATCTAGAATAACTTCCTCCATCACCCAAATCGGCGCATTTACCCGCAACGCAACCGAAATAGCATCGCTTGGGCGGGCATCTATTTCCTTTTTCTTCTTGCCCTTGCCTATCGTCATCACCGCATAGAAGGTATTGTCTCGAAGCGCATGAATTACGACTCGCTCCAACGCCATCTCCCAGGCCGCCATCATGCTAACAATCAGATCGTGCGTCATCGGGCGAGTTGTTCTTTCACCATCTAAAACTGCTCGGATAGTTCGCGACTGCTCTGGAGATATAAAAATAGGTAGCTGTCGTCGCTGTGAGCTGTCTCTCAGCAAAATGACTGGATTTCGAGTGCCTCCATCTATGGCAATTCCCGCAACCTGCATCTCAATCATCTGTTATTTCCTTAGGTTCGCTAGGTAAACGTTCACTGATTAAAAGGGAGACTTTATATAGATTTTTGCCATCGTTTGAGAGAAGCGTTTAGAAAAACAGTCCTCACACAACAGCGGTTTCTACTCTAGGCTAAAGCGATTTTTGTGCGAACTCAGCGAAAGATAAAAAAACTTTATCGAAACTATCGTATAGGTAAGGCTGCGGTAGCTACGGTGAGCAAAGACACAATTGCGCTAAAGTTGAGCGGTAACTGGCAAAATGGTTTCAATCAAACGTGTTTACCGGCTTAGTTCAAAGCATAGGTCAGCTTCAGCACCTCAATCCCTATCAGCTTAAAGTAACCTGTCAGACGCCCCAAGATCCGGTCTTAGTGGGGATTGCCTTAGGCGATAGCATTGCAGTTGACGGCGTGTGCCTAACGGTGGAAAAAATACTCAGCCAAGGGTTTATTGCGACGGCTTCACCAGAAACGCTCTCTAAGTCAACGCTGGGCGAGGTCAGCGAAAATGGCCCGGTGAATTTGGAGCCCTCTCTACGCGTTGGCAGCAAAATTGGCGGCCACTTTGTCACCGGGCATGTAGACGGGATGGGCCGCCTAGACAGCGCTGAGCGCACAGCCAATGCCTGGGAAATTAGCTTTCGAGATGTTAGCCCACGGGTGGCTCGCTACCTGGTCAATAAGGGCAGCATTGCGGTCAACGGCATTAGCCTGACGGTCGCTGAATGCAGCGCGTCGGGCGACTGGTTTTCTACAGCGGTAATTCCTGTAACCTACGCGGAGACAAACCTGCAATATTTGCGCCCTGGCGACCGGGTGAATTTAGAAGGGGACGTGCTAGGAAAATACGTAGAGAAGTTTCTGCGGGTGGTGCCTAGAACGGACCTAGAGACGGCAGGCTCAGGGCCGACAGGAGCAGGCGCTGACGGCATAGATTTGTCGATGTCTTTTCTATCGGAACATGGCTACTTGTCTTAACTAGCTGCTGCGCTTGTCGGGCGTCTTTACGGTTAGGCTAGCGGCTTATGAGCTGAGCCTATGGACAGTAGAGCTAAACCTATGGACAGTAGAGCGTCTCGCGAGTTTTTCGACCAGTTACGCTGTTAGTCCCACTCGCAATCTTGCAGAGCTTTCTGTTATCTCTAGGATCTAGCAGAACATCTGTAAAGTCTGCGCCTTCGATATTCGCCCCTTCAAACTCGATATTGATGGCATAGGCCCCTTCTAGATTGGCGTCTTTAAGGTTTGCCCCTGCTAGGCTTGCCCCGTCTAACGTTGCACCTTTGAGGTTTGCCCCTTCTAGATTGGCGCGAGTGAGCCGGGTGGTAAAGAGGCGCACTAGCTCTAAGTTGGCGTGGCTGAGGTTTGCCTCGGTCAAATCGGCGCGGGTGTAGTCATTATCGGTGAGGTCTTGGCCAGAAAAGTCCTGCTGGCGAAGGTTTTTGCGGTCAAAATTGGTTGCTAAAGCGCTTTGGTCACCGGTTAGCCCACTGCTGACGAATACAGCGCTAAAGGCCAGCACAGCTATCAGCAGGCTTATGGCGATCGCGCGGCTCGCTTGCTGAATCCACTGGCCAATAATTTTTTTACTGGTTTTTCTACGGTTAGTTGCGATGGTTGAAATCTTGACCACTGCTCTACTGCCACCTGCTTGCATTTTTTTTATTTTACCGAATGGGGGATCAATCCCATCAGATCAATTCTTTGGCTCAAGCCGTTTGCTATGAGTAGCGCTCTAGATCTCGTCTCCTCCTCCCCCTCTCCAAATTTATCCTCTCTTACCTTGTCTCCTAATTGAGATCGCCGTCTAGCAGGCTGTTTTTACTGTGCGCGCCTGCGGTGATTTTATAGTTGCTTGGGAGCTGCCGAGGTCTGCTGATGGGGTGAATGATGTGAAACCGATTGAAGTCGATCACGCGCCTGCCGTGGCTGCTAGTGAGCAAGATATCGGCGAAGCGATGATCCCAGTGGATGGCTTCGGCGGTGAAGGTGTGGCGGGCGTGGATGGTTTGGGCGAGGGTTTCGTCTAGGCCGGTGAGGGTAACGATAATTTCGGCGCGATCGCGTTTCAATGTCTCTACCGTATCGCCATCGAGCAGCCCCCCCGGCAAAATTTGATGCATCGCCGTCCAAGACAGGCTAAAGACAGGGGTGTGCGATCGCACCAGCGTAATGTCATGAAAGCGCCGCATAAAATCGCCCTCAGCACTGTACTCATCTCGTACCAGCGTTACCCAAAGCTGCGCTTCTAAAATATAGTTTTTGCGCTTATTTGCCGTGCGAAACATGAGCGTCGGCACGCCGTTAAAAGGTGCGATTACCGCCACATTGCTAAATAAGATACGCGCAGTTGGCAAAGAAAAGCGGGCGTACACCAGGCCCGTTGTCATGGCAATAAAGAACAATCCAACCAAAGACTCGATGACTACGAGCCAGTGCGCGTACAGCTTGGTAGGATACATTGCGCCATAGCCAATAGAGGCCATCGTCTGCACGCTAAAAAAAAACAGCTTTAGCAGATGCCCAGGGTCAGTTCGGTCAACAGTGGCGACCCCATCACCCCAGTTATAGGCCACTGCAAACAGTCCATTTATCGACAAGTACAGCAGGCTCGTCAAGCTGATGAACGTCAGCCAGGGGATAGTCAGCAGCAGGTGATAAATATCGCCCCAGTAAGAGTGCGGATCGCCAATCCGCTCAATTTCTGGGTAGGCATTGTTTCCGACAAAAAATTTTTTTGACGCGCGACGAAGCTGAGGCCGAAACATGGTCTCTCCTAGAACAGAGGCAGGAAGTTATTGGGTATTTGGGTATATGGCTTGGGTGGCAAAATGCACCCGGCTTTTATAAAGACCTTTTGCGTTTTGCCATCTATAATTTCTATCGCTTGATAAGCAATCGAAACACCTAGAATCCCTAGGATAGCGCCTATATCAATACTGAAGGTTAGAGGTTTCTACGTTTTTAACCCACACACAATCAGTAGCGGCTAATTGCTAGCGTGGAAGGCGATCCTTACAGAACGCCATTTTTTACTGTATAGATGGGTAGTGGTACTGATGAAATCTGATATCAATCTAATCTGGAGCCCCGAGGTCACTATGAAGCCGTTTGCCGTTTGCAGCCTGAGTTTGGGTGTTGTTTTAACGACGCTTTCTCAGCCGCCTGCTGTTGCTAGTAACAGTGCTGTTAATCTAGGGTCTAGTCAGCATGGAAGACAGTCTGCTGTGTCTTCGCCGCAACTCGTTGCCGTTGCGCTTACTGTTACTAGCCTGCGCCCTGGTGATGAAGGCGCAGATGTTCGCGCTTTGCAGCGCTATCTCAGCAGAAACGGCCTTTATTCGTTCATGATCGATGGCGTTTATGGTCAAGATACTGCTAACGCGGTAGCTACTTACCAGCGAATTCGCAACCTGCAAGCAACGGGTATTGCCGACCGGGAAACGCTAGCCGATATGGAGTTTGATTTTTTACCGGGGGCAAGCCCGACAAGCGCTGCGATTCCGCTACCCCCTTCTAGCGGTTCGCCTGCTATTAGATCGGGCCGTTTGGTGCCAGGCAGTTCGGGTACAGATGTTATTGCCTTGCAGCAAAGACTGACTGATTTTGGCTTTCCCGTTTTTGTCGACGGCGTCTATGGTTTGGAAACGCAGCAGGCTGTGCGCACTTATCAGCGGGTTCAGGGGCTGCCTGTCACGGGGGACGCAGATAGAGAAACCCTGAGAAGTATGAGCCTTTCAACCTCAAGCGGCGGCACGTCTAATCAATATCGCTATGTGGCGGCGGTGATTGCCTCTAGCGCTGAACTCAGTAGCGTTCGCGAATTTTTTGAAGATGCCTATGTGGATCGCGATCGCCGCGGCGAATTCATTAACATTGGCAATTTCGATACTCGCTTTCCGGCAGAAGCAAAAGTCAACGCGGCGATCGCAAGAGGCTTTCGTACTCGCGTTCTGTATCGATAGATCTACGGCTGCTAGATTCGCTGCCCCTAGATTTGCTGCCCCTAGATTTGCTGCCCCTAGATTTGCTGCCCCTAGATTTGCTGCCCCTAGATTTGCTGCTCCTAGATTCGCGTTATCTGCATAACAACTCCGTACAGGGTTAGAGGCCGAATAAATCAGGCGAACTTATAATAATGGGGCTAGTTCTTCTTTTTTATACCTATGGCGATCTCTATAGCGCAGCCCGATTTAGACCAGCTTTGCGAGCAGCTTGAAACGGGAGATTTGGTCGCCCGCAAGCTGGCTTTAGCATCGCTGCGCAACGTTCCTGCCCAGCAGGCTGTGCCGCTCATTAAAAAGGTCTTGAATGACAAGAACGAGCAGGTCCGCTCGATGGCGATCTTTGCGCTAGGGCTTAAGCCGATGGCTGAATGCTACGGCCTGCTCGTCAACATTATGGAAACGGATCCCGACTATGGGATTCGGGCAGACGCCGCTGGCGCGCTAGGCTACCTCGAAGATCCTCGGGCGTTTGATCCCTTGGTAAAAGCATTTTACGAAGACGTTGACTGGCTCGTTCGCTTTAGCGCGGCGGTGTCTTTGGGCAACCTCAAAAACCCGGAGGCGCACGATGTGCTGATTGCGGCGCTCAATAGCCCAGAAGTGGTAATTCAGCAGGCTGCGATCGCAGCGCTTGGAGAAATTCGCGACATCGAAGCGGTCGATCACATCTTGAACTTTGCCCAAGCAGATGATTGGCTAGTGCGTCAGCGGCTAGCAGAAGCCCTGGGCAACTTGCCAACCGCCAAAAGCCTTTCCGCACTGCGCTATCTCGCCAAGGACGCGCACTCTCAAGTCTCAGAAGCCGCTCGCATTTCGCTGCAGCGACTAGAGTCAAAATAAGCCCTTCACGGCCATTAGACAGCAGACGCTTTAGCGCATGGTTTAGCTAGCGTATGGTGCATGGCCTGTGTACGGGCAAGCCGCCCATGTTAACCAAATCTCGGTATGCATTCAGTGTGTATAAAAAACACAGGTATATCTGGGTATATTAATTCTAAGAGGTGCTTTTTTATACTGTCTTTTAGGGAAAATCTGCGCAATGGAAAAATACCTGCTTTCTGAGTCCGTACCGATTCCTAAGAAAATTCGTAGGCCTTGGTTTCTGCTTGGCTGCGGCTGCTTGCTAGCAGGCGGTGTTTATTTGAGCTTTGTGGATCTTGGTGGAGAGGCGATCGCGCCAGCACGGGACGGCTCGTTAGCCGCAATTGAAGCGACACAGTAAAACCCCTAAGTTCAATAACTTGAATGACTAAAACAAAGAGCACTCCGCATAAGTGGAGTGCTTTTCGTTTAGCTTATTGGCTTAGCCCTTTAGACTAGCCTTTTGGCCTAGCTGAGCAGTCGGTTACAGTCTGCTCTGTTGAAGGGTTTAAGTTTACTCGGCCCACTCAGTGTGGAAAAAGCCATCCTTGTCTGTCCGTTCGTAGGTGTGGGCACCAAAGTAGTCACGCTGTGCCTGCGTTAGGTTTTGAGGCAGGCGGGCCCGGCGATAGCTATCGAAGTAATCTAGCGAGGCGCTAAATGCAGGCACAGGAATGCCAATCTTCGCAGCCGTCGCAATGACTTCACGCCAAGCGCTTTGCCGATCCAAAATCGTCTGCTTAAACTCAGGGGCTAGCAGCAGGTTGGCGAGCTTAGCATCTTGGTCGTAGGCGGCTTTGATTTTGTTGAGGAAAGCCGCGCGAATAATACAGCCACCTTTCCAAATGCGAGCAGTCTCACCGAGATCTAGGTCATACCCATTCAGCACAGATGCCTTGCTGAGCAAATCCATACCCTGCGCATAAGAGCAAATCTTGGAGCAGTAGAGTGCATCGCGAATCTTGCCGATGAACTCTTTCTTATCCCCATCAAAGCTAGCCGTGGGCCCCGTGAGCTGTTCTTCAGCAATCACTCGCTCTTCTTTGATGGCCGACATAATGCGGGCATTGACAGCCGCTGTGATGGTTGGAATGCTAACACCGACCTCTAGCGCGCTCATTACAGTCCAGCGGCCTGTGCCTTTTTGGCCCGCTTTGTCCATAATCAGTTCGACTAGAGGTTTGCCCGTTTCCTCGTCAGTCTTGGTGAAAATATCAGCGGTAATTTCGATTAAAAACGAGTCTAGCTCCTCGGTTTTGTTCCACTCGGTGAAAATTTCGTGCAGCTCTTCTTGGCTACAGCCGAGTGTGTTTTTCAGCAGATCGTAGGCCTCGGCAATTAGCTGCATGTCGCCGTACTCAATACCGTTGTGCACCATTTTTACAAAGTGGCCAGAGCCGCCCTGCCCGATGTAGGTGACGCAAGGGCCATCGTCTACTTGCGCTGCAATTTTGGTGACGATGGGCTCAATAGAATCGTAAGCCGCTTTGCTGCCGCCGGGCATGAGGCTAGGACCGTTGAGCGCGCCTTCTTCACCGCCGCTGACGCCCATGCCGATGAAGTTAAAGCCTGCTGCTTCTAAGTCCTTCACCCGTCTTTCGGTATCGTCGTAGAGTGAGTTGCCGCCATCAATGATCATATCATCGGGATCAAGCAGTGGCTTAAGGCTTTCGATTACCATGTCAACCGGCTTGCCCGCTTTGACCATGACAAGGATGCGGCGAGGACGCTCTAGCGCTTCAACAAATTCTTCTAGTGAGTAGGTTGCGACAACATCTTTGCCCCCCGCGCGGTTTTTCATAAAAGCGTCGGTTTTTTCCCGAGAGCGGTTATACACCGCAATCGGAAAGCCGTTTCGCTCTACGTTAAGTGCGATGTTTTCACCCATGACCGCGAGGCCAATTACACCAAAACTCTGTGCCATAAACTTTCCTTAGGGTTATCTGCTCGTATAGCTATGCCGTTTAGCGCTCTCTTAACATGAGCCGTCTCTCAATGAGCGATCTCAATGAGCGATCTCTTTAGAGGTCTTTAACGCTAGCTGCCTTGTTGCAACCAAGATTTCTGATTCAACGCCTTATGTCAAAAATCGTTGAAAATCATTGATATGAAGCCAAGCTCAATAATATGCAGCTATAAGACTTTAAACAAAGCTGTCGGTTTTTTCCATTAAGGAGAGAGAAAATTTTTGTTAATGGGTTCAGGTTATGAGTGCTTTTACGGTTGCTAATCTCTATTGCCGACTCCTAGGATAGCTGGCCTGATTTGGAAATATTTCCTGTAAAGCGGCTTGTCGCTCGGCCTTAGTGCCTTCTGTGCTGAGGTTCCAGAGGGTTTCGTAAAAGAAAAAGCTGACGCCAGAGAAGTTGCGATCGCGCACCGCTTCTACCTGCTCGGCAATCTGCGACATGGGCACCGAACGCCCGCGCAATCCGCTTAGCACACCAATACTGGTCGGAATTCGAGTGCGAGCAAACGTAGCGGCCTCCTGGCCCATTTCCCACACAAAACGGCCTAAATCGGTGCGATATAGCTGAATAATCAGCTCCTCAACGTAGCCTTTTTTCAGCCAGGTGTCCCAATCTTGCAAGTAAAACTCGTAAGCAAACACATGCGGGTTGGGAGATACAGACATAATGGCCTGGGATCGGTTGGCCTTTAGCGTGGTAAAGACTTCGCCCATAAAGTCGGTAATCTTGTCAGCGCGCCAGCGGGTCCATTCAGCCTCTTTCTCATCTATTGGCGGCAGCTGCCCCTCGTGTTCCTGCTGGTACAGCGCCACTGTGTAAGGGTCGTAGCCATAGGCAACCGGCAGACCCATATGGTCGTCTACCTGAAAGCCGTCAATGTCATAGTTTCGAGATATTTCTTCTACCAGCGCTAGGATGAAGGACTGCACTTCGGGGTGGAAAGGATTGAGCCAAACCCGATCGTGAGAGCCCTCAGCGGTAGTAAGGGTGCCGTCTACTTTTTGAGTGAGCCAGTCGGGATGACGAGCGGCTAAAGCAGAGTCGGCAGGGGCCATAAAGCCAAACTCAAACCAGGGAATTACTTTTAGGTTGCGGCTGTGGGCAAGTTCAATTGTTTCTAAGAGCATGTCGCGATCGCCCTGCGCCGCCTCTAGCCTTTCTTGCCGACCCGTTTCAGCCAAGTCAGGATACAGCCCCTGCTTGTAACCCGTTACCCGCTGCGCCACTTGGCTCGGAAACAAGGTGGTGCCCCAGTTCCAGACCGTAGGATATATCGTATTGAAATTGAGCGCCGAGAGCTGATCGAGCGCCTTTTCTAGACTGGCGCGTGAGAACAGAACGTCGCTGTCAATATTGGTTAGCCACACGCCCCGTAGCTCAGTTGTCGGTGCGGTAATGGTAGAAAGCGGCGCAAAGTCAACCACCTGCGTGTCAGGTACCGTCGCAACAATATCGGTATTAAGGCTGGCCCTACAGATAAAAGCAGCCCCATCGGCAAGGGTCGTACTTCTGCGTGGGCGGAGCTGGTGGCGCGCATTCACAGCCGCTCCTTCTGAGTCAACAATGTAGCCAGCGGCCAGTGCGGCAGCGACCCCTTCTCTGGCGTTAGCGGGAATCAGCAACGAGTCTCTAAATGCAAACGTCAGGCTGCGGCTAGCATCAGCTTGGTAAGGCGTTGCAGAACCCGAAACCAGAATCGCTAGCGCCTCGGCGCGGCCCACATAGCGCTGCAGATAGGCTTCTTCGCCCAGTGCTGCCATTAGCAAGGCTTCGGTTTCAGAGCTGGCCTGGTCGAATGTGAGCCCCAAGTACTCGTTGTTAGCGGCAAAAGCACCCGGAAAAGCCTTTAGCACGGCTGTGGCAAATTCCGCTTGGGTTAAAGACTCGTTAGGGTAGCGGCGATTGAGCGCCTGTGAGCTAAAAACGCCTTGCTGAACGAGGCCCTGCATGCAGGGCTCTACAGGATGATTGGCAAAACCAGGCGAAACAGCTTTTGCTGGGCTAAGCCCAAAAGGGCCAATAGCGCTGAGGAGCACTGAACAAAAAATACCGATGAGAAATGCGAGACCGAGCTGTTGCCGCCTGTGCGCCATGAATTGGGTTTTAACCTCCGCTAATTTTGGCCTTGTAGCCTTTGTCTGTAAGTAAGGTGACGAGCTTGGGTGCGTGCTCGCCTTGGATTTCTATGGTGTCGCTTGCTACCGTACCACCAGAGCCACAGCTCGCTTTGAGGGTTTTGGCCAGTGCTGCAAGTGTCTTCGGATTGTGGGTAAAGCCGCTAATGACGGTGACGGTTTTGCCTTTGCGGCCCTTGCGAGAGACCTGTACACGCAGGTCTTGCTGGTTTGGGGGAAGATCGGGTACGGGCCTTGCGGTTGCGTCGGGGGTGCCGAACTCAGAATAGACCACTCGATCGGTGGCTTTATTGGCGGCTTGATTGGGTGAAGTTTTGTCGCTAGGGCGCTTGCGTTTTGCCATGAGGCGTTTTGCCATGAGTAAGGGCTGGGGCTGAGATGTGAGAGGTATTTTACCTTTGTGGGAGCCGTAGAGCAGCCCAACTAAATCCACGCACGCTATGCAGCGAGTATTCCCTCTCTAGAGAGAGACCTTTTTGCGGGTGGCGCTCTAGTACAGTAATGGCAGTACTGACTTGGAGAAAGCGTTGCTGTGGTTCCTATCCGTGATGACAACCCGATTAAAATTACGCCCTATGTTACGTATGCCTTTATTGGGCTAAATGTGCTGGTGTTTTTGTACGAGGCCACGCTGAGCGGACCGAATCTAGAGGCCCTTTTCAATACCTTTGCAGTTGTGCCTAAAGATTTGAGTACGAGCTTTGGCACCGGATTTGCGCCGCCTCATGTTTCTGAGTGGGGAACGCTGCTGAGCGCTGAGTTTTTGCATGCGGGCTTTTTGCACATGGGTGGCAATATGCTGTACCTGTGGATTTTTGGCAATAACGTTGAAGATCAGCTAGGACATTTGAAGTTTTTCTTGTTTTATCTGGTGTGTGGGGTGCTAGCGTCGCTATGCCAGTGGTACGTGGCTCCGGCCTCGACGATCCCTTCTTTGGGTGCCAGCGGTGCGATCGCAGGCGTTATGGGTGCCTACATCTTCCGCTTTCCAAACGTCCGTGTCTTGACCTTTATTCCCATCTTTTTTGCCTCTGTGCGCATTCCAGCCATACTGTTTTTAGGCTTCTGGTTTGTAGAGCAGGCATTTTACGGTGTTGCTAGCCTGGGTGCGTCGGCAGATGTTGGGATGGGCGGTGGGGTTGCCTACTGGGCTCATGCAGGCGGCTTTGTCTTTGGTGCGGTCTTAGGCTATTTGCTGGGTTTATTTGACGATGCCGATGAAGATGAGCCGGGTTACGCCGCTGTCAAAAAGGTGGAAAATGCCCTCAGCGATCCGACTGAATAAGCGTTAGATGAATAAGTCACTAGAAGTAAGTTACTGACGACAGCGGGCTATATACTGGCAACCTGAAAGGTTCGTTTTTGATGCTGCTATGGTTCTTCCCAATTTTTTGATCTTCGGCGTCCAAAAAGCAGGCACAACTTCTATATATACCTACCTCAGACAGCACCCGCAGGTGTATACGAGCCCGCGTAAGGAAACGGATTTCTTTTGCCGCGATCTGGAAGCTACTGAGCCATCTGTGCAGGCTAGCGACGAACTGCAGCTAACGCGAGGTGGACGGCAAAAAATTCTAACCATTGAGGACTATAAGGCCCTTTTTGCCGGGGTGACAGATGAACTTGCGATTGGAGAAGCTTCGCCTAACTATTTATTTAGGCACCAGCAGGCGGTTCCTGGCATTAAGGCTCATGTGCCTGATGCTAAGCTAATTGCCGTTTTGCGTAATCCGGTAGAGCGAGCCTACTCGGACTATTTAATGCATGTGCGCCAGGTGGTGGGCAATCGTAAGCCCCTAGCAGAGCAGGTCGCGACTAGCGCAGAGTCTTCTTACACGCTGCTAAAGGGCCGCTACTACGAGGGGATGAAGCACTTTTTAGAAACGTTTGGACCTGAGCAAATAAAGGTATTTTTGTACGATGAGCTGCGCCAAGATTCAGCCGGATTGATGAAGCAGCTATACGAATTTATTGGGGTTGATCCTAACTTTGAGGTAGACACTAAGCGCAAGCAGCAAACAGCGCAAGTACCCAAAAACCAGTCGATCAATCAGCTTTTGCAGACAAATAATCCAGTGCGATCGCTCGCCGGGTCTATCCTCAGAAAAGTAATGCCAGAAGAGAGAAGGCAGCAGCTGCGATCGCGGCTAATCGCTGCGAACTCTGAGGGTAAAGAAGCCCTGCCGCTCTCTGCCGAAGATCGCCAGTTATTAGAAGACTACTACCGAGACGACGTGCGGCAGCTGCAAGATCTAATTGGGCGCGATTTGTCCGGATGGTTTGCGCTCGACTAGTTTGGTAACTCTGCCAAGACAATTGCCAAGACAGTTTTGCCAGACTTAGGTCAGTCCTAAAATCGTACGGGTATTAAAAGGGCGAACACCCCTATAATTCTCGCCAGCTTGTTGAGAGCCTAAAGGTTTTTTCCCTTTGGGCTAGCTGCTTTGTAGAGTGGGCATCCTAGCTTAAATAGCAGCATTAAATTTTTGTGAAATTTCTCTATGGACAAGCCCTCTGCGCATCAGTCTATCAACGGTGTTCAAGAAAATTTGCTACACCGTATTGCTAACCGCATTCGGCAATCTTTGGAGCTAGCCACCATCCTCGATGCAACAACCACTGAAGTCCGCGACTATTTGAACATTGACCGGGTCAAAGTCTACCAGTTTAATCCAGACGGAAATGGCATTGTAATTGCCGAGGCGATTGATGAGCAGCGTCTACCTTCTTTGCTAGGGTTGCACTTTCCGGCGGATGATATTCCACCCTACGCTAGAGAACTGTTTTTAAGAGCGCGACAGCGATCTATTGTCGATGTTCTTAACCATAGAATTGGGCTCAGCCCTTTAGAGACTACTGAGGGAGGTGAGGCTGATAGCGATATTCGCTTTCGACCTTTAGATCCTTGTCATGCCGAATATTTGAGTGCAATGGGGGTCAGGTCTTCGATTGTGGTTCCTATCGTTTCAGATGAAGTTGCGACTGTGCGATTGCCGTACAGTTGCAACCCGCCTCAATCTGCCGATGCCGATAAAGAATCAGCTGTTGAACCCATAGTCAGCCCTACAGTTAAACTATGGGGCCTGCTTGCCTGTCACCACAGTCAGTCACGTGAGGTGAGCGAAGCAGAGCTTCAATTTATTCAAGCGGTAGTCGATCAAGTTGGCATCGCGATTACTCAGGCTGCCTTACTCAAGCAGGTTCGTGCCCAGGCCAAACAAGAAGCGAACATTAACCGGGTCACTCAGCTACTGCACAGCAACCATTCGACAACGAAGTTACAGTCGGCATTAGAAGAAGCGGTATCCACGTTTCAAGGTTCCGGTGGCAGGCTTTATTTACCCGCTGAGGGGCATCAGCCAAAAGAACTCTACACTTGTGGAGAGCAGCCGGTTTCCATTAATAACATTATCGACGACGACACTATCCCAGCTAGAGCCGTAGAAGAGAATTCCATTTGGAAAAACTTTATCTTTGCAGCGGTTGAAACCAACGCTGATAGCACTGGCTATAAACCCTGGTCTGTAGAGTGGATGCGAACGGTGTACGGTCTGGGCGCTGATAACTCAGCTATTGAAGACTATCCAAGCCTGTGGGCGATCACAGATATTTACCGCGAACCCTTGTTTCGTACGCTTGTTCCCTTCTTTGACGGGACGTCCGTTCGTAGCTTGCTTATCATTCCACTGTGCCACGGTAGCAGCATAGTGGGATGTCTCACTATTTTTCGAGACGAAATCAATACAGAAATTCTTTGGGCAGGCTATCATAACCCCGACACTCGGCAACTCATGCCCAGAAAGTCTTTTGAAGTGTGGCGACAAAAGAAACAGGGCGAAGGCCAAGCCTGGACAGCAGCAGAAAGAAGATATGCTGAGGCACTAAATGAACGATTTTCTGCCGCTATTTCGCAATATCGCCTCTATCAGCAAGTGCAAGGACTAAACGCTACGCTAGAAGCGCAGGTCGAAGAAAGAACAGAACAGCTCCAGCAAAAAACTCACCAGCTTCAGCAGTCTAATCAGGCACTAGAAACCTCGTTTCGCCAACAGGAAGCGCTTGTCACGATTGTCACTAAGATACGTAAATCGTTGGACATTGAAGAGATATTTCGTGTAACCACACAAGATCTCAGTCGTATCATGGCAGTGAATAAAGCTTCGGTCTATCGGTTTAGTACAGAGTGTGCTAGCGCAGACGGCATCAGCATAGACGACACCAGCATAGACGGCGCTAGCATAGGCAACAGGCAAAGAGAGTTAGTCGCTGACTTCGAGTATAAACAAGAGCACACTGACCTGCAAGAATCAGCTCTTGGCACCTTAAGTATTGATATTACAGGTAATGGCATAACCAGTACTGACATTGTTTGTTGCGACATCTACCCACCAGGAACGCCAGGTAGTCGATACCAAAGAGGAGACGTTCTAGTTGTTGATGACATCTATCAGAAAGGATTTTCTCAATGTCATCTCAGACGCTATGAAAAGTTTAATATCAGAGCTTTTATCACTGTACCCATTTTTGTAGGACAGGCACTGTGGGGGATACTAGGGGTGTATCAGCAGCGGGAAACTCGACAGTGGGAAATATCAGAAGTTGAGTTTGCTAATCAGGTTGCCGCTCAGCTCGGTATCGCATTGCAACACGCCTCTTTGCTGGCCTACAATCGCCGAAAAACAGAAGAGCTTTCATCTACCCTCCACGATTTAAAGGAAGCCCAGGCTCAACTGATTCAAACTGAAAAAATGTCTAGCTTAGGACATCTGGTAGCTGGCATTGCTCACGAAGTTAATAATCCCATCAACTTTATCCACGCAAACTTAGACCATCTCAATGCATATTCGAGCAGTCTTATCAGGATAATAGCAAGCTACCGGGCTCACTATCCTGATCCTACTGACGATATTCGAGCGCTCTTGGAAGAAGTTGACCTTGACTATGTTGCAGATGACTTACCCAAGCTTTGCTCTTCTTTGTCTTTAGGAACAAAGCGTATTCGAGAGATTGTTTTATCACTTCGAAATTTCTCCAGGCTGGACGAGTCTACTGTCAAAACCGTTGATATTCACGAGGGGATCGAAAGCACGCTTCTGATTGTGCAGCACCGGCTAAAAACAGGAGGTGCTAACAGCGCTATTGATGTTGTTAAAGACTATGGCAAGCTGCCTCAGGTCGAATGCTACGCTGGACAGATAAACCAGGTATTCATGAATTTGATCGTTAATGCAATTGACGCTGTGCAATCTGCACAAGCTGATACTGATATTGTTAAGACCGTTACTATTACAACTGCGAGTCTCTCGGCTGACCGGGTAAAAGTATCGATCAAAGATGACGGTGACGGTATTCAACCGGATATTTTGGGCAAACTATTTGACCCATTTTTTACGACCAAGGCGGTTGGAAAGGGTGCAGGCTTAGGTCTATCTATCAGCTATAAAATTATCGAAGCGCACGCTGGTAAACTCTACTGCCAACCTGCGCCGGGAAAAGGTGCTGAATTTGTGATTGAATTACCTATCAAGTCATCGCTGAGTCTTCACCCACAAAAAGTTCACAGATCGGCAGCCTGACTTGACTGCGCTGATGACCCAATTCTGACGATTTGACTATGCTGCCTTGTGAGAAGACTGTGCCTTTTGAGAAGACTGTAGTCGTCATAGCTCCGCGCTACTATCAAAGCCTAGTCGCATTTCTTACTACTGGTCTTATTTGCTACATGAAATTTCCTAGAAAACTCACTGGCGCAGGCAGCATTTCTCCGCGAAAATCAAGCACTTGAACGAGTAAGAGATAGGCGATCGCAAGTAACACAGACAGTACCCCGGTGCTAATAGCAACAATTTTTGAGCGATCCATCTTTTGCCCTCAGCATTAACCTACTGCCTCTAGTGTACTAGAGGTCGCTCTCTAGCTGTATTTGCCTAGAGAGATTTTAGTAGAGATCTAATCCAGTAGAGCTCCAATCCAGTAGAGATCTAAATATAGAGAAATCCAATATGAATCCGGTTTCTAGCCCAAGCAGCCCTGTCTCTTCTACCTCAGCACTCGTGCATCAGCCGGTCATTATCGAAACCCACGATCTGCGCAAGGTTTACCGCAGCGGATTTTGGCTAAAAGCAGCCCCGCCGTCCCTAAAACAGTGTTCTCTAGAAATCTACAAAGGTGAAACGTTTGGCCTACTAGGCCCAAACGGAGCAGGCAAAACCACCCTGCTAAAGCTGCTGCTTGGCATCGTTCGACCCACCGCAGGGGGCGCTACCCTGATGGGTCAGCCCGCAGGCCACAGCGAGACCAAAGCCAATATTGGCTACCTGCCAGAAAATCCCTACTTTTACGACTACCTCACGGGCTGGGAATTTTTGAGCTACACGGCGGGTTTGTTTGGCATTAAGGGCAAAGCCCAAAAGCGCCGGATTACCCACCTTTTAGAGCTGGTGCAGCTTGACTTGCGCTCGGCTAAGAAAAAACAGATGCGTCGCTACTCGAAAGGGATGTTGCAGCGGGTAGGAATGGCTCAGGCGCTGATGAACGATCCTGACATTGTGTTTTTAGATGAGCCGATGTCTGGCCTGGACCCTACCGGGCGCTATCAGGTCAGAGAAATCATTTTGTCTTTAAAAGAGCAGGGAAAGACGCTGTTTTTTAATAGTCACGTGCTGTCGGATGTGGAAATGATTTGCGATCGCATCGCCATTCTCGATCAGGGTGAAATCATCTGCATTGGCAAAATCAAACAGCTCTTGGGCAACCCCGACTACTATCGCGTTAAAGGCAAAGGCGGCAGTCTAGATATTTTGGACGAGTGGCTACGCGACATTACCTTTGCCGAAGGATATTGGCACGGCACCCTCCACGAAAACCCATTTGAATTTATGGCTAGTGCTCGACTGATGAATGCTCACATTGCCAAGCTAGAGATTGCCAAACCTACCCTTGAAGAGTTCTTTATGGCGCAAATTCAGCAGCGCCGTAGGCTCAGAGATGAGGCTGAACTAGAGCGAGCTGCGGCCAAAAAATCGGCTAGGAAACCGCGTTTTTTGAGTAAACCCGCAGCGCAATAGGTGCCGAGAGTAAACGTGATGCGGCAGAATATCTCTAGGTGACGAATTGATGGTTAAAGTGCGATACCGATGAAACTTCAAAACACGGACTGAGATCGTAGAGCTAAAGGCAAAGCTAAAGGCCGTTTTAGCTGATAAGGAATAGCCAAGGTATAAAATCACGATAACCAGATCGGCTAGATGCGCTGGAGAAAGCTACGAGGATATCGGCGAAAACGGCATGTGGTGAGGCTTTCTTCGTAGCTAGGGTTACACCGCGTGCTGTATCAATCTCTTTACCGGCGAGAGACTGCTGGTGAGTGAGTAACGTACCATCGCCAGGGAATATCAACGCCTTTTGACAGGCCGATGCGGGTCGTTTGGGTAATATCTAGCGGTGTTTCAGTAGCAGCACGAGGCTCTACCCACAGGCCCGAGTCGGGATGAATGGGCAAGCCACGAAGCGAGGTGTCTATTTCTAGGGCGCGGCAGAGCTTTCCGGGTCCGGCGGCGACTTTTTCTAGCTTTTCTTTTTTGGCTGAGGCGCTAGTGGGTGAATACCAATTGGGGAGAGCATCGAGATGGACGGCGCGGATGAGGATGGTGCTGGCAAAATTGGCGCGATCGCACACAATATTAAAGCAGTGATACTGCCGGTAAATTCGATACACATAGGCAACCCCCGCCGGGCCAAAAACAACTGCATTGCGCTCGGTCTGGCGCTGATAGGCCGCCATCGCCGGGTCGCCCGCTTCATAGGCTTCGGTTTCTACAATTTGTCCACGCGCGATCGCATTGCCCACTTTTCTAAATAGGGTGCACCCTAGCAGGTCAACCGCAACCGTGACGGCAGGTCGGTCAAACCAGTCGGCTGAAACAAACTCCGGGTGGTTGAGGCTTTTCGGCATATGGCTAGAAGTTTGGTCTGGAAATTAGTTCTAGAGACGGGTCTTGGAGACGGGGCCTAGAAGACGATCCTAAGAATTTCTATGACAGCAGTGTGTAACTCAGTGTAACTAAGATGAGAAACTAGAAATAGTTATCTTGCCAGAGGCTCTCTACCCATGTCCCGAGCTTACAAAATTACCAACCAAATTAATTTTAGAAACGTTCGTGGCGATTTGTTTGGAGGGCTGACGGCGGCGGTGATCGCGCTGCCGATGGCTCTGGCATTTGGAGTCGCTTCGGGGGCAGGGCCTGTAGCGGGGCTGTATGGCGCAATTTTGGTGGGCTTTTTTGCGGCGCTGTTTGGTGGAACACCCGCGCTGATTTCGGAGCCAACAGGGCCGATGACGGTGGTAATTACAGGCGTGATTACGACCATGATTGCGGCAGCGGGCGATCGCGAAACCGGCCTAGCGATGGCCTTTACCGTCGTAATTATGGCGGGCATCTTTCAAATTATTCTGGGCGTGCTAAAGCTGGGTAAGTATGTCACCCTGATGCCCTACAACGTCGTTTCGGGCTTTATGTCGGGCATTGGCCTGATTCTAATTGTTTTGCAGCTTGGACCCATGCTGGGCCAAGAAAGCCCTGGCGGCGGTGTTATTGGCACCCTGCTAGCACTGCCGACGCTGATTAGCGGAATTCGTCCAACCGAAACGGCGCTAGCGCTAATTACGCTGCTGATTATTCTTTTCTTTCCTAAAAACCTCAGAAAATTTGCGCCGCCGCAGCTAGTGGCGATGATTATCGGGACGCTGCTTTCGATTACTGTGCTCGGCGGTGACGACATTCGTCGGATTGGTGAAATTCCGCTAGCGCTACCAACTATTACAACGCCAACCTTTACCGGTGCGCAGCTACGCTACATGTTCATCGACGCGGCGGTGCTAGGGATGCTGGGCTGTATTGATGCCCTGCTGACTTCGGTGGTGGCCGATAGCCTTACGCGTACAGAGCATGACTCTAATAAAGAGCTAGTTGGACAGGGCATTGGCAATATTGTGTCTGGGCTGTGCGGTGGCTTACCAGGAGCGGGGGCCACGATGGGCACCGTTGTCAACATTAAAGCAGGCGGGCAAACAGCCCTATCGGGACTGTCGCGAGCCGTAATTTTGCTGGTGGTCGTGCTGGGGGCTAGCGGGCTGACTGCGCCAATTCCAATGGCAGTGCTCTCGGGCATTATCATTAAGGTCGGAATCGATATTATTGACTGGGGCTTTTTGAAGCGGGCTCACTACATTTCGCGCAAGTCGGCAGCGATTATGTACGGGGTGATTTTGCTGACGGTGTTTGTTGACCTGGTAATTGCGGTGGGCGTTGGTGTGTTTGTGGCGAATATGCTGACGATTGAAAAGCTAAGCGATCTGCGTTCGGAAAAAGGCGTTACGGCAATTACCGATGATGACGACACGATCATACTGAGCGCAGAAGAAAAGGCTTTGCTAGAGCAAGGGCACGATCAGATTTTGCTGTTTCGCCTGAGCGGGCCCATGATTTTTGGCGTGGCCAAGGCAATTTCTCGCCAGCGTGAAGCGGTACAAAACTGCAAGGCGTTTATTTTGGATATTAGCGAGGTGCCGCATTTGGGTGTGACGACTTCGCTGGCGCTAGAAAATGCGATTCAAGAAGCGGTAGAAGGCGATCGCGCTGTCTATATCGTGGGTGCCAAAGGACAAACCTACAAGCGCCTTACCCGGCTGGGCCTGCTTGACATTATCCCAGCGGAGCGCTTTTTGATTGATAGAACGGTGGCTTTGCGACAGGCGCTAGCGGCGGTTAATCGACAAGATAATAAGCCCATTGGCAGCGCCCAGCCTTCTGTTTCATCTACTGAATCTTCTGCTGGGCCCTCCGCTGGGATGGATGCGGTTTAGCTTGTTTGACTTCTTTTGCTTGACTTCTTGCTTAATTTTTCTTGCTTAACTGTTCTTGGTTAACTTACAGATAAGCGCTGACAAATCCCTTCAACCGCGCCATTCCTCGCTCAATTGTATCGAGGTCTGTTGCGTAGGAAATTCGCAGTGTGCCTTCAGCGCTAAAGGCCGCGCCTGGAATGGTGGCGACGTGCTTTTCTTCTAGCAGCTTTTGGCAAAAGGTCACCGAATCTAGCTCGGTTTTACTGATGTCTACCATCAGGTAGAAAGCGCCTTGGGGCTCTACGTAGCTCAGCCCTTCGATATTGCCAATCATGTCCATGATGGCGAGGCGTCTTTTGCTAAAAGCGCGGCGCATGATCTCCAGATCGTCTGTAGGACCGTTGAGAGCAGCGATCGCACCATACTGAGCAAACGTACAGACATTAGACGTACTGTGACTTTGCAGCATATTTACCGCCTCGATAATGGGTTCTGGCGCAGCCAAATAGCCCAGCCGCCAGCCCGTCATGGCATAGGCTTTGGCAAATCCATTGCTCACAATCGAGCGCTTAAATATCTCTGGATTTAAGCTGCCAATGCTGACATGCTCAGCGCCCTCATAGAGAATTTTTTCGTAAATTTCGTCCGATACTACCCAGATGTCTTCTTCTACAATTACCGCTGCTAGCGCCTCAATCTCTGCTGGGGTGTACACCATCCCGGTGGGATTAGCAGGCGAATTGAGCACGAACAGCTGGGTCTTGGGCGTGATTGCCGCGCGCAGCTGCTCCGCTGTAATTTTGTAGTTGGCCTCAGCCGTCGTCTCAACAATGACCGGCGTCCCCCCGGCTAGCTTTACCATTTCTGGATAGCTCACCCAGTAAGGGGCAGGAATAATGACCTCATCTCCGGGCTCAATGGTGGCCATAATGAGGTTGTACAGCGAGTGCTTGCCGCCGTTGGTCACCATGATGTTGCTAGCCGCATAGTCGAGCTGGTTATCGGTTTGCAGCTTTTGTGCGATCGCCTCTCTGAGCGCCGGTTCGCCTGCCGCTGGGCCATAGCGCGTTTTCCCTTTGTCAAGTGCTGTTTTTGCCGCCTCGCAAATGTGCTTTGGCGTATCAAAATCCGGCTCCCCGGCGCTAAAGCTACAGACATCTAATCCCTCCCTTTGCATAGCCTTTGCCTTGGCGGAGATGACTAGCGTCATGGAAGGCGTAACTCTATTGATTCGGGAGGCGAGCTTCATGGGAAAACAGCACAGGACCAATACCTGCGTCAGAAGGGTAAAGAAAGGGTTAATACAATACCGTAGATCGATTTTGAGGTTTCGTAAGTCAAAAATCGATGAATAAGTCAAGTTCCGCAGATATTTTTAGATATATTTAGATCCTTTCGCTACAGACCCCCGTTCCTTTATCCCCTTTCTCTTGATCTGCTTTTGCTCTACTCGCCCAGTTCCTGGACGTCCATCATTTCTTGTATGCCTGCCAGATTCTCCTCAATGGTCACCGCATCTGGATGCGCCGCGCCCCAAGCTGACTGCACAATACTCAGAGCCTGTTTGTACAGTTGAATGGCCGTTTCGCTATCCCCCTGCTCGTGATACAGCCCAGCTAGGTTGCTGAGGCTAAAGGCCACTGCCGGATGATTGCTGCCGAGCGCTGCTGTACGGATAGCCAACGCCCTTTCGTGCAGAGAGCGGGCAAGCGTATCGTTGCCTCGGGCCCTATACAGCTCGGCTAAGTTGTTGAGCGTGGTGGCGACATCAGGGTGATTTTCCCCCAAAATGGCTTCTCCAATGGCTAGCGCTCTTTCGTATAGCGGCAGGGCGGCGGCGTAGTTACCCTGAAGCCGATAGAGTTCTGCTAGGTTGTTGAGGCTGCTGGCAACGCGGGGATGACTTTCATCTAGCGCGGCTGTTTGAATTGCGATCGCTCTTTCGTAGAGAGGCTCAGCAGCGCTGTAGTCACGCTGGGCCTGGTAAAGCGCCGCTAGGTTATTGAGCGTGGTGGCCACGTCAGGATGATCGGGGCCAAGTTGGGATTCTCTGATGGCTAGGGCGCGTTCGTACAGCGGCAGGGCCGTGCCATAGTCGCCTAGTGCCCGGTAAAGATCGGCCAGATTGTTGAGGCTGATCGCGACATTAGGATGATCGGGGCCAAGCTTCATTTCGTAAATAGCCAGTGTGCGTTCGTACAGCGGCAGGGCCGCGCCATAGTCGCCTTGAAGCTTGTAAATACCGGCTAGATTGTTGAGATTAGCCGCAAGGCCAAGATTGTCTTCACCCAGTAGGCTTTCGTAGATGGTGAGCGATCGCGCATATAGCTGCAGCGCGGCGGCATAGTTACCCTGCTCTCTATAAATGCTTGCCAAGCTGTCTATCGCAAAAGCCGTATCGGGATGCGCTTCACCTAGCGCACTTTCTCGAATAGCAAGGGCGCGCTGGTTGAGGGGCAGCGCTGCGTTATATCGGCCCTGCGCTTGATACAGCAGCGCTAGGTTGTTGAGGCTGTTGGCTACTTCCGGGTGGCTAGGGCCCAAGACGCCTTCTTCGAGTGCGATCGCCTCCATCACTAGCGGTATCGCTTCCGCATACCTTCCTCGCTGATACAGCTCTATCGCCTGCTGACTAAGGGCAGTCGCTCGCTCTATATCATCTGCAAATGACTGGTCAGCAAATGACTGGTCAGCAAATGACTGGTCGACGAACGTCTGCTCAGTAAATGTCTGCTCTACAGATACCTGAGCCTGAGACGGGCTCTGTGTAAGAGGGGATGGTGGGAGAGAGAGTGGTGAGAGAACGTCTGCTAATGCAGCTCGCTCTATTGCTGAAAGCCATCCGAATCCAGCCGTAAAAAGGGTCAACAATAGTAGATAGTCCCGTCTCATCCTCTGCCTTTCTTAAGATTAGTAGCTTCCATTACGCCAATTTTCGTACTGCTTCCGCATATCTAATCACCCCCCCTTATAAAATTTCATCTCTCCTTCTCCGTAGGCTTATCTTCTGCACAAACAACCTGCGGTTCACGCCCAATCTCTGTATGCTCGGACGCTTCGCTCCTAACCTCTTCATGCCTAATCTCTTCGTGCTTTGGTGTCAGCGTCATCACAGAAATCAGCGTCAGCTCCACCAGTTCCATATAGGCTTGAATATCCACCTGATCGGCTAGCAGCATTTCCCTATACTGCTGCTTGATTTCACTGAGCTTGCCGAGTGCAGCTTGAGGATCGCTTTGCAGCGTCTCTTGCCAGTCGTCTAGCAGCAGCAGCGTATTTAGCACTAGCTGCTTTTGCCGACGATCTAGCACTAGTCGGCACTGGTCTCTAAAGGTCTGCGTTTTTTGCTGCACCAGCGAATACACATCGTCTGGCACCTTCCCCGCAATAAACTTCAGGCGATTTTCCTGGCTCAGTTCTTCAATTTCTCTGAGCGCGGCCTGAGGATCTTGGTCTAAGAGCTGACTAATATCTGCAACGCTCTCATGAGTGCGCGCTAGCAGGCGGCGAGACTGTTGCTTGCGCCAATATTGCAACAGCATGCCAGCCACGCTTGTGCTCAACAGCAAAAAGAGACCTGCCTGCAAATCGCTGTTGTTTTCCCAATAGCGAATCCAAGCCTCTCTCGGATCGCCCTGCTCATATACCTTGACGGCTTCAGGATGAATATAGAACAATCCCTGTCGCAAGCGTAAATTGGGATCTCCAAGCTGCAACTCGGGGTAGAAGGGCGCGTAGCGACGAGCGGTTGCAACAATCGACCAGGTAATAAGGCGGATGGTTTCGGCGTTGGCATCTGTGCGGGAAATCAGCACGGTTGGCGTTGTTAAGCTGGCTATTGTAGTTTCTGGAATACTTGGATAAGCACCATAGACGCCTTGAGAAATAGACGCAGCCTGATAGACGCCTGGATATTGAGTTGTAAGGAAGTTGACTAGGCTAGGTGTCAGGGGTAACAGTGTGAGATCTGCGTCGGCTGTAAAGGCTTCTCTGAGGCGGTTATTCGCCCCTAAACGACCAACATAAAACGCACCGTCTATTTTATCTTGACCCAGCAGATCTAACGCTTCGCTGAAGCTCGATTCGTTGATCTTTATTGTTCCTGGCACATCCATTCTGGATGCTTTCAATAGTTCATCGGCTGTAAAGCGAATGCCGCTACCCGGCGTGCCGACGGCTAAAGTTTTGCCTCTAAAGTCTTGTATTGAGCCTTGTATTGAACCCTGCAAACTTGTTGGACTAGAAGCTGCTCCGGAAGCTGTCTCAGAAGGAGCGATCGCACGCTGGCGGCTAATCAGATGCAGATGCTCTTTGGCCAAAACTGCGATCGCTTTTACTTCGCCCGCTTTCATACTTTCTTGAACAACGTCTAGCTGTACGAGTGCAACGTCTGTTTCTCCCTCTAGAAGCTGTTGCAAGTTGTCAAGTGAGCCTTCAGATTCTGCAACTTCAACTTCTATATCAACCGTTTCTTCCACAGAAGCTTGTATCGATTGCCCCAGTCGATAGTAATAGCCGGTCGTTGACCCGGTTGCAATTCGTATAGACTTTGGCGCTGGTGTGCATCCTACAAGACTAAAAGATACGGGACCAAAAGGTACGGTCACGATGGCTAGACTGACTAAGGTCGTGCGTCGAACCCTTCGCAACCGTGACAGCATGACGGCATACAGCCCCATAAAACCTTTAGTGAGTAACTCGCCTGCTTCAATGTAGCAGGCCCTATGAAACCTATCCCAGTTTCGAGCTTTTAGTTTTGAGCTTTCAGTTTCGAGCTTTCAGTTCCAAGCTCCTAGTTTCGGATGACGGCTAGACTGGCCTTGGTCGATGATTAGTTGATGATTAAAGGCGTAACAGGCTCAGGTAAAATATGTTCACTTTACGCATTGATATGGATATTCCCCCATTCCCGTTCTCGCCGCTTGATCTTCACTCACTCCTGCTGGCGCTCCAGTCGGCAAGCGGTGTAGTCGCAAAACAAATCCGCAGTCCACTTTTGTCTAACGATCTATCAGATGGCCCTAATCATTCAACGGTGGGTTTAGACGGCTGGTCATTATCAGATCGCAATCCTGCTGTACTGGCGCAAATGATGCCGCTGATGGGATGGTTTTACGATCACTATTACCGGGTGAGTACAGACGGCTGGTCACAGGTGCCCACCGATGAAACGGTGATGTTTGTGGGCTCCCACAATGGGGGCTTGCCTGCGCCAGACATGCACATGATGCTTTATGACTACTGTCGTCATTTTGGTACCGAGAAGCCGCTATACGGACTGATGAGCCGTAAAGTATGGCAAGTGTTTCCAGCGCTTGCGCGGGTAGCCACTCAAATGGGCGCAGTCCGGGCGCATCCTAAGATGGCGATCGCAGCCCTTAGCGAGCAGGCCAACATCGCCGTTTATCCGGGCGGTGCTCAAGATGTCTTTCGACCTTATTCCCAGCGCGATCGCATCTACTTTCACAACCGCAAAGGCTTTATTAAACTCGCCCTCAAAAAAGGCGTTCCCATCGTTCCAATGATCTCTTATGGGGCCCACTCTACCTTCGTAGTACTCGCTGACATTTACCCTCAAATGCAGGCCCTTCACCAGCTAGGCATGCCCTGGTTCCTCGGCATCGATCCAGAAACCTTCCCAATTTATCTTGGCCTGCCTTGGGGTCTAGCGATTGGCCCGCTGCCCCATATTCCCCCGCCGTTAAAAGTTCACACCCGCCTTTGCGCCCCTATCCGGTTTGAGCGCACGGGCGCAGAGGCCCTAAAAGACAGCAGCTACGTAGACAGTTGCTTTTGGCGAGTGAAAAATGAAATGCAAACCGCGCTAGATGGTTTAGCAGCCGAGCACGAGTAGCCGAGCATGAGTAACTGAGAGAAGGACCGAAAACTTCTCTGATTAGAGACAGAGCTTAGGCAATAGGTTTAGGCAATAGTAACCTCATCCGAAAGATAGACGTCTTGAATAAGATGAAAGAGCTTGATCCCTTCCTTAAACTCTTTTTGAAACGTCTTGCGCCCCGAAATCAGACCGCAGCCGCCAGCTCTTTTATTAATCACAGCAGTACGAATCGCCTGAGCAAAGTCATTGTCACCTGATGACCCCCCAGAGTTGATTAGCCCCGCTCTGCCCGCATAGCAGTTCAGTACCTGATAGCGCGTGAGATCGATGGGATGATCGCTCGATAGTTCGGAATAGACCTTTTCGTCTGTTCTCCCATAGGATTTGCCGATGGCCTTAGAAACTGCTTTGTAGCCACCATTGGTTTCGGGCAGCTTTTGCTTAATAATGTCGGCTTCGATGGTGACACCGATATGATTTGCCTGACCTGTAAGATCTGCGGCGAGGTGATAGTCTTTGTCTTGCTTGAAAACATCGTTGCGCAAATAGCACCACAAGATAGTTGCCATGCCTAGCTCATGGGCACGGGCAAATGCCTTGCTGATCTCTTGAATTTGGCGAGTTGATTCTGTTGAACCAAAATAAATGGTAGCGCCCACGGCCACAGCGCCTAAATTCCATGCCTGCTCAACCGAGGCATACAGCGTTTCATCGTATTCTTTTGGGTAGCTAAGCAATTCGTTATGATTGATTTTGAGAATAAACGGAATTCTGTGCGCGTATTTGCGAGACATCATGCCTAAGACACCGAGCGTAGTGGCAACCGCGTTGCAGCCGCCTGAAATGGCAAGGTTGATGATGTTGTCTGGATCAAAATAAATGGGGTTTGGCGCAAAAGACGCGGCGGCAGAATGCTCAATGCCTTGGTCTACTGGCAAGATGGAGAGATAGCCCGTATTAGCAAGGCGTCCGCTGCCGTAAAGCTGCTGTAGACTGCGTAGAACTTGAGGGCTGCGATCGCTCTGCGCAAAAATCCGATTCACCCAGTCAGGCCCTGGCAAATGTATTTGACTTTTATCAACTTTCGCCTGATAGCTCAGCAAACTATCTGCCTCATCACCTAGCCAATCAGCAATGGACTGATTAGTCTTAGATTCTGTAGAGGTTGCAACCATAGGATCAAACCTTTCGCTTAAAAGCGCTAAACAATAAATACAGGTTAGCGCGGTTCTCCTAAAGCTACATCCCCCCGCCTGTACTTGTTTGTCTGCGCCTGCTCTATTATATTTGCTCTATCAACAGCTCTATTGATGGCCTCATATAGGGGCAACTCATTCACTAAAAAAGTCAGCCAAAAAAATCAGCAGCCTTACACAAGGCCGCTGACTAAAAGAGAACTTACTGCTGAAAAGGAACTACTAAAAAAGATCTTACTGCCGATTAACCCGGCTAATTACAGTTACCCACAGGCCCCGAATCGCCTGCTGGTAAAACCAAGTCTACTAGCTGATGACTGCTGCTACTGACTGGCGGCGACGCACTGACACCATCCCCACTACAGCCGTTGCCAGCAGGCCCAAAATGGTCGTTGGTTCTGGCACTTCAGTGGCTTCACCACTTAGGATATCGCCGGTTGTGCTTCTAGCTGTCTTAGAAAAAGAGAAGTTGTCAGACTCAAAGTTGACACCGTTGAGTTCTACGCGCTTAATTTTGCTACCTTCTGTTCCAAAAAAGTTGAGATAGCTGTAGTACTCGCCCGAGTTTTGGTTGAGAAATTTCTGGTTAGGATTACCACTATAGGCCGTTCTTTCTGCTTGAGGAAGACTATCAATAAAGTCAGATACAAGAGAAGTGGAATAGAACCCGAGCGATTCATCGGCATCGTCGAACAGCTCAATGCTGTTTGTACCATCACCCGCCGACCACCAAAAACCCATATAAGCCTGAGCTTCGTTGAAGGTAATAGAAGATCCGCCTCGTAGATAGTTGCCAACGCCATCGGCACCGCCGTACTTGTTTGCCCCTTCAATTTTAGCGACGCTCATAGTACCTAGGCCACCAGCAAAAGAAACATTGGTGCCGATGCCTTTGGACATCCCTTCAAAGGTTTCCGTAAAGATGTCTCCACCTAAAGTCGTCTTTTGAGTGCCTGCGCCTTCTAGCGTGAAGGTGATGCCCGCGAGTGCTGGGCTAGCAAAGAGTGCAGCTAAACAAGAACCCAGAACTGCGACGCCGAGGGTAGATGCTAATTTGTTCATAATGTAGAGAGCCTCAGAATGGAAAAAGAACTAAACGAATAAAACCGACAAAACTATTAGGAAAAAGCGTCTCAGGAAAGAGCGTCTTGGGAAAGAGCCTCAAACCTTTTCAACTGTCATATCTGTGCTGCCTTGAAAAGCGCCATCAGGTGACTGACTCCATCAGATTAACGGTGACTCATCCATATTGCCAAGGAGAGAACACTGGTCTTCATGCGGTGTTTGAGAAAGGTGAAAACTACATTGTTGTTACGGAGAGAGAATTGAACTGGCAGATTGTTTTACTTTGGATGGGATCGGTATTTTCTGAGCGTTGAAGTTGCCAAGCCTCAGCTTTGGAGCTTATCTATCCGTAATTTTGCGTATGTGCTAGCCCAAGACCAAACTAGGCTGTTCGTTTACGTATTCTTTCTGCGAGCACAAACACTTGAAAATGTGAGGTCGATCACAAGTCGATGAGCTGGCTTAACCTAGTTACTGGCTGGTTACATTTACTGAACTCAACCTGATTTTTCACTGATTTTTCAATGGCTATGTGACCTAAAGCTGCCTAGTCTGGCGGCTTTGACCTGCTGGCATCGAAATAAGGATCGCTTTTTTATTTGTGAGTAATCTGTGTAAACGTAGGATGAATGGGCTTTGGCTCTTCGCCCATATTATGTATCCCACTGCTGTTTGAGTCGCTCGATGCGATCGCGCAAACTCTCATTCGTTAACCGCGAACTCAGTCGCTCTACTAACAGCGGAAATCCAAAAGGAGAGAGTCGCTTTACTGTCATCCACACTAGCTCTAGCGCCTGCAGGCGCTTCAAGGCCGCTGTTAATCTTGGTTCTTCCATCTGCCCTTCAACGACCTCGCGCTCTGCCTGCTGCAATAGCAAGTTCTCTGGCTCGTACTTACTGAACACCTCATAGATTAGCGATGAACTAATCTGCACTTGGCTGGCCGTTTTCTTTGAGCTTGGATACCCTTTAAATACCAGTCCTGCAACCTGCGAAATGCCCCGAAACTTTCGCTGCGTTAGCTCAGAAATGTTTAGGCTCGCTTTGATTTGCTCATACAAGCTGTGGGTTGAGAAAAATGTCTCGTCAAACAATGCCTGAAAGGGGTAGTCTTTTGGCGCTAAAATCTCGAAGCCGTAGTCATTGACTGAAACGGTAAAGGTTGCCTTCTCCATCTGAGAAAAGCGAAAGGCCCACAAGAATCCGAGCCCTTCGTGCACATTTCTTCCCTCGAATGGATATACATATAGATGTTGGCCCTCTCGGGTGCGACAGCACTCAATCAAAAACTGATCGGCACTGGGCAAATGAGAAATTCTATCCTGCGTTGCTAAAACTGGCATGATGCAGGCCACTTCCTCGCTCACATCTCCTTCCTTTACCTGGGTGATCTCTGCTCGAATGTATTGGCTCAAACAATCTGAAATGGCCAAATATCCGCCGCTCCATACGGGTACTACGCTAGACTTTTTCTTCGCATTTTTCACATACAGCGTCATGTCTTTCATCTGAAAGAACTCTAACTGCCGTCCGGCAAAGAAAAACACGTCACCTTTTTTTAACCGAGAAACAAAATTCTCTTCTATAGTGCCAATCCGCTTGCCTTTGGCATAGGCAATTTTTACCTGCTGATTGCCGGTAATCGTGCCGATGCTCATTTTGTGCATCCGAGAGATGCGCGCATCTGTTACTTTGTACAGGCCAGATTCGGATACTATTTTGTGATAGCGAGGATATGCCTTCAGGCATTTTCCGCCATTTTCTAAAAAATTCACTATCCAGTCAAACTCTGCTGTGGTTAGTGCTTGATAAGAGAGCGTTTTTTGCACGGCGGCTAGCGTCTTTGCTGGGGAGAAGCCATCTCCGCAAGCCAGCGTGACTAGATGCTGTAACAGCACGTCGTAGGGTTTGTTTAATGGATGGCGAGATTCTATCTGCCCAGCCGCGAGCCCTCGGCGAAAGGCGGAAATTTCTAACAGCTCTAGGGCATTGGTCGGTAAAAAGAAGACTTCGGAGGTGCCTCCAGGCAGATGGGCTGAGCGGCCCGCCCTTTGCAGCAGCCGAGCGAGGTTTTTTGCACTGCCGATTTGAACAACGCGCTCTACTGGCTGAAAGTCTACGCCTAAATCTAACGAAGAGGTGCAGACGACCCACTTGATCTGTCTGGATTTTAGCCCTGCTTCGATTGCTAGCCTTTCGCTAAAGTCGATAGAGCCATGATGTAGGGCTATTCTATGTTCGTCTTCGGGTAGAGAAAAAGTTAGGGCTTGAAACCATCTTTCGGCTTGCGATCGCGTATTTGTAAAAATCAAGGTAGAGCGCTCAATATCTAGCGCGGCTACGAGTTCTTCAAACATTCGCAAGCCCAAGTGCCCGGCCCAAGGAAAGCTATCTACCGACTCGGGCAATATGCTAGTAATGACGGTTTCTCTTTTGATGTTTGATTGAATAACAGCCGGGCTGCTGTCTATGCCAGTGGCGGCTGCGGCGGCTTCTTGCAAGTTGCCGAGCGTGGCTGAAATCGCCCAGGTTTGCAGCGTTGGGTTTAGCGATCTCAAATGCGACAGGCACAGCTCCGCCTGCGTTCCTCGTTTAGAAGACATTAGCTCGTGCCATTCATCCAAAATCACGCAGCGCAGATTGCCAAAGCGGTTAGCTGCGTTTTTGTAAGACAGCAGCACTGCCAAAGATTCAGGTGTTGTAATCAAAATATTCGGCATCTTTTTAATTTGCCGACTCTTGACTGAAGACTTGGTATCGCCCGTGCGCGACTCTACGGTGATTGGCCAGCCCATCTCTTCTATTGGGCGGCGAATAGAGGCTTCAATATCTCTTGAAAGGGCTCTTAGCGGCGTAATGTATAACAGTTGCAGACCGCTAGGGGGGCGATCGCTAGCAATCGCTAGCATTTGGGCAATCGGGCCCATTACCGCCCCGTAGGTTTTGCCCGAGCCGGTTGGAACTTGAATGATGCCGCTTTTACCTGATAGGTATGCCTGCCAGGTTTGCGTTTGAAAGGCGATGGGCTGCCAGCTTTGCTTAGCGAACCAGTCTTCAATAGGCGTGAGAAGAGACACAAATAGATAAAATTACTCGTGGATGCGGCCATTGGGCATGATGGTGCCTGTCAGGCGTGCACCTAGCAGCTTTACCATAATCTTATTGCCATAGCCGACTTTTGCGCCGCTAAGGTCTGCGCCGCTGAGATCTGCGCCGCTGAGGTCTGCGCCGATTAGGTCTGCGCCGCTAAGATCGGCGTGGCTAAGATCGGCCTGTAGCAGGTTGGCGCGAAACAAGCGAGCCTTGCGGAGGTTGGCGCGGTTTAGATTGACCTTGTGCATGAAGGTATCGCTGAGGTCTGCGCCGCTGAGGTCTGCGCCGCTGAGGTTGCGGCCTGAGAAGTCTTTTTCTTTGAGGTTTGCGCCGCTCATGTTGACGCCGCTAAGATCTGGATCGCGTTTGGCACGAGCGGGCATGTCATCACGCTGTGAGGATGCCGCCTTATCTTTGGCCGCCTTATCTTTGGCCGCTTTTTCTTTAGCTGCTTTTTCTTTAGCTGCTTCTTCTCTGGCTTTTCGCTCGGCAATCACTTTTTCTCTTGCCGCTTTTTCTCTAGCTTTTCGCTCTGCGATCGCTTTTTCTCTTGCCGCCCTATCACCGGCTTTTCTTTCGGCAACGGCTTTCTCTCTAGCTTCTTTTTCCTTAGCTGCTCTTTCTCTATCTGCGTCCCCTTTAGCAGATCTGTCGCCATTCGATGTTTCGTCACTAGGCCCTGCACCGCGCGGCCATGTGCTGCTAGGATAGCGAGCCCGGTAGGTAGCCCCGTACTGACTGCTGGCCGCAGCGGCGCGGCGATAGGCTTCATAAGGCGGACGGTAGCCATCGGCGCGGCCATTTCCGTTGCTGCTGCCGTTGCTGCTGCCGTTGCTGCCGTTGCTGCCACTACTGTCATTCCCGTTGGTCTGAGGGGGCTCGGTTTGAGTAGAGGTGCGAGCGGTTGTCGTGTCGCGCGGGCGGTAGGTGGAGTCGTCGCCGGGGCGATATGAGCCGTATGAGCGGGTTTGGCTAGCAGCGCTTCGGCTATAGGCAGACTGCCGACTTTGACTGTAGCTAGAGCTATAGCTGGCTGTCGCTGGGCTGGCGGCGACGGCGGGCAGTTTGCCGTTTTTGGCTTGCGATCGCAAAAAAGCCCTCGCTTCGTTCAGTATCTTTAGTTTGGCTTCTGCTTTTTCGCACAGGCGCGCGCGATCGCTTGGAATCCGATCTGGGTGCCAAACAAACACCAGATCCTTATAAGCCTGGTTCACTTCTCTCATCGAAGTTTCCGTTCCTGGCTCTAGCTCTAAAACTCTGTAGGCTTGCTCAATAGAATCCATACGCGCCGGTAAGCGTGGTTTTCGTCAGATTGTTAAACTTGTTATTAGTTAAGCTTAATTTATCAAAGTGATTTAACTTTTTGATTATGCCGGATAGATCCCCTCTATAGCCCTTAAGCACAGCAAACTTTAAGGAAGGTCGCTTAACGTTTCGTAAGCTTGACAAGGGATGCTTTTGTGCGCATATCCTTTGGCCCCAATCTCAGTTCTCCACTATTTTTAGCTCACTAATATTCCACAGCGTGCCGCCTAGCGCCGTGTACTCAATGTTCTCTACTTTGTTACGCACCGCGCTCATAGAGTACTGACCAACTAAATGAATAAACGGTAGGTTTTCTTGCACTAGTCTTTGCGTCTCAAAATACAGTGCCTTTCGCTTTTCCTCGTCTAGCTCTTGGGCTGCCCTCACGTACAAATCGCTAATTTGCTGCTCCCAAGGATAGACCTCTCGGCCCGTGAGCGCCATCTCACCCTGCGGCTCTTGGTTAAAAAAGTGTAGACCACCATTAGTTAGCCACAAATTAGCGCTGCTGTTGGGCTCTACGCCCGCGCCAAAGCCCAGCACAATGGCTTCCCACTCCAAAGAGTCGCCAATATTGGTAATCAACTTGTTAAAATCTATCGGCTGAAAGTCAACCGTAATCCCAATTAGCGCCAAATTTTGCTTGATTTGAGCCCCAGCTGATTCTCTAATGTCATTACCCACGTTGGTTTGCAGGGTAAATCGGACCAAATTGCCCTCTGCGTCTACGAGGCGATCGCCCTGGTAAGTAAAGCCGACCGATTCTAACAGCGCTTTTGCTGCGTCAATGTTGTAGTCATAAACAGGCAGACCCGTAGCCGCAAAATAAGGGCTTTGCGGTGCAATCTGAGAATTTTGCAGCTCGCCTAGGCCCTTGAAAATATTGTTGAGCATCGTATCTCGATCGATCGCGTAGGCAACGGCCTGCCGAAACTCTTTGGTGTTAAACCACCCAGACTTCACCGGATCTACCACCGGGCTACCGTTGATTGAGCCCTTATTGAGGTTAAAGGTCAAAAATAGCCGAGTCGTGGTCGGACCGCCGTTGTAGACCGTATAGTTGCCCTGCGCCTCGTCCTGCTTCATCAGCGAAAAGTTATCGGGGGTCACAGACATCAAGTCCGCATCACCCGAGCGAAAGCGAACGAACTGAGCGTCTTGTGAGCTAACGACTGGCCAAATCATTTCTTCAATATAGGGACGCGGCTCACCATTGGGGCCCGATTCCCAGTAGTACGGATTGCGCTGGAAAATGATTCGCTCTCCGGGTATGAACGCCTGAATTGTGTAGGGACCGTTGCCAACAATGGCGGTCGGATCGGTGTTTGTGCCCCAAGTAGACATAAAAAGTGGCTGACCGTCGGCATCTTTGGTGGTTACGGTTGTTTCTAAAATATGCTTTGGCATAATGGCCACGCCCGTTACGCGTAAGAAAGGCGCAAACGGCTCAGGAATCTGAAACTCTATGCGGCGCTCGTCTAGCTTTCGCACAACTGGCAGCTTGCCTTCTACGCCAATGCGCAAAATGTCGCGCGTATCGGTGGTAATTTCTTCGTTGAGAATGAGATCGTTGTAGGTAAAGACAACGTCATCTACTGTCAGCGGCTCACCGTCTGACCATTTAAGGTTTTCTTTGAGCAAAAAGACAATCGTCTGGCCGTCCGCAGAAATTTCCCAGGATTCAGCGAGTGCCGGGACGATTTCACTCGTTGTCTGGTCAATCTCGATGAGGCCCTGATACAAAAAGCCCAGCACGTCACTGCTTGAGCTTTCCTGAGAGAGCAGATAGTTGAACGTTTTGGGTTCACCCACGACCGGGCTGACCAAGGTGGGCACGTCTGCACTCTCGACTCTGAAGTTCTCTAGCCGTAAGCTATCTAGGCTGCTACAGCTAGGCGTTAGCACTACCAGGCCAAACATTGCGAGGCCTATTGCCAGCAGTCGCCATAGACGAGTTTTTTGCAGTCGATTCTTTACCATGTGCCAGCTCATAGTGTCCGATTACCAGCGTCTGATCATTTTTCGCTGATGTTTTTGCTGACCTCACTATAGTTAAAAACCCGACAGTTGCGCAGGGTTGCCACCTGAGCGGGGCCTCAAGGCGGACGGCCAGAGAGAACGGCCAGAGAAGTCGACTAGAGCGGACTTTCTAAGACGATGAGGCTGCGGGCTGCAACTGCTATTTTGTCCTTCTTTTTGTAATTTTTTTTGCGCTTTACAAAGCCTTCTTTGGTGTCGATGAGCAGCCGCCATCTGCGCTCTGACCAGTCGGTATTTTCGCTATCGTCGAAGCGTTTGGGCAGGGCAAACTCTAGCATTTCGTGATGGGCGTTGAACATCAGCAGAAAGCTGCTGTCTAGTACCTGTTCGCCCTGCTTGTCGAGCGTTGCAATTTCCTCACCGTTTAAGAGCACGGTCAGCGTTTTGACATAGCCTGCGGTCCATTCGTCTTGCATCAGGACACCGTCAACATTGAACCAGCCAATGTCTCTGATGCCAGAGCCGTGGATTTCACGCCCGTGGAACCAGTCGCGACGGCGGAAAACCGGATGGTCTCTGACTAACTTGACTAGCTTTTGGGTGTAGCGCAGCAGCTCTTTCTGCTCCAGATCGAGATCCCAGTTTAGCCAGGACAGCTTATCGTCGTGGCAGTAGGTGTTGTTATTGCCCTGCTGCGATCGCCCCATTTCGTCTCCAGAGAGCAGCATCGGCACCCCTTGAGAGAGCATCAGCGTTGCCAAAAAGTTTCGCTGCTGCTGCAGGCGCAGTTCGAGGATCTCAGAATCGTCGGTGTCTCCTTCTGCGCCACAGTTCCAGGCCCGGTTGTGGCTTTCGCCATCGCGGTTGTCTTCGCCGTTGGCGTCGTTGTGCTTGTCGTTATAGCTGACCAGATCGCGCATCGTGAACCCGTCGTGGGCGGTGATGAAGTTGATGCTGGCGTGGGGCCTGCGGCCTGTATTTTCGTATAGGTCAGAGCTACCGGTTAGCCGCGCGGCAAATTCGCCAAGCGCGCTGTTTTCGCCGCGCCAAAAGTCACGCACGGTATCGCGATATTTGCCATTCCACTCAGACCACAGCAGCGGAAATTTGCCCACCTGATAGCCGCCTGCGCCTACGTCCCAGGGCTCGGCAATCAGCTTGACTTTGGAAATGACCGGGTCTTGGTGAATGATGTCGAAGAAAGTGGCCAGCGTGCCGACTTCAAATAGCTCTCTAGCTAAGGCTGAGGCCAAGTCAAAGCGAAAGCCGTCTACATGCATTTCCTGCACCCAGTAGCGCAGGCTGTCCATAATTAGCTTTAGCACCTGCGGGTGGCTCATCCGCAAGGAGTTGCCGCAGCCGGTGTAGTCCATGTAATAGCGCTCGTTGTCTTCGACTAGCCGGTAATAGGCCATGTTGTCGATGCCGCGAAAGCTGAGGGTGGGGCCCATGTGGTTGCCTTCGCCCGTGTGGTTGTACACCACGTCTAAGATGACTTCGATTCCGGCGGTGTGGAGCGATCGCACCATCGTCTTAAATTCTGTGAGCTGCTCGCCCAGTTCGCCCGACGCGCTGTAGCCAGAATAGGGCGCGAAGTAATTGAGCGAATCGTAGCCCCAATAGTTAGTGAGCCCTTTGCTTATCAAGTAGCTAGGCTTAGCGTGATAGTGGTGCACCGGCATCAGCTCTACCGCTGTGATCCCCAATGACTTTAGATGCTTGATGGCTGCCGGGTGTGCGAGCCCTTCATAGGTGCCTTGCAGTCGCTTGGGCACTTTGGGATGCTGCTGGGTAAACCCCTTGACGTGCATCTCATAGATGATGGTCTGGCTCCACGGCGTGTTAGGAGACTTATCGCCCTGCCAGTCGAAGGTGGGATCAACGACGACGCATTTGGGCACGTCAGCGGCGCTGTCTTCGATATTGCAGCCGAGATCTTCCTCTTCTGAGAGCCAGTTATAGCCAAAAATGGACTGGCCAGCGATGACGTCCCCTGCGATCGCTAACGCATAGGGATCAATTAGCAGCTTGTTTGGGTTGAACCGGTGGCCGTGCTCGGGATCAAACGGACCGTGAACGCGAAAGCCGTAGCGCTGGCCGGGTTTGACATTTGTAAAGTAGCCGTGCCAAACGAAGTTGTACACCCCAGTGAGCGCATAGCGCGTTTCGACACCGTCTTCGTCAAACAGGCAAAGCTCTACGCTAGTGGCATTTTCTGAGAAAAGTGCGAAGTTTGTTCCTTGTCCATCCCAGGTCGCGCCTAAGTTGTTGGCAGTTCCGGGAAGCTGTTGAATACTCATAAAAGAACAAATTCTGAAAGGATACACGCTGTTGTTTTTGTCTGGATTAGAGAAAAGCTCACCAGACAAATGGACACCAGATCAAAAGGGTGACAAGGTAGTATGCGTAAAACGATATTGACAAGGATACCGCGACTTTCCTAAAACCGACTAACTATTTTGACTGAACTATTTTGAAAAGGGCTTTTGAAAGGCTTTACGGTCTAGGTCTGTAGGTTTGTGAATTGTGGTCAGCGTCTCAAAAGCTAAGCGTCTCAAAAACTATACGAATAAAGCTAGATGATGAATAAAGCTAGATGAACACACCGCTAGGCAATCAGCAAATGCAGGCCAATGCCAGCCACGCCAGCCCCTAAAAGTCTAACCAGCATAGAGCTGTGAAACAGCTTGTCGGCAGTGATACCAATGAGCACGCCCAGCAGGTGAATACTGGCTGTGCCCACGACAAAGCCCAGGGCATACAGGGCAGGCTGGGCCACGACCGGCATTTCGACTCCGTGAGCATGGCCATGAAAAATAGCAAAAATAGCCACAAAAATCATAGAGGCGACCACTGGCACATTTTTGTCGGCAGCGACCGCAAAGCCTAAGAAAAACACAGAGAGCGCAATACCCAGCTCAACAGAAATTAGCGGAATGCCTGCAATGCCCAATATGCCGCCAATCAGCATTACGACAACAAAGGTTGTGGGCACAGTCCAGATAGCCTTTCCCCCTAGCTGAGCGCTCAGCAGACCGACGCTAACCATTGCCAAAAAGTGATCGAGCCCTAGCACCGGATGCAGCAGCCCGGTAAAAAAGCCGCCGCCCGTGCTTCCTGCGATTTCGTGGGCACTGGCCACGGCTGGAAACAACAACAGAAGGCATATCGCCAGTGAAATCTTTTTCATCGCCAGTTCTTTGTAAGCCTCTTAGGTTGTCTGATGCAGGTTGCTTAACACGGTTTGTTCAACCGTCAATTGTTCAACAGTTCAGTTGCTCAATAGTCAATAGTTCAGTTGCTTAGCCGTCAGTTGCTTAGCCGTCAGCGCCTACGCCTCTTGCTTTCGTTCTTGCTTAAATTCGGGAGCGGGTAAGTCCTGAAGATTTTTCCAACAGACGGTGCAGGCCGGTAAGTCTTTTTCTATGGCGTAGGGCTCGTGAACGGTGTCGATCCAGTTTAGGAAGGTTTGGAAGTTTTGGGTGACAGTTTCTGGAGAGTCAGCCAGGGTGCCGATCTGAAAGTGAGGAGCTTCGTTTTCGACGGCAAAGGGGCAGGCGTGAAACTGGCCGTTGGTTTTGAGCACTGGGTAACAGTGGGGGCAGCGGTGATTGTTTTTGGGCCGGGTTTCTTCGCCGGTAAACGGATCGACGCCGCGCCCAGAATCAACAATGTCGGGATGGCCAATGGCGATCGCACCTGGATTTTCTCTTTCATAGGCTTCTAGCTTACGCAGAGAAGACGGCGGCATTTGCGGGGCACCATCGCCGGTTGCAATTGAATAGTTGAGTGAGGCGGTGGTTTTGTCTAGCGGGTCGGACTTAAGAATCTGTAGCAGCTGATCGGCTTTGATGCCGTTGGAGTAGATCACAATCGCGCCTTCAAAATGATGCGCTCTGAGGTATGCGATCGCCCAAATAGTGTTCTGCGTATTTAGCGTTGGCTCACCGCCGTAAAACTTGAGCGCGCCTTGTTCGTGCAGCATGACGCTGGCCAAAGTCGCGTCTAAATGCTCGGGTGTATAGTCTAAATACCAGCCTTGCGGCGTGCCAAAGACGGTGCAAAAATCACAATCGCGGTTGCATCGGTTGCCAGGGTAAAGGTGAAGCTCCATCAGGCGGTCGTTTTCGACAACGCCTTTATCGCGAGAGTTTCGTTCTTTGAAGATAGTTGCTGTTGGCGTTTCTGTTGGGTTCATGTGAGGTAGTTCCTGCTTGTTGCTAATATCTTGTTGCTAATATTCGGCTGAGTTTTGAAGTCGTTGATTTTGAAGTCGTTAATTTTGGACGAGCCAAGCTTTAGACGAGCCAAGCTTTAGACCGTAATTTGTTCTGCCCAGGCTTGCTCTAGGCGAGTGGTATATTCTGCGTTGACAACGGGTACGGTGTTTTGGGCAATGGCCTTTAACGGCAGTCCATAGTCTGCTTCTACCGCGTCAAAGTCTTTTTGCTCGGCTGGTGAGAGCTTGCTGCGAGTCAGCAGCGGCGGATCGCCCCACACGTCAGACTTGAACTTTTGTAGCTGTCCTTCTGGGCTAGAGAGAATATTCGCGAGCATCATACCCCCGGCTGGATTGCTAGCATTGACAGGAATCGCGGTAAAAGAAGGGTCATTAAGCGAAATGCCTGGCATTGCAAACGCTTCCGTGCTCTCTGGAAATTGACCAGTCGATAAGCCTTCGGCAATGCCGGACGTAAAAGCGGGCATTAGCCACACTTCCCCATTAGAAAAGAGAGACTGTAGGCGGCTCTGGCTAGGGGGGTAGGTCGTGCCTTCTTGCCACAGGTAGGGCTTTAGCGCCTGCAAGTATTCAAATACCTGCGGCGATTTTTCGGCCCATAGCGCCTCGTCAAACTCTGCGCCTGCATACTGCTCGTAGCCTCCGGTGACGCCATAGAGCACAGTGAGCAAAAAGCGACTGCCGTCGAACTGAGGCGGCGCGACGTAGGTAAAGCGGCCCGGATTGGCCTGGGCCCAGCTCAGCAGCTGATCAAAATCTTGGGGCTGCGTTTGGGTTTTGGCGGTATCGGCGGCCATGATGTAAAAAGCGCCGGTATAGGGGGCTTCGTAGCCGTCAATTGGCAGGCCAAAGTCGCTGAGCACCGCCGCGCTGCTGGTGTCGTAGTAGGCGATCGCAGGCAGCTTGTCTGTAAAGGGTCCGAACAATAGATCGCCCTGCTTCATTGTGCGAAAGTTTTCGCCGTTAATCCAGATCAAATCGATGCTGCCGTTTTCTGTGACGCCTGCTTGCACTTCCCCAACCACCTTGTTGACGGCTTCTACTGTGTCGTTAATCGGCACGCGGTTGAGCGTCACGTCGTATTCGCTCTGGAGGCGCTCGGCGACCCAGCTATCGGCGTAAGCGTTGATTTGATCGCTGCCGCCCCACATGGCCCAGTTGACGGTGGTGCCGCGAGCTAGCGCCACAATGTCTTCCCAGGCGGTTGTGGTGGGATCGAATCGGGTGGCGGGGGCTGATTTTTGTGTGCAGCTAGCCGCGATCGCAGCTAGCGTAGCGCTGGTAGAAAGGGTGAGAAAGCGACGACGGTAAAGAGGCATGGGTGGATGATTAACAGAGCTACCTGTTGAAATAACTAGTTGGCCGATCTGAACCTAAATCTAGAATCTAGATAGATTCGGCTAGATCTAGATTGGCCTATGAATGGATGAGCCTGATTAGTTTACCGTGAGAATTTGCGCCGTAGCATTTAGCATTTAGCATTTAGCTTGGCCAAGATAAGACTTAAAAGCAGTGGACTTAAAAGCAGTGTTAGCGTTGAGATGAATTAAGCTACGCTAGCCATCGTTGGCCCTTTAGTCGGCCTCTAAGTCAGCCTCTGAGTCGGCCTCTTACACCAGTTCCTTACACCAGCCCCTTATACCAGAACTAACCTATGGAGACACCATCAGCTTACACACCGCCCAAAGTCTGGCACTGGGATACCGAGAGTGGCGGCACATTTGCCAGCACCAATCGCCCCACTGCTGGCTCTACCCACGACAAAGAACTTCCGGTCGGGCAACATCCCCTTCAGCTCTATTCGCTCGCGACCCCAAACGGTCATAAGGTCACGATAATGCTGGAGGAGCTTTTGGCACTCGGCATCACCGCAGCCGAGTACGATGCTTATCCCATCAAAATCAATGAGGGCGATCAGTTTGGCAGTGGCTTTGTGTCGGTAAATCCTAATTCTAAGATTCCGGCGCTGTGCGATCGCAGCACAACTCCCCCAACCCGAGTGTTTGAGTCAGGGTCTATCTTGCTCTATCTAGCAGAGAAATTTGACGCGTTTTTGCCAAAAGAACCTGCCCAACGCACAGAGTGCCTGTCCTGGCTCTTTTGGCAGGTCGGCTCAGCGCCATACGTAGGGGGAGGCTTTGGGCATTTCTATAACTACGCCCCTGTAAAAATTGAATACTGCATTGATCGCTTCACAATGGAAACCAAGCGCCAGCTCGACGTCCTCGACAGGCAGCTAGCCGACAATCCATACGTTTCTGGCGATGCCTACACAATTGCCGACATTGCGATTTGGCCTTGGTACGGTGGGCTAGTATTGAACCGTCTCTATGACGCTGCTGAGTTTGTAGAGGCCCAGTCTTATACCCATGTTGTTAGGTGGGCCAAAGAGATTGACGCTCGCCCAGCAGTGAAGCGCGGACTAGTGGTGAATCGGACCTGGGGGCCACCAGAAGAACAACTTCCTGAGCGCCATGCTGCCAGCGATTTTGACACCTAAACTGAGGATAGGTTTGGATTAGCCGGTTAGCGTAAAGTTGAGCTGAGATCAATCAATTCAGCAGGCCAAATCACCAGGATTAGCCTACGGCCTCAGCTCATTAGCCTCAGCTCATTAACAGCTTTGCAATGTTGTTTGCTGCGATCGCGCTCAATGCTAGCTCAGCGGACGAGCTGACTACAGCTACCTTGCCGCTGAGCAAGTGGCAAAAGGAGATGTCGCTGTAGGGTCACCGGTACTGGCCAACAACTCTACGTTGCCGTCGGCGTCGTGTTGCCAACCCGTCGCTTGGATAAGTGACACAGCCGTTGTGGCTTCTGGCGTGGCTTCTGGCGCAGCTTCTGGCGCAGCTTGGGCTGCTAGCTGTTGTAAATAGGCGGATAGGTCGCGAGTATCGCTCCAGAGATGACCGGCCCCTATTTGCTGCGTTGGGTTTATGGGTAGCCCCCCTCGCCCTGTTGCGACAAAACTACTGTCTTGATTGGCCGTACAGCCCTGAGCAATTTGCTGGCTTGAATCGGCTAAATTCACCGGCAGTGCCACTAATCCTTCACTAGGATCAACGCCCGGAGTCGCAATATCAACCGTGCCATTTACACCAAACTCCGAACTGGCTGTGATGTCATTTTCTGGGGTGAGCTGGTCACGATATTTCAGCCCAAAGATACCCTGAGTCGTGATTTGGATATTTCCCCCTTGCCCCTGCGCCGCATTTGCCACAATGTCGCTATTTTCTAGGCCAAGCACTACCGGAGCATTAATTGTGATGTTGCCACCATTGCCAGTGCCGTCGGCTGTAGTTGTAATGGCGCTATTGTGTCGAAGGGACAATAGTTCTTTTAGGGTGAGGACGAGGTTGCCGCCCTCACCAGATGCGGTTCCAGCCGTAATTCTACCCTGACGATTTAGCCTTGCCTGATTAGCGTTGATCAACAGACTGCCCGCGTTCCCTCTTCCCTGATTATCTACCCCTACGACTGCGCGATCGCTCACCTGCAATCGGTCAGTTTCTAGTACGAAAGTGCCAGAGTTTCCTGTAGGAATAGGTGGTAATCCATAGGCTTGACTCAAAATTTCAGGTAGTAAGATAGCCCTGGCTCCAACCTGACTCGATAAGCCCGAATTAAGTCCAGCGCCGCTAACGTCAATGCTCTCAGAAGCCCTAATTGTGAGATCGCCCCCATCGCCAGAAGATAGCGTAGATGTGCCAACGCTTGCACCCTCCCTGACGCTTACTTGGGATGCTGTTAGCGTTAAATTGCCGCTATTGGCCTGGTTGAGGGTGACATTTCCCAGATAGCTGCTGCCAGAAGTAATTAGGTTTTCTCCGGCAATTACAACATTTTCTGCCACATCAACGGTCATATTGCCACCTAGTCCAGTGCCCACTGTGAGATTTAAAATGTTTGCTCCCTTATTAATCTGCAATTGTCTGCTAGAAAGCATTAGCTGCCCGCCTGCGCCATCTGCTAGCGTGTTTGCTCCAATGGCAGTAACTATGGTTGGAGCAATCTCTGACCAGCCTGCTAAATCAAGCGTATCTAGTACTTCGATGGTTACATCACCCCCTGCCCCTGCACTAAAGGTTTTGGTGAGAATGCTGCTGCCATCTTGCATCTGTAGTTGATAGGCAGAAACCCTCAAATGGCTACCCGCTCCTGTGCCTAGGTTTTCCGTACTTACCAAATTGTTCTGAAATCCAGCCGTTCCCACGCCCCGCATTTCTAACAGACCGCTAGCGTCAATAACTAAATCACCTAGGGCGGCTCCGCCCAAATTTTGTAATCGAACTACAGAGCCCTCTAACACACTGATTGTTCTACCTTGAAAATGCAGCGATCCGGCGGGAAATCCACTGGCATCCACAAGTGCTTGCCCAGAAAGCCGGATGTTGGCGAACGGTTGTTCGTTGCTCTGGTCATTGGCGTAATCAAAGTGCCAGCGGGGCGATGCCGTGTCGATGTCAACGCTACTGCTACCGCTACTGCTATCGAGACTGCCTAGCTCAATGTGGCCTGAAGGGGCAAGTACTACTCCACCTTCTAGGTCAATTGTGTTGCCGATCAGAGCCAGCGTATTTCCAGCGCTAACGCTTAACCCAGTGGGCGGGGCTGGCGCTAGAATTGGAAAAAAGAACGACGATTGTGCTAAACGATGTCCATTGCCTCTAACCGCGATCGCGCCTGAATCCGTTCCCATTTGCAACCCAACGGGGGCGCTCATTGTTAGCAGTGGAGTCGTGCTAGAAGGGCGCGCACTAAACGCTGCACCGTCGCTGAACTGAATGCTATTAGCGGTCGTACCCAAAAATGAACCCCCAATAGTTAAGGATGCATTGGGGCCAAACACAATGCCGTTGGGGTTGAGTAAAAATAAGTTAGCGCCGCCATTGGTCTGAATGACTCCATCAATATTTGAGACACTTTCTCCCGTCACCCGGCTAAAAATATTTTGTACATCAATAGCGTTGTTAAAAATTGCCGCCCCACCGGTAGGTACAGAGAACTGATTGAAACCGTGAAAGAGGTTATCGCTGCTGCGGCTGCCACCGTCGATGGTGAAGTCAAGATTGTTCGAGCTTGTTACGCCAGTTGGCAATATTCCATCGGAGACAACCTGTGCGATCGCTCTATTTGGCAGTGCAATGAACCCCATCCCGAGAGCTACAGCAGCTACCGACCACTTTAGGGTGAGAGTACGCATTCTTTAGGTCTGATATGAAGTAACAGCTCTAAAGTACCCAGTTCGCGTTAGGGCGATCCTTGCGCCCTAAAACCTTTGCGCCAAAACAGCCGTGCTGGCAATGGCGTAGGATGGTGTATCCATGTAGAGTCCGTCCAGATTCTGCGATTCACGTTCTGCGATTCACGTTCTTTCACTCACTTTATGACTGTTAGAATGACTGTTGAAATCCTAAAATTCCAGACGCTGCCGCTATAATCGCTATCGTCACTCGCAGCCAATGCAATAGCACCCAAGTCTCTAGTTTGCTGGTTGCCTTCGCTGTACTGTATTTCTGCTCAATGAAACCAAAATTAGCTGGCAAATGGTAACTTAGCGTGATTGCAATAGTAAGCAACAATCCCACCAAAGCGATTAGCCAAAACAATTGAGCTGTGGGATTTCCTAACGAAAACGCAAGTCTTTTCTCCTACTTCATCCTGTAGGCGGTGCAGCGCTCGGCTGCTGCTGGCGAGATAAAGACGGCGTAAAATCCACTTGAGGGAAGCTCCAGAGGGCATCGGGAGGAAGATGGGCGAAGGCCGTTTGACCGACAGGAAAGTCAAGGCTGGGGGGCACCCATGCCTGAAGGTTTAAGCCTGCGGCCGATTTAAGCGAGAGGTGGCGCTGGGTGCCGGTGAAGCGGTTTTGGATGATGGTGACAGGGAGCAGGTTGGTGCCGCAGATTTGATTGGCAAGGAGGTGAATGCGCTCGGGGCGAATAGTGATTTGCACTGAGTCGGATTGGGGGCCGGATCGGGAGCCAGATCGGTGGCCAGACTGGGGATAGGCGGTGGTGAGGATATCGCCGCCGGGGAGGGTGAGCTTGTGGCCCTGGGCTTGGGCGGTGAAAAAATTGACGCCGCCAAAAAAGCGGGCAACGGTTTCGTCGGCGGGCTGCTGGTAGAGAACTTCGGGGGTAGCGACTTGACGCAGATGGCCGTCGAACATGAGGGCGATGCGCTCGGAGATGACAACGGCTTCTGACTGGTCGTGGGTGACGACGATGAGGGTGACACCGGTTTCTTCTTGCAGGCGCAGGATGAGTTCTTGCATGGTGCCGCGAAGGTTGGCGTCTAGGGCGGAGAGCGGTTCGTCTAGAAGGAGTACTTTGGGGGCAATGACGAGCGATCGCGCCAAAGCCACCCGCTGCGCCTGACCGCCAGAAAGCTCAGACGGGCGACGATTGGCAAAGCCGCTAAGCTGCACTTGATCAAGCATTGTCAGCGCTCGCTGCTCGCGTTCTTTTCGGCTGACGCGCCGCATTTTTAGGCCAAAGGCGACGTTTTCACCGACGCTAAGATGGGGAAACAACAGCCCTTTTTGCAGTACTAAGGCCATGCCCCGGCGCTCGGGGGGTACCTGATTGAGCGGTTGCCCTTCTAAGAAAATTTGTCCGGCATCGGGCTGCTGGATACCGGCGATGAGCTGCAGTGTGGTTGACTTGCCGCAGCCGGAGGGGCCCAGCAGTGCGAGCCGTTCGCCAGCAGCAACATCGAGCCACACGTCCTGTACGGCTGAGATATCGCGAAAGGATTTGGTGAGCTGCTGGAGCGACAGGTAGGCGGGCTTAGACATTGCCTAGCCCTCCAATTGCAGCGTTATCGTCGAGGGCGCGGCTAGAAAAGAACAGAAAAACCAGCGCGGGCAGAATGGAGGTAATGGCGATCGCAGCCGTTAGCCCCGTATTGCCACCTTGCAACGCGGTAAACAACACCATCGGCAGGGTAAAGACGCGGCCACTGCCAACAAAAAAGGTGAGCAAAAACTCGTTCCAAGAGATTAAAAAGGCAAACAGCGCGCCGACGACAACGCCAGGGGCAATCAGCGGCAGGGTGATGTGACGAAACACCTGCCAAGCAGATGCGCCAAGCGATCGCGCCTGAATCTCGTAATCGGCATCGAAGTTGGCATATACGCTGCTAAGCACCAGCGTGATGTAAGGAATAGTTGGCAAAAGGTGAACCAACACCACGCCCAGCAGCGTTCCGCTCAGACCCAGCCGAATCAGCATAAACTGAATGCCCATCAGCGTTGCCAGCGGTGAAACAATAATTGGCAGCAGTAAAAACAGCTTAATCGCGCCTTTCCCTGGAAAATCCATCATCCCCAGCGCGCGGCCAGCAGGCATGCCGACCAACAGTGCCAGCCCGGTAGAACAAACCGCGATAACAAGACTTTGCACAAAGCCCTGACCCACGCGAGTGCTAGTGGTGAACAGCGTGCTCCAGTTTTGCAGCGTCCACTGTGGGATAAGCTGCGGAAAGTACCAGCCCTGAGCAAAAGACCAAATGAGCAAAGGCAAAAAGGGTAGAAATAACACGCTGACGATCAGCAAGAGCAACATCTTTTGGGCAACTGGATCTTTTAAGGACTTTCTCACTAAATCTCTCACCAAGTTTCTCACTAAACCTCCTACTGAACCTCTCCTAGAACAGAACTCGAAGCAGGTTGTGCCATAGGCCGACGAAAGGCTTTACCAGAGCCTATCCACAGGTAAAGCGCAATCAGCACCATAGAAATAAAAGAGAGCATCAGACCGAGTGCGATCGCTACGCTGCGCTGTGCCAGGTCCGTATCGGTAAATGCCTGATAAACCAGAATGGGCAGCGTTTTAGGCGCTGTTGAACCCAGCAAAAAAGGCACCTCAAACGAGCCAAAGACAAAGCCAAACACAATTAGGCTCGCCGAGATAATCCCCGGCCTTAGCAGCGGCAGCGTCACCTGCCAAAAGCACTGCCAAGGATTTGCGCCGAGTGCTCGCGCCTGCATGCCAAACTCGGGGCGAATGCCTCTGAGTACCGCTAGCAAAATTAGCGTCATGAAGGGCACTTCTTTCCAGACAAAATGAATTAAAACGCCCAGGTTTGCCCGGTCGTTGACCAAAAGCGGAAAGTCCTGATCGGAAGCAATTAGCCCCGCGCTCAGCAGCAGCCGGGAGAGCAGCCCGCTAGGAGAGAGCAGCAGCAAAATACCGGCAATGCCAACTAAGTGCGGAATTGGTAGCGTAAGCTGGCAGGCAAAGCTGGCCCATCGTCCGGCGCGCTGTAGCAGCAACGCCAGCGCAATGCTAAGAACAGTGGAAAAGGCGGTGGCCGTGATTGCTAGATACAAGCTGAGGTTTAGAGACTGCCAAAAGACCCGATCGCCCAGCGCCTGCTGGTAAGCGCTCAGCGACAGGCTGCCGTCGCTGGTAATGCCCATTAGCCCAATGCTTTGACAAAACGCCAGCACCAGCCCACCGCCAAACAGACCGCCCACGATAGCGATCGCAGGCAGCAGCCGCAGATAGGCCCCGCTATAGCCCTTGGCCGCAGCCCAAGACGCCTGGACTATGCTGGTTTTGGGGTTTATTTTGGGCGAAGGCACTGGCATGAGGGTCATGTTACCGGTTCCTCTAGCAGCGCCATTACCTGGGCCCAAAGCTGAGGAAACTGCTGCTGACTTTTTTGCAGCCTTTGCAGTCGCTGTGTGGCGCTTGGCCCGGTTTCTTTGGCATACCAGCGATTGACCGTAACCCAATAGCCTGCCGTCCAGCAGAGCGATCGCACCGCCGGAAACGCTCCAAACGCCGCAAAGTGAATTCGCATAGTCTCAGCTAAATCCTCGTTTTCTAAGGCATCATAATACGCCTGGAGGAAAAAGCGTCGATCCGCCGCAGGCATTTGGTAGCCGCCGCATCGACAGACCGTGACGGGTGAGAGAAAATGGCCTAAATCGCCAGCCGGTGAGCCAATTTCAGCCCATTCCCAATCGATCAAAAAAGCCTGCTGGTCATTGATCACCCAGTTTTCATAGCTGTGATCGCTGTGAACCAAACACAGGTGAGGATGGGCTAAGAGCTGCTGTTCGGCAGATAGCCGCGCCGCTGCTTTTTCTAGCACCGCTCGCAGCATTTTGACAATTTTCGGATCGGCGATCGCAGACTCTAAATAAGGCTGCGCGTAGTCTACTGACTCTTTGAAAAAAAGCGTTAGCGGCTGCGCTACCTTTTGCACCGGGGGTGAGAGCTGGTCTACTGCTTGCTGCCCCGCTCGACGGCCCGCTTCTAGCGGCAGGCGGTGGAGGCGAGCTAGGGTCTGAGCGCACTGCTGAAGATGTGGGCGGCTGTAGTTTAAGGGGTCTCCGGTGAGATAGTTTGTAATTAAATAGGTGTAGGGAAAGCCTTTCGCGGGCGTCGTTTGCGCGTGTAGCAGCTCGTGGCTTATGCCGGTTCCTTGCAGATAGCGCAAGATGGTCGCCTCGAAATGGCTAAGGCGGCTGAAGTCACCTTCAAAGCGTTGATTGGGGGTGTTGACGGCAACTCGTACTAGGCGATCGCGGCCCCAGCGAAAAATTGCGTTGGCCTCACCGTGGGCTAAAAGTTCGAGCTGAGGCGATTGAACCGCGGGTGAACGTGCTGGCGTGACGGCTATAGCATCGCCCTGATGGATACTGGGCGATGCGCTTAGCAGCTGGCTCAACTGCTTACCTAGCTGCGCCTTAAGCTGCTCTAGATCTAGTGAAACGGTAGATGACAATGGAATTTTTCAACCCATGCTTGTGTAGCAGTGATTGTAAACGATGCCTACCGACGCTGAAATGAGTCTTCGCTGAAAATTTCCTACGACTTTCTTATTTAGGCTTTTTGTTCTGCCTATGCTTGTGAGCTAGGGCTGATTGGCTGATAGCTATTGGCTGTGGCTACAGCATAGGGACTCGACCCGTCGAAAACAGCTTATAACCGATGGCCATAGTCATGAAGGCGAGAAAGAACTCCCACAAGCTGGTGGGATTTAAGATGGCTCGGCTGCTGAAAAAGACCAGCAGGATGCCGACAGCCGTTGAAACCCAGCCGATTTCTTTAAATTCGTCTGGTAAAAAGACCAGCGAAAGCACCCCAATCGCGAGAAAAAGAATCGAAGCATCGGCAGAGATGCCGCGCCACCAGTAGGGATAAACATTGGTTGTAAACAAGATATTGTGACCTAGCAAATAGATACTGAGCATGAGTAAAGAGAAGCCGATTAGCTTAATGAAAGTGCGCATAGGGACTAGAAACTAGGGGTTAACAGAAGCCGTCCTGATTCTTAGGACACCCAATTTCACAGCCATAAGGCACAAAGCAGATCTCGCTTTTTCGCGCGGCTGAGCGAGTAGCACTAGCCATTTCCACTTTTTTCATCAGCTCCATTAGCTCCATCAGATCCATTCGGTCTAGCCAGCACTTTGCTAGACCTTTTTTGCATTGAGCCGGTCTAGTTAAGCTGGTCTAGCTGAGCTGGTCTAATTGAGCTGGTCGACTTGCCATCGCCTCAATGAGGCAGCGGAACAGACCGACGTGATCAACGCTACTCAAGATCTGTCGCAGATTGAGGTTGACTTGCGAGATGTGATTTTCCAGGCACATCGACCGGTGTTTTTGAGTGTGGATACGGCCTCGACATTGGTCAGAAATCCTCAGATTTAAGCGCTTCCAACAGGTCTAGTCAGAAACACCAATGGGAGACAGGTCATCAATCGTCATGATGGCCCAATTTATGATGCGAGTGTTACCTAAAAAATGGCCTTTTGTAAACCATGCCGCGGATTCTTATATGGAACTTTGCTAGCGGGAAGAGCGTCTTCCCCTTAATAAGATGTTAATTTTAAGTTGACTTGAAGTTAACTATCAGCTGACGTCTCTTCTGATGTGAATCTCTGATTTGATTCAGATTGGAATAAGGTCCATCCACTGTTACTTCTTGATGTGCACCTTTTCTATTGCGATAGTGAGCGACTCCTTCGTCATTATGAATCTAGATTCAAAACGAGATCTTATATCCCCGAAATACCTTTGTCTTTTATTGGGCTGGCTAGCGGCTGCTTTGTCTATTGAGTTTTCTCTCTATAGATTGGTGGGGAGCTTGAGCGAAGATATTCCTCGGCTTTATGGAAGCTATGCCTTCCGGAGTCTTTTTTTCATTCTTTCTAGCATTCTTCTAGTTGCTATTGTTCATGTGCGATCGCTTACAAAACAGCGACAGTCAGGGATTCCTCCCAGAAAAGTGCGATGGAGCAAAAATCAGAGCTTACTAGCGACTGGTGTTTTGTCAACCAATTTTTTATTTTTAACGCTGCTTGCGCTCAATCCAGAACTCTTCTCGATGCTAGCCCTAGAAGGGTCTTTTGTAGAGCCTCTCTCAGCTCTTTTTTTCTTTCTTGGGGCCGCTGTTTTAGGTTGGCAAGCCTATCGAACTGTTTCCCGAACGTTTCCTCACAAGCTACTGATTCTCGCTGGTTTGGGCGGTCTGGCTCTAGTCTTTTTTGTAATCGCTATGGAGGAGGTCTCTTGGTTTCAGCGAGTTTTGGAGTTTGAAACGCCAGAGTCCTTCGGCTCAAACTTGCAAGGCGAATTCAATCTACACAATTTTTCGACCAAGATGTTTGAAAACGCTTTCTACACGGGCGCGTTTATTTGTCTTATTGGGCTGCCATTTCTATCTGCGACATCGGCCATTCCTGAAAATATAAAAGGACTAGAAGTCTTTATAGGCAGTAGCTTCACTTTGTGTGCTAGTTCTCTTCTTGTTGCCTACAACTATCACTATTGGAATGCGTTCTCGACTCAGATTCCTTATTTTCTGACGCTATTAATGCTGAGCAGCCTAGCATTAATGGGGTCTAAAAGTAGACTCGGGATCGCTTGCCTTGCGTTTTTAGGTGCCTTGCTAGCGACCCAAGCGGCCTTTTTCCTTTGGGGCCATAGCATGAATCGTCTATGGGATGCCACTGAGTACAAGGAATTCTTTATTGCATTTGGGTTCTTACTTTACGCTTTCGATGTGAGGCGAAACCTCTTGCAACACGGAGCACAACACGGAGCACAGTAGCTAGGCGATTTGAATCGCTAGCAACTTAAAGTACTTGCAAGTGCTAGAACCGTTAACAAGCGCTCTTGCCCTTTTAAATTATTTAGCTCAAACCAGACATACTGTTTGAGCTGTTCTTGTTCTAAATTACTCAGTCGATTAAGTCTATGACAGGGAAATACTCGTATTGGTTATCGTATTGGATGCACAAGTTGTATCGTGCTGCTAGACGTTCTCAGGTCTCAACGCTGGTCAGTTGGGACCCGATTGAGGCTGAGCATTCTTTAGAGCCTGGCTGTACTGTTTTGCTAGGCATGTGTTCCCAGTTGCCAGCAGTTATCTATGCGAATTTGGCCTGCCTGCAGAAGTGTGTCTGGGATGATTTGAAGGCTGTTTATATCATTGTAGACTGTCGGGAACATGACCTTAAGCAGGGCACTGAGAAGGCTATTGTTCAAGCTTTTCCGGGTTTGAATATATCGTTCTTCTACTATAGTGAGCAGCAATATAGACAAGCTGATCGACTGAAGCTTCCTTATTTGTATGCGTGGATGTCGTGGTGTATTGGCCTAAAGCATACAAAGACCCAAACGGTGCTTATTCATGATTACGATGCCTTGGTACTGTCTCCAGCCGTACTTAAAAGGCGCTACGACGAATTTCAGCGCCAATCAGCAAAGGTCCAGGGTATCGAATGGTATAAGAACAACGGGTTCGACGCTGACGATCGCCTAGCCTGCACTTTTGAGTGCTTTGCTGATGTTGAGTGGCTGCGTCGCTTTAGGCCCATTGAGCTTTTTAACAATGTGGGGGTTTATCGAGGTCGATCTGTAGACTATGACATTACGCTAGAAGTGCAGGCCCGTTATCTCGAAGCGTCAGCCCGAAAAATTTCTCCTATGTCGCAGGCAGAGTCAGAACTGGTTCATCCTAGTCAAATGATTCATCAGTATACAATGTTCCGAAAGTTTCCGGGTCGTTCGCTTCCCTGCTACTCAATGATATTACTGCCGCTATTTGATTATTTGGCGGGTAAGCGAGCGGCTTTTGAAAACGCCAAAGCGGCTATTTCACCTGACGGTGTGCTGATATGGAACGGTGTTGTCATTAACCTTTCTCAGCTTGAAGATCATCACTTGCACTGGGGATTGCAGCAAAGTGTTCAAACCCTAGTTGCTTTTGATGTCAGCCCACTCAGGGACTTTTTCGATTATTATCAGGTGCTTTATCAGGTTGTCGGTTCTCCGCTGAATGGAATTGCGCATGAGTATGCTACGCCTGTTTATAAAGACTGGTTCGCTCGTGCCGAGCAGGGTTGTCTATCTTAATGCGAATGTTATGTAATGTTCAGCGACTTGTTCGACCGTTTAGTTCGACTGTTCAGATAGCTAATCTTTAGACAGCTAAGCTCGACCTGTCAGATAGTTTTGACCTGCTTTCTCTTATAAGAGCCATGAACATAAATTACAACAAAACATTTTCCATGCCAATCTTATATCTGTGTATTCTGACAGATATCGTGTTTGTGGCGCTGAATGTGCTGTACGAACTGCATCCTGCTGTCACCGATCCTGCTTTGCAAATTGCTCAAGATCGAGGATATTCTGAGGTTTTTCAGTACATTAAGGAGTTCTGGATTGCTGGGACTTTAATGTTTTTTGCCTGGAGAAGGCGCTCGGCACTCTATTTGGCTTGGAGTGGTCTGTTCTTTTATCTATTGTTAGATGATTCGCTCAGAATTCATGAGAATTGGAGCAAAGCGCCATATTTCCCTTCTCTCTTTGGATTAAATTCTCATGCTTCAGGGGAAATTATAATAGCTGCTGCGGTAGGCATGAGCTTTTTGGGCTTGATTGCGATCGCCTACCGATCAGCGCCTCCTTTTGAAAGAACAGTTTCTAAATTTTTGACTTGGCTGCTTTTTTCTTTAGCCTTTCTCGGCGTTTTTATAGATGGCCTGCATTCTATTATTCAAGTGACACTACTAGATCCTGTTTTCACAACACTAGAAGATGGTGGTGAAATGCTGGTAATGTCGCTGACGCTCTCTTTTATTTTATTGTTGACAGAACGCGTCAGGCAAATTTAACGCACTACCCCTGACGAGTAAGTCCTCTTCCATTTCAAGCCCTCTTCCATTTACCAGTCGCTCAAATCTGGCTGTTTCAACTCATCTTGGGATCGGCGCTGATCTGCCATAGTTCATTGCGGGGTGTGGTCGAGCTATTCCGAGATGTCGCGGCTCGTCCCTCTGCGGCTCGTTCATCTGCGGCTCGTTCATCTGCGGCTCGTCCCTCTGCGGTCCGTTCATCTGCGATCAGTCCAAAATATTGCCGTTTTTCGTTCGTACGCGAGTATAAAAGTCTTCCATCACTTCGATAAAAGAGTTATTACGCTGCCAAAAAGGTGGATAGTCACCCTGTTTTTTGATCAAAATGGCAGGCACATTAGTGGGCTGCGGCGTCTCGATGGTGCTAGGTAAGCGCTTTTCCCCTTGCCAAAAGTCATTGAGAGAAACCGAGCGCGCTACGCTGACAAACTCTGGCCGAGTATGCAAGCTCTCTACAGGCTCAGGCGGCGCGGCTTCTGCGGTCAGCTCTTTAGAAAAAGCAATCCCTAGCGGTGTGTCGGACAGGCCTGCGAGTAAGTCTTCTTGGGCAAGGCCGCGTAGCTCGAACAGCTTTAGCGGATCGCGGTCAATTTCGGCGGCTAAAAGGTAGTAAACGCCCGCTATGTGCTTGCATGGATTGCTCCAGTCTGGGCAGGTGCAGTGGCCGGTAAAGTCGCCTTTTTCGGGCAGTAGCCGCAGTCCTAATGTCTCGAAGCTCTCTTCAATATTGTCTGGAATTTCACCGACCAGCAGCTTAGAAAGAATGCTGACCTTGGAGGCCATCAGGGCAATAACGGCGGCCCATTTGGCCTGGCTAATAGGCTCAAACTCTAGGGTGGTGACGTAGAGCGGTTCGGTATAGACGCCGTAGTAGGGATTGACCGAGCCTTTGATATGGGCGGTGACGCGATCGCCTTCAACTTCAAACGATTCAACCTTGCGACCGTTGGCATAGCTGCGCCCCCGGCTGAGGCGACCCTTATCGGTAAATTGTTCGATAGTGGCCAGAAAAGTCTCGCCCCACCAAGTACGTGTAAAGTTAGACATCGTTAATCCATGATGGCTGATTTGTTCAGTGCGATTAGCCGCTTGAAGGCGTCGTTATCTAGCTCGGTTAGCCAAGATTCATCAGCGCCGACAATTGCACCCGCTAGCTTTTTCTTGTCCTCAATCATCTGATCGATTCGCTCTTCTAGCGTACCAACCGAGACAAATTTATGAACAAAGACATTCTTTTTCTGCCCAATGCGGAAAGCCCGGTCAGTGGCCTGATCTTCTACTGCCGGGTTCCACCAGCGATCGAAGTGAAAAACGTGATTGGCTTTGGTGAGCGTAATTCCTACCCCGCCTGCTTTGAGCGAAAGGATAAAAATAGAGGGGTCAGTCTCAGGATCCTGGAACTCGGCCATCATTTGGTCGCGCTTTTTGCGAGAGGTGCCGCCGTGCAGATAGTAGGTGTTGTAGTGGAAGGTTTGGTGGAGATACTTTTCGAGTGAATCGCCGATTTCTTTAAACTGGGTGAACACCAGTAGGCTATCGCCGTCGGCAATGGCTTCTGAGACCATGTCGCTTAGACGGCTAAGCTTGTGCGATCGCTCGGTGGTAAAGTCGCTGCCATCTTGCAAAAACTGAGCCGGATGATTGCAAATTTGCTTTAGCTTCATCAGCGTCGCCAGAATCAATCCCTTTCGCTGAATGCCGTCTGCTGTTGCCAGCTGCTTTTCTACATCGCGTACCGTCGCCTCGTATAGGGATGCCTGTTCTTTTGTGAGGTTGCAGTACAGCTTTTGCTCTACCTTGCTCGGCAGATCTTTAATAATCGACTCGTCTGTTTTTACCCGGCGTAAGATAAACGGCTCTACCAGCTTTTTGAGCACAACAGACTGCTGCCGGTCGTTGTTGCGCTGAATGGGCAGCTCAAAGTTTTTGCGAAACTGAGACTCTTTACCCAGGTAGCCAGGATTGAGAAAGTTGAAAATAGACCACAAATCTAGCAGCCGGTTTTCAATTGGCGTGCCGGTCAGCGCCAGCCGGTGCCGCGCCGACAGCTTTAAAATGGCTTTGGTCTGAGCTGCTTTAGGATTTTTGATATTTTGCGCTTCGTCTAGGACAATGCGGTGCCAGAAGATGCTGTCAATGAGATCCGCGTCGCGCCGAGCCAGAGAAAAAGAGGTGATCAGCAAGTCGTTGCGTTTGCACAAGGCTTTGAAGGCTTTTTTGTCTTTGATGCGATCGCTCCCGTGATGCACCGTTGCCTTTAGATGAGGCGCAAACTTTTGCAGCTCTCGGTGCCAGTTTCCGACCACCGAAGTGGGTGCAATCAATAGCGTTGGCGGTAGCGCCGTCATCCTTTCTTCTTCCGGTATTTCTTTTTTTTTCAGGTCTTCTGCTTGCAATTCTTCTTCTTGCAATAATCTGGCAATCACCTGCACCGTTTTACCCAGGCCCATATCATCGGCCAAACAGCCGTTTAGGCCCAATCCCTCTAAATAGCTCAGCCAGGAAACGCCGCGCTTTTGATAGTCTCTTAGCTGCCCCTCAAACTTTTTGGGGTTTTGCACCGGCACCAGGGCGCTGGTATCTGTGAGCCTGTCCATCATGGTCAGCAGAGTGCGATCGCGGCTAAAGTCTACCTCTACGTCATCGCCCTGCTGCGCGGTCATCTGCATAAAGTCCAACAAGCTGACTTCTGGGTTATCTTGACGGTGCTGCCGCCAAAAGTCCATCATCTCCTGCATTTTTGCCTGGTCTAGCTCCATCCACTGGCCGCGAAACTGCACCAGCGGCGTCTGCGCCTCTACGAGCTGCTGCCATTCTTGTTCGCTCACCGGCTCGCCACCAATCGATAGCTCATACTGATAGTCCACCAGCGTTTCAAACGAAAAATAGCTTTTAGACGGCTCGCCTTTAGATCGATCAGAGGCGTCTTCGCGATCGCCCGACCGGCTACTTGCCTTCAGCTTTAGCTTTGCCCTGCGCCGACCTTGCGGTGTCCACCAGCCCGGCACAATCACCTTACAGCCCGAATCTTCTAGTATCCAAGCGGCCTCGTTTAAAAAATCAAATGCTGCATCCACATCTAAAAAGATGCTCGCGGGTTCGTCTGTTTCTAGCCCTGCCCACATTGGCGGATAGATCCGGGCCGCGTCGCCAAGTGCCAGCAGCAGATCTTGCTCGAAACTTTCTCCTAGCTGTAGCTTTAGGGCCATTTGCTGATGTGGCTTGAGCTGCCAATAGTCGGCTAGGCTGATGCGCAAAGACGGATGCTGCTTGGGTGCGACTTTGAAAATAATCTCCCAGTCTTCGTCCGGATCGGCGGGTGAGTGCAGCTGAAAGCAGAGGTAAAAGGGCACAGCGCTTTGCGTGCGGGCAATGCGATCGCGCCACGGTCGCCACTGCTTGTACAAAGACAGCTCTGTGCTAGTCGTCCAGTGCGTCGACTTTAAACAGCTATAGATCAAAGATCCTTCAATTTGCTTATAAAAAGACTGCGGCAGCGGCGTCCCGGTTACAACATCGTGCAGCAGACACTCCGAACAATGACGCAACAGGCTCTCTTTTTCGTGTAAACAAGCCTCTTTTTGGGGCCTTCCTTTAGAAGACTTTCCCTTTGCTAGCACAGCCGCATCCGCCTGCTGCGCAAACCCAGCCGTACACACCAAGGGCATATATTCCGTATAGCGCCCAATCAAATCTTCGTAAGCCTCACTAATAATTTCCCAATGCGGATACGTTTCAAAGGTCTTCTTTACCTTGCGGTAGCGCAAAGACGGGATGTAGTGATCTTTTAAAATGACCTGCTTGAACGCTTGCGCATAGTGATGCCAAAACAACAGATCGGCCCCTAGCTGCACCTCGGCTAGCTGATATTGGGCAATAAAATGAAGCTCTTTTAGCTGCGCAACAAAAGCGCTGACGCCCGCTCCAGTGCCGTTGGCCTTGGCTTGAGAGTTGAATCGATGGATTCGATAGCAGTCTATTGGCCACCTGCGCCATTCAAACGCTTCTGGCAAATCTGTTTCCAAATAGCGCGCTAGCTCTAGCGACGGCAGCGGCTGCTGCTGAGCGGTCGGCAGCTCAAAAAATCTAACCCCGATGTCTGCACCAACGTCTTTTTTTGAGCTAGCCCCCTGAAACCCTAGCTCTTCTGTTAAAAACGCCGCTAGGTCCGCTTTAGCCAAATAGTGAGGCGCTCTAAAGCCCTTTTTGTTCGATGCCGAGCGGCTAGTTTCTTTATTAGCTGGGGCGTCTGGCGAATGCTGCGCAGTCTCTACCCACAGATAAAAGGCTCCGGTCTGCACAAAGTTTGCATGTGCATCTGGAATCCAGGAACCGTGGAGAATTTTCATTCGCTAATCACAAGTTAGCCATAGGCAAAGGCTAACCAAACTAAAGAGATAGAGTGAATTCTAGAGCAAAGTGTTAATCAAGCACAATCTTCGTGTTGATTTCCTTCAAAGCACAATCTAGATGCAGCGCCTGCCGCTTAGGAGGCTTTCTTTGTATTATTTCTCCGTATTATTTCTTTGTATTAAAAACCACAAAGGTGGCTCCGCATTTACCCAGATAAAGGCTTGAGCTGCATAAAGTTTTTGCTATTTTGCTGTGAGGCGTATGCACGGGGAATCAAGGAGATGTATAAAGTAAATTTGATACATTGGTATCTCATTCGCTGGTAGCTATCAAGCGTTCAATAAAGCGTTCAATCAGCAAAGCGTTCAATCAGCCTTTGCGCCAGCAGTCTTCAAACCATCAGTTTTTAAACATGCAGTCTTCAAACCAAAACGCGGGTCAGCCAAAAATCCCCCTAACCACCGATCTGGCCTGCTTATTTACTAAAGTCACAAAGGGCGGCAAACCGGCGCTAGTTGCCCGTATGAGCATCCATGTGGACTCAGTCCGCTCCGATTTATCAACGCTCTTGTATCACGCAGAAGCGCTCAATCTACGCCTTCTGCTACTTCGCGTCAGCATTCAAGCGGCTTCAGCCCAGACAGTAAGTGACCCAACGCAGCCGCCACATCTGTTCGTTCTGTCCGGTCTCTTTAAAGGGGATATCAGATCCCAAACGATGTCTGAATTTTTAACTCACCTGGCCCAAGACTTCAAAACATTTTTGCTCTACACTCAAGCCCACCAGATTCAGCTTAAACTGACGGATGCTTACTAATGACAAAAACGTAGCGCTATCGTTTCTTTCGTCTTCTCATGTTTGTCTGGCTGACACCTTTTCTGTCTTCTCTTTTTATTACAAAGCTTGCACCAGTTCTGACACCAGCTCTGACGCCAGTTTTGACACCGGTTCTGACACCGGCCTTGGCCCAGGCCCCTGCCGATCAGCCTGTTTCTGAAGAACGGGTAGAGCCACAGGTGGTCAGGCCGCTACCGGGCTCGCTAGACAGTGTTCCAGTTTTTAACAGCAACAGCCCAGAGCTAATTGAAACACCGGGAATCTTACTCTCGACCTTTCCGCCAGTTGGGATGGCTACCCCAGAGGCCCATCTCGACTTTGCGTTTGAGGGACGCTTTGATGTGTTTGCCCACCATGTTTACAAAGCGCTGGACTATAGCGAAGAAATGCCTCAGATGCTCGACAGCATGTACTTGGGCGTTTTGGTTCATAATCCTGGAAATGAGGCGGTGACCGTGCGAGTGCTAGACGGTGCGAGCTATCTTAGTCAGCCCGACGCGCCGTTTGTGCCGCTGCCAGATTTTGTGCCTTTTAGTCCGCTTCGCCCGGTCTATGCCGGACCGGGAAGCCGGGCGATGGGGGATATTTTGCAGGGTCGGCGGCAGGATCTTTTTCCGGCGGTGATGACGATTGGGCCAGGGGAAGATGCTCTGCTGCTCAACCGGCCTATTCCCATTCGTGAGCTGGTGCCGCCGATTAACGGACGCTCTACGCTAGCCCACTTGGACAGCAGCGGGCCGGTGTATGTTGCTAGCTTGGCTCAGCCAGTTGGATTAAATGAGGCCGGTGAGGAAGTTGCCCCTAGCCTGACGGACTGGCGATCGCTGCTAGAAACGGGTGAACTCTCTGGGCCGCGCGATCGCACCCCTACGCCACTGCCGCTAGCACCCGGCGCACAGCTCATCTACGGGCGTGTAGCAGGCGTTTCATCGGGCTCTCAGTGGCAAACGACGCTCAGTGATCCAGACTCAGCGCCAGCTACCGACGAGGCGGCTCGGCTCACGATTCCCGATCCTGGCGCGGCCTTTTCCTATGGCATTAGCTTGCTGTCTGGCGGCACGATGGGCAGTGGCCAAAACCAGAGCGCCGAAATGCTCGTGCGCTATCCGGACACAGCCTATCAAAGCCACGGCAACTACGGCGTACGCTATAGCCTTACCCTGCCGCTATACAACCCCACTGATAGCGCCCAGACGGTCGCGGTCTCGTTGCAAACGCCGCTAAAAGAAGATGAGCTTAGCCAAGGGGGCCTGCGTTTTCTTGAGCCGCCCGCTGTGCAAACCTTTTTTCGTGGGCCTGTGCAGGTCAGCTTTCAAGACGACCGCGGTCTGCCCCAAATCCGCAATATTCACCTAGTGATGAAGCGAGGGCAGCCTGGCACGCCGCTGGTGGAGGTGACATTAGCGCCGCAGAGTACCAGGACGGTCGCTGTAGATTTGCTGTATCCGGCAGATTCTACGCCGCCGCAGGTGCTGAGCGTGGAAACCGTTTCAACAAACTAGCAAAATTCAGCTTGGGGGTATCAGCGGCGCGATCGCTTCAATTACTGCCGAGACATTCTCTTGATTTAGCATAGTAAAGTGTCCACCGGGGACTTGATGAGAGTCTATGGGCTGATGGGTGCGATCGCGCCAGCCAAAGAGCGCGTCTTCATATACCTCGTGGTAGGGCAGATCGGCTGAATCTTGCCCTGGGCCAGCGGCTTTGATTAAGACGACTTTGCTGTGTAGCCGGGCGCTGGGCGTGTAGCTTTTTTCAGCAAACAGATAGAGCGATCTGGCCTCTAAGCCCTGTAGAGAGTCTGGCAGCGTCCAGCCGTTGGCCTGTCGGTCTTGCCAGTAGCGAAAAGCCTTGATTTTAGCGGCGGTTTTTGCCTGATCAAAGCGATTTTGAATTTCGTAGCGAATGACATTGCTCGCCTTTTTGACCAGACGCTTGAGCCTTTTTACTTTGCTGGTAGGCAGGGTTGCTCGCAGGCTTTGCAGGCGGCGTTCGGCTAGCGTGTTGCGCTCGGTGGCTGCAACATCAGGCGCTTCTAGCAAAACGCTAAGGGCAACCGTTTCGCCGAGGGCTTCTAGCTGTAGGGCCATTTCAAAGGCAATCACGCCGCCCGCACAGAGCCCGCCTAGCAGGTAAGGGCCGTGGGGCTGAACTTGGCGCATCTGTTGAATGTAGTAGGCCGCCATGTCAGGAATGCGGCTGTGTGCCATTGGCAAGTTGGGCCTGCTGAGCGGTTCGATGCCGTAAATGGCGCGATCGCCTGGTAGCTGGGCCGCCAAATGGATGTAGGGGCTAGTAGTGCCATCGGCATCGTGCACTAAAAACAAGGGCGGCCAATCACTCTTACCTGCTCTGAGCGGCACAATCGAATCGACAGCCGCGAGTTGCTTTGCCGCCTGCTGCTGGCCGGGTGAGAGTTCTGCGGCCAGTACAGCGGCCAGTACAGCCGCAAGCTGCTGAATCGTCGGTTCAGCAAAAATAGTAGTCACGGGCAAGCTGCGCTGAAAGATAATTTCGATGTCGCTAAATAAACGCATCGCCAGCAAAGAATGGCCCCCTAGCTCGAAAAAATTATCGGTAATGCCGACTGGCTGAACGTCTAATACATTTTCCCAAATCTCTACTAGCTTGTTTTCTAGTTGCGATCGCGGCGCGACCCCTTCTACCTTGGGCTGATTGACCGGAATGGGTAAGGCTTTTCTATCTACCTTGCCGTTGGGGGTCATCGGCAGGGCGCTCAGGGCGACAAAAGCCGATGGAACCATATAGCTAGGTAGCGCCTGACGCAGATGTGCCTGCAAGTCACGGACATCTAACTCATAGCCTTTTTTCATAACAACGTAGGCAGCTAGGCGCTTCTGGCCGGGCACATCCTCACGGGCTAAGACGATTTGCTGGCATACCTGTGGATGCTTTTCTAGGCAGCTTTCAATTTCGCCTGGCTCAATGCGAAAGCCGCGAATCTTTACCTGAAAGTCTGTGCGGCCGACAAATTCTAGGTTGCCATCGGGCAGCTCGCGAACGCGATCGCCAGTTTTGTACAGCTGCTGCTGTGGGTCTGACGGTAAGCTGAACGGACTGGCAATAAAGGCGGCGGCTGTTTTTTCTGGCCGGTTGAGATAGCCCCGCGCGACGCCAGCGCCACCGATGTATAGCTCTCCGGCGTCTCCGGGGGTAACTGGCTCTAGGGCTTCGTTAAGTATGTGGGTTTGGGTGTTTGCGATCGCCCGCCCAATAGGCAGATCTTGGTTTATGTCAAAGCCTTCAGCAATCGGATCGTAGAGCGTGGTGGTAACGGTTGCTTCGGTAGGCCCATAGGTATTGAGCCAGCGCGGATACTCACCGACTAGATCGACCCACTGCTGATAGGCCGCGCGTGACGCCTTTTCGCCGCCGACAATCACCAGTCGAATTGTGGCTGCAAGGGAGCTGTGTGGAAAGCGGTTTGGCTGGTGGGAAAATTGGGCCAGGCCGTTGACTAGCTCATGCCAGAAAGCGGTTGGCAAGTCGAGAATGGTGATTTTTTCGGCCGCTGTAAACTGCAAAAAAGCGCTGAGAGAGGTTGAAATTTCCTCGGGACGCAGTACCAGGGTTGCGCCGCTAATCAGCGTTGGGTATAGCTCTTCGATGATGATGTCAAAGCTCATGCTCGAAAATTGCAGCATGCGATCAGCCGGGGTGATCGCAAAGACTGCGGCCATGGCTTGGGCGTGGTTAATGACACCCCGATGCTGAACCATCACCCCTTTAGGATTGCCCGTAGAGCCAGAGGTATAGATGACATAGGCTAGATTGCTAGCTGTGATAGAAATATTTGGATTGTGCTGTGGATACTTGGCAATGGTTGGCCAGTCGGTGTCGAGGAGGAGTCTGGTAGGGACAATCTCGTCGGTTGGCACGGCTTCATCAGTCAGCTCAGTTTCATCGGTTGGCTTGGTGGCCAGAGATGAGTGGGTCAGTAGCAGTGGCGCTGGGCTATTGGGTGAAGTATCTCTATTCTTTAAGACATCTTGCAGCAGATAGGTTTGCCGCGCGGCTGGGTAGGCCGGATCGATGGGGACGTAGGCCGCGCCTGCTTTGAGAATGCCAAGGATGCCAACGACCATTTCGAGCGATCGCGGCGTACTGATCGGTACTAGGCTATCGGGTACGATGCCTAGCCCAATGAGATAGTGGGCGAGCTGGTTAGCTTTACGATTGAGCTGAGCGTAGGTGAGTGTTTGTGAGCTTGCTTTCGAGCTTCCTTGTGAGCTGGACTGAAGGGCGATCGCATCAGGCGTTCTTAACGCCTGCTCTTCAAAGAGCTGATGAATGCCGCGCTGTGCCTGGGGATGAATGCTCTGTTGTATTTGGGTTTGTTCTGATATGGCGACCAGCCTATCTTGAGATCTTGAAGGGTGCGATTCTGTCGTCTGCGGCTTTATCCGCAAAGATCTCTTGTACTCTGCGGATGCTTTGTACATATTTCTATTGCTGGTATTGATATTCACAAGGATGACGAATCAGGAAAACTACAAAAAAGCGATTAGAAAAGCGATTGAAGAGCTATTAGAAAACCTATAAAAAGAGACGTGTAAGAGTATTAACCCTGCACCTCAGCCGACTCTAATTAGCCCGCACTTGAGAAAGAAGCTGGAATTCGCTCTGCTAGCTGCCGCATGCCATTGGGCGCGTCAGGATCTAGCTGTAAATCGGTAATGTAGCTTTCTAGGCGATCGCTCGCCTTTTCAAACGGACGAATTTTATTGAGCGCTCTGTAGGTAGATCGCTTTGCCCAAGCCCCTAGTCCTGTCTCCTTCATCGACCGATTTTTGATACCTAGACCGCGCAAAATGTAGCGATTAGCGAGCTGCACCCGTCGCCGCTGCTCTAGGCGAGGCGTGTAGTAGCTGGTCGCTAGCGAAACGCTAAAGTCTATATACTCCACTCTATGGGGTGCATTGTGCGGCCAAGAGGCCACCTGACCCGGCTGCAAGGTATAGCAGGTTGCCGCCTGATCGAACGCGGGGTCATACGGCATTTCTTCTTCGATTTCGTTGGCGTAAATACTCTCTAAAAAGTCTTGAGGCGTAAAGCGCAAGTCCATATCTGGATATAGCCAAAAGCGCTCTGTGCCGCGCAGATTCCACAGCATGTTGGGAGCCGCGTCTAGGTGATAGTAAAGCTGGCTGCCGGGCGAAGAAATGAGCAGCGTGCTGAAATCGGCCCGAGGCCCAGCTAGGTGAGCGCAGTGTTCGCTCAGGTGCTCGTACATGCCGGTGACCATTTCACCAAAATCTGGACTGACTTCCGTGATAAAAATCAGGTTTAACCAAAAGCGGCCTCGCTCTACGGCCTGCCAAATGTCCTTACCAGTGGCGTGGCTGGGTACGTCTACGCTTTGCCACTCTTGGCGCAGGCACGGATCGGTTCCCATGGTAAAAACCTGAAGCCACTTACGAGGATAGCTATCCAACAGGTCTATTAGATAGTCTTTTTGGCTAAGCGGTAGGGTGTGATAGGCATGGGGTAGTAGCTGCTGCGATCGCCCAAAACCGGCATAGTCCTCTGGCGTCCAATCTATAAGCGCTGTCTGCTTTACACTTTTGTAATCTAAAACCATAATTGCCCACCAAATGCTACGAGAAAATCGCTACAAGAAGATTGCTGCAAAAAAAATCTATAAAAAATATGTACTGTACTGATTTCGACACTCTCTAATTTGGACACTGTCTAAAGGCTGAAAGTTTCCCACTTTTACCTTTGTATAACATTCTCCTTAATATTCTCGATGTAAAGTAACAATCTTATAAACACAAGAATCACATCATTGACAAATGCGAGATAGCCGTAGCGCTTTATGTCGCGCTTTATATAGAAGGATAGGATTTTGATAGTCACCGAACCGCTCGTGTATGAAAGTGAGATAGGCCGCTTTGAAGGCAGCGTAAGCTGGGACGATGCGCAGGCAGGGCCGCGACCGGCGGTGATGATAGCACCCACCTTTAAAGGCCAGTCTGCTTTTGAAACTGAAAAGGCAGCGGCGATCGCAGCGCTGGGCTATGTTGGCTTTGCAATTGATATTTATGGACAGGGCAAGCGGGCCTCTACCCCCGAGGCGGCGAGCCAGCTAATGGCGGTGCTGAATGACGATCGCTCGCGGCTGCTAGCACATATGCAGCTAGCCTTGTACACGGTGCGCCAGCTCCCGCAGGTAGACGAGACGCAAATCGCGGCGATTGGCTTTTGCTTTGGGGGAAAGTGCGTGCTGGATTTGGCCCGTTCTGGGGCCGATATTCGCGCTGCGGTTACTTTTCACGGTATTTACGATCCGCCGCCTGAGGCACAGACCCAGACGGCAAGCCAGATGCCAGCGGCAGTGCTGGTGCTGCACGGCTGGGAAGATCCGCTGGCACCGCCTGCAGATACGATGGCCCTAGCCAACGAGCTAACCCGGCGAGGGGCAGACTGGCAGATTCATATGTATGGGCAGACGGGCCACGCCTTTACGAATCCGCAGGCGCAGTCTCCAGAGAGCGGGATGTTTTTTGTGCCGAAAGCGGCGGAGCGAGGGTGGCAGGCGATGACGAACTTTTTGGCTGAGACGCTAGTGAGCTAGCGGTAGGAAGCACCGGACGGATAGCCTCAACCTCGCCTTTTAAAGCTGAATCAATTACCTGATAGAGACGCAGCACTTCTCGCTGAATATCGAAGTCTTCCTCGATTTTTTGACGGCCCGCAGCTCCCAGGCGCGATCGCAGCTCAGCATCGTCTAGCAGGGTCTTGATATGCTCGGCCATCAGGACGGTATCTCCGGGTGGCACCAGATAGCCATTGATGCCGTTTTCGACCAAATCGCTATTGCCCGCAATTTGAGTTGACACCACCGGTAGCCCTGCTGCCAAAGCTTCCATCAGCACAATGGGTAGCCCTTCTGCAAAGCTAGGTAAAACAAAGATGTCAGACTGCTGCATGTACTGGCGCACCTCTGCTTGAGACTTATAGCCAACAAAGTCGAGGTTGTCAGAAATGCCCATTTCGGCAGCGGCGTTCTCTAGCTCCTTGCGCTCACCGCCATCGCCCACAATCGTGAGGACAACATCAGGATTAGTCTGCTTGATTTGGGCGATGCTTTCAAAGAGAACGGGTAGCCCTTTGACGGCTGCCAAGCGGCCTACGTAAAGCAAGCGATAGCCTGGCTGCGTATGAGAAGCGCGATCGCACAGCTCGGGCCTGACGCCACAGTGAATGAGATGCAGTCGGTTCCACTTTTCTGGGGGGGAGAAGATCATGCACTGGCTGCGGCAGAAGTTGCTGATGCAGCGTACAAACAGCGCCCGCTTGATTTTTTCATCGAGTCGCCAGCGGGTGACGTCAAAAAATACGGTGGGGCCTTGAACCGAAAAGCTGAAGCTGCGATCGCACAGCTCTGCGGCTAGCATGGTGACGTTGCAGCTGGCGTAGGCAAAGTGATTGTGAAGATGCTCAATGTTTTGCTTGAGCACCTGTCTGGCGAGAATGCCGCCTTCAGCAAAATAAAAGAGCTGATAGAAGGTGCCGCGAATGCCCCTTTCGCGGATGTTCCAGGCGAGCTTGAGCGTGCGGAGATAGCGGCCTGGAGATCTGAAGAAAAGCTGAGTGTGTGCGATCGCTAAAGCAAACGGATTAGCATTGGCCAAAATGTAAAAAGTGCTGGCCCGCGCCGAAATTTGCTCTTCACCTACCATGTGCTCGTCGCCCGTTCTGCGCACAGAAAAGGTGAAAACTTCTGCGCCGTGATGGCGAAGTTCAGAGATATCACGCTGAACAAACGTGTCTGTTGCTCTTGGATATTCTCCTGTGATGTAGGCAAGGCGCATGGTAGTCAGCTTAGCTCCGTGTGGACAATTGGCTACTCCCTATAGAATCCTTCCGGCGCTCAAAAGTTCCGGCTAGTAGCAAAAGCTACCGTCGGCTTAATACAGCTAGACAATGGTTGAGCGCGATGTCTGCCCAGTCATGCGATGCTTACCGGGTCACGATATCGTAAAGCGCGATGCCGATTTCTATGACGATTAGAATGGTGATGTACCACTCTACCCGGTGGCTGCTGTCGCGCTGCAAGATACCGAGGGCGGTTTCTACGGTTCTAGAAATGAGGGCGAGCTTTTGCTCTAGGGCAACGAGTCTTTCTTTGAGTTCGTATTCATCTTCTAGGCGGAGGTACAGCCGGTCTAGTTCGGGGTAGTCCCAAACGGGATCGGGCTTTTCGCCAACTTCTACAATGCCGAGCATTTTTTGTTGAATCAGCAGGGTGCCGCCGATATAACTCAGCAGTTCTTTTTCTTTGGGTGGGCGCAGGTTGGTGCCCTGAATGGCGGTGGTAAAGGGCTTTATGCGTTCAAACAGGCGTGAGACTTCGCCTTCGTAATAGTCGAGTACAACACTTTTGGCGAGGGCTTCAGCGACGATTTGCAGGCGTTCGGCGCTGCACTGATGAAGCCAGAGGACGTTGTTTTCTAGTCGTTCTTTTAGTCTTTCTTGGGTTAGTCTCTCTTGGGTTAGTCTCTCTTGGGAACGCTCTTTAGGATTGCTGCTGGTCGATTCTGACGACTGAGTGCGAAAGGCGATAGAGAGTTCTTCTGATACGGTGGTTTCAAAGCGATCGCGAATATGCGAATCTAGCGTTTTTAGCAGCTTACTTTCTTCTTCACTACTCAGATCAAATGTGACAATGACGCCATAGCGCAGCAGCACAGCGCAGCCGGTTTCTCCGACCTTAATGGTTAAAGGATTGGTTGCGATAGGCTCAATGTCTTTTTTTATACCCTTAAGGATGAGGCGTTCGCCCAAGATAGAGGCTCGAACGGAGATGGATTCTTTGTTTGTCCAGTCGAGAGAAACGGACGGAATTGGGGTTTGGGCTGTGGGTAGAGCGAGTTCGTTAGCGGCAGGCATACAGGTTTTAGTAAGGGTGGATGAAGGTGGGTTTGCTGGAAGTCATTTTAGCGATTATTTGCCATTGGCAGCAGGGCAGTCTTTATGAGCTGTCAGCCGTTAGCCGTTAGCTGTTGGCCGTTAGCTGTTGGCCGTTAGCCGTTGGCAGAGACGATTTCTAGCTTGGCGGTCTGTAGGCGCTGGCACATGCGCAGCTGTTCGTAAAGCGGTCGCCAGTGCCACAGCACGTTAGCCAAGGCTTCCCAAAAAGTGAGCCAGCCAAAGACGGTGACGCCTTGGGTCAGCAGCATGAGGCCGATTCCGGCTTCGACGGTGGCGGTGCGGCTATCGAGGACGACGGACAGCACCAGGGCTCCGGCTCCGCAGAGGCCAAGTAGGGCAGCGTCCCAGGCGAGCTTTTGCAGGTTTTGGCGGCGGACGTCTTCTAGGTAGGCGAAGTAGCGCTGGATGACGGTGCGCAGGACTGTGGGCGAGAAGGCTGGGAGCGCGGGCGTGTCGGTAAAGGCGACGCGGAGCAGGAGGGATTCGTCGCCAAGTTCGGCGAGGCGGGCAAAGAGGTAATCGACGAAGTCTTTGTTGAGATTGAGGACGGGCGGGGCAATGTCGGTGTTGGTGTCGGCGTCGGTGCCGGTGTTGGTTGTTTCGTTGCCAAAGTTGGCGGGGATGCCTTCAAAGGGCATGAGGATGGCGGTGGGGGAGTTTAGGCGCAGGCGCACGATGATTTCACCGGCGGGCGATCGCGTATAGCATTCGGCAATTTGCTTTTCTTTGGCGGTTTGGCGGCGAGGGGGGATGAGCCTAAAGACCCGTTTCATAGGCGTATGGAGAAGGGTGCTGCATGGTTATATTTAGCATGCCACCTTTGATTGTAAGCTTACGCGTCTATGTAGCCTTTTATCGCCGCGACGACGGGTTTGATGGCTGGGTGCTCGATCATTTCTTCGAGGGCGGTGGTGCCGCCTTCTTTGACGGCGTTTAGCAGGCGTTTTTTGACGGTGGGCTGGTTTTCGATGGCTTCGATGGTTTTGGTGGCAATCTGCATTTGGCCGAGGGGAGTGGTTTTGTCGTAGCTTTGGTCTAGCTCGGCAAAGAGGGCTTTGATGTCGCGAGCAGCGGTAGCCAGATCGGTGCTGTTGTTGATTTGGGTGCCGATTTTGTCGCGCATGACTTTGTCGCCGCCGATGTTGTCGCCTTGACCGTGCTGATGAATAGTATTTGAAGACTGATCGAGTGTGTTGTTGTTGCCGCTGATAAGGCTAGAGCCCGTGACGTTGCCGCCGACGCTAATGTTGTTGCCTTGAGCGTGTTGATGAGTAGTGTTGTTCACAGGTTTGTTATCTCCTTGAGATTGTTGATTGCTGTTGTTGTTATAGTTTCTATTGTCGTTATACACGATGACACCACTAGGGTGGCCTAGACCAAAGCGTTCTGCCAAACGTTCTTCTTCGAGGTGGCCTTCTTTGCCGAGCTGTTCGTGGCGTCTTTGCTGGCGCTCTATGAGGGGTTCGTAGCCGTCTAATAGCTGGCGGATGTTGACGCGGATGCCGAGTTTGCCGATGGGATAGTCTTGGATGCCCATTTTCTCTAGGCCGAGCAGTTCTTGGTAGTCGAGGGGCGGATGATCGGGGTGGCCTGGGACGGGAACCCATTCGGTGATTTCTGGATCGACGAAGCTGCGGTGGATTTTGGTGAATAGTTTGCGGATGGTGGCTAGGAATGCGCGGCGGGTTGATATTTTGCCGCTGATGGCGATGAAGATTTGTTTTTCTTCGGGGTCGGCTTTGATGCGGGCGATGTTGTAGAGTTCTTCGCCTTCTTTGTAGCGGAGCATGACGCCGCTGCGCCAGTAGATGTCTTGATGAATGTCTTCGTGGGCGAGGACGATGAAGCGGGAGAGGATGCTTTCTGGCAGGATGCGGTAGTGATATTGAAAGTCTAGGGTATCGCCTTCTAGGTCGGTTTCTGTAGGTTCGTCTTTGGGGAGAAGGCCGGGAATGAGGAATTTTTGCGGTTCGCAGCCGTCGATGAGAAAGCCGAGCTGAAACTCTTTCATGAGTTCTGTTAGGTAGGGGTAGCGCTTGGCCGGGTAGCGCTGTGGGTCGAGGATGCGTTCGAGGTCGGCGGCGGTGAGGATGCCTTTGTTTTTGGTTTTGAGGGTTTCGTCGCTGAGGAGGGCGTAGATGCCGGTGGTGACCCAGTTGGGGTTGAGTACGTTGGTGTCTTTGAGGATGGGGTGTTCGCGGAAGTTAAGGACGAGGCCGAGGTTGTGGAGCAGGTCGATGAGCTGTTCTTGGCTGTCTTCGTTGGTGACGTTTTGGGTGTGGCAGAGACCGGTGTAGCGGGGATAGGTGATGAAGTCTTCGTCCATGTGTTCGAGCTGTTCTTTTACCTGGAACCAGGTGAGGGGCAGCAGGTTGTAGACATCGTGGAGCTGGGCGACTTGTTGGATGATGGCGGCGCGCAGGTCAGCGATGCCGTGGCCGGTGCTGCAAGAGGTTTCGAGGATGGCGGCGATATTGGGATATTTGTCTTTTAGGGCTTTACGGTTGATGTCTAGGGGCTGTTCGTCGGATTTGTTGCCGACGATGATGACGGGGGATTCGCCGCCGAAGCTGTCGATTAGCTTTAGCCAGTATTCGATGCGGTTTTCGTCTTCGGAGGTGCGGCAGTTGCAGGTGAGGATGTAGAGGCTGCGTTTGGTGAGAAAGAATTGGTGGGTGGCGTGGTAGATTTCTTGACCGCCAAAGTCCCAGACGTGGAGGCGGACGGGTTTGGTATTGACATCAATCTCCCAGTCGCTGACGGTGAGGCCGTCGGTTTGAGATTGATTGGAATCGTACCTGTCGTTGATTAGGCGATTGATCAACGAGGTTTTGCCGACGCTGCCCTGGCCAATGAGAAGGAGTTTGGCTTCGTTGAGCTGGCGTTTTTCGCCGCTACGCATCTCTTGGCAGTAACGAAAGAGATCTTCGGCAGCGCCGGGGTCTTGGCTGACATCTGGCGGGCCTAAAATTTCGGGCGAGATGGATAGGGGGTTACGTCTGAGATCGAGTTTGGTCAGCTTGGAAAGTTTCTCTAGACTGATAGGAACTTCTGTGATTTTGTTGCTTTCGAGGTCAAGCGAGGTGAGGTTGGAGAGCTGTGCGATCGCCTCGGGAATCTGCGTGATTTGATTGCTAGAGAGGTAAAGCCCGGTGAGGTTGGAGAGCTGAGCGATCGCGTCGGGAATCTGCGTGATTTGATTGCTAGCGAGGGAAAGCGAGGTGAGGTTGGAGAGCTGTGTGATCGCCTCGGGAATGAGCGTGATTTGATTGCTATAGAGGTAAAGCGAGGTGAGGTTGGAGAGCTGTGCGATCGCGTCGGGAATGAGCGTGATTTGATTGCTAGAGAGGTCAAGCTCTGTGAGGTTGGAGAGCTGTGCGATCGCGTCGGGAATGAGCGTGATTTGATTGTTATGGAGGGAAAGCGCGGTGAGGTTGGAGAGCTGAGCGATCGCGTCGGGAATGAGCGTGATTTGATTGCTAGAGAGGTAAAGCGTGGTGAGGTTGGAGAGCTGAGCGATCGCGTCGGGAATGAGCGTGATTTGATTGCTATAGAGGGAAAGCGTGGTGAGGTTGGAGAGCTGAGTGATCGCGTCGGGAATGAGCGTGATTTGATTGCTATAGAGGTAAAGCGTGGTGAGGTTGGAGAGCTGAGCGATCGCGTCGGGAATGAGCGTGATTTGATTGCTAGAGAGGGAAAGCGTGGTGAGGTTGGAGAGCTGAGCGATCGCGTCGGGAATCTGCGTGATTTGATTGCTAGAGAGGACAAGCGTGGTGAGGTTGGAGAGCTGAGTGATCGCGTCGGGAATGAGCGTGATTTGATTTCTATGGAGGAAAAGCGTGGTGAGGTTGGAGAGCTGTGCGATCGCGTCGGGAATGAGCGCGATTTGATTGCTAGAGAGGAAAAGCGAGGTGAGGTTGGAGAGCTGAGCGATCGCGTCGGGAATGAGCGCGATTTGATTGCTAGAGAGGAAAAGCGAGGTGAGGTTGGAGAGCTGAGCGATCGCGTCGGGAATGAGCGCGATTTGATTGCCAGAGAGGTCAAGCAAGGTGAGGTTAGAGAGCTGAGCGATCGCGTTGGGAATTTCCTTTAGCTCAGTACCGACAGCAGTCAGATTTGTCAAAGAACGAATTCTAAAAATGTAGTTTGAGATTTCACCCAACGGATTGCCACTAAGATCTAGCTTGGTCAGTTGTTTTAAGTGTTCTAACTCCGTGGGCAAAGTCGTCAGCTTATTTCCTATTAAGCTTGGAACAAGCTGGTCATCAACCCAATTCCACTCTTCTACTTTCCCCAATATCAGCGTCTCTAGCTGCGTCAGCTTCCCAATCTCGGGCGGCAACACTGTCAGCTCCTTCCCCGACAGGTCCAACTCCGTCCAGCCTTCCTCAGCCGCCTGATCAATCAGCGCAAGTAGCTCATCTAGTCGTTTATCTGTCGTCATGCGCTTGGGTCTAGTTGCGTAAATTGTAAGGATTCTCTGTCAAATAATTGACAGGCTAAAACCAGGGCGATAGGCTAGATTCTATGGCTTTAGCTACTTTTGCTGAATTGGCATCCCGCCGAATAGGCATAGTGTAGCTAGCAGCCCACCGCCCCGAAAAATTTAAGCCGCTGACGATGACTGCTGTCAACAGACCATCGTCAGCTAGCCCCCAAGACTGCCGTAAACAGTGATGGAGGTTGTGCATCATCATGCCACAGCCACCCTGACTTTTAGCAAGTTGGGGTGGCTTCGATTTTTCGCGGGGCTTTTTTCCCTACTGCTCAAGATGAGCAGTGCTACTGTATCGGAGAAAACCCGTGAAACCCATAACTTTCCTCGCTGATCGCCCTTCCGGCGACCTGCAATCGACTGCTTTTCCATCAGCCCTACAGCCCAGCTTGCAAGCTTCACCGCTGCCCTATCTAACGCCGCCCGGAACACCATTTGGCAATACCCCCGGCGAATCCATTCGGCACATTCTGCTGGGCAGACCCGACGCTATCCGCCAAACCATTCATTTGTTGCATACGCTGCACTACACCGAAACCATTCTGTGGAGTCCGGTGCTGACGATTGAAGAAGCGCTGGTGATTACGCCTGCGCAGGGAGAGGCGATGAGTCTGCTGAGGAGGCAGCTTTAGGATTGATGTGAGTGATAGGTGCGATCGCTTCTGTAGGCTAGCATGTGCCTTACGCAGATGGCTTTCTGTAAGAGGCGATCACAAGTTCGTCGATTTTCTAATGAACTTAGGCAGCTCTGTTAGCTAAATTGTTGCTGAGGTTGGTTGCGATCGCAAGGCCGCCGCTTTGTCAATCAGCCTAAGCAATTCGTCTTGAGTCACCGTTTTCGCCACCGTCATTGCTGTGGTTAGCATAGCGTCAGCCCAGGCCAACTACAGCTACTGAACCATCCGCAGCCTTTTGCCTGCCTAGTTATTGAAGAAGCGCCATCAAATTTGCGAAAAGCGTGACGGTGTTAGGAAGAATCGTGGCGATGTTAGGGAGAATCGCGACGGCGTTGAGCAGAATCGTGGCGATGTTAGGAATAATCGCGACGGCGTTGAGCAGAATCGTGGCGATGTTAGGAAGAATCGTGACGGCGTTGAGTAGAATCGTGGCGATGTTAGGAATAATCATGACGGCGCTAAGCGGAATTGTGACGGTATTGAGCAGAATCGTGACGGCGTAAGGCAGAAGTGCAGCGGCATTTTGGAGGAGTGTCGCGGCGATTGGTACAAGCATAGCGGCGTTGGGAAGAAGTGTCGCGACGACCGCTTTGAGCATGACGGCGATCGGTACAAGTGTGGCGGCGATCGGTACAAGCGTGGCGGCGTTGGGAAGAGGTGTCGCGACGACCAGTACAAGCGTGGCGGCGTTGGGAAGAGGTGTCGCGACGACCAGTACAAGCGTGGCGGTGCTTCCCTCAATTTCCTAATCGCTTCCGGCAGCACAGCGAATTGATTGTTGTAGAAAAGCAGCGATCGCAACTCCGTCAACTGCCTAAGCTCACCCGGCAGCGTCCTCCAATTGAGCCTGCTAACTAATGTCGAAAAATTCTCACTGATATCTTTTCTAGAGTTACTAAACGTTGACTTCACGGCAAAAGGACGACTGCTAGGCATCTTTGGCCCCAAAAAGTGGCTCAGCCAGCTACACGCCTAGTATTTTTACAGTAGGATTTTTATCCAGAAATATAAAAATCCCGTATAGCTAGATTCTGATCCATAGCGGCATCCGGAATGCAACTGCCAAAATGGGAATCCTGTAGACGTAACACGTTTTCTTGATTCTTCTTTAGGTTCTTATGGATAAGCTCATCCCTATCGTCTTACCCGTTTTCTTCGGCTTAGTCGCAGGCATCAGTCACGGCGTTGTCTCCGACTCTATAAACCTGCCGACTACCCTGAGTCAAACAGTGACACAGCCCCTTTTTGGCCAGTCGCTCAGTGAATAAATAGTCTCGTCGCTCTAGTCGTTATCTTTGTAGCGAATTTCCAGCCCAGGCAACCCGTCTAGCTTCTCTAGCGGGTCAAAGTTGCCATTCTCGGGCGTCATCAGCGTGATGCTCTTTTCTAGGCAGCGAATATCAACCGGGGTTTCTCCCAAAATATCGCCATCTACAACAACCTTTTGCGGCGGATCGGCCTTAATTTTTACTGCGGTGCAGCGAAAATAGCCCACGTCCGATCGCTTAGTCGATCGCTTGTTGAGCGCAGACTGAAAAAGGCTGTAAGAAGCTGCGATCGCGCCCCCCGTTCCCTCGGGGGCAAAAATTGTCACATCTAGCAGCCCGTCATAGGGCAACACATCAGAAGGGCCTTGCGCCAGCACCGAAGTCGCTGGCGCAACGTTGGCCACCGTAATACCAGAAGCCTCGACGGTAATAATCTTGTCTGGCGTCTCTAGCTCAACCTGAAAAGGATCGAGTTCTCTGACCTGGCGAAAGGCCGAGAGAATATAGGCGGCGCTGCCTATCTTGTTCTTGAGCTGCCGGTTGGCCTCAGAAACCACGTCGGCCTCTAGCCCCACGCCCGCTAGCAAAATGAGGGGCTGACCGTTACAGGTGGCCACGTCAATTTTGCGCGGAACGCCAGTAAGCACCGTTTGGCAGGCGCTGCGAATGTCGGTATCGATGCCAAAGGCAGCAGCGATCGCATTGGCCGTGCCTCGTGGCACAATGCCCAAACTCACCTCCGTATCAATCAGCGCCCCGGCAACTGCCGACACGGTTCCATCGCCACCAGAGGCAATAATGCAGTCAGCGCCCTGTGCGATCGCCTCTTTGGCCAGCTCAACTTCTGGAACATCTGGCTCTGTCATCAAAACGCTCAGCCGCGTATCCGCCTCAATCTCTTCACGAATCATCGCTAGCTCCGTTTCTGGATCGCCCTGACCCGACGCAGGATTAAAGATGAGATAAATATGCTTAAACAAGGTTTTAACAGATCCTAAAGAGAAATTAATAGAGAAAAGCTGGAAAGAACAAGAGTGTTGCTAGTTGTCTTTTACGGGTTTACTGGTTGTCTTTTAGTTGTTGGCAGAATCAAGCGCCATATGGTCGCTGTACTTCTCTTGATCGAAGTGGTAAACCGTACGAATGGGGTAGGGAATGTTGATATCTGCCTGGTCGCAAGCCTGCTTTAGCGCAACCATTACCTGCGTTTTTATTCGCCGAACGCTCTTTTGTTCAGAATGTGTCCAGTAGCGCACCACTAGGTCAATCGAGCTATCGCCAAAGCCCACCACGTCTACCTCTACAGCAGGCGATTGCTTTACTTCTTCGATGCCTACAGTAGCGTCATGCAGCGTGCTAATCGCCATCGGCAGCGGCGTATTATAGTCCACCCCAATGGCCAGATCTGTTCGCCGCTGAGGCCGACCTGTCATCACCTGAACCGGGCTTGTATAAACAATAGAATTGGGCATTACCACTAGCTCACCCTGATAGGTGCGAATCTGTGTTGATCGCAGTGCAATCTCGGCCACTGTTCCCTCATAGCCATCTACGATAATCTGATCGCCCAGTGAAAAAGGCTCTTGCAAGAGCAGCAAAATGCCTGCTAAAAAGTTCTTAAAAATATCTTGAAAGGCAAAACCAATGGCGACAGACCCTAGCCCTAGCAGCCCAACTAGCTCACTAACCCCCACATCCGGAAAGGCAATGATGCAGGCCAGCAAAATGCCCGCCACCCAGGTTAACGTATAGCCCGTTTGCATCAGTAGCGATCGCAGCGAAAGGCTTTTGAACGCCCGCTGGCCTACCTGACCAACGCCTCTACGTACAAGCTGCGCTGCCGACCGGGTCAAAAGCAATACGACAATGGCCAGTATCACTGCTGGCAACGCAAAGATACCCTGGGTCGCAAAGTCGATCAGCTTCGCTTGAACTTCTTGTAATAGAGAATTCATAAATTTTCCTATATGGCCCTACAGATACATCTAAACTACAGTAGCGCTATGTCAATAGCTGCCTCGTCACGATAGCAGCATCCGACTGGCTGGCAAACACACCTAGCCACTCTAGCTCAGTCATCATAAAGTGACTGATGCATGGCACTGGGCCTATAGCAGAAAGCCGCTGGCATAAAGAACGCCAGCGACCTTTTACTTTCTGTAGTCAGCTCTCTGTAGCTAGCTTTATATAGCCAGCTTTCTATGATCAGCTACTTGTGATCAGCTATTTATGCAGGTAGCCCTTACACAAAGCATTCAGCGCAAATCACTTAATCAAGTCACTTATGGCGTGCACTTATAAAGTCACTCACAAACCAGGTGCCTAACGTACGAGGCCAAAGCCGACAAGATTAGCGATCAGCTATCGCCAAGTCCGCTCACCATCTTCGTCTACGCGGGCCTGACGAATGACATCTGAAATTTCTTCAGCGTCTTTAACGTGGTGTAGGGCTTCTTTCTCGCCCGATTCGCCCTCTACTTCAAAGTAGGTGGGCACTTCTACCGGGTTGCCTAACGCATCTTCGTAGGCAACGGCTGTCTTCTCGCTTTTTTCCTCAACAGAAGCTGTCGGGGGTGCTTCTTTGTCGCCCGGATTGATGTTTTCTGTACCGGCCTGATTAGGCTCTCTTGGATCTGTGTTTTCTGTTGTCATAATAACTATGCTTCCTCCCATAGCTGGCGCACTTTGCCAGGCATAAATTCTGCGATCTCAGTCACCTTCTCGGCTGACAGCTCGTCTTTGGTCGCACTAAAAACAGCTTTCACTACAGTTTGAGGGCCAGTTGTTTTGGGCAAGCCGCCTTCTTTTTCAATGCGAAAGAAGAAGGTGTCATCGTCAAACTTGAGCGCGGGGCGAATTTTGCTCAACAGACGAACCAAAGGGTTCGAGTCTTCCCACAGGAAGGCTACTTCCTCTTGCGCTGCTTTCTTATCGGTGTGGCTTGCTTCTGTGTGCAGCTCGGTTGCTACGTCGTCGGCAGCGGAAGTTGTCATCAGATCGCGCATCGTACGAAAGACAACTTCTGTTAAGTCGCGGGCATCGTAAATGCTAGAAATATTTCCTTTCAACATCACTTTCTTAAGAAAGTCCATGTCTTTAGTGGCGATCTCAGTGCTTGGCCCAGACTGAAGCTCTTCAGGTGGGTTTTCACTCATCTGTTGAAACAGCTTTTTACCGCTAGGTGTGAGTTCGACGGCTTCTAGCTCAACTGCATCTGGCAGAGGGTTAGGCCCGCTGTTTGCATAGGCATCTCCGTCAAAGTCAGCGTTGATGTAGCCCTTTTGGTTGAGGTAGTCGAGATGAGCCAGTATTTCAGACTTATCGGTGTTTCTGCCCACAAAATCTGTTGCACTTAAGCTAAGAGCGCTCTCAGAACTGGGGCGATCGCTCATTTTCTTTAGCAGAATGTAAGCGATATCCTCTTTTAGCTCTATTGTCATAGAAAAATCTCCAACGATTTGATTAAATAGTCTTGGTTAACAGTTCTTGGTTAACAGTGATAGGTCGCCAAAACCCGAACCTGCCTCAGAAATAATCTTAGGAGAGCGCAGTCTTCTGTCTGCTCATCCGCTGGATGGAAAATGACTATCCCTCTACCTACCTTTCGATATAGATGGGCTACCTTTCGATATAGATGGGCTACCTTTTGATATAGATGGGGCTGCTTGTCTCAGGCTGCCCGCCTCATTGGGGGCATTTTGGGAGCATTTCCCCTACTTACCTGCTTTTTTGTTTATCTAACGCCCTGTAATGCCCTGATTTCCCTACCTTTTATGGCTTTTTTTTCTGACCTTGCCTTATCTTCTGACCTTGCCTTATCTTCTGGCCTTGCCCTATCTTTTGGCCTTTGGAATAGCTTCTGGATTGCGTACAGACGGCGTATCTGAAAGGACTACAATGATGCCAGTCAGCGCAGTACCTATCGTCGCGTCACTCAGTAAGTCCAAAACCTCGACTTCCAAGACCTCTTCAATAAGCAGTTTGATCTGAGGCTCAATCGCCTGAGCGAGATCTTCATGGACTTTTTCGGCGAGGTCGATTTTGCCCTCTTCTAGCAAAAGCTGCTCTGGCTGCGTGATAGATCCTTCCAAGATGATTGCTATTTTAGAATCAAAGAGCTGGCAGGTCACCTTGCCAGGCTGATGACCCAAATACTGCTTATACAGCGCCTGCATCTTTTGAGAAATAGACCTTTCTAGCTGGCCAACGGTCTGTTTGGTAGTCCTTTCGTTATTAGTCCTGTCGTCATTAGCAGCGTCTTTCCGCGCACTATCTAAGTGCTTACTGTCTGCTAGCTTGCTGTCTGCTAGCTTGCTGTCTGCTAGCTTGCTGTCTGCTAATTTGCTATCTGCTAACTTGCTATCTGCTAGTTTGCTGCCTGTCACTTCTTGAGTCATTCGTACCTTGCTTTGTGGGGGCTTATCTGGGCCTGCTTACTTGGACCTGCTTGTTTTAGACCTATTCTTTGTACGCCTTGCCGAAAGTCTGATGTCAAAGCAAGCCAAAAATCCGACTGCTTATAGCTCAACTGTCTAAAGATGAACTTTACAAGTTAGCTATGGATGAAGTTGGCTATGGATGAAGTTAGCTATGGATAGGGCGGAGTCAATAGGATGGGGTGAAGTTAATAGGATAGGCCGAGGTTAGTAGGCCGAAGCATAGACAAAATCGATACGGCCACCAATGACGCGCAAGACATATTTTGACGGAGACTTTTGCGTTAAAAGTGCGCAGGAAGATAGAGAAAACGTCTGTAACTTAGAAGAAGCTTTAGGAATGATTTTGGAGGCGTTAATCCTAGAGTCAATCGGAGCCAATCGCGAAGATAATAGTCATAAGCCGCCGATGATATGGCTGTTCCTCTCTCTCTCTAAAGATATGCTCGAATCTATCACAGGATGGATTTGCTAGAGCGTACTCTCAAGCTTTTATTAAAGGTGTAATTTTAGATACAGAACTCAAAAGTAGTTGAGGAAAAGCACTATGGCCACATCTAACAGAAATCACAGCGGTCGGTACGCAGAGCAGTTCAAATCGTTGGTTTTTCGCTGGGCGTGTGTCTTGCTAGTGACGTTCACAGTGTGGGGCGGCGCTGTAGTGCCTAACGCTGTAGCAGATTCTATCGGAGTTGGTTCTGAAAAAGCGGGCGATGTAATGCTTGATCGCGCGGCCAAGGAGCTAGATAGAACGGCTGGAGCGGGTACTAGCGACTTTGTAGAAGGTGCTGTTGACGAATCTGTTGGAACAGCCAAGCGTGGTTTTGGCGAGGCCAAAGGTCAGCTAGATGACTCATTAGAGGGTCGGCTAGAGGGCGCAGCTAGCCGCGTAGAAGGGGCTACTGATCAGTTGAAAGGCAAAGCGAAGCGCGATGTAGGTCAGCTGAAAGGAAAGGCATCTGATGTAGGCGACGACGTTGAAGACTCTGCTGAAGGCATCGTGGATGCAGTCAAAGATTTCTTTAACTAAAAACTGGCAGAATAAAGCTAGCAGACTAAAACCGGCTGGCAAAAACTGGCAGACAGGCATAGCCAGCCGGTTTCTAAAATGCTTCTGAACCTCTAAAGTGTATGTGTTTATTGATTTTCTTTAGGAGAAAACTTCCATGAAACAATTTTTCAATCAGGTATATGCTTTATTAGCACGGTTGCGTCCTTTCGCGATCGCAGCAACCTGCGCTTTTGTCCTTTTTGTTAACGCAACGCCCGCGTTTGCATTTGGCGGCAGCAACTCTCAGCCTGAAAAAGGTACTGAGCAGCTAGATAGCGTGCAAAAAATGTCTGAAGACGCCATTACTAAAGGCAGTAAGAACGACATGAGCAATATGCGCAACGTGTCGAAGAATGCTGAAGAGGGCCTCAATGAAGTGCAGGGCGCGGCTGACAAAGAAGATATGATCAGCACAAACAGTGCTAACGGTGAGACTATCGAAGACCATATTGAAGAAGCTCTCGAAGGCATCACACCTTAGTCTTGAGCTTTTAGTCTTAAGCTTCTAGTCTTAAGCTTTTACTCTTAAGTCTTTAGCTTTTAGCCTTTAGTCTGTCCGTAATCTTTGGAGTGCTGTTATTCATGAATTGAATAGCGATCGCATCCATAGAAAAATCCTAAAAAAAGCCGATCAGTCTTTTATGCTGATCGGCTTTTTTAATAGGCTTTAGCTGCCTCTATGCTCTTTTACTTCTGCGCTTCTTTACTTCTGCGCTCTTTTGCTTCTGCGCTCTTTCATTCAAAACAGCCTGTTCAGATCAAAAAACAGCCTATTCAGAAAGGGGCGCTAATATCGTTAGCCCGTGCCGAATACACTTGAACTCTACGGGAGTGGTGCCAATGATTTCGCCGTCAACCACTACCTTTTGAGGGGGCGTCGTTGTCACCTTAATGGTCGGAACCCGCAGGCTGAGGATGCCTTCATTTTGGGTTGGCCGCTTGGCAAGCGCCGCAGTAAATAGATCCGCGATCGCCCCCATCCCTTGAATCCGCGCCCCCAATCCCTGTGCCTCTGCCGAAGACAGGCTAATCGTCACGTCAAGCAGGCCGTCGTCGTTAACGACCTCACCAAAGCCTTGTGCCAACACAGACGTTGGGGGCGCGGCATTTGCGACTGTAATCGCCACGCAGTCAAAGTGATTGACTTCGCCATCGATTTCTAGCTCTGCCGAAAAAGGTGCCTGGTCAGCTAGCTGCTGCATACCGGCGACCAAATACGCCAGCACCCCAAAGCGATTTTTCATCTCTCGGTTGGCCCGCTCTACCGTTTCGGCCTCAAAGCCAATGCCGCCGAGCAGTATCATCGGCAGGTGGTTGCAGGTGGCCACATCAACCTGGCGGGTCGTTCCTGTCAAAATTGTTTCACAGGCCGCCCGCAGATTGGTTGGAATGCCGAGTGCTACCGAAAAAGCATTTGCCGTCCCGCGAGGAATCACCCCTAGGGGCGTTTCTGTTTGCATCACGGCCTCGGCCACGGCAGAGACGGTTCCGTCGCCACCAGAGGCAATGACCAGATCTACGCCTGCTGCGATCGCAGCTTGTGCCTGCTCCCCTGCCGATATTTCTTCGTTGGTTAACACCACATTCACCTGAATTTGCGGCTCTAGTATCTGGCGAATCAGCTTCAGGTCTTGATTTGGATCGCCCTGCCCAGACACCGGATTAAAGATCAGATGGGCAATTCGGCTTTTAGCCAGTGACAAGATCACCGCCCGCGCCGTTGCTAGGTTTGTTGCTAGCGGCACATTATGTAGCTGACAGATGCGAATCAGCGTGCCGATATCTGCCTGTTGATTATCTGCACTGAGCGAATCAGCCAGGCAAATTACCGCTCCAATTTCACCTTCAACGACCCGCGCTGCAATCTGCACGTCGCCGCCCATTGCCCCTGGCAAAAGCGACTGAATCTCTAGGTCGCTGTTTTGCTGCAATCGCTCTGCGGTCGTTTGGGTTGCCACAATTTGATAGCGACTCAGCAGCGCCGCATACTCACGAACAAAGCTAACCAGATCGTCTTTTTGACCATCATGAGCAGTCAGCGCCAGCGTTGTAGGCATAGGAGAAACGATGAAGTAGGAAGGATGATGAAGCAGTTACTGACTTTATCTTATTTTGAATTGCTCATCTTCTCTCATTCATCATTCATCACCCATCGTTTTTGCTTTCCTCTGATTTACTTTCCTCTAATACTTTCTGGCAGCTTGCCAAAAAAGCCGGTCATTAGCTGCAATATGAGGCGGCGTAGTGGCTTGACGCTGCTGATTACCCAGATGCCGGTGCGGCGAGCAATTACCAAGGGCCAGAAGCGGTTGGAAAAAGCGCGGTTGAGAAAGTCTGTCAGGCTGAGGGTGAACCAGTTCTCGGTTCTGCGCCAGCGTTCGTAGCGCTTGAGCACGGTGAGGCTGCCGAGCGGGTCGCCGCTAGCCTGAGCCTGTCGGAGCACTTCGGCCAGGGCGATCGCATCTCGAATGCCCATGTTTAGCCCTTGCCCACCAACGGGATGGCAGCAGTGGGCCGCGTCGCCAATTAGGGCAACACCGGGGCGGACGTAGTGCTTGCTCTGCATAAGCTGCACCGGGAACATCATGGGCTGGCTAACCAGCTTTAGCGGGCCCATCTGACTGCCGTAGCGGGCCGATAGCTCGCGTAAAAACTGGTCTTTGGGCAAGGCCAGCATGTCTTTGGCCTCTTGGTGGGGCGCGGTCCAGACGATTTGGCAGCGGTTGTGGGGCAGGGGCAAAATGGCGAACGGGCCGCTGGGCCAAAATCGCTCGTAGGCGGTGTTGGCGTGGGTTTGCTCGGGTTCGAGAACGGCGGTAATGCAAGACTGCCAGTATTTCCAGCCAAAGGTTTGGATGCCTGCCTGATCGCGTACGCCCGATCTGGCTCCGTCGGCTCCGACAATGAGCTGCGTTTCAAATGTGATGCGATCGCCCTGATGCTCTACCGTCAGCGTCTGGCCTGCTAGCGTCTGGTCTGCTAGCGTCTGGCTAGATGTCGTTTGGCGACTTGGCTCTGGCACAACCCGGCTCTCGCACCAGTAGTCAATCGTTGGCGCTGTGCCTATTGCTGTTTGCAGCGCCCGCATGAGCACTGTATGCTCTGCCGAATAGTACACGGCATCGCCCCGTCCGTCTTCAGGCCGAAACGTCAGTGCCTTGGGATAGTCAGCGTCTGATAGCTGCACTTGTCGAAAAGGCGTGAGCTGCGGCCCCACTTCGTCCCACAGGCCCAGCCCGTCTAAAATTTTGGCAGAGACAGGTGAAAAGGCATAGGCTCTGGGTCTGCCCGCTGCCTGCTGCGCCGTTTGAGATTCAATCACCGCTACGCGCAGATGGGTATTTCGTAGGCCGCAGGCAAGGGTCAGGCCAACAATGCCGCCGCCAACGATGACGACGTCGTACTGGTGCGATCGCAACGAGCTGTCCAACGAGCTGTCCAACGAGCTGTCCGTAGCCGAAATGCTAGGAGCTGTCTGTGCGTGGCGAGAGGGCCGATCTGCGAGCATAAAAAGGGCGGCTGTGTGCCCAAAAGGGCCTAAAAGGGCTTGGAAGGGTTTAGTTAAATAGAGCAACAATCCTTTACATTCTTACGCGCCAAACGAGATCTATCAACCCAAATTCATCGGCCAAGCTACTAGTCAACCTATTAGCCCAGCTATTAGCCGCGCCCAACCCCTTACGCCATTACCTCTGCTATCACCGCTTCCGATAGCTCAAAGTTAGCCGTTACCGCCTGCACATCATCCGACTCTTCTAGCGCGTCCACCATCTTGATCAAAGAGCTTGCCACCTCAGCATCTTCTACCTGCACCGTATTGTCTGGAATCCATCGCAGATCTACTGCTTGCACCGTGTAGCCCCGGTCTTTTAGCGCTTCGCTCACGGCTTCTAGGCTAGCCACCTCACAAAAAACCTCCGCCCCCGGCAGGCCCTCATCAATTTCGTCTATTAGTTCGTAGGCATCTGCCCCCGCCTCTAGCGCCGCCTCTAGCAGGGTGTCTTCATTAATCTCGCCCGCTAGCGTCACCACGCCCTTTTGGGCAAACATCCAGCCCACACAGCCCGTTTCGCCCAGGTTGCCCCCGTTTTTGCCAAAGGCCGTGCGCAAATCAGCCGCCGCTCGGTTGCGATTGTCTGTAAGGGCTTCTATCAAAACGGCCACTCCGCCTGGGCCATAGCCCTCGTAGCGAATCGCTTCAAAGTCGCCTTCGCCTGCTAAGTTACCGCAGCCTTTTGCGATCGCCCGGTCAATATTGTCATTGGGAAAGCCCGCTGTCTTCGCCTTGTCAATTGCCGTACGCAGCTGAAAATTACCGTCAGGATCGCCGCCCCCTTGTCTTGCGGCGACAATAATTTCTCGCGAAAACTTAGCAAACGCCTTGCCCCTAACCGCATCGACCCTTGCCTTTTGGCGCTTGATATTCGCCCATTTACTATGTCCTGCCATGAATACCGATAGAGATTGCCCAGTAAAAGGTGTCTAATTAGCTTACGAAAACCCAGTTACGAAAACCCAGTTATGAAAACTCAGTGCCGCTTTCCCAAATGTGCTCTTTATAGTTTCGCGCAGCTTTGAGCGCGGCCCCAATCAGCCCCACCGACTGATTGATCACGACCCGCACCGGAATTTTATCGAGCAGATGGCTGACTCGGCCCTTATTGCCAAAAGCATACATAAATTCTCCGCCTTTCATCAATGGCAGATTTTTTGCCGTCACGCCGCCTGCAATATACAGCCCGCCCCTCGGTAAAAACTTCAGCGAAATGTTGCCCGCTTCTGAACCGTAGGCCCGAATAAAAATCTCCATCGTCTTCTGTGCAAGCAGATCTGTCTTATCGGTGGCTGCTTTAGAGATGATAGAGGCCGGATCGGTCAAATTATTACGCTGACCTGCCTGACGCTCCCAGGTGTCCATTGCCTGACCAATCTCGTTGGACTCGTTGGCATATTGGCGATCGCGCAAAAACTGATAGATAGAAATAATCCCCATGCCCGAGACCACCCGCTCTTCAGATACCCGCGCAATGCCGTGCTTTTCTAGCAAATACTTTCGCAACTGAAACTCTAGCTCTGACTGCGGCGCAAAATCGACATGCCCCCCTTCCGAAGGAAACACCATATACTCGCCGTTGCAGGGCAGCAAAAAGCCCTGACCCAAGCCAGTGCCTGCGCCTAAAACAGCCTTGGGCGAGGTTTCGATCGGATCGCCCGCCTGTAGCTCATAAACATCTTCTGACTGAAGGCCCAGTACGCCGTAGCCAACGGCTTCAAAGTCATTGATTAGCTGTACTTTTTGGATTCCTAGCGCGCCGCTAAGAAACTCGCTGCGCAAAAACCAGGAAAGATTGGTGAGCTGGCAGGTGTTGTCTACGATTGGGCCTGCGATCGCAAAGCAGGCTGAATCGGGTTTTACCAAAGGCACTGCCACCGCCGCCGCCGTCAAAAACGCCTTCACCATCGGCACAAATTCAGAATAGTCCTGACTCGGATAGCGGTGCTCATAAAGCGTTTCTATCTTAAGCTCATGGCTATTAGACGTTTGCATAGTCTCATCGTCAACCTGAGCTAAACGCAAGACTGTCTTAGTCCCGCCAATGTCTCCCGCGAGTAGTTGTGCCATAGGGTTAGTGGGGGTGAGAGTCAGTTTTACTGATGAAAAGCAATTCTACAGTAAGCAAATATTACAAAGCTCCGTCGCCAGCCGTAAAAACTATTCACACTTTCTTTGCTGGCCTTTTCCGCGCCGCCGCTAAAAGCGGCTGAACTTCGTTTTCCACAGGATCATCTGGTAATACTAAAGTCATCTGGCAGCAGCGGCCATTCGATAACGTGGTGCGCTCTTTTATGAATCTTGTTTGGGCTAGAAGCGGCCGGGTTAGAAACAGCTGTAGTCATAGAAGGCTTGCTCTGACTATACCTATAGTTATTCTATATATATAATGGGGGACTTATAAAATTTGGCTAGGCTAAAAGCATCTGTTCACTCCACGATCTGTCCACTCTACATAGGCTAACTGCTGTGACAACTACGCCCCTCTCTAGACCCGCTAGTTCTACTATTGACGACAGCGCACTTTCTCTAAACGCTCGCCCTGATTCCTTGGGCCGATTTGGCCAGTTTGGCGGTAAGTATGTGCCCGAAACGCTGATGCCTGCGCTAAAAGAGCTGGAAGAAGCGTACTACCAGTACCGTGATGAAGCGGGGTTCAAAGCAGAGCTAAACGGCCTGCTAAAGGACTATGTGGGCCGCGCCAATCCGCTATATTTTGCTGAGCGCCTGAGCGAGCACTATGCCAAGCCGGACGGCAGCGGCCCTCAGATTTATCTCAAGCGCGAAGATTTGAACCATACCGGCGCGCACAAGATCAACAACGCGCTAGGGCAGGTACTGCTTGCTAAGCGGATGAAGAAACAGCGAATTATCGCTGAAACGGGGGCGGGTCAGCACGGCGTGGCGACAGCTACCGTTTGCGCCCGCTTTGGCCTAGACTGCGTGATTTATATGGGCGTTGAAGATATGCAGCGGCAGGCGCTGAATGTGTTTCGGATGCGTTTGATGGGGGCTACGGTTAGCCCGGTGAGTGCTGGATCGGGGACGCTAAAAGATGCGACCTCTGAGGCTATTCGCGACTGGGTGACGAACGTAGAAACGACGCACTACATTTTGGGCTCGGTGGCCGGTCCACACCCCTACCCGATGATGGTGAGAGATTTTCACGGGGTGATTGGTAAAGAGACGCGATCGCAGGCGATGGAGAAGTGGGGCGGTGTGCCGGATGTACTGCTTGCCTGTGTGGGCGGCGGCTCGAATGCGATGGGGCTGTTTCACGAGTTTGTGCAAGATAAAGCGATTCGGATGATTGGGATTGAGGCGGCGGGTGAAGGCGCTGATACGGCTAAGCACGCGGCGACGCTGACAAAGGGCAGACCGGGTGTTTTGCACGGCGCGATGAGCTATTTGCTGCAAGACCAGGAAGGTCAGGTGACAGAGGCGCACTCGATTAGCGCTGGGCTAGACTATCCGGGAGTTGGGCCTGAGCACAGCTACTTTAAAGATTTGGGTCGAGCAGAATATTACAGCGTGACGGATGCGGAGGCGCTAACAGCGTTTCAGCTAGTGTCGCGGCTAGAGGGAATTATTCCAGCGTTGGAGACGGCCCATGCGTTTGCGTATTTAGAGACGCTGTGCCCAACGTTGACGAATGAGAAGGTTGTGATTAACTGTTCTGGGCGAGGTGATAAAGATGTGCAGACGGTGGCAAAAGCGCTGAAGTTTGAAGACTAGGCGGCTGGTCTTTTTCCTTGTCCTTTTGGGTTGATTTTTTTAGGCGCGCTTTTTAGGCGCATATTAGGTGCATAGTGTTGCTGTATGCTGCTGTGCGCCTAAGCGTCAGATTAGAACAAGGATTGTGAGAGCGATTTGTTTTAACTGTGTTTCTGGCTGTGGTTTTAACTGTGAGGAAGTTTGGTGGAGAATTTTGAGGTTTGTGATCGCGATTTATCGCCGCAGCTATTAGAGCGGTTTATGGGGGCAACTGCGATCGCAGTAGATACCGAAACCATGGGGTTAAATCCACTGCGCGATCGCCTCTGCCTGATTCAGCTCAGCGACCCTGACGGATACGTCTGCGCCATCCGCGTGGCCCTGGGTCAAACCACTGCCCCTCGTCTCAAACAGCTACTTGAAGCCCAAAACATCACCAAAATCTTTCACTTTGCCCGCTTTGATTTGGCAACTCTGCAACATCACCTAGCGATAGTCACCGCACCCGTATTTTGCACAAAAATTGCCAGTAAAGTGGCGCGCACTTACAGTCCTAGGCACGGCCTAAAAGCGCTCGTAGAAGAACTAGAGGGCATTGAACTCGACAAGTCTCAGCAAAGCTCCGACTGGGGTAATGTCAACGCCTTGAGCGAAGATCAGCTCAGCTATGCGGCCAACGATGTCCGCTATTTACACGCGCTGCGCGACAAATTAACAGAAATGCTGAAGCGAGAAGATCGGTGGACGCTAGCAGAGCAGTGTTTTACCTGCTTGCCCACCTTTGTCGAATTAGACTTAAGGCAATACAACAACGTTTTTGAGCATTAGACGTTTTTGGAGCATTAGACGTTTTTGAGCATTAGACGTTTTTTGAGCCTCAGCTTGTTACTGATTTATTTCTGCTGGTTTATTTCTGCTGATTTACTCTTGGGGTGACTTATCAGACCAGTCAGGAGAGTCTTCTGCTGCCAAGGGCAATGTTTCTCTAACGGGATTCGCTTGTTTGTACGGCTTCTTCTTGTACGGCTTTTTCTTACTAGGAGCGGTTGCGGGCTGTATTTTGTCCGTCTCTTTATCTTCTAGTTCGGGCACCAAAGATAGCTGACGACTTCTGTCCGCTGGCGTTACGGGTGACTGGTGCCTGCGCCGAGAGACGCCTTCTTCACTCGTTTGCTCTGCAATCACCTCATATAGCAGCGCAACTTTGCCATCGCTGCCTTTGCGCAGCACGCGCCCTAGTCGCTGAATGTACTCACGAGTAGATCCGGTGCCCGATAGCAAAATGGCGACGCGCGCATCGGGCACATCTACCCCCTCGTTTAGCACATGAGAGACCACAATGACGCTGTAGTCGCCGCTGCGAAACTTTTGGAGAATGCTGTGTCGTTCTTTGACAGGGGTTTGATGGGTAATGGCTGGAATTAGAAAGTCTTGAGAGATTTTGTAAACGGTGGCGTTGTCGTTGGTGAAAATGATGGTGCGCTCGGGGTGATGCTTGCTGAGCAGCTTTTCGAGCAGGGTTAGCTTACCGGCAGTGCCGAGGGCAATGTTTTTGGCTTCGCGGTGGGCTAGCATGGCCCGTCGACCTGCGGCAGACTGGGCGCTGGCCTGTACAAATCGCTGCCAGCCTTGAGGGCTGCTGAGCCAAATGCTGGAGGCTTGCAAGAAGGCGTTGCGCCGCGCCTGAAGTTCGCTGTAGCGATCGCGCTCTTCTTCGCTCAGCTTTACTTTTAGCTGCACTACCTGATACGGGGCTAGCGCGGTTCCTGACAGCTCTGCCGCTGTTCGCCGATAGACCACCGGGCCGAGCAGCACATCCAAATCTTCGTGCTTGCCGTCGGTTCGCTCTGGCGTGGCCGTGAGCCCTAGCCGGTAGGGCGAAATTGAATATTCGGCGATGCTGCGGTGAAAGTCGCTGGGCAGGTGGTGGCACTCGTCGCAGATCAGCAGGGCGTACTGGCTGCCGAGATCTTCGGCGTAGATAGCGGCGCTGTCGTAGGTGGCGACGAGGATGGGGGTGCGATCGCGCGAACCGCCACCGAGCAGCCCCACGTCTACCCCTGGAAACGCCGCTTCCAAATCGGCATACCACTGATGCATCAAATCCAGCGTCGGCACTGTAATCAGCGTCCGCCTGGGCGTGGCCGCCATCACCATTTGGGCCAAATACGTCTTGCCTGCCGCCGTTGGCAGCACCACCACCCCTCGCCGCTCGCTTTGCTTCCAGGCCGTTAGCGCCTCTTGCTGATGGGCATAGGGCGTCAGGGTCAAATTATCCTGCAAATCTAGCGGCTCAAATGCCTGCACCTTGTCTTCAAAGCTGATGCCGTCTGCCTTTAGCGCTGTTACCAGCAGCCGATACTTATCCGCAGGCACCCGAAATCGCTCAATCCGGTCGTCCCATACCGCAAAGTCAATCCACGCCTTCCCTCGCGGTGGCGGATGCAGTACCAGCGTGCCTCTATCGAACTTTAGCGTTGGGGTTCTAGCCATTTACGTTTGCCTAGCCGCAGCCATTCTTTCTTCCTTCAGACCGTAATATATCCTTTTAACGATGTGTCAGTATATATACGGATATTCCACACTAGATATTCCACACTAGATATTTCGAACCAGATATTCAGCACCAGATATTTAGCACTCAATATTTCAAGCGATATTTCAAGCGGCCTAAGCGCTATTCGTTCTCTTGATATCTTCATCTACCCATTGTTGACCTATCTGCTATGAGTCAAACGTCATCGTACAAGAAAGTATTCGTCGTCGGCTGTCCGCGTTCTGGCACTAGCTGGGCAGCTAATATGCTGGGTCAGCATCCCAACATTGTTAAGCTGATGGGAGAAACTCATCTATACAAGCTCTTTTACGATCCGCTGACCTATCTAGAGCAGATGGACTGGCGCAAGCGGTTTGAGCGAAAAGCCTGGATTTATAAACACTATGGCATAGGCCCGATCCTAACCGGGTTTAACAGCCGTAATATGTGGGCGGCGCTGCCCCGAATCTATCGTTTTTATCGCTGGAGTGGGCATAACTCTGGGCCCCATACCTGCATAGGCTACGAAGAATTTCTAGATCTGTTTCGAGCTGCTAGCAAGGTCGATGGTGACGATTTTGATAAGACGAGCGCGTTAATTGAGTCCATCTTGGATACCGCTTTCTATAAGCATGGCGGCGATTCTAGTAAGACCCTGCTAGAAAAAACGCCGATGCACATTAAGTATGTGGATGTGATTTTAAGCTCGTTTCCAGAGGCCAAAGTAGTTGAAGTGGTTAGAGATGTTAGGGGCGTCTGCGCCTCTTGGCAGGCGAGGGCCGTAAAGCAAAAGTGGGCTAATAAACCCACGCCCAGCCTAGTTGATCAGTGGAAGCGAGGGATTGAGCTAGGCGAAAAGTTTAGAAGCGATCCGAGTATTGGCGATCGCATTCTCAAAGTCCACTACGAAGATCTCAAACAAAACACCGCAGTTCAGCTAAAGACAATGTTTGATTTTCTTGAGCAGCCTATTACCCAGCAAGAAAGCGATCGCATTGCCGCCGCCTTCGATATTCGCAACGCCAAGAATAAAGGCGAAGGGAATCACGTACGTAAAGGCATGATTGGAGCCTGGAAAACGGACCTATCGGAGACTGATATTACGACCTGCAACCAGATCGCCGGGCCGCTGTTGGAGAAAATAGGCTATTCGATCTCATAGCGCTTACTCTCATAGCGCTTACTCTCGCAGCTTTGAAAAAGACTTGAACGCGACAAAGCCCGTCAAAATCATGGTTGCCGAAAATAAGGTGGTCAGCGTCCCTAGCGCATAAAGTGCCGGGGACGTGACGTTGGTTGTCATGCCAAAAATCTCTAGCGGCAGCGTATTGTATTGCCCCGAGACCAAGGACGTACGAATAAACTCATCGTACGAGAGCGTAAAGCTCAGCAGCCCCACCCCGACTAAGCTAGGGAGAATGAGCGGTAAAACCACCTCTTGAAACGTTTTGACATCGTTTGCCCCTAAATCTCTGGCCGCCTCTTCATAAAACGGGTTAAATCGATTGAATACGCCCAGCATAATTAAAAAGGCAAACGGCACCGTCCAAGTCAGGTGAGCCCCAAGCCCCGAGGTAAACCAGTTGGTCGAAATGCCCAGCACCTGAAAAACAATACCAATGCCCAGCGAAATTAAAACCCCAGGCACTACCAGGCTAGAAATCGTGAGGTAAAACAAAGCGAGCGATCCTTTAAACCGGGCGCGAAAGGCCATGCTGCCCATAACGCTGACGACAATTGCGATCGCGACTACTAGCAGCCCTAGTCCTAGCGATCGCTGAAACGAATCGACAAAGCTACCCACGCGCTGCTCTTGAAACACCTGCCCTAGCCAGTAAAAGCCAAAGCTACGCACCGGAAAAGTGAGCGCGCCATCTGGCCCCTGCAATGAGAGCGTAAAAATCGCCAGCATTGGCCCATACAGAAAAAGCACAAACAGCCCAAAGAACGCGCCCAGAAAATAATCAGACAGCGGACGTTTTTTACCGATTCGCTTCGCCACTGGCCTACAGCTCCTTCCGAATATCAACAACGCGCAAAATGCCAGTCACCATGACCAGCGTAATCAGCAGCAAAATCACCGCATTCGCCGCCGCCAAAGGATACTGCAAGCTGCCAATTTGGGTGCTAATCAGCTTGCCAATCGATGCGGACTGTCCGCCGCCCATCAGCCGCACCGTGACATATTCACCCATCACTAGCGTCACCACAAAAATAGAGCCAATCGCGATGCCAGGGGCCGTCAGCGGCAAAATAATCTCTTTGAGCACGTCTAACCCAGAGGCACCCATATCGCGAGCCGCTGTAATTAGGGTGCGGTCAATTCGCATCATGCTGTTGAAAATGGGCGCAATCATAAAGAAGTTGTACAGGTGCACCATGCCCAGCACAATGGCAAAGTCTGAGTACAAAAACCACTCCACTGGCTGCTGAATCAGGTTTAAGTTCAGCAGCAGCTGATTGATTAGCCCCTCTCGGCCTAGCAGCGGAATCCAAGAGATCATTCGAATAATATTCGAGGTCCAAAAAGGAATTGTGCACAGCAAAAACAATAGAACCCGCAGGCTCTCTGTCTCGATGCAAAAAGAGAGAAAATAAGAGACTGGAAATGCGACCGCAAGGCAGACTCCCCAAACTAAAACGACGTATTTTAACGTGTTTAAGTAGGTAGAAAGAGAGACCTGTGAAGTAAACACATTGACATAGTTTTCAAACGAGAACGCAGGCGTCATGGCATAGCCATTAAACTGCCAAAAGCTCACAATGAAAATCATGACAATAGGAAACACCAGAAACATCAGGAAGATCAGCGCCTGCGGTGTTGCTAAAAGGTAGGGTTGAAAAGTCTTCCAAGATCTATACATTCATTTCTACCACTATAAAAAAGACTGTAAAAAAACAACCTATCGTGAAGAACCTAAATTCTTCTTCCTAGCATGTGTTTAGCGCTAGTTGGCTAATCGCACAGGTCGCTGACCCACCCCGTCGCTTCACGCTACCTCTCCCAGGAGGCCCTCCCAAGAGGCCCTTCCAGGAGGGGATCTAATTCCGCCGATATCTTCGCCGATCTATCTTCGCCGATCTATCTTCGCCGATCTATCTTCGCTGACCTATCTCCACTGACCTAGGCGGCAATAAACTCGTTCCACTTTTGAACTAAGTAAACCTGTTCATCCATCGTCGAGTTCCAAACCACCACATTGCCCATGCGTTCTTCAAACGATCCGCCATCGCGCACCGCGCCCGCTTTCTCTAGCGTTGTGCCAAACGGATCGACCATATCGACCGCCGCAGGCTCACCCTCGTACCAAAAGGCCCATTCCTCTGGCGACATAAATGTCTTTGCCGTCTCTGGCACCGCGCTGTAATACCCCTGCCTGCCCAAGAACGCGCCTACCCAGCCATCAAGCAGCCAGTCCATATAGGCATAGGCCGCGTCTAGCTTAGCGCCTTCCATATTTTTGGAAAAGCCGATGCCGCCGCCCCAGGCCCGGTAGCCCTCTTTGAGCGGGGCATACACACATTCAATTCCCTGCGATTTCACCGCCGTGACTGCCGGAGACCACATCGACTGCAAAACTACCTCGCCCGAGGACATCAGGTTCACCGATTCATCAAAGGTCTTCCAAAAAGCTCTAAACTGGCCATTTCTCTTCTGTTCAATCAAGATGCTGGTAATCTGATCGATCTCTTCTTTGGTCATGTTGCCCTTGTCGCCAAAGGTCATAAGCCCTGCTGCTTCTACCACTAGGGCCGCGTCCATGATGCCGATTGAGGGAATATCGAGAATCGACGTTTTTCCCTTGAACGCAGGGTCAAACAGATCGGCCCAGGAAGTAATTTCTTTGCCGACTAAGTCAGGCCGATAGCCCAGCGTATCTGCGTTGTACTGAAACGGAATCATGGTGGCCCAGTCGGTGGGGGCGGTGGCAAAAGTGGTAGACTCTTGGCCGTCTACGTACATCACCTTGATTGGCGCGGTTCCCTGCGCATTTTCAATCGGCATGCCGTTGAATTCGCCGGTTGTGAAAAACGGCACAATCTTGTCGAAGTTCTTGATTCGAGTGACGTCAATTGGCTGTAGGTTGCCCGAGGGGAACACCAGCGGCAGGCTGAAGTATTCACCGTCAAACATGTCGTACTGACCGGGCTGCGTAATCGCGATCTGGTTGTTTTCTTCGGTGCTTAAGGCTTTTAGCTCAATTTTAAAGCCTAAGTCTTCTTGCGCTTTATCGCGAATATCGTTGATCTGCGCAACGCCAGTACCGATGAAGCGCAGCGTTACGTCTTTGATACTGTTGGTATTTACCTGTGGGCCAGTCGCCGGATTGTTAGGGGTTCCGCAGCGGGCTGTTGCTAGCGCAGCGCCAGTAGCCAGTCCAGTTTGAAGTAAGCGACGACGAGTAAACTTGGGCATTTTTATGAAAACCTTTGGGTACTAATTCAACAAAACAATATCGACAGAACAACACAGCCAGCGCCTTTATCCGAGCAGTAAACCTAGTGAGATTAAGAAAACTAGTGAGATTAAGAGAACTAGTGGAATTAAGAAAACTAGTGAGATTAAGAAAACTAGTGGAATTAAGAAAACTAGTCGGATAAAAAAGCTAGTAGGGCAAGAAAACGCAGTCTGAGGCTGACCAGCTAACTGTAACTAGCTGACCTTCCTGCAATCCGGCGACTGCCCAGTCAGTTGTTCTGGCTTTGTACAGCAGCGACGCGCCTGTGGTTTCTAGCATTAGCGAAATGCGCGTTACGTAGCCTGTCAGCTCTACGCCGGTAATGCGAGCGGTCACTCGGTTGGTGATGGGGGCCGGAGAGGTGTTGCTCGCCGCCGCCGTCCCGCGTCGTCCTTCAGAAGCGGGCGTAAGGCTGACCAAATCGGGCCTAACTGAGCAGGCGGCGTCAGCGCCCAAGGGGGTGGCAACGCCTTTAGAAAAGAGCGCGCCAACCCCTTCTACGTCTAGCTCTACTAGGTCTTTGCCTCCTTCATCGGGGACCGCGTTGACTACTTTGCCGGTGAATATGTTGTTGTCACCGATAAACTTGGCTACAAACTGAGAGGCCGGTGTTGTAAATAGCTCAGCCGGACTCGCGACCTGCTCAATATGGCCATGATCCATAACTACGATTTGATCTGAAAGCGAAAAGGCCTCTTCTACATGGTGGGTGACCTGAATAAAGGTAAGGCCAAACTGCTGCTGAATTTTTCTCAGCTCGCTGCGCATTTTGACTCTGAGGTTTTCGTCTAGGGCGCTCAGCGGCTCGTCTAGCATTAGCACCTGCGGGCGGTTGACTAGGGCTCTGGCCAGGGCAATTCGCTGCTGCTGGCCCCCGCTTAGCTGAGACGGTTTGCGCTGGGCTGTATGGCTAAGGCCGACTAGCTCTAAAATTTCGTCAACGCGCTGCCGCCGCTCGGCTTTATCAACACCTTTCATCTTTAGCCCAAACTCTACGTTTTGCCAGATGGTTTTGTGTGGAAATAGCGCATAGTTTTGAAACATCATGGCGGTGTTTCTTTTGACAGGCGAGAGCTGCGTGACGGTGCGATCGCCAATGTAAACCTCTCCTGACGTGACGTCTTCGTGCCCAGCAATCATCCGTAGCGCAGTTGTTTTGCCGCAGCCACTAGGCCCGAGCAGGCAGCAATAGGCCCCGGCTGGAATGTCGAGCGTGATATTCTCAATCGCTGTAAAATTGCCATACTTCTTGGTCACCGACCGAAGCGAAACGCCCGCTGCCTCACCTGCGGTCTTGGCCTTAGTCTCGGCAGAAACTTCTTCAGGATGGGTTTCAACGTAGGTTACAGCGGACGGTGGCGTAGTCGTCATGATAGAGAAGCCTGGTATTTAGATTGAGCGGCAGCAAATGGAAACTTTAGGAGATGGAAAACAGTCTTTCTTACGGTTTTGAATGGACAAGCTTTAGCTAGATTTGAGCTAGGTTTGCAAAAAATCTCGATAGGGTCTCGGTCAGCCTTTGATAAGCTCTTCAATGGGCTCGCAATAGCAATATGAGCTTAAATATAAGCTTGTAGTCGAAAGTCTTTTCTAGTAGTCTCTAAAAATTAGTAGTCTCTAAAAATCTATATTAAAAAGTATTGAATAAATTGAATGGCCAAAAGCGCTGATTTAGTAGATGCTTTGTCTGTTTGTATACTGTATACAAACTGTTAGACATGAGACTGTATAAAATGTATCTAAATAAAATTTATCCCTAATCGCTCAGAAATTTCCTATGACCATCAGCTCTGACAAATCTGACAAAACTGCTAAAACCTCTTCTGATTCAGCCTCATCTGCCCAGTCCTTTAAGCATGTCTTTATCTGTGGCTCTGCCCTGCGCGGCCAGCCCGATCACAAAAACCTACAGTCCGCTACCTTTTTGGGTGAAGCCAAAACGGCTCCTAAATATCGTCTGCACGCGGTCAAAGACGGCTGGCACCCTGGCATCTATGCCACTGAAGCTGACGGTATTTCTATTCCGGGTGAAATTTATGAACTCAACTCTGAACAGTACGAGTACTTGGTTTCAACCGAGCCTCCGGACATGTATCCAGAAGAAGTTGAGCTAGTAGACGGCGGGCGGGCGATCGCAATGCTCTATCCGAAGAAACTGATCGAAGAAAACAACTATCCCGACATCTCCGATATCGGCGGCTGGGCAGCTTTCAAAGCTCAAAAATAACCTCGTTCTTCTATTCTATTCTTTTCTCCTCGCCCGCTTGCGATCGCCCGCTTCCTCTCACACTGCATATCCCCGTTCTTCGTTTCCCTATGAACAAGGTGCTCATCAAAAACGGTCGCATTGTCACGGCTGTAGACGACTACGCTGCTGATATTCTGATCGAAAATGGCAAAATTGAAGCGATCGCTCGCACCCTAGAGGTCGAAGACGCTGAAATCCACGATGCGACTGGTCTGCTGGTTCTTCCTGGCGGCATTGACGTCCATGTTCATATGGAAACGCCGATGGGCAACGACATCTACACCTGCGATAGCTTTGAGAGCGGCACCCTGTCAGCTGCTTTTGGCGGCACCACCACCCTAATTGACTTTGCCCAGCAGTTTAAAGGTGAAAGCCCTAAGCTAGCGCTCGATCGCCGCCGGGCTGCTGCCGAGCCACAGTGCAGCGTGGACTATGGCTTTCACGTAATCTTGACTGACGCTAATGCGGATGCGATCGCCGAACTCCCCGATCTGGTCAACCATGAGGGCGTTTCTAGCTTCAAGCTTTACATGGCGTACCCTGGCGTCATGATGGTAGACGATGCGGCCATCTATAAAATTATGCGCAAAGTTGGTGACCACGGTGGCATGGTCAACTTGCATGCCGAAAACGGCGTTGTCATTCAGGCCCTGATCGAAGAAGCGCTAGCTGCTGGTAACACCTCCCCCAAATTTCATCAGCTCACCCGGCCCCAGCTGATGGAAGGCGAAGCTACCCACCGCGCCATTCGGATTGCCGAGCTAGCAGAAGTTCCTGTTTATATTGTTCATCTGTCTGCCAAAGAAGCGCTTGATGCGGTCGTAGAAGCGCGCGATCGCGGCATTCACGCTTTTGCCGAAACCTGCCCGCACTATCTTTTTCTTGATCATAGCGAATACGACCGCCCTGGCTTTGAGAGCGCCAAATACGTCATGACCCCGCCTCTGCGCGACCACAAGTGCCAGCACGAGCTGTGGCGCGGCCTCCAGTTTGACGACTTGCAGATAGTAGCAACCGATCACTGCCCTTTTTGCTTTAACGAAAACCCGATGGGGCTGCTGAAGTCCAAGCGGTTTGGCGAAGACAACTTCAACAAAATTCCCAACGGCGCGCCTGGCGTAGAGCTGCGGCTATCGCTGCTGTATGACGGTGGCGTTCGCGCGGGGAAAATAAACCTCAACCGTTTCGTGCAGCTAACCGCTACCGCGCCTGCCAAAATGTTTGGCCTCTTTCCGCAAAAAGGCACCATCGCCATCGGCAGCGACGGTGATATCGTGCTGTTCGATCCTGAAAAGCAGCACACGCTCAGCGCTAGCACGCACCACTCTAATGTGGACTATTCTCTTTTTGAAGGGCGTCAGGTTCAGGGAAAAGTAGAAAAAGTTTTTCTCCGAGGCCATTTAATAGTCGATGGTGAAACTTGGCTAGGAAGAGCCGGAATGGGTCAGTATCTTAGCCGCTCTGCGTCTGGAAGAATTATTTAAGAGCTGAATAGTTTAAAGAAGCGAATTAAAAAAAGAGAATTAAAAACAAAAATCTCCAACACTAGAGAAAGTACCGGAGATCTTTAGGGTTAAATTTTTGCCTTTGGCTTGTGCCGCTAGCTGTGCTTTGGCTTAAGAAACTTCAGTCGATTCTAGCTTCTTCTGATCAACACTTTCACCCTCTGCTTGCTTCAGGTTGAACTTTTGCCCAACGCCCGCTAGCTTCTCGTCAATGGCGTTGTTGTTAAAGTAGCCCGTCAAGAAAGTACTGACGACAGAGAGAATAATGGGCCCAACGATAAAGCCGATAAGACCATTCACTGCAAATCCGGGAACGACAAGAGACGCCAGCCAGAAGCAAAAGCCGTTTAGCACCAAAGAAAAGCCGCCCAGTGTTAAAAAGGTGACCGGTAAAGATAGCACTTTCAAAACAGGCTTAATAGAGCCGTTTACCAAACCGAGTGAAACCGCTGCGGCCAGTGCTGCTGGAAATGTAGCAATGCCAACACCTGGAACGGCAATATCAACCACCAGTAGGCTGAGCGCGGTTACGAGCGTTGTAATCAAGAAACCAATCATAGTTTGTGTCCTCTTTTTGAGTTGTTGTTTGAAATGTTTTGCTTATGGTCTAGACGTTGGCTTCTAACGACTCTCGTGAGGCCTGAAGCGTCTCATTCTGTTTAATCTCGTAATGCTTAGAGATGGCCCACACCGCGTGAATACTACCGGGTAGCCACCCTAAAAGCGTCAAGGGCACGTTGATGAAAAAAGCAGGGCTAATGCCGTAGGTTAGAAACACGCCGAGGGGAGGAAGTGCAACACCTAGTCCGTAGCGAATCAATTTGCTCATAGTTTGAAATCTCTTTACTTGCTTAACATCTTAAGTATGGTGGAATTCACTCAGGCTGTAGAGTGTAGAAAACCCAAGACAACCCGGTGAAAACCATACCTTAATCCCGCCTCGCTGCCCTTACGTCCCTCTAAGGTCGTAGGCACAGGCTCCTTATAGGCATAAAGTGCAGGCGTAGAGCCACTAAATAAATAGAGCCACTAGAGAAATAGAACCACTAAAAAACTAGAGTCACTAGAGAAATAGAGCCACTAGAGAAATAGAGCCACTAGAGAAAAATATTTAACGATTACGGCTAGCTCAACTATTAGCCCAATTACTAGCTCAACTTTGTTGCGTTCTCTACGAGGCTTTTAGCAAACGCATCGAAACGCTCTTGAAGCTTTTCGTCTACTAGCTGGCCTTCTTTGTCGAACGCTTTCCAGGCCTGACCAATTGCAATCTGCTCCGGAATGACCCAGGCGTGAACCCAGCGCATAATAATGCGAAGGTCATTGAGCGCATTGCTATTAGGCTGGCCGCCTAGCACGCTAATCACTCCCGTGACTTTGCCAGAAAGGTGGTCGAAACTCATGAGATCTAGCGCGTTTTTGATGACGCCGCTGACGCTGCCATGATACTCAGGGGTCGCTAAAATCAGAGCATCGGCCCCAGCGACGGCTGTGCGTAGCGTTTCTACATCAGGATAATCTGGGTAGTCGGTGCCACCGTCGCAAAAGGGCAGGTCCATTGCTTTGAGATCGAGTAGCTGAACGTCAGCGCCGAGTGCGATCGCGCTTTGCTCAGCCAGCTTTAGCGCCTGCATACTGTATGAATCTGTTCTTAAGCTGCCACCGATTCCAACAATTTTTACCATTGCTCTGTGAGTCCTTTTTCTTTAAGTTTGGGGTTTAATCTGACACTCGATAACGCTATGATTAGACGCTCTGTATTCAGCTCTGTATTCAACCGTGCAGCCTAACCGTATAGCCTCAAGACTGACTGTTTCGATTGCTATCTGGCATGTCTTTATGCTTCAGCATTTTGAGCAGGGCCTCTGTAATCTCGGGTGGAAAAGTTAACGGCAGCGTGCCGCTGCGCAAGTGCAGGTCGCGCTGAGGAAAGGGAATCGTGATGTCATAATGATCGAACATCTCTTCTATTCTAAAATAGAGGTCGCTGCAAATCTTGAGCTGTAGTTCGGGCCGACGAATCCATATCATCAGATCAAAATCAATCGCGTTGTCTCCATAGTTCTTTAAGTACACATCAGGCGCGGGCTTTGGCAACACCTGCTCGTGCTCAGCGGCCACCTGCATCAGCACCTGTTTTACCTGTTTGGCATCGCTGCCATAGGCGACGGCGACGGCCAAATGCAGCCGGGAAACCGGGTGATCGTGATTCCAGTTCATTACCTGAGACTCGATCAAAAGAGAGTTGGGCACCAGTACAGAAATATTGTCTAGCGTGCGCAGCGTCATACTTCGCACGCCGATGCGCTCCACTATTCCCATATGAGCTTCTAGTTCAATAAAATCGCCCACCTGAATAGAGCGCTCGAATAACAGCACCAAACCACTGCCAAAGTTTCTCGCAATCTCTTGTAAACCTAGGCCAATTCCGATACCTAGCGCACTCCCGAGCAGTGCCACTGAACGCAAGTCAATGCCCCACGCCTGCAATAGAATTAAGGTGCCAAGCACAAAAGAGCCGTAGCGATAGGTCTGTGCAATAATCTCTTTTGATCCGCGCTCTAGCTGCGTGCGCCGTAAAATTTGATTTTGCAACAGCTGTGCTGATAGCTGTATCAAGGTGAACAGTCCCCAGAGCAGCCCCATCAAAATCAACAAGTCTGCTAGCGTGTAAGACTCTCCGCCCAAGCTTAAGAGAGGGGCGCGGATGCTCCCGGCAGACCGATTGAGTAGGTCATAGCGCCGCTGCCTGAGCAGCGGAAACAAAGATGAGACATACCAGGCTGTGCTCACCCATAGCACTAAGCGCACCAGCGTTAGCTTTAGGTTCAGTAAAAAGTGAAAATCCTGCGATCCTGGCATTCCGGTCTGCGGAATGCTGGGCATGGCCTGTCTGATGGTTTGCTTGAGCCGTCCGCGCCAAAAGTAACCAAGCCCCCAGTGCAGCAGCACCGTTAAAAACAGGGCCAAACTCGCCCGGATAGTGGCGGATCTGACTTCTGCGGGCTGGCGATCGCGCCGCGCCTGATCTAACGACGCTTCTAGCAGGTTCGTCCACTCTTCGGCCTGCTCTAAGGTTGTTTTATCTGGGGTGGTATCTGACTCTGTAACGGTCAGCAGGTACTGGCCATCTGCCACAATGGTGAGCTGCTGATTGCGCTTAACAACCTCTACGTTGACGCTGCTGTTGGCATTTGCCAGCATCGCTAGCTGACGATTGGCCAGCGATACCCGCTGCTGAGCCGAAAAATCGCCCGCTGGCGTTAGCGGAAAAATTGGCCTGCCATCAACTACCACATTTGCCCTTGCCGCAGGCACTGAGGGCTCTGCTGCATAGAGCGCAGCGTGGTGAGAGGGGCTAAAGATACCCGACAAACACAGGAAAAGCAGAACCCATAGCATCAACCTGCAAGCTTTCTGATAAAAACTTGCAGGCTGACGGATCAAAAGCTTTAAAATTTTTACCAAAACACGAGTCAAAACATCGTTAACAAACGGCTCTCATTCTAGCCATAAAGTACCTGATAAAACCTAACGAATCATAAAATGTTGATAGCGATCGCGTCGTATTTTAGCTAGCCTCGACAGTGCTAGCGAGCACTATCGGCCAAAAGCGCCCAGTCCAAATCGACAAGGCGCGACTGAGCACGAAACCATCCGTACGTTGATTGTGAATTGCGCATTCCAGCGGGGCGTTACTGTCACTACCGGAAAATCGTCTGGCTGTAGGTCAGAGGCTACGATATTTCCATTATCGTCATAAAGAACAATGTCTAGATCGCTACAATCTTCGTCACAAACGCCCACTAACGAGTAGGTAACACCTCGGCTCAAATGTAGCGTTATACTGTCGTTGCCACCTCGGCCAAGACTGCCGATAAACGGATCGTGAGTCATGTCGTTACCATTGTATCCTGCCCCAGCCGCAGCAAATACAAGCTGTGCGTTGACTTGATCTGTGTAGCGATCGGCAAGGACTTCGCTTGAGGCAAAAACGCTAGTAGAACTAAACACAAAACCACCTAGCAGCAGCTTTGAGAAGAAGCTTTTACGCTTTAAAAACTGTGGCACGGCAAGGTATGACATCCGTAGGGCTCCCGCTTGATTATGATTATTCGGAGGGTGTTTGAATAGTGTCTAAAACAGCCATAAGTAAGATTCTCTAGCTGCAAATGAATTTGCTAGAACAACAAACGCTCATCTCAAACACTCATCAATTAGATACCGAATAAAATCAGGCCGATAGATCAATAGCCAATACTTTACGTGAATTGGTTAGTCGCCAATTATTGAATAAAGACAGCTTTATATTAAGTCAGCAAAAACGACTATATATTGATAAATGTTTCTGAATATTGCTAATCTCTGCCAGATCGTTACGGAGAACGAACGACTTCTTTTTCTCAGCTCAAAGGATAAGGCTCGCCCACTAAAATCACCGAGCCGCTCAGCCGCTCTAACAGTGGCCGAGTTGTCGTTGCCAAGCTAAGGCCGCTGCCCACACGGCGACGCTGCGATCGCAATACCACCAGATCATATCCTTGGGCAAACTGAACAATTCCAGCAATCCAGTTGTCTTTGACTATGAGCACTACTTCAATATGACAATCCGCAGGCGGTAGCTGATCGATCAGCGCTTCTAGCTGCGATCGCAACGCCTCCCGATAGCTCTGCGTTACAAACGGACTGCACACATGCAGCAGCGTCACCTTGCCCTGGTTTGCCGCCGCTAGCACCTGAGCTAGTCTCAGCACCCGTCCGGTCAGCGGGGAAGGCGTCTCTATCGGTAGCAAAATGCGTCTGAACTGAGTCGGCGATGCCAGCAGGCGAGCCACCACCACCGGACAGTGGGCCGACCACAGTACCGCATCGTGAACGCTGTTAAGAGAGAAGTTAAACAGCGGTGAGTTTAACAAAGGTGAGTTCAACAGCGGCGAGCTTGCCTTGCTTGAATTTCTTGCCTTGATTGAATTCAATCTCGCGGCCTCAGCTTTAGACTTAGCCCCCATGCCCAGCACAATCAAATTAGCGCTTTTTTCTCGGCTTAAGTGACAAATTGCCTGCGGCACGCCGTACTCAATCCGTAGAACCGTTTCTAGCGGCACCGATAGCTTGTCGTGGATTGCTTTGGCCGCGTCTAAGCGTCGATGGCTATGGGCGATCGCGCGAAACATTTGCGGTGAATCCATCTGCTGCGGTGCGATCGCCACGGCTAGCGCGACGACTTGCCCCTGCTCATACTCAGCAATCATGGCCGCTAGCTCTAGCAGCCGTACCTCTGTTTTTGGGTTGTAAACTGGCACCACAACCGTATAGGTCTGCGGGTGCTTTTGCGATCTTCTGCTTAGCTTTCCAGCATTTTTTCCAGCATTTTTTTGGGCATTTACTGTCTCGCTAGCTGGCCCTTCGTTAAAACTGTCTCCGCTGCCTCCACTGCCTCCACTACCGCCGCCATCCGCTGCTAGTTCTCCTGGAACCGGCAGCCAGCTTAGCGGTGCAACATTTTCTGCCGCGTCTGCTAGGGCCACGCGCTGAGCTGTCCTTGCTGTCACCAGCGGGCCGACGATAGCCGTCACCAGCATCAGCAAAATTACACTGTTAAAAACCTGTGCGTCAATAATATTTGCTTCATAGCCCACTAGCGCTGCGGCCAAAGTCGCCGCGACCTGCGGAATCGACAGCGACCACATTGTCCAGGCTTGTGGCCAGCTATAGCCAAACAGTTGCTTTGTGCCTAGCGCCGCCAGCAGCTTAGAGAGCAGCAGCGTAGCCACAATTAGAAGGGGCAGCTGAATAAACTGAAGCAGGCCCCTCAGCGCCTCTAAATTTAGCAGCAGTCCCATATTGATGAAAAACATGGGAATAAACAGAACGCTGCCCAAAAATTCTGTTTTCTCTTTAACTGGGCCATCGCCAATGACGCTGTTAATGGCTAGGCCCGCCAAAAAAGCCCCGATAATGCCTTCTACCCCAATTAACTGCGCCCCCACCGCTGCTAAAAAGACCGACAGCATCACAAACAAAAACTGATTGCCCTCGTCATTTCCGGTGGCCCGAAAAAACGCACTTGCCAGCTGCTTTAGGCCCAGTAAAACTGCGATCGCGTACAGCCCTAGCGATCCCAGCAGCACCACTAGCTTAAACGTCGTAAAATTGCCTCGACTGATGCCTAAGCACACTGCTAGCACGACTAGAGCCGCAATATCGGTAAAAATAGTTGCCCCTACCGTTATCGTCACTGCCTCGTCGCCCACAATCCCTAGTCGCTGCACGATGGGATAGGCCAATAGCGTGTGCGACGCCAGCAAAGAGCCGATTAGCACCGCTGCCAACCAGCCGAAGCCAAACCCAAGACCCAGGAGTACGCCTCCTAAAAAAGGAATGATGAACGTCAGCACGCCAAATGTTAGTGAGCGGTTGCGCGTTCTTTGAAAAAGCGCCAGATCAATTTCTAGCCCCGCTACAAACATCAGATAGATCTTGCCAATTTCAGAAAGCAGCTTCATCGTATCTGAGGTGGGATTGAGCCAGTTTAGCCCGCTGCCACCAAACAAGACCCCCGCTGCTAGCAGCCCCACTAGCCCCGGCAGCTTAAATCGCTCAAAAATAGGCGGAATAATCAGCGAGATCGCAAGCAACAGTACGAACGTCGCAATGGGCGATCGCAGCGTTTCCCCTACCGGCTCTATCAAAAAGAACAACATTGGACAGCCTTGCAACGTTAGTATCTCGAAATTTTATCCCGAAATTTGCCCTTTTCTGTGCCCACAGCTATCACTCGTCTATCACTTGTCATCGCTATAGGCCCCTGCTAACCCGTTAATGATGACCCTGGCGACGCATTCCAATGCAAAGCGGTATCGTAATAGTGAACGTAGCTACTTAAAAAAATAGTAGCGGCAACAATAAGGAACACTGATGAAAACGTTGACGTTGAATGATGGCAATACGATTCCGGTCTTTGGCTTGGGCACTTGGAAGTCTCCCAAAGATGCGGTGTATGAGGCCGTTAAAGAAGCGCTAAAAATAGGCTATACGCACATTGATGCGGCCTGGGTGTATTCCAATGAAAACGAGGTCGGCAGAGGAATTGGTGAGTCGATCTCAGCAGGTGCGATCGCCAGAGAAGATTTATTTGTAACCTCTAAGCTATGGAACAGCTTTCACGCGCCAGAGGCCGTCGAAAAGGGCTGTAAAGAGACTTTGACAGCGCTGGGGCTAGACTATGTTGATCTTTATCTGATGCACTGGCCAGTGGCGGTAAAGCCCGGAACCTTTGGGTCTAATCGTGAGGATTTTGTCCCGCTCGCAGAGTGCCCCCTGTCGGCGACGTTTGAGGCGATGGTGGCGCTCAAGCAAAAGGGGTTAGCGCGAAGCGTGGGGGTTTCTAACTTTAGCGTGTCTAAGCTAGAAAAGCTGATTGCTGAGACTGGTGTGGTGCCCGTGATGAATCAGGTAGAGCTGCATCCTTACAATCCTCAAGATGAGCTATTGGCCTATTGCCAAGAGAAAGGAATACAGCTCACGGCGTATTCACCACTAGGCTCAGGCGATCGCCCCGACAGCATGAAAGCAAAAGACGAGCCGCCATTGCTAGAAAACGAAACGGTAAAGACTCTGGCCAAGTCTGAGGGTATCAGCGCTGCGCAGCTGCTGATTGCCTGGGCAATTGATCGCGCGACGGTCGTTATTCCCAAATCGACGAATGCGGGGCGGATCAAAGAAAATTTTGCCGCCGCGCAGCATGAGCTGTCGGCAGATGCGCGGGCGACGCTAGACGCTATTGACATCAAATTTCGCTATGTAAGCCCAGAATCTTGGTTCATCCCAGGGGTAACCTATGAAGGCGAGGGCTTTTGGCAGTAGGAAGGCCGTCGGCTGTCGTGGCGTTAGGCTGTGGCGCTAGCTTGTAGCGGTGCTGGCTCGACAGATAAACAGATAGTAGTAGCGCTGGCTCGACAAGATGACTCTATCTAAAGATATTTCTTTAGCGTGGAAGACCGTTTCTTTTGACAGACGATTAGATTGTTTGTTTTTGGTTTAATCAGGTAAGAACACATCGGAGAATAATAAACATATGCAGACCGTGAACATAGGCTTAAGCCAAGAGCAAAGACAGGGCGTAACAACCTTGCTAAACAAAGACTTGGCTGATTCTTACCTACTAATCATCAAGACAAAGAAATACCACTGGGATGTAGTAGGTCCTCAGTTTAGGACGCTGCATACTTTGTGGGAAGAGCACTACACCGCGATTTCTCTGAACATTGATGCGATCGCAGAGCGGATTAGAGCGCTCGGCGGCTATCCGGTAGGAACTGCAAAAGGCTTTTTGGAAAATGCTTCGATTAAAGAGCATCCAGGCGACCTACCCAATGCCGACGAAATGGTCAGCCGCCTGGTTAGCGATCACGAGCAGATTATAAGAAATCTGCGCGAGCACGTTGACCAGTGTGCAGAAAAGCACCACGACGAGGGTACTTCCGACTTTTTGACTGGTCTAATGGAGCAGCATGAAGAAATGGCGTGGATGCTAAGATCCTTCCTAGAAGGCGAAAGGCTCTCACCCACCGGAAATCGTGAAGGCAACCTAAAGACGCCTGCTACTGTGTAGAACACACGTCATATACCTACACGTCATACACCCTAAAGCGTCTTAAAAAAGAGATGCGCCAGGGCCTTTGAATCAAAGGTAAAAAGGCAAAGATAAATTGTCAGTATAAAGGGAGATGCTTCGGTGTCTCCCTTTATTGTAATATTAGCTGATAAGTTTATCCTACTGTTTACCTTACTATAGGTGTTTTAAATGATCGTTTTATTACAAGCAGAAGTCGCTGCTGAGTCTGCGCCCTATGCATTCTCTCTGACGGCTGTGGCTGTTGTCGGCTTCATTGCGGCTGTTACAATTGGCTCTATTGCCTGGTATAACTCCAAGCGTCCAACTGGCTGGGAAGATAAGGAGCGTCCCGACGTTGTGCCCAAAGTTGATAAATAACGCTCAGAAACATTATGCGATCGCTGCTGTTCGATAATTATTTTTAGGCAGCTGCACAAAAGCAATTGTTTGAATAGTGACCTTGAAAGTGCTTGTGGTATTCTGCCATGAGCACTTTTCGTGCTATCTGTTCTGTTATCTCTGTTTTCTTACCTATTCTCTTACTTGTCTTTTGCTGGCCTGTTCTTGCCTTTTGCTGGCTTGTCTACGGCTCTTAAAATACGGCTCTTGAAATAAAAGCTTCTCTTCTATGCCTTATAAAGTAAAAACACAAAGTAAAAATAAAGCAAAAGCTAGCTACGCGATAAACATAGCCAGCCTTTATTGAATAAATTAGTTATTCAGCGAGATGTAAAAGTTGTAGGCGGTAAACAAAACGTAAAAGATAAAGAGACTACGCTTTTGCTCACACCGTACTTTTATTGGTCTTCTTCTCTTTATTGCTCGTCTTTTAGATCTCCAGGCTCTTCGACGTACATCTCAGGCTCGATAGCATAGTTATTTGCCAGTCCCTCATTGCTGACAGTTGCACCAGCAGAAGTATCGATAGAGCCTTCTTCTTTATCTGCCTTATGCTTAAAGTCTTCGCCTTCGCGTTCTTTTCTAGCGGCTGTCTCGGCAGGGACAATTCCTCGATCAAAATTATCTTTTTCGATATTATTTGACTTTTCCATTGCTAAACTCTCCTTGAGAGAATATTTTAAGGTTTAATTATCTAAACAACGTTACAGTTTTTAGCGCGAGGTCACATCTGTCAAAAGCAAGAGGTTGTTAATGTTGAAGACTTGGGCTCATATATTAGCCCTGTATATTGGCCCCGTATATTGGAACTATACAAAATCCCCGCAAGTAACAACTCACGGGGATAGATGCTGGGTATTAAGAAGAGTAACAGCAGAATATACTTATTCTTTCACTATCATCTCTGTCAAAATAGCGCTAGCAAAGTAGCCGATAAAAGACTAGTCAATAGCGTCTTTCAGGCTATCTTTTGCGTCTTCTTTTGCGTTAGTGGCATCGGCTTCTACTTGCTTTGCTTTGCCTTTAGCTTGTGCTTCAGAGTTATCTGTTGCTTTGCCTACGGTTTCTTGCACTTTACCTTCGACATCTTTAGCAGCTGCTTTTGCTCTATCTTCGAGTCCCATAACAGGTTTCTCCAACGAATTAACTTAACACCTATTATGATACGGTCTGTCGCAGATAGATGTCTCTATCCAATGGGTAAGTGTGTTTGTTCGCAGGGCATAGATAAAGGTGACTGTATGAACCTTTTGGCCTAGGCGTCCTTTAGTTCAGGCCCCTTTTAGCTTATGTACCCTTTAGCTTAGGCAAAGAGAGCGTAAAAGTACTGCCCTTGCCGACTTCAGACTCTAGGCTAAGGCTACCCTGATGGAGTTCAGCGATTCGCTTAGACAAGTGTAGCCCAAGTCCACTGCCTGCTCTCATATGGTCACCCTGAAAAAACCACTCAAATATCTCTTCCTGGTCTTCAGGCGCAATTCCCGGCCCGGTATCTGCAATAGCGACATCAATTAGTTCTGGCTGTAGCAAATCACTGCCAGGTTCATTCTTAGCTGGCCTAACAGAGACGCTGACCTTGATGCTGCCTGAATCTGTAAATTTGATGGCATTGCCTATTAGGTTTGTTAGAAGCCTTCTAAGCTCTATAACGTCTCCTTTGGTTCTGTAGGATTCAGTTTCTGACGACGATCCGTTGGTCTTGGCTGCTATGCTGAGCGTGATTCCCTTCTCATCTGCTAACGGCTTTAGCTCTTTAACGATTTCTTGAGATAGCTTGTAGAGCGATAGCGGCGTAGGGACTAGCTTTTTTTGACCCGCTTCGTGCCGGTACACCTGAAGCAAGGTATTGGTCATCTGCAACAGATTTTCGTTGTTGGCAATGACGCTGCCGATGGCTTCACCCATTTCGTCCGGCGGCTCACCAAAAACGCCCTCTAAAGAAAGGCTGAGCATGCGGTTGGCGGCAACAAGCGGCGTGCGCAAGTCGTGGGTAAGACGCGCTACAAAGTCGTCTCGCTGGCGCAGCATAGCGCTCTGTTCGTCCAGACTTTTTTTCAGTCGAATGAGCGATCGCACCCTAGCCATCAGCTCATCAATATCAAACGGTTTGCGAATAAAATCGTCTGCACCTGAGTCTAGCCCCTCGCTTAGGCTAGAGTGATCGTGCGCGGTAACTAGCAGAATGGGAATGTAGGGCAGGCTTTTGTCGGCGCGAATCCGCCGGGTGACTTCGTATCCATCCATTCCTGGCATCATCACGTCTAGCAGGACAAGGTCGGGCGGATTGTGAGCGATATACTTCAGCGCGCTCGGCCCGTCGTTGACGCACTCTATGTGATAGCTATCAATATCTCCCAAAATTGAGTCTATGATAAATAGATTATCAGGAATGTCGTCAACGGCTAAGATGGTCACGGTATTAAGCTGCACTGTTATTAAACTGCACTGAATTTACTGCACTGAATTTATGAAAATGGATTGAAATGATTGGGCTTCAACTGACTCGGATGTAGTCCGGATGCTGTAGTCTGAGCCCAGTGACAGACAGAAGTCTGAGCTTAGTGACTGACAGACCTTGAAGCAAACAGAGTGGATTTGCCTGCCTAACGCTATAGCTATAGCCAAATAGCCAAAGAGCTAAAACGGAATCATGAGAACGAAATCGTAAAGCTGTAAAGCGTCCTATAAACAGGCAAGAAGCAGACTTAAAGAGAAGCGTATCATTTTGCCACTCGCCATTCGTTCTAACTAAGGGAGTATATTTGGATGAGTACACTTAGGACATAGATGGCCGCAGAAGCGTTGGCGCTAACCCTTTACCTATCTGCAGTGCGCATACACTAGTACGAACATAAAAGTACACACCCAGAAGCTTTTAATGAGTGGCTTTGACATCTATCTTGGCGACGTTAGATTCTGTTTCATCAAAGTCTGTAAAGTCTGTTTTCGCAGCTTTTATTCCTGAAGATTCTGTTTCTATAGGCTCTAGATGAGCACTCGAATAAGCAAGCTCTTCAAACGAGATGTTTTCTTCTTCTGTGACCTCGCGAGGCAACTCTATGCTAAAAGTTGAGCCTTGGTTTAGCTGGCTATTGACTTGAATACTGCCATTCATCATCTTCACAAGCGAGTGCGTGATGGCAAGACCTAGCCCGGTGCCTGCATGTTTACGAGTGACTTTTTGATCGGCTTGATGAAACGGATCAAAAATGTAGACCTTGTCATCTTCGCTGATACCGCAGCCGGTATCAGCCACCGCTATCAAAAGCCTTTCGGGTTCATTTGCCTGTGTAGCCAGCGCTTTGAGCGTTATCTGAACACTGCCTGTATCGGTGAACTTGATGGCGTTTGAAATTAGGTTTACTAAAATTTGCCGCAGACGAACCTCGTCATTGGTCACGATAGGATTTTCTATCTCTATATCAGTCCTTAGTACGAGTGACTTTTGCGCGGCGAGCGACTGCAGTTCTTTGACCGTCGTGTTGACGAGTTCGGCAATGTCAAACTGAGCGGGGTCTAGGGCCAGTCGGCCTGCTTCTAGTTTAGAGAAGGCTAAGATATCGTTAATCAGCTCTAGCAGATTTCTGCCGTTGGCAAGAATGCGAGAGAGCATGTCATCTTGTTTGTCGCTCAGCGGGCCTTTCGCCTTACTCAACAGAATTTGAGAAAACCCAATGACGGCATTAAGGGGCGTTCTTAGCTCGTGAGACATGGTAGCCAGAAATTCTGACTTGAGCCGTGATACTTCTTGCAGCTGAAGGTTTTGCTGGTAAATATAGCGACGCTGTCTGGCAAGCTCTCTATTTTGCTGTTCTAGCAGGCGGTTGTTTTCTCTCAGGCTTTGATTCGCCTTTTCAACAATATTTTCAGCTGTGTGCACTTGTATAGAGCTGCGCATCAGACGAGCGATCGCTTCTGAAGAGAGCTTATTTTTAGGTAAATAGTCTGAAGCACCCGCTTTCATTAGCTCTACAGCCGTTTGCTCATTACCTTGGCCAGTGAGCACAATTAAAGGCACTCTAATTCCTTGCTGGCGAATCTGTTTGGCTAGCTCTAAACCATTTCTACCCGGCAGGTTATAGTCTAGAAAAACGCAGCTAAACTCGCCTTCCCTAAGGTTTTGAAGAGCAGCCTCAGCGTCGCTTGCTTCTGAAATAGAAACCGTATAACCGGTGCCCTTCAAGGCTCGCTTAAGCGCCATTCGATCAACTTCGTCATCGTCGACGATTAGTATTTCTAAGGGGTCTCGTAAGACAATATGCATTTTAATTAGAAGAGCGTGGCACAAGTCAGCCGATACCCGCAGTTTTAGCCTACAGTTCGGGAATGCACTTGACAAATGTTTATATCATCATTATGTCCGAATGATAATAGACGAGCAGTACCAATAGTAATAGATGTGCTGGCTATCCTAAAATACAAAGCGTAGAAGAACAGCGTAGAAGGAAAGCGTAGAAAGCGGTGAATCGCCTTCTATAGCAGGCTGTCTATGGCATCTCACAGAGTGTCCAATAGCGATTGAGCGTGGCCATTACCTCGGCAAAGTTGACAAAAGTTACGGGTTTGAGAATGTAGCCTGCAACATTGAGATTATAGGCTTCGATGCGATCGCGCTCCTGATCAGACGTTGTTAGCACAATCACGGGCGTTGACCTTAGCTTACTATCAGATCTCAGCTCTTTCAAAAACTCAATGCCGCCCATTTTTGGCATATTGAGATCTAGCAGTATTAGTCGCCTACTGATGGGTACTGTAACACTCGCTTCACCTCGTAGCATAGCCAGCGCTTCTATTCCATTTTGGGCGATGTAAAGCGGGTTGGTGATATTAGCCTTTTTAAAAGAACGCTGAACATTCATAATGTCCACCGTGTCATCTTCAACCAACAGAATATTGGTAACGGCGACTGTCGATTTCTCTTTACTAACCATGCTTATGATGCTTCATTGAAAAAATCTCGCTGAAATTTCACGCTCAGAGCTGAGCAAATCAGCCTTAACGAAACCAGGCTTCTGATAGCGCCTCAATATCACTAACAATTACACAGTAAAAGCAGCGGTTAATGGACTGCTGTCATAAAATCTCTATCTTATGAGAGATAAAGGGGAGTATCTTTAGGCATAAAAATTTAGGCTGCTGAAATTTAGGCTGTTCAGGTGAACTGAATGCCCTGATGAGGGGCTTTGGGCCAGGTAAACCGAAACGTTGCCCCTTCTCCTAGGGCTGAATCCAAAGAAATGGTGCCGCCTTCAGAACGCACTATTTTCTGAACGAGTGATAGGCCAATGCCTGTACTTTCAAAGTCATCTCTTGATTGAAGCGTCTGAAAAATAACAAAAATTTTGTCGTGATAGGTGGGCTCAATGCCAGGCCCATCGTCGGCGACTGTGAATTCGTAAAAGCTGTCCACCGGGCGCGCTGATATGCGGATGGTGCCGTCGGATCGGTCGTGGTGCTTGATAGCATTTGTGATGAGATTGGAGAAAACTTGCCTTAGCGGTACTTTTTTAGACTCTAGAACGGGTAAGGTTGGGGCAAGCTCTATTTTGAAGTCTGCTGGTGGCGAGATAGAATCAACAATTTCGTCGATTAGGTCAGCCACATCAACACGCTCATGACTTTGGTGAGTGCGATCAACGCGGGAGTACTCTAGCAGGCCGTTAATTAGGCCCTCCATGCGTTTGACTCGGCTTTTGAGTAGCTCAAACTGGGTTTTGTTTTCTTCAGGCAGTTCGCCTTCTAAATCTTCTTCGATCCAGGTGGCTAGATTAGCGATCGCGCGTAGCGGCGCTTTTAGATCGTGCGAGGTGACATAGGCAAACTGGTCTAGCTCTTGATTACGCTGCTCTAGGCGAGACATCGTTTCAGTAAGCATCATGTTGACCGTAATCAGATCGTCTTTTTGACGTTGAAGCGTTCGGGTGGTCTGTCTTTGAACCGTGATGTCTTGAATAGTGGCAATAAAGTACTGAGGCTGATTGGCTGAGTCATTTACCACTGAGATAGTGACACTGGCCCAAAGGGTATTTCCTTCGCTGGTGATATAGCGTTTTTCAAAGGTTTCTGAAAGCGCTTCTGGTGAGTTTTGGTCTGGTGAGTTTTGGTCCGGTGAGTTTTGGGTTGGGCTTGTGCCGAGCAATCGTTGACGGGCCTCCTCACCAATTTTTATATCGTCCGGGTGAGTGATGGTTGAAAAGTGCTGTCCAATCAGCGCAGACCGGTTATAGCCTAATAGCTCACAAAGCTGCTGATTAACCTGTATCCACTGACCTATTAGGCTAAGCCTGGCCATGCCCACGCTGGCCTGATCGAAGAGAATACGTAGCTGCTCTTCATTTTCTCTGTGGGCAGTTTCGTGCTGCTTGCGCCGGGTAATATTTTCAAAGGCGATGCCGATACACTGATCATCAAGTGGAAACGCTTTGATCTCGAATACGCCTGGTTTTACCCGATCGTCACCGTAAGAAAGCTCACCTAAGTTCCGCTTTTCTTGGCTTTTGATGACCTCTATATAGGTTGATGGAATATCAGTTCCTTTTAGGGCAGGAAAAACCTCCTCAATCGTTTTACCAATGAACGCTGCGGCATCTACGCCCGTAAATTCTTTGGCGGCTGGATTAGCGCCGACAAGTCGTAATGTCGGTTCGGCTTGAGGCCCGTCTGGCTCTGACGCTTCTAGCTGCCAAATGTAGAGGCCAACCTGCATGTTATGAACAGCGTCTGCATACATCCTAGCTTCTGCTCTAGCTCGTTGGGCCTCGCTATGATTTTGACGCTCTGATTGCTGTAGGGCCGAATATTTAGCTTCAATATCTGCCTTTCGCTGGCTGTTATTGATTATTTGGTCTGTGACATCGCGAGCAGTGCAGCATAGGCGCTTTTGCTCTAGTTCTTGTCCTGGTTTTTGTGCTGGCTTTGTCTCTAGTTCAAACTCTCTAACCGCTGAAAGGCTCCAGGCTAGCCACCGATAGCCGCCTAATTGATGTCGATAGCGGTAGACAAAACTATTGCTAGCAGGTGAGTCATTGTCAGCAGCGGTCGCTGTCAGGAGGGCCGAAATGGCCGCTATGTGATGGTCACGATCTTCTAGATGGGCGATCGCATCTAGCGGCTGGCCGAACATATCGGCATTGGTATAGCCTAGCTTTTGGGTAAACGCCGGGTTCACTCGGTAGCAGCGGCCCTGCGCATCTAGGATGCACATAATATCAGCGGCTAGTTCAAAAAACGGCAGCGCTGGGTAAGATGACGGTGCGATCGCTGATGGCATTGAAGAAGATATCTTTGGCGGTACTGGTGGCGGTACTGGTGACAGCTCGTTTTCAAGGCTAACCGTTGAATCACCCGTCGGAAAAGATTTCATAGTGGCGTCTTATATTGGCCCATGCGTACAAAGGCTGTTCTCTGCCTTTGGGATGAGTCTGATTTAGTTAGAGTCACCCAACTGGCAGATACTGCCTATACCGATATATTACATAGTACAGATATCTTATCTTTACCGACGACATAGGCATTTCAGATGGACGAAGAGATTACCGTTGCATTAGTAGAAGACCACGACCTAACTAGAATGGGCCTAAGAGCTGCTTTTCGGCAGGCAGGGTTACGGTTTTTGGGTGAAGCTGACAACGGCGAGAAAGGCCTAAAGTTGCTAAAAGAGATGACGCCTGATGTCGCCATTGTCGATGTGGGTTTGCCAGATATTGACGGCATTGAGCTAATTCAGCGCTTCAAAAAAGAAAATCCTCAGAGCGAAACCCGCATTTTGATGCTGACGATGCATGACAGCGAGAAAGCGGTACTAGCGGCTTTTGCGGCAGGTGCAGACTCTTATTGCACAAAGGAAATTGAAACGGCAGATTTAATCACCGCGATTGAAGAAACCCGCGCAGGCAACTGTTGGATTGATCCTTCTATTGCCAGCCTAGTGCTCAACCAGGTAAAGCCGACCGTGGCCGTAGGCGAGTCGTTCAATGCTAAGACGGTAGAAATTAGGGCCGTTGACCCAGAGTATGAGCAAATTATTGAGGCGTATCCGCTGACGGAGCGGGAGCTAGAAATTTTGGCTTGTATTGTATCAGGCTGTAGCAATGCGCAAATCGCAGAGCAGCTATTTGTGACGGTGGGCACGGTAAAGACCCACGTGCGCAACATTTTGAATAAGCTAGGCGCGAGCGATCGCACACAAGCTGCGGTCAGGGCACTGCGATCTGGTCTGATTAGCTAGCCCAGCCAAATCCGGTTTCTAATACAGCTTTATAAGCAATCCAATTGGATTGCTTTTTTTGTAGGGTCTGTTTCTTCTGGCCCTGGTTTCTTTCTATATCGGCTTCTTTGCTCTGGCTCCTCTGCTCTGGCTTCTTTACTCTGGCTTCTTTGCTCTGGCTTCTTTACTCTGGATTCTCTGCTTCGGTTTTCCCCTTTGGCTTCTTCGTTTGGAGCTTATGAGTCGGTGCTAGTCAATACTCTTTATATAATTACTGTTTCTCTTAAGTCGTAGCCACTATGTCTTTCTCTCTTTTTTTCTCGATGTTAAAGCAGACGGTGGCAGAGTGGCAGCGAGATAAGGTGTCACGGCTAGCAGCGGCGCTGGCCTATTACACAACGTTTTCCTTAGCGCCCGTGCTGATTATTGTGATTGCGATCGCAAGCTTTTTGTTTGAGCAGAGCACGGTACAGGCAAATATTGTCGAACAGCTGCAGGGGCTGCTGGGCGAGAGCGGGGCGCAGCTTGTTGAAGAGATGCTGACGAGTAAAAGCCAGAGCAGCGACGGACTGTGGGCGACGATAATTAGCGTGGGCCTGCTAGTGCTGGGCGCGTCGGGGCTGTTTATTCAGCTGCAAGACGCGCTGAATACGGTTTGGAATGTGGTCCCTAGAAAAGATGCGGGCATATGGAAGCTGGTGCGCGATCGCCTGCTGTCTTTTGGCATGCTGCTAGTGATTGGCTTTTTACTGCTGGTATCGCTAATTGTGAGTGCTGGGCTAGCCGCCGTTAGCAACCTATTTGGCGATACGCTGCTGGGCTGGTCTTTGGGCTGGCAAATTTTGAATGCGGTCGTCTCTTTTGGCATTATTGCCCTGCTGTTTGGTCTGATTTATAAGATTCTTCCTGACGCCGATATTAGCTGGCGTGACGTTCGCGTTGGCGCTGCGATGACGGCCCTGCTGTTCACGTTGGGCAAGGTACTCATTGGGCTGTATTTGGGTAATAGCAGTGTGGCCTCTGCCTATGGCGCAGCCGGTTCGTTTGTGGTACTGCTGCTGTGGATTTACTACTCGGCGCAAATTCTTTTGTTTGGGGCAGAATTTACGCAGGTATATGCGAACCGATTTGGGTCTAATATTCGTCCGGACAAGTACGCAAGATTTGCAGCGGGCGCAACAGATCTAGAAAAGGGCCAGAGTGAGAAAGGCCAGAGCGAAAAGGGCCAGGGTACGGATGAGAAAGAGAACGATACTGATGGAACGATGCCAAAGACACGATCTGAGTATCGGGCACAGCGAGAGAACTTGTAAGCTCTGTGGGTAGGCTATGTGAGATAGGCTGCGTGAGGTAAGCCATGTGAGATAGGCTACGTAAGCAAACCTTCATGATAAAAATGGAAAAGTATGCCTGAAGGCTTGTATCAAAGGATCTATATCGAAAGGGTTATATCCGAACGAGTTGTATCAAAAGAAACCCCACCAAAAAAGCTCTATTAACAAAGCTCTATCAAAAGAGAGAGTATATAGCGAAATGAAGAGAGCTTAGAGTGAGGTTTGAGGCGCTGATTCTAGCTTGGACTCCCTCTGCGGGGGGAGGAATATTGCTTGGAAGACGCGCGTTAATAGAAGTAGAATTTTATTCTTGAATTGAGATAAGAGTACAAAATATGGAACGTTATGAAGGTCTGTTTCAGGCCGCGAGCAGCTATTCGCCACAGGCATTGCCCGCTTGGCTAGCTCATCCCTTACTGGCTCAAGTCGGTGGCGAGCTAGACCCAGAGGCGCTCTTTTCGGGGCCACAGTTTTTTGTATCGCTAATATCAGGTGTGATCTTGGCGTTTGGCTTTCAGCTGTTGCTGACAAATCTGGCGGTGGCGACTGGCGTCTCTTACATAGCGCACTCCAGCAATTCCAGCAGCTCAGACTCTGATAGCAGCGGTTCAGGCGTCAAGAAAATTGGCTTTTTGTTTGGCATTTGCACGCTGCTGGCAGTTTCGTTTGCGCTATTTTGTGCCTGCTCACTAGCCGTTAGGCTCAGCCTGTACGATGATCCTTGGCTGGGCGGCATTACGGGCCTTGTAATTTGGGCGACCTATTTCACCCTGCTCGTTTGGTTTAGCTCAACGACAGTGGGCTCTTTGATTGGCTCTGTAGTAAAGTCTGCGACGAGTAGCTTTCAGACCCTGATGGGTACGGCTACGGCAGCGCTTGGTGCCAAAGGTGCGGGCGATCAGGTGGTGCAGACGGCTGAAGCCGCAGCCGCAGCCGTGCGCCGAGAGTTTACGACGGGCGTAGATGTTGATGGCATTCAAGATAGCCTGCAGTCATATATTGCTAGCCTGCGATCGCCTGAAGTGGATGTATCGTCGGTTGAAAAAGAATTTGAACGGCTCATTCGTAAGTCTGACTTGACGAAGACTGACCGCGACTCGCTGCCTCAAATCGATATTGCGACTTTTGAAGAGCTGCTAGGCGATCGCACCGATCTCTCAAGAGAAGAGAACAAGCGAATGGCGGAGCGGCTATATCGCGTGTGGGAAAAGAACACCGGCAGCAGCCAAAACCTAGCAGAGCTGATGACCTTTGTAGCCTCGGCAACTGGCGGACAGCTAGCCTCTGAAGGCATTGGCAGTCAGCTGAACAAACTGATCTATGAGCTACGTCAGCGCCGACCTCAAGATGGCTCATCACAAGATGGCCAGCAAGATGGAAACAAAGATGGCAACAGTGGTCCGGGTCCAATCCAGCAGGTTGCGGCTCAGAGCTTGAATACTATGATCAGTATGATCATGGGCAAAGTAGACCTTTCTGATCTAGATGCAAAGTCTATTATCAAACAGATTAAGCTGGCCCAACGTGAGATTGCGGGATCAGCTAGCGGCGGTGTGTCTCCAAATTTTGAGGACACGCTCAAAGACGCTACGCCTACTGACGACAATATTGTCAGAGCCGATGCTGAAGACTACCTGCGCCATGCCTATGTCAGCGAGCTAAAGTCTGAGCGATTGGACGAGACTTTTCGCAACGTGCTGTATGACAATGAAGCGGATGAGACCCATCTGCGCGAGCAGCTCTCTGGCTTTAGCCGAAAACTGTTCATTGACGTTTTGGTATCGCGTGGGCTGTTTACTCAAAGTGAAATTAAGAACATCAGCAACCGTTTAGAGATCATTCGTCAAGCGGTTTTGAAAGACGTTACGCAGGCAGAAGCTGTCAACGCTGAAAAACGCGTGCAGGCTCAAATCGAGAGCTTCTTTAAGTATTCTCCTGCAAGCGAGCTGACTTCGGACATGGGTGAGCAGGCTTTTCGAGCCATCATCGAAAACGCACCTTTGGAAGCACCAGTTGTGCGTGATCGCCTAAATACCTTCAGCGCTGACTATTTCCGACAGTTCTTGCTAACGAGAGACGACGTGGCAGCGCATGAAGTCTCTGAACGCTACGAGCAGCTGCTGAAGCGAATTGTGGCAGATGCGGACAATTTGAACGAAGCGGCTAAGGTGCGCTTGCAGCAGCAGCAGCAGTCGCTAGAAACATATCTGCGCAACACGGGCAAGGCTGAGCTAAGCCCCGAGGGCATCAAGCGCGATGTAAGAGCACTGTTGGAAGAGCCTGACCAGGGCGTACGCCAGGTTAGAGGACGCCTAGCTAGCTTTAATCGCGATACGCTAGTGAGCCTGCTGTCTCAGCGTCAAGAGTTCTCTGAGCAAGACATCGATCAGGTGATAAGCTCTGTCGAAGACACTTGGGCTTCTGCGGTACATGCGCCCCAGAGAATGGGCCACCAGGCACAGGAAAAGTACAACGAGGCAACAGATGCGATCGCCGAATACTTGCGCAGTACAGGCAAGCCAGAGCTAAGCCCTGAAGGCATTCAGCGCGATTTAGAAAAACTGCTAAATCACCCTAGAGCAGGCGCTCAGGCCATTCGCTATCGACTGTCTAAAATGGACCGCGATACGCTAGTGCAGCTACTGGCCCAGCGAGATGATTTAGACAAGAGTGAGATTAATCAAACAATCGACAACTTGATTGTCGGTATCGAGAATGTGGCGAAAGCGCCGCGTCGGTTTGCGCGTCGAACGCGTAATGAAGCTACCGTAAGAGCCGCTTCCTTCCAGTCCGCGCTAGAGAACTATCTGCGCAATACCGACAAGCAGTCGTTAGATCCTGATGGGCTTAAGCGTGATTTGAAGCTGCTGCTGAACGATCCAAAGCTAGGGGCCAGCAAGCTGAGCGATCGCATTGCTCAGATGGACGACTCTACTGTCGTTGCGCTGCTAGCTCAAAGGGAAGACATGACTGAAGAAGAGGCGCAGGCAATAGTCGCTCGCGTCGCCGACGTGCGCAACCAAGTCGTCGGTCAGCTTCGCAGCATTCAGCACAGCGTAGAATCGGCGCTAGATCGCATCTTTGCCAGCATCCGCGACTACTTGCAGTCACTAGAGCGCCCAGAGCTGGACTACTACGGCATCAAGCGCGACATCAACACGATGCTAGACGATCCTAAGAGCGGTTTTGAGGCCATGCGCCATCGCCTTTCTCAGTTTGATCGCGACACGCTAGTGGCCATCGTCACCTCTCACGACAGCATCTCTGAGCGCGATGCCTATCGAGTGATCGATCAGGTAGAGGCGGCTAAGAACAACGTGCTGAAGAAAGCCGAGAGCCTAGAGCGCCAGGTGGAAGGCCGTTTGAACGCGGTGAAAGCGCAGACGCAAAAGCAGATAGAAGATACTAAGGCGGCGGCAGAGGCGGCGGCTTGGTGGCTGTTTTTGACGGCGGCGGTTTCAGCTGGCGCAGCAGTCATTGGCGGCATCGTCGCGACCTAGTTCACTATCTAGTTTGCTATCTGGTGGGCTATGCCTAATCAAATAAAAGTTTGAATATGAAAAGCTGCTGTGACCTGATTTAGTCGGGTCACAGCTTTTTTATAGCGGCACCTAGCCCAAGGCTGTACGGGCCCAGCTGTACGGGCTTAGCTGTACGGGCTTAGCTGTGGTAGAGATAAAAAGTTAAAAAGTTTGGTAGATAAAAAATTTCAAATGGCCTACTTACGACCAATTAAAGTTCGATGGCGCGGATCGCTAGCTACGGTCACTACTGGCTTAAAGCCACTCTCTTTTAGAGCCGTTTCTACATCAAAGGTGTAGTAGTCATCGCTCCAGGGTTCGGTGCTTTTCATTAGGGTAAAGAGCACGGGCGGCAGCTTTTGAATGACGGGCGACTGAGGGTTGTTATCGACAATTGCCAAAGCGCCGCCCGCTCTGAGCAGTCGGTAAGCTTCTTTGAAAATGGCCTGAGTGATGTGGCGAGGCAGCTCGTGAATGACAAACTGCATCGTCACCAAGTCAAAAGAGGCTCCGGTTAGGCCGGTGTCTTCGGCTTTGGTATGAATCCACTGAGAAATGCTGCCATCTTTATCCTGCGCTTTGGCAACGGCTAGCATGTACGGCGAAAGATCGAGCCCGACCGTTCGGACGGGGTGACTCTGCCGCGCTTGATAATAGGCGTGCAGCGTGCGAGTAGAAATACCAACCGAGCAGCCAATATCAAGAATGTCTTTTACCGCAGGCGGGCCATACTGAGCTAGCACGTTGTGAAAGCTGCTGCGCAATCGGTCTTGGGCTGCTTGCCAAGTCAGCGCTTCGTCGGGCCATACCCGCAGTGCCATTGAGTAGGTTGCTGATTCGGCCTCAAAGGCAGCGGCCCAGCAAAGGTTTCCCTGCTCGTAGGCGTGGAAGGGAGCCTGGTAGTAGTCTGGGTAAGCAATGTTTGAATTGGCACCGTCTGTGAGCGTCTGTTCTATACCCGAAGCCGCAAAAGCTTCGTAATTTTCTCGCCAGGGAATCCCGTTTTTTTCGGCGGTTTGAATCAGCACCTTTCTAGCTTGAGTCTTCATAAGGCGATAAATCGGCTTTGTTTGAATCAGCAGGTTTACAAAGCGAGAGAGTAAGTCGTCACCGGCCCAGTTTGGTTTGGCCTTGTCGTTGGTTGCGGTGTCGTTGGTTACGGTGTCGTTTGTCACGGTGTTGTTTGCCACGGTTTTGCCTATTGCGGTGTCGCCTGCTGCAGTTTCGCTCATTACGGTTGCACTCAATAAGGGTTGCACAAAAAGCGGATTGCACGAAAAGTGTAAACGTTTTTATCTGATACAAACGCATTTTGCCAAGACTGTCTGCCGGAGCGGCAATGATTTAGGGTGAAAGCATACATAACGTTTTCGTTTCGCCTATGCGTCGGCCCACCGTTCTCATTGCTGCGATCGCTACTCTCTTTAGCCTGGTTTTACTGCTAGCCACAGTCGGCTCACTATCCCAGCTATATAACGTGATCGCGCTCATCTCCCCCCTGCTTGCCCGGCTCGTTTTGGGCCTCGTTTTGCTGGCCTTGCTAGGAGCCCTTGCCGTTTTAATCCGCTACGGCTGGCTATTTCTGCGGCCCAAGCGCAAGCGTACAGTTACCTTACCAACCGCGCCAGACGAGGTTGCCGCGATGAGTTTGCAGGCCGCGCAGCAGCAGGTAGCGCAAATAGAAGATGAGATCGCTCGGCAGGCGCTAGTGGCCCAATCAGGTGAGCTAGCACAGCGCCTAGCGCAGGAGACGTTTCAAATTGTGGTCTTCGGGCTAGGATCGACGGGCAAAACGGCACTGGTGAACGCGCTAGTAGGGGAAATGGCCGGAGAGGTGGCGGCAACAATTGGGACAACGGGCACCGAGCGGACGTATCGGATAGTGGTTGAAACGGAGCGCAGCCGCAGCTACCGAGCAAGTCCCCGAGCAGGTTACCAAGCAAGTCACCAAGCAAGTCACCAAGCAGAGCCGACACCAAAAGCTGAGCGGAGTCGAAGCCCGGAGCTGCTGATAACCGATACGCCTGGGCTGTTAGAGTCTGGGGTTTTAGGTGAGGCGCGATCGCAATCAGCAAAGGCGTTGGCGACCAGGGCAGATCTGTTGCTGTTCGTTATTGATAATGACCTGCACCGGGCAGAGTATGAACCGCTGGCGATGCTGATGGCAATGGGAAAGCGATCGCTGCTGGTGTTTAATAAGTGCGATCGCTATTTGCCCAACGAAAAAGAACAGATTTTAGCGCGGCTAAAAGAGAGAACGCGAGCCCTACTTCAGCCTGAAGACATCGTCGCCGTCTCCGCTCTGCCTGCGCTGGTTCAACTGCCCGATGGCACCCAGGCTCAGCCAGAGCCAGAGATTGCAAATTTGATTGAGCGAATTCTCACCATTTTGCGCCAAGAAAGCACTGTGCTGAGGATGGGCAATGTGCTTTTGCAGTCTCAAAAACTGAGTGAAGCGGCGCGATCGCTAATAACGACTCAGCGGCAGCAGCAGGCCGAGGCCATTGTTGATCGCTATCAGTGGGTAGGGGCAGGCGTTTTGGCGGCCACCCCGCTGCCCGTTGTCGATATGCTGGCGACCGCTGCGGTCAATGCGCAGATGGTGATTGAGCTAGGGCGCGTGTATGGCGTGGAGGTCAGCATTGAAGAGGCCAAGGCGTTAGCCGTGTCGCTAGCCAAGACAATGGCGGGGCTGAGCATTGCCAAAGGTGCGATGAAAATGCTGGCGATGGGACTGCAGGTGAACATCGCGACGGCGCTGGCCAGTAAGCTGGTGCAAGGGGCGAGCGCGGCCTACCTCACCCGAATTGCTGGGAAAAGCTTTATCACCTATTTTCAGGCGAATCAAGACTGGGGCGATGGTGGCATTCAGGCAGTTGTCGCACAGCAGTATCAGCTCAATCGACGCGATGAGTTTGTTAAACAGTTTTTGCGCAGCGCGGTTGAAAAGCTAGGAGAAACCAGATAGAAGACGCCAGATAGAAGACGGCTGTGTTTTTTCGCCTGTGTTTTTCGCCTGTCTTTTTTACCCTCGTGCGGGCGCTCGGGGATAGAAACTGTGCACCCGCCTTAGAGCCTAAACACGACGTACCAGTATTGATACTGTCCGCGCGTTTAACTTGCTTTGGGTGGATAGGGCGTCCAATAAGACTAAACAGGTAGGTATAAGCAGGTTATTTGGAACAGATAATGCTGTGGATTGCTAAGCCCCCTTAAGCCTCTCCAAATCTCTATGAATAATCAGCCTTTTTTCTCCCCCTGGCGTCAGCTTATGTCAGGATTGGCTCGGGCCGGAGCAAGCGTTTGTCTTCTGGTTCTCGGCGCGTGTAGTGCAACGCAAAATCCAAGTGAGCTAGACGCATCGTCTGCAACTGCCGTTCTCTCGCAACCTGCTCAGTCTGAAGAGATGCCTACCAATCAGCTCCCGGCTGAGATCCTCGGCACTTTTGATATCAGCCAGGAGGCGTGCTCAGCATCCTCAATGACTCGGTTAACTATCGCGCCTAGCAAGCTCGATTTCTATTACGGGTTTGCCAATATCGATTCGGTTGCGTTTCAAGATGCCGGTTACGACATTAGCGCGACGCTGTTTCATCAAGAGGGGCAGGTAGAAGTGGTTCCCGAGTCGGTCACGTATAGAATTGAGCCTAGTAGAAGTGAGTCCAGTGAGCAGGGCGATCGCATCCGATTTGAAAATAGTTGGACTGACGCCCAGCCATCATTACCATCATTAATGGTTCGCTGCATCGAGTCAGATAGCCAACCCTTAACAGAAAGCAGTACGTACAACGACGCCATCACGCCTGATAAAACTGTCGAGTTGACATTTGCCAGCGGCGCGAGCAGCGCTACTGTTTCAGACACAATTGATGGGTTCAACTTTCATGACTATTTAGTGCGGGCGTCCGCCAATCAGACTTTAACGGCAACCCTAGAAAGTGACGGTCCAGCTATGGTAATCGTGCTTGAGAACGATGGATATCAGCCTGATGCTGTTCGCAGTCTGCCAGCCCAAACTCAGGAAGCCATAACCGATAGCACTGGCCAATCGCAGGGATGGCTTTGGGAAGGCACCCTCCCGAGCGACGGCGTATACCGAGTACGCGTTATCCATTCTGGACCAGCCGCTAATCAGGATGCTGTAAGTCCTTACACGCTCACTGTAGAGATTGAGCCGTAGAGATTGAGTAGGTAGAGATTGAGTAGGTAGAGATCGAGTAGGTAGAGATTGAGCAGGTGCTATCAGTTGCCGCGCTATTGGCCACTGCAACGCATTATTATCCGTTCAGGATACCTTTCGCTGATAGGCGCGTACTGTCAACGTTCCGAATAGTGAGCATAGCGCTAGGCTCCATAGCAAAATCGTCAAAACGTTCTGTACTGCCGGTTCTCCGCTAGCTAGCGATCGCATGGCACTGGCCAAAATAGAAATTGGATTGTGCATGACAAATGGCTGCGCCCATTCAGGAAACCCTTCAACCGGGACGTAGCCTGCACTTAAAAAGGTAAAAGGCAGTATCCAAGGATTGAGCACTGCCGAGACGGTTTCGGCAGATTTAGCGCCGACAGCAACGTAAAAACCAATAAGTGCGACAGAAAGCGTGAAAACAACCGGCAGCAAGAAAAAGCCGAGCGTTTCTATCAAATTGCCCTGAAAGCGAAAGCCGATTAGGTGGCCTGCGATCGCAATTGCCGCTATCTGAATCAAGAGTCGCACGCCAGCCGCTAGCAGTCTGCCACCGATAGCCGCGAGTCTGGCAATGGGCATCGCTCGCAGGCGAATATCCATACCGTTTTCCAAATCGGTGTAGAAAAAGCCACCAATATCAACAGTGTTGAACAACAGGCCTTGAACGGTGGCAAAGGGTAGCAAAAACTGGGCGTAGCTGCTAAAGCCGCCGTCTGGGTTGACGACTCTTGCAAAGCTGGCGGTAAAGACAAAGAGCAAAGAGGTGGCAAATAAAGCAGAGACAATCAGGGAGGCCGGATTGCGAAAGTCGATCAGCAAATTTCGCCAGGTGACGATAACAATGTCGTGCAGCGTGCGGCCAAACCCGCCCTCTTGGCGCGCGGCAACCATTGCGGCAATGTCTATCGCGGCAGTGTCTATTGCGGTGATATCTGGAGAGAAAGCGGAATTGCTAGCGGGTGGCGGATTGTTTTTGAACGAATGATTCGAGATATTTTTGGGTGAGATATTTTTAGGCATTATACGAGTTGCTTATAGGCTTTTTCGGCCCAAATTCCTAATAAAATCCACAGCCCCATCAGCCAGACAAGGCTGTAGCAAAAGAGCGGCAGGCTGTCGGGGGTTCCGGCAACGAGCGATCGCAGCGCATCGCAGGTCACGCTTACGGGCTGATAGCGAACAATCGGCTGTAGCCAGACGGGAAAGTTTTCGGTGGGGCTAAAGCCATTGCTAAGCAGCAGCAGCGGAATATAGGGAATGATGGCAACCGAGTTGACCAAGTCAGGCCGCCTAAGCTTTATGGCCAAAATGCTGTAGCCCGTAATGCAAGCCGCCGTAAAAACAACCACTAAGACCAGATAGCCGAGCCCTGCAACTAGCCCGCCCTGAAAGCGAAAGCCAAAAACAGCAAAGGCCACCAGCAGTAGAACAAAAGTAGCGAGCAGGGCCCTAACCATATAGGCAATTACTAAGCCTGCGATGGTGGCTATACGCGAAATGGGCATGACCCGACAGCGATTCATCATGCCAGATTCGATGTCTTTGGCAAACATCAAAGCGGAGCCTAGACCCGAAAAGAACAGCGCCTGCAAGTTGATAATTGGCACGAGATACTGAATATAGTCAATGCCCTGGCTGGCCATTAGCTTTTGCCCAACGAGCCAGAAGCCCGCGAGAAAAACAATTGGAAAGATGGCAACCGCCACAATTACAATCGGGTTTCGCCTGAGCCGAATCAGGTTGCGCCCGGTAATCAGCAGGCTGTCTTTTATGGCCCTGCGCCAGCCGATTTCTTGCCGCTGAGCAATCATTCGCTGAGCGATCGCAGCGACTTCAAAATTAGACGTCATGGCCCTCAAAATAGACAAACGTGATCTAGATAAAAATTGACCGAACCTGATCGTAGCAGCATTGCTAATTTTCTTGTTTCTGCTTTTAGTCTTTACTTTTAATCTTTGGTCGTATGACCCGTTAAAGAGAAAAATACGTCATCTAGGCTAGGACGCCGTAAGGAGATATCTGCTAGCGAAATGCCTGCTGATTCTAGCCGGACGACGATCTCTGTGAGCGTATTAGCGCCGTTGGGGGCTGCGATCGCAATGGGGCCTGCTTGCCCCATCTCTCCTGTAATCACATCGCCAACGTCGGCGAGCAGCGCCTTTACTTTGGCAAAGTCTTCCAAATTCGCTAGGCGCAGCTCGCAAAACTTGCCGCCAACTTTGTCTTTTAGCTCATCAACCGTGCCTTCGGCGATTACCTGCCCCTGGTCAATCACCACAATTTGATCGGCGAGGGCGTCCGCTTCTTCTAAATACTGCGTGGTCAAGATAATGGTGATGCCCTGAGCCTTTAGATCTTTGACTACTGCCCACAGCTGCTGACGACTCCGTGGATCCAATCCGGTAGTGGGTTCATCAAGAAACAGCACCAATGGTGAAACCACGATGCTAGCGGCCAAGTCCAGGCGGCGACGCATCCCACCCGAAAAGGTTTTAACCGGGCGGTTGGCCACTTCTGTTAGATCAAACTGAGTGAGCAACTCGTCAGTTCTGCGTTTGGCGGCTTTGCCAGAGAGCCGCAGCAAGCGGCCAAATAGAACCAGATTTTCGCGAGCGGTTAGGACTTCATCAACAGCGGCAAACTGACCGGTCAGGCCAATGAGCGATCGCACGGCTTCTGGCTGCTGCACCACATCGTATCCGGCAATAGTCGCCGTGCCGCCATCTGGCCTCAACAGCGTGGTCAGGCAGTTAATAACGGTTGTTTTTCCGGCTCCATTGGGGCCTAACACGCCTAGCACGGTGCCTTTTTCTGCCGAAAGGTTAATGCCTCTTAATACTGCTGTCTCGCCAAAACGCTTGGTCAACTGCTTGACCTCTACAATCGGAATCACTGCGATCGCCGCCTTAAAAATAACTAAGACCAGCATAGCGCTCTGTCCTTTTTTCTCTCTTTTTTTCCTCCTTTCCTCTTAGCTATGCTCCTGATCAAAGCACTCCACAGGGGTATGTAGAAAGAGGCATTAGCGGCTTAACCTAGTAGAAATCGGTGTAGAAATCGGTGTAGAAATTGGTAGAAATGCGTAATGGTGACTGTTCGTTTTGTTGCCTAGGCTTCGGTCTTAGCGCCGATCTCGTAGCCTAAGCTGCGCTATTACGATCTCAAAACAGGCCCAGCCGCCGACCTAAAAACAGTCATCAACCATACAACTTTACTCAAGCCCCCAAAGCTAATATTTTTGAGATATCCAGGATTTCTTCATGCAACTACCCCTAAAATCTGTATATCGACAGCAGGCGGCAAAGCTAGCGTATCGACGCGCGCTTGCTTATGAGCAGCAGCAGTCTTATCCGCAGGCAATCGATGCGTTTACCCAGGCGATCGCAAAAGACTATGTGGGCTCTTTTGAGGCTTTGGTGCGGCGTGGGGTCAATCGGGTAAAAGTGAATGACTTAGACGGTGCGATCGCTGATTTTGAAGCCGTTATTCAGTCCGATGCCAGCCCTGATAATAGCGCCGATACCTCGTCTAAGCTGCCTTTGGCTCAAGCTTACTACCAGCGGGGGGTATTGCGTCAGCAGCGTGGCGATAGCTCGAGGGCGCTAGCCGATTGGTCAAATGCGATCGCCCAGTATCCCAAATATCCACAGCCCTACGCGCAGCGGGCACTGATGCTGCTGGCTCAAGGAGAGCACGATCGGGCGCTCGCTGACTTGAACAGTGCGATCGCGGCCGATCCAACTTTTGCAAGTGCCTACCTGCAGCGGGGCAATTTGCGCCATCAGCTCGGGGATGTTTTAGGTGCGATCGCCGATTGGGAATACGCCATTTGCAACGACTTCACCCTAGAGTCTGCCAAACAAAAGCTAGAAGCTGTGCACCGCGACGCCTATGATGCTCGGCTCACTCAGGTATTAGCCGCCCCGCTCACAGCCAAGGGGTTAAGCGTCAGCGTCCAGCACAGCAGCCACCAACTCGATATTCACATTCACCGTGAAGTTGGCACAGGCATCAGCTACTACACCCTGCCCGACCTCATCCGTCAGCACCTAGTGCCCCTACATCTAGCCGAAGTCCATCGTTTTCGGCTGATTGGCCGCGCCGGTAAGGTCAACCGTCCCGACTGGGACCAAACTTACGATCTGTATAAAGGACAGCCCTGTCCCCCTAGCAACTGGCAGGTGGCTTTTTCTACCATCTTTCTATTTCCCCCCTTTGCAATCCCCGCCTTTGTACAGGCGGCTCAGGTAAAGCAAGCCTACAACAAAGGCCAATATGTAGAAGCGCTCAGAGCCTCCAAAGCCGTCAAGGGCCTTTGCGTTGCCAGTAGCGTCGCCCTAGGCTTTTTCACGCTGTTGCCACTAGGCTACGCCGCCTACGATTCTATGAAAGAGACCCCAACTTTTAAAGTCTCAGAAGAAATAGAACAAACAAAAAATCGCCCCTATCACGAGATTTGGAAGAACTAAGACCAGCCCTAGAAACAGTTAAAAACTCGCTATAGCCTAATCTCGCTGTAGACAGGGCCATTACGATAAAAAAAAGGACTATGCTGCGCCTAGGGACAGGTCAGCGCTTCAGCTTTACCGTCATGCGTAAACTGCACCGCATACACGCTGGCAAAAATGTGAAATTTTGAATGGGCTATCCCGTTCCCATCGCTGCCAACAACGTCTAGCGTAAATTCGCCATTGTGCCCCGAGCTACCCGGCTCGTAGGTCGTGACGTTTCTTCCCCAGGTAGGCGCTACTGTTTTAATATCACCAATTTGCGCTTTCAGTGGCTGACAGTTTCGGATATCTCTGACCACAAATTTGTAGTCTCTAAATTCAGTATAGGCCCACTGCTCACGAGTTTTGGCGGTAGCCAACATGCCTGGAAAGTTACTGTAGCCAATAGCCGCCAACATTGAGATTAGCACTACAGGAACTATCAGCCTTAGCCGTGTACGTCGCTCTCTAGAAGGGGCCAAAGACGGGACAAGAGAAGAGGCGAGAGAATTATTTCGTGCGACAAACCGTTTCTGGCTCAGCACCCAAAATAAGCTGCAGGGCACCGCCCAATAAAGTACTGGCTGGTAGTAGAACTTAGAGACAACCCAGTACCACAGCAGTAAACCTGCTAGAAAACCAACTTCTTCAATCGTGAAAAGAGACTTCAGAGACGCTTGCTGAGACGCCTGCCGTCGCTTTATATAAAGCTGCCAGAGCACAAGCGCAATACCGTATGCGCTCAAGAGATAGCTGAGAAAGATAGCCGCTAAGAAACGAAGAACGATCACGCCTGGGCCAACCTCGCGGTAGTTGAAGAAAAAATTGACGACAGAAGGAAACGACGTCAGTAGCCGCCAGACCAGCACAGCTGGCCAAATACCCCCTAGCAGACCGCAGGCTATTGCAATTAAATATTTTTTCATTAGAGAACAACAGATTTGTGCTTAAACAACGGGGTAACAACAGACTTTTTCTTAAGGCTTTGGCGGCATAAGTGACCTACATCATTACAGGCGACGACAAAATAATTTTTCTGGTTTTCCCTCATAGGTAAAGTTCAGATCGTCGCGTAAAAAAATCCTAGGTGAACTGTGAAGCTAGCAATACCCGTGCCAGCAGTACCAACGATTTCTAGCGTGAACTCACCGCGATGACCAGAGCCGCCGTCTGCAATCACAACATTATCTAAAGCGCTATCAATGACTAGATAAAAAGGCTCGAATGCCGGTTGCGGCGCGGGTAAAGCTGTCTGATTAGCTGTCTGATCATCAGTAGAGCCGAGCTATAAACTCCCTACTGCCTGAAACGGTGTCTCCAACTCCTAGCCAGAGCAAGGGCCAAGTATAGAATTTTGCTGCCTCTCGGTAGTTAAAGAAATAGAGATCGTGCGATCGCCAATATCGAGTGCCATGTAAAAACGCCCAAAAGCCTGCCGAGACGCTAACCATCGCAACAAGCAAATTTTGAAAGCTCTGAAAAGTCCGATCCCAAACAGTAACTTTGCGATCTGTTGTTCTATTGGCCATACATTTTCTCAACGCCTTGACTATCCTACGAATAGATTCAAGTTTGATTCCACTTGCCGGTAACTTAGCTAGGGCTGTAGACCACTTCATGCCAGTGGTTGAGCTATTGGGATTAAGCTATTGGGATTGAGCTATTGGGATTGAGCGATTAGTGGATGTGTTCATAGCCCTTAATAGTTCTCTAAAACCTCAAAGGATTATTCTGTAAGCTGCCTGTAGCACCTAAGCTGCCTGCAACACATAGAACGTATAGCCATAGGCGTCGCTAAACTTTTCAAACAGTCGCATCTCTTCTTCAATCTCACGGATAATTGATTCAATGATTGGGGTAATTTTGACCTGCTGCATTCGCTCACGAAGAGGGTCATAGTAATTAACCCACCAAAATTGAACCGGCAGCCGGTGTGTAGAAAGTACGCTAAAGCCAGACCGATTAGCCCGAGTGCTATTCTCAGCCTCGGTGCCCATCGTCGGGTAGGCGTTTTGCCAATATGAGATCGCAGGCTCTGGCGCATTCTCTGTAAACCAACTCATCTCTGATATGACGGCAATGCCGTCGTTGACAAGAAGCGGTCGCCAGCACTTAAGAGCCTGCTCAAATTCAAGATTATAAGCAGCACCTTCAGACCAAAGTAAATCGAGCGAGCCCGCTGGCCAATCGAGTTTGGCCATGTCGCTATGAATCGGAATGACAAGATGCTCAAGCCCAGCCTGCTTGGCACGAGCTTTGAGTTCTTCGATAAACGCAGACGAAGAATCTACTGCCATCACAGTGTTTTGATAGTGTTGTGCAAGCAGCAATGCACTAGCACCACTTCCACAGCCAAGATCGGCAATTCGTGGCTTGAGTGGCAAAGTAGAAAGACTTTTCAAGATACTTCGCGAGAAGTCAGCGTCACCTGGTCCTTTGTGGTCAAGCCCGTAGAATAAATTTGTTAAAGCGGCAATATACTCAGCTTGCAAGTCCGTATTCATGGCTCTAGTATCCAGAGGTTTCTACTGTCTAATATTTGGTTGTCATTTAGTTGCCTAATATTCATTGAGTAGCATCTGTTGTCTAACAATACTACTCAACGCCACTACTCAACGCCAGATCCGCTGGCTATCAGCCTAGAATTTTCAGATTATTCGTTGCTTTTCTCGTACCAGCCTGGCGCTTTTGCTACGCAAATCTGGGGAAATATTACAGCCTTGGATATTACAGCCTTGGATATTACAGCCTTAGATCAACGGGCTCACTTTCGAGCGCGAGGATGCCAAAGACACATTCATGGACTTGTCTGAGCGGTGCTTTGTTAATAAAGCGTTCTAAGGATTCGATGCCTAGCGAAAATTCGCGCCGGGCGAGCGATCGCTTCCGGCTCAGTCCCCGCTGCTTCAGCCGCTCTAAGTTTTCAGGCAAGGTATAGTCTGGCCCGTAGATAAGCCGCAAATGCTCTGCCCCTCGGCACTTCACCGCAGGCTGCAATGGCCCGCTTTTCGTTTGGTGAACGAAGTCCATAGACTTTACCACCATGCCTTCGCCGCCCGCTGCGGTGAGTGATTCCCACCAATTAAGGCCCTCCGCGCGGCTGGTCTCGTCCGTTATATCAATGGCTTTACAGCGGGTTGCGAGCAGTAGCTTGGGGTCAGCTTTGGTGATTTTGGTAATTTGCTGCATATGCCACGCGTGCGTTTTGTCTATATGGACTTTTCCTTCTGTTGCCAAAATGTGGAAAGGAGCAAGCTTTAGACCGTTAAGCCCTTCTACTGGCCAGCAGCAGCGACGATAAGCTTCTGTGTATTTCTCTGCTAGTTTTTTCTTTTGTTGAAACTGAGCCAGCAGCGTTGCCATTTTCTCACTGGCCGCTTCAATAGAGCCTGTTTCAGTAGAGCCTGTCTCAATAGAGACTTTCGCACGAGTGATCGCCTTTTGCAGATTCGTAACTGCCGCGCCTAATCCGGCTTTGGCCGCTGCACCGACTGGCGCATACTGTTGTTTCAACAGACCTTTGGCTTTTGCCGACCACGGCATCAGCTCGCAGTCTAGGCAGACCCAGTCGGTCTGAAAGGTGTCCCAAAAGTTAGCTGCGCATAGGGCCTGATTTACCCGAGCTATCAGGGCGGTTTCTGTTGTCTGGTCAGCAAAGAAGCGTCTGCCTGTGCGGGTGTAGCAAATACCCATGCCTTCGTTTTCAACGCCGAAGCGCTGTTTTGCTGCCGACTCGTCACGACAAACGATAACAACAACTCGCGAGCCCATGTGCTTTTCTTCGCATATGACTGTTTTGATGCCCTGCTGCTGGTAATAGTCAAAGGCTTCGGTAGGATGCTCTAATAGATGCGGTTGCTTTGAGGTGGCTACCGGAGACAGGGTAGGTGGTAGGTAAATTAGCCACTTAGGATTAACGGCAAAACGGCTGATGACTTCTAGCGCTGCGATCGCACTCTCTTCTCGAATCGTAATCTTCTTGTACAGCCGCGTTGAAATCCGACGTTTGTCTAACACGTCAGTAATATCGAGCATGTCATCTGCAATCGCAGAATTCACATCTAGCGACTTGAGCGGCTGCTGATAAACCTGGCCTTTTGGTAATTCGCGTGGCGTGTCTGACGCATCGTCTTTTTGCTGAAACAGCGCCATCTGAGTCGGCGAGCCGACCGCCGGATCGTCAAAACCAATTCCTTGAAAAGTAACGCTATAGCCAAAGCGATCGCACACCCCCTTTGCCCAATGCCAAAATTCCTGCCGCGTCCACTCAAACCGATGATCCTGATGGCGCAGCTTCCCCGGCTGCAAGCTTGAAAAGTGCACGTTAAATTCAGCATTTGGCGTTGTAACAATCACCAGCCCCGGCTGCGCAAACTCAAACAGCACGCGCTCAAATGCAGCAAGTCGATCAAGGTCCATATGTTCAATCACCTCAATCACCGTCGCCGCGTCGTAGCCCTTTAGCCGCTCATCACGATAAATCAGCGAGCCCTGCATCAGCTCAACTCTGTTTGGCTCAGATCTATTTGATTTAGATCCATTTGGTTTAGATCCATTTGGCTCAGATCTATTTTGAACAGGTCCATTCGGCCCAGAGCTATTTGGCCCAGAGCTATTTGGCTTGGAGCTGCGCTGCTGCATCGGACTCAGCTCACGCCTTAGCCGTTTTTTGGCCTTGGCCAGCTCCCGGTACGACACATCTACACCCATCAACTTCTCAAACCACTGATCTTGCCGCAGCACCCACAGCAGGCTGCCTTCACCACAGCCCAAGTCAACAATTCGCTTAGCGCCTGCCGCCTTGAGCGTTGCGGCTACCTGCTCCATCCGCTGTTGATTCAAGCTCACTGGCTTCAGCGCTGCTAGCTTTTGCCAACCTGCCGCCGCTGCTTCTGCCGCCGCGTCCGGGTCTTCTCCTTCCATTAGCCGCGCTAGCGCTGTCTCGGCCAGTTTGCGTTTATGTTTCAAATAGCGCCGATTGATGTGCGCTTGCGCTGGGTGAGTTTTCAGCCAGCTTTCACCTCGACGCAACAGCCTATCAATTTTGTCTTCGCTAAACCAATGGTGCTTATCGTCATCTAGGACGGGGATAAGAACGCACAGATGGCTCAGTAAGTCGGATAGGCGGATGGTGTGGCGAAGGGTCACATTGAAATAGTGGCTGTCTTTCCAGTCTGGGAAGGTGCTGTCTAGAGGGATGGCGCGGGTGGTGATGTCGTAGCCTAGCGGGTAAAAGAGCGATCGCAAGAATGCCTCTCCGCCGCTACAGGGCAAAACCGAGATCGAGACTTCTAGCGGAATCGCCGTATCTGCTAGGTTTGGATGGCTGTTACATCGCCCAGCTAGCGCCGTACTAAAGACTTTTAAGATGGCTACGCTTAAAAAAGAAGATGCGATATAAGGCCGGTCATTGACAGGCTGGTCAACCGTTTTTTTTTGATATTGACGAGCTAATTTTCCGCTTACTAGCCCGACTGAATCAACATCAAGCAGCAGTGCGACTGCGCAGCGTACCTCGTTAGCTTCAGGATAGAATACATGCGCTTTCCCAAATTCCATCGGAAAGGTTTGGCAGCGCTCTGGATGCTTGTGAAGCAGATAGCCTAAGTCTGTGGCGGGGCGGTGAGTCGTTGCAATAGTTAAGATCATATTTCCTCGCCCTGACTTGCGAGGCGCTCTATTTCAGTATATAGCGTGAGTTTATGCGTGTCTGAAGTCTGCTTTTGTGCTGACGATATAAGATCTAGGTAGTTCGTAAGATCTACAATAGTTTCAAGATCTACGTAGCTTGAGCTTGCGCGGTTCGAGCTGTTGACTGAAGTTTCTCTATCGCGCGGCGGCGCTGGGTTAAAGGCTTATTGGCTATGGCTTATTTATCTCGTTTGGCTAAGACGGCTACTGCGACGGTTGCTGGGGCGATCGCATCTTCTCTCCTCTTAACCTCTTTGCCGCTTCAAGCTCAAGAAACTCCCGCGCTCACCCCGGCTACCAATCCGGCGATCAGCTTTCGCCGACCGTTGCGCGTTAGCAGCGTGCGCGTTCCTAACAATTGGGAGCTGCGGCGCTCAGAATATCTGTTCACGTTTGACTTTCCGGCAGAGGCGGTAGAGCCGCTGGAGAAACTGGTCTTTGATCAAATTGAAGGTGTTGGCTATCCACGCTACCAAAGTGATGACAGTTACGCCTTTGAGACTGATAGCGGCGAGCGGCTGTCGCTGAGCACAGTAGAAAACGATCAGGACCAAAGGAAAGTGACGGTTGTTTTTGATCCGCCTGTGGAACCGGGTAGGCAGGTGACGGTGGCGCTTAGGGCCAGAAATCCTAGAGACGGTTTGTATATTTATCAGCTCAGCGCTTTTCCTGTTGGTGCAAGTGTTGGTCAGTACGCAGGGGTTGAGCGGCTTAATTTCTACCGGCCTAGCAGCCGCGATCGCTTCAACTGGTGGTAGCTACCGAACATCTTTTGAGCCTTTTGAAAGCCTTTTTAAGGGCCTTTTAAGGACATACTTTTTGGGTCATACTGTGTTTGAGCGCAGCGCTAGACTTTTCAGCTAGCACTGCGCTTCTTTTATGATATTTTCTATGACTGACATTTCCGGCAAATTCCTGTCTTCAGAGCCCGCTTATTCTCTTAAACTAAGCTATCTATAGAGTGCTCTTTCGATGAAAGTTATCTTCAGTACATTAGCGCTAAGCGCCGGTATGGTAGCGCTTGGGCTTGGGTCAGTGGCGATCGCACAAACCAGCTACTACTACGCGGGGCAAGCAGACAGCGGGCAGCAGCTAATAGTAGATCTTGACTCGATTTCTAGCGCAGGCAACAGCGACGCTAATTTTAATTACCTGCTGGGCGATGAGCTGATTGCTAGCCAAGCGCACTGCGTCGGTGGTGGTGCCTGGACAACGTTAACTGATGGTGTCGTTCACTATGCCCAGTCTCAGGCATCGCGCGATATGGTCAGAATCGTCTGCAGCTATTTAAACGAATCTGTGAGCGTGGCAGCGGCCAGTAGCGACCCCCCATTTTTGCCATTAACCCCCATTTCTGCGCCACCAATTTCTACGCCTGTTCCGGTTGCGATCGCTACTCTTGACAACAATCCTATTAGCAACAACCCTATTAGCAACAACCCTGTCAACAACAATCCTGTCAACAACAATCCTGATGCCGTTCAAACTGCCCTAGTCTACGATCCATCTTCAAATGTGCGAGAAACGCCCAATGGCTACGTTCTTTGCTCTATCGATACTAGAGCTTATATCAATATCTATGGGCACTACATAGATGATTGGTACAGCACAGATGCTTGCGGTTCTTTAGGGGTGATTCATATCAGTCAAATCCAGTTTTAAGCAGCAGTTCCAAATTCCAAGATACAGACATTCTGGGACGGCGCGAGCCGTCTCTCAGTGATAAGTCAGTGGCGAGTCAAGAAGTATTGCTACGAATGGGTTTGTTCGATTTCGACTGGTCCAGCATG
>Ga0209194_1000023_pt1 | contig 171782 bp, 134 predicted proteins | sample COGITO_mtgs_1004_FD_184787 | JGI IMG/M metagenome (GOLD analysis project Ga0209194, IMG submission 184787) | Pelagic marine microbial communities from North Sea - COGITO_mtgs_100413 (SPAdes) (version 2) | ecosystem: Environmental > Aquatic > Marine > Epipelagic ... | reverse complement strand
TTCAGGTTTGGGATGTTACGAACCCTATTGCTCCGCAAATCATTACCAATCAGAGTGCGGCAAACAATTTTACCTTTAAAGACAATGCAGGTGTTCTAAAAGAATATATAGTTTTAGATGATTCTGATTTTTACAAACCAGAAATCATAGAAAATGCTAAAGTTAAAAATCAGAATTTACATGCTTTAAAGGACATTAATTATATTCTAATAACAAATTCGGAACTTTCTGCGCAAGCACAAAGGTTGGCAGATTATCATCAGGTGAATTCGAATATTACCACTAAAGTAGTTTTGATTGATGAAATTTATAATGAATTTTCTTCGGGTTCAAAAGATATTACAGGAATTCGAGATTTTCTAAAAAAAGTATATACTAGAAATTTATCAGAAGAAACAAAACTAAAATATGTCTGCTTTTTTGGGGATGCGTCTTATGATTATAAAGACAGAATTCAAGGAAATAATAATATTGTTCCAGTAAAACTATCCACCAGTAGTTTCAACTTAGCATCATCATGGGTAACGGATGACTTTTTTGTAATGCTAGAAGACAATGAAGGGTCCATGTCCACCGCCCATACAATTGATGTTGCCTCCAGTCGAATACCGGTTTCTACAGTTTCTGAAGCAACTCTCGTAGTTGATAAAATTTTAAGGTATTACGACAAAAAATCCATTGGAGATTGGCGCAACACCATAACCTTATTGGCAGATGATATAGATAAAGCAGGAGAAGAAGTTATTGAGCAAGGAGTAGAGTCTATTGCGGATGAAATAAAAAATAATAAGAAGATTTTTAATGTTAATAAAATTTATTTGGATGCTTTTGTACAGGAAAATTCTTCGGGTGGAGAACGATATCCAGAAGTTAACAAAGCAATTACCAATGCCATTGAAAAAGGAACTTTATTATTTGATTACTTTGGTCATGGAGGGGAAGATGGTTTTGCAGCAGAAAGAATATTAACCGTTCCCCAAGTTAAGGGTTTTAATAATCCCAATTCATTGCCGCTTTTAATTACGGTTACCTGCGATTTCTCTAGATTCGACAACCCTAATAGAATTACAGCTGGCGAACTCACTTTAAAAAATGCAACAGGTGGTGCAGCAAGTATGATTACAACGACTAGAGAGGTTTATATTTCAACTGGTCAGCGTTTCAATGAACAATTAATTCGAAAGTTGCTAGCCTTTAATGATGAGAATTTAACAATTTCAGAAGCTTTAATGGCGACTAAAAACCAGTTTTCTAGTAACCAAAAATTCTTTATTTTTTCTTTTGGAGATGCTGCTATGAAATTAGCAGTTCCGAAACCAAATATTCGCATCACAAAGATGAATGATGTAGCCGTAACGCAGTCGTTAGATACGATTAAAGCCTTGTCTAAAGTGAAGTTTGAAGGTGTGGTAACCGATGAATCAGATGCAGTTTTAACCAATTTTAATGGAACACTATCTACCACTGTTTTTGATAAATTAATTGAGAAGACCACGCTAGTTAATGATGGTTTTGGAGAACCAATGCGTTTCGATACTCAAGATAGTAAGTTGTTTAGAGGGAAGTCTACCGTAGAAAACGGTGTTTTTAGTTTCGATTTTATTGTACCAAAAGATATTAAAGTTGCGTATGGACCAGGAAAATTAAGTTTTTATGCAGAAAATGGCGAAATAGATAAAGCTGGCTACAATTTTGATGTGGTTGTTGGTGGAATAGATGAAAACGCTCCAGAGGATACTGTTGGCCCTGAAATAAAATTGTTTATGAACGATGAATCCTTTATCGATGGAGGCAACACCAATGCGTCTCCTAATTTAATTGCTGTTTTGTCTGATGCTAGCGGAATTAATACGTCAATAACTGCTGTAGATCATGATATAGTGGGCGTTCTAGATGGAGATACTTCAAATCCAATTATTTTAAATGATTTTTATCAAACTGAATTAAACGATTTTTCTAGTGGAAAAGTAACCTATACGCTCAGAGATTTAGAGGTGGGGCCGCACACATTGAAATTAAAAGTATGGGATACTTACAATAACTCCTCAGAAAGCACGTTAAATTTTGTGGTTGTAAGTGACGCCATTTTAAATTTAGAAAATGTGTTAAATTATCCAAATCCTTTCGTAAATTATACAGAGTTTTGGTTCAATCATAACAAGCCAAATGAGCCTTTAGATGTTCAGGTTCAGATTTTTACAGTTTCTGGTAAATTGGTAAAAACTATCAATCAAAATGTTCAAACTACAGGTAATTTATCAAGAAGTATTACCTGGAATGGTTTAGACGATTTTGGTAATAAAATAGGAAAAGGAGTATACGTTTATAAATTAAGAGTAAAATCAACAGCCAGCATTCTAGTGTCAGAGAAGTATGAAAAATTAGTAATACTGCAATAAAAATTAGATATTTGCTGAACTATCTAAACTAACGAGAAAAACAGAAAATGAGGAAATTAGGATTTTGTATGGCACTTTGTGCTTTAGTAAGTTTAAAAATAAACGCTCAAACCGATACACAACAAACGGGAGGAATTACAACTGCAACCCCGTTTTTATTAATTGTACCTGATGCTAGAGCAGGTGGAATGGGAGATATGGGAGTTGCCACAACGGCAGATGCTTTTTCTTTATTTCATAATCCAGCAAAAATAGTTTTTAGTGATAGACAAATAAAAACAGGACTTACCTATTCGCCTTGGTTACGTAATTTAACTGATGATATTTTTATAGGAAGTGGTTCCTACATTAATCGATTTAGTGAAAATTCAGCTTGGGGTGCCGATTTTAAATATTTTTCTTTAGGTCAAATAGATTTAACAGACAATCAAGGAAATCCTAACGGAACGATAAATCCGAATGAACTCGTTGCAACAGGCTCTTATGCTTTAAAATTAAGTGAAACCTTTTCTATGGGAGTTTCTTTAAAATATATACGTTCTAATTTAGCATTTAATGGAACTGCCGGAAATACCTTGCAGCCGATCAATTCTTTTGCGGTAGATGTTTCTGGATATTATCAGTCTTTTGAGCAAAATTATGGCAATTTTAACGGACGTTATAGAATAGGGTTTAACATTTCTAATATTGGTCCAAAAGTTTCTTATGTTCCTGGTCAGGAAGATTTTATACCAACAAATTTAAAGTTTGGTGGTGGTTTTGATTTTATCTTGGACGATTACAATATCATTTCAACTACTGTTGAATTTACAAAATTATTAGTACCTACGCCACCAATTAGAGATGGCGATGGGAATGTTATTGACGGAAAAGAGGATGAAGATATAGGATGGATTCAAGGGATGTTTAGTTCTTTTGGTGACGCACCAGGTGGATTTAGTGAAGAGTTAAAAGAATTTACCTATGCTTTAGGAGCAGAGTATTTATACAACAATGCATTTGCTTTAAGAGCAGGATATTTTCATGAGAGTGAGGACAAAGGAAATAGACAATATTTTACGCTAGGAGGCGGATTTAAAACCAACGCTCTAAATATAGATTTATCTTATTTAATTAATTCTTCTGATGTGAATAATCCATTAGAAAATTCATTACGTTTTTCTTTATCTTTTGATTTAGGAGAAATCTATGATAATTATTAAGAGTGATAAATTTTTATTAAATTTACAACATACAAAGCAGTCAAAAAAGACTGCTTTTTTTGACGCTATTATTTATGAGAAAAATTGAAATATCGACATCAGTAACTGTTTACACTGATGTATCAGAACTTTCTTCAGAAGATAAAATGTTAATGGACAAAGCTGTAGAAGCCCGAAAAAAGGCCTACGCACCGTATTCTAAATTTAAGGTTGGTGCAGCATTGCTATTAGAAAATAACCAAATTGTTTTAGGAAATAACCAAGAAAATGCGGCGTATCCATCAGGTATGTGCGCAGAACGCGTAGCTATTTGGAAAGCAGGTTCAGAGTTTCCGGGTGTAAAAATTTTAAAATTAGTTATTTCTGCAAGTTCGTCAATCACAAAAGTTGAGAGGCCTGTAGGCCCTTGTGGTGCTTGCCGACAATCTTTATCAGAATATGAAATTAAACAAAAACAACCTTTTGAAGTTTTGTTTATGGGCGAAGTAGGTGAGATTGTAAAAACAGCATCATTACTGTCATTATTGCCTTTTTCTTTTGATAGTTCTTATTTGTAAAAGAGTATTTTCTAATTAAATGTTAACTGTTGCCTTGACTAAAGAATCTCTTTTAAAATATGAAATCAGACATCACTTCAAGAAAAGACATTCAACATATTATTAAAAAATTTTATGATTGCTTATTGGTTGATGAAAAAATGATCCCTTTTTTTAAAGATATTATTGCTGAAAAGCATTTAGAGCAACATTTAGAGAGTATCACAGATTTTTGGAACGACATTATTTTTGATACAAATACATATCAAAACAATGTCATGCAAAAACACCTTGATAAAAATGCTTTTGTGAATTTTAAAAAAGAACATTTCACCATTTGGATATCGTATTTTTTTGAAACAATTGAGACCTTTTATTTAGGTGATAATTCTGAGAGAATGAAGTCCAGGGCGCAATCTATCGCGACAGTGATGCAATTAAAATTGCATTTATATGAGGGAAAATAAATGTTATTTCTGAGGTTAGATTTCGTTTTTTCATTGGATGTAATCTTCTTTTCATAATTAAACGGCGTAATTTTATACAAATTGATAATTAGATAAAAATGAACTCATCAAGAATTACGGGTACAGGAACTTTTATTCCATCTTTAAAAAAAGAGAATGCAGATTTTCTAGAAGATGAATTTTTAAATAATGACGGTTCTACGTTTTCATCTGATAATGATCTTATTATCGAAAAATTTAAAGCAATTACAGGTATTACAGAAAGGCGATATGCAAAAGATGAATACACCACTTCAGATTTGGCTTTTTTTGCCGCCCAAAAAGCAATAGAAGATGCGAACCTGCATAAAGAGGAATTAGATTATATTATTGTAGCTCATAATTTTGGTGATGTAAAGCAAGGCACCATTCAAGGAGATATGTTGCCAAGTATAGCAACAAGGGTAAAATATAAATTGGAAATTGAGAATCCGAATTGTGTTGCCTATGATATTTTATTTGGTTGTCCTGGTTGGATAGAAGGTGTTATTCAAGCACAAGCTTTTATCAAGGCCGGCATCGCAAAAAAGTGTTTGGTTATCGGAGCAGAAACTTTATCAAGAGTTATTGATAAGTATGATCGTGATTCAATGATATATAGTGATGGAGCAGGAGCATGTATCGTAGAAAAAACGGAAGAATCTGATTCTGGAATTTTAAGTCATGCAACACAAACTTTTGCGAAAGACGAAGCCTACTTTTTACATTATGGAGGGTCTTATAAGCAAGAGGAAGACCAAAATGTGCGGTATATAAAAATGTTTGGACGTAAGATTTATGAATTTGCAATTACCAATGTTCCGGCTGCAATGAAAGCTGCTTTAGAAAAAAGTGGTCTTGAAATTGATGATGTAAAGAAAATATTGATTCATCAAGCCAATGAAAAAATGGATGAAGCTATCATCAAACGTTTTTATAGATTGTACAAAAAACCAGTTCCAAAAGGAGTAATGCCTATGAGCATTCATAAGTTAGGAAATAGTTCTGTGGCTACTGTACCAACTTTATTAGACTTAGTTTTGAAAGGGAAAATTGAAAATCAGCAGCTAAACAAGGGAGATGTAATTATGTTAGCTTCTGTTGGAGCGGGTATGAACATCAATGCAATTGTTTATAGGGTTTAAGGTTTCTTTATTTGTAAATCTATTGATGTTTTAAGGTATCTATGCATCCGGAATTTACAAACACTAGAAATTGTTTGTCTCAAAAAGCTACATCATTAGGAGGAATTCTAATTTATCTTAAAAAATATCAATTTCAGTATTTAAAATTTAATCTGAAATAGTATTTTTGCGCATGCAACAACACAACGTACTTATATTAGATTTTGGATCGCAATACACGCAATTAATTGCAAGAAGAGTCAGAGAGTTAAACATTTATTGTGAAATTCACCCATATAATCATCCACCAAAAGAATTAGAAAATTTTAAAGCAATTATCTTATCAGGAAGTCCAAATTCTGTAAGAGGAGAAACTGTTTTACATCCAGATTTATCAGAAATCAGAGGTAAAAAACCTTTGTTAGCGGTTTGTTATGGAGCGCAATATTTAGCACATTTTTCTGGTGGAAAAGTAGCGCCTTCCAACACAAGAGAATATGGAAGAGCAAATTTATCCTTTATAAAAGAGGAGGAAACTTTCTTTCAAAATATTTCTGAAGGAAGCCAAGTTTGGATGAGTCATTCAGACACAATTAAAGACTTACCTACAAATGGTGTTCTATTAGCAAGTACAAAAGATGTAGAAAATGCTGCTTTTAAAATTGAAGGGGAACAAACATTCGCTATTCAATTTCATCCGGAAGTATATCATTCTAAAGACGGAAAGCAATTATTAGAAAATTTTTTAGTAAAAATTGCAGAGGTGGCACAAACTTGGACACCAGACTCTTTTGTAGAAAGTACAGTGGCAGCAATTAAAGATAAAGTGGGCAATGATAAAGTAGTTTTAGGGCTTTCAGGAGGCGTAGACTCATCTGTAGCAGCTGTTTTATTGAACAAAGCAATTGGTAAAAATCTATATTGTATTTTTGTAAATAATGGATTACTGCGTAAAAATGAATTCGAAACAGTATTAGCAAGATACGAAGGTATGGGCTTAAACGTTAAAGGTGTAGATGCATCGGCACGTTTTTTGCAAGCCCTAAAAGGTGTTGTAGATCCTGAGAAAAAAAGAAAAGCAATTGGAAACGCTTTTATTGAAGTTTTTGATGATGAGGCACATAAAATTACGGGTGTAAATTGGCTAGCACAAGGAACTATTTATCCAGATGTAATTGAATCTGTTTCCGTAAACGGCGGTCCATCTGCAACCATAAAAAGTCATCATAATGTGGGAGGTTTACCAGATTATATGAAGTTGAAAATTGTGGAGCCTTTGAGAATGATTTTCAAAGACGAAGTAAGAAGAGTAGGTGCTTCTATGGGAATCGACCCTGAATTATTAGGACGCCATCCTTTTCCTGGTCCAGGATTGGGTATCAGGATTTTAGGAGATATTACTGCAGAAAAAGTTCGTATTTTGCAAGAGGTAGATGCCATTTTTGTAAACGGATTAAAAGAAGATGGTTTGTATGATAAAGTATGGCAAGCCGGCGCTATGTTATTACCGGTAAATTCTGTTGGAGTGATGGGTGATGAAAGAACGTATGAAAAAGTAGTCGCTTTAAGGGCGGTGGAAAGCACAGATGGAATGACTGCAGATTGGGTAGATTTACCCTATACGTTTTTGCAAAAAACATCAAACAAAATAATAAATCAAGTAAAAGGTGTAAATAGAGTTGTGTATGATATTAGCTCGAAACCACCTGCAACAATAGAATGGGAATAAGATATATGAAGCATTTAAAATTTTTTATTTTTCTGTGTATTTTAACGTTCACAGTTTCTTGTGGTCAACAAAAAAAATATATTCAGTACAAGGTTAAAAAAGGGGAAACGATTAGTGTTATTGCTGCTAATTTGAGCATGAAAAAGAGAGATTTATTGCGTTTAAATCCAGATGTTACAAGTGAACCTAGAACAGATTCTTTTATTGTTGTTCCAGAAAAAAAGCTAAATAACTACAAAAACAAAATAAAAGAGCGTCCAAAAGATATTTCTGATGCTGAATTGACGGAAGATGAAATTATAGATGAAAAAGTGAAACTTTTAGAGGAGCTAAAAGAAAAGTTTGTTGTTTATGAAGTAAAAAAAGGAGATACTTTTTACAGTTTTAAGAAGAAATTTAATGTTACTAGAGGAGAATTATTAATCTTAAATCCTGAATTAGTAGAAGGTTTAAAAGTAGGTCAAATTTTAAAAATTAAAGAAATTCCGGTAAATGTAGTTTCAGATGAAATTTTTTATAATGATTATCTGCAACCAGAAACCACTTTAAAAATAGCACTGTTATTGCCTTTTAGAACAGATAAATATAATAATGATACTATTACTGCGCAACAGATATTTACTAAAAATGCAACTTTGGTAAACATTGCAACCGATTTTTTTATGGGTGCAGAAATAGCTGTAGATTCTCTAAGAACAAAGGGTATAGATATAGAATTAAATGTTTTTGATACGGGAGTCAGAAGAGCAGATGGCATAAGACGTATTATTTCAGAGAAAGACTTGGGTAGTAATCATGCGATAATTGGTCCATTATATTCAGAGGAAGTACAAATGGTAGCTAACAATGTGAGCGTACCTGTTATTTTTCCAGTATACTCTAGTAGTCAATCAAACTTTTCTTCCGCTAATATTGTAAAAACTTCACCAGAGAAAAGTGTCTTTAGAGAAGAGTTGGAGAGATATATCAAAGAGAATTTTGGTTCAGGGAATATTATTATTGTGAGTGATACTAAATTTAAAAATATACAAACTAGTAGACTTTTAAAATCTTCATTAGAATTTGAGGATTCCATTTATAATGTGAATATCTTAACTCCGGATAAAGGATATATAGAAAAGTCTAGATTCTTAGAAGTCTTAAAACCAAATACAAAAAACTGGGTTATTTTAGCAACTGACAACAATGTAATTGTAGCAGATGCGATTAATAGTTTAATAAGTTTGCCAGAAGAAACCACTGCGAGAGTTCTTACTTTTGACAAAGCCGCAGTTTATGACAAGATTGATAATAGAAAATTAGCTCAGGTTGGTTTTACGTATGTAAGTGAGGAGTTTATTGATGAAAATTCTTTGTACTCAAGCGTTTTTAGAGAACAATATTTAAAAAAGAATAAAGCATTACCTTCTTTTTATGCAACCAAAGGATTTGATGTGACCTATGATATTTTAGTGAGATTAGCATCTGGAAACGATTTAAAAACAACTTTTAAGCAAGGAGTATCTTCGAGAATAGAAACAAAATTTGATTACAGAGCGAGTAATACAGAAAATCGAGGTTTGTTTATTGTACAGTATAATGAAGATTTAACGTTAACCAAGTTGAAATAAGGTTTGGTTCGGCTACTAAAGTTATTCCGCTTAAATTTCTAAATGAATACCAATAAAAAATCCGCTTTTAGCGGATTTTTTATTGGTATTAGAAAATGATAAAAGGTTAGATTTTTTTCATCTGTTGTTTCATCATTTGCATTTGTTCTTTTAACATGCCATGTTTGTCTAGTTTTTTAGCTTCTGCCATTAAATTAGTGGCTTCACGTTTACGTCTTTTCGTCATCGCGATTCCTGCTAATTGCAATTTTGCCATGGCCAAATCATGATTCATTGATAAACCTAATTTTACGGCTTTCCGTAAAAATTTTTCTGCTTGTGTTATGTTTGTTTGACTTAACATTATCCCTTGTAAATAGTTGTAATACCCTTGTTGCTTGGTGATCAAAGCAGTTTCTGGATTTTTGATGTAGCTTAACCACTTTTGAGTTCCTGGGAAATTTTGTTTACGTAATTGTAAAAACGCTAGTAAAATAAATTCATTTTTAAAATAAAATAAAACAAAAATTCCAGCTAATAATAAGATAGAAATTCCATTCAAAATATTTCCTTGGCTGAATTGGTAAACGGACCAAATTGTTATGAAACCAGCTAAAATTAATTTTATATTTTTATTAAACATGTGTAATCCTTCTTTTTTTGTTATCTCGAGCAAAATTGAGATGTTGTTTGTTTTCTATTGAAAAGCAAAAATACATTTTTCTCATAAAAATGTAATGATTTACTTCTTGTAATATTTTTTGTACTTAAACCAAGAGAGTGTTCCTAGAATCGCTACAAACCCAATGGAATAATATACAGAGGTAGGTGTGATTACTTGATCTCCACTTGCATAAGAATGCAATCCAGATAAGTAAAAATTCACTCCAAAATAGGTCATCATAATAGAGAAATAAGCAATGATGGTCCATAAATTAAAAGTATATCTTCCTCTTAAACCAGGGATTAAGCGCATGTGTAAAACAAAAGCATAAATCATAATAGAAATTAAGGCCCAGGTTTCTTTAGGATCCCATCCCCAATAACGTCCCCAGCTTTCATTGGCCCACATACCACCTAAAAAGTTTCCGATAGTTAACATAATTAAACCAACAGTAATAGCCATTTCATTAATAATGGTAATTTCTTTGATGTTCAAGTCCATTTTCTTTTTGTTACTCTCTTTTGTAAATAAGATTAAAAAGAGCGAGAAAATTCCTAAAATCATTCCTAAAGTTAAAGGGCCATAACTTGCCACAATTATAGAAACATGCACTAATAACCACCATGAATTTAATACCGGTTGCAAGTTGGCAATTTCTGGGTCTAACCAATTCTGACTTGCGAAAAATAAGATAATAGCAGTTACAAATGTTGTTGCCGTGATGGTTAATGCAGATTTTCTTCCTAAGAAAAAACCAAAAAGCATGGTAGTCCAAGCCACATAAATGATGGATTCGTAAGCATTGCTCCAAGGTGCATTTCCACTAATATACCATCTGCTAATTAATCCAGCGGTATGCAATAGAAATAAGCCAATAACCAAAGCAATTAAAAGTTTAACAGCGCGATTTATCCATTTTTTGGTAACAAAAATTTGTGCAATTACAAAACCAATTAATAGTAAACTAGCCAAACCATAATAACGAACTAACTTGGTAAATACATTATATTTATTATAGACAATTTCTAATGCTATTTTTTTATCTGAAGGATATACGGCAGCTCCATATTTTTTCTGATATTTCTTAATACCTTCTAAAATATCATTCGCTTTCGAGTAATCATTTGTCTTTTTAGCAGTCTGCAATAATTGTACATACAGCGGTAAAGATTTTTGCACAAAAATAGTATCTGCAGGCATAAAACCTTTTGTTGAAGTGGTTTCTGGTTGAGAAACCCATGTATTGTTTTCATCATTAGGAATTGGATAAATTTTTAATATTCCACCTCCAATTGCATTGTATAATAATCCTAAACGTCGGTCAATTTTTATAAGGTCTTTTTCAAAATTATTTTTAATATTATTTTTTTGAGCTTCAGCCACCAATTCTCTAATTTTATACTCACCTCTATTGGTGAAAAAATCAGATAGTCGCGCATATTTAGTACTATCAGCAATACCTAACTGCTTTCTAATTTTTGTGTTTTTTTTCTCTAAATAGATTGCAGGTACTTCATACCAAAGTCTTGAGTTTTCAATAATTGATAGCAAAACCTGACTAGGTTCCATGCCATGTAAAGTTTCTGTCTGACTAACTTTTCTTACTAATTCTGAAGCAAAAGTGTGTGCAGGTTTCATACGACCTCCTGCATCTTGTATAACAAGTTTATTAAAGCTTTCTGCGTGCGCTAAAGAAACCAAATTTGCTTTTAAAATAGAATCTATTTGTTGGTCGCTGATTTTTTTAGAAGTATGACTTGTAGGTAGTTTACTTGCTTGAGATTGTTCAGTTTCGTGTTTATGATCTGGATCATCATGTTCATGATCATGATCTGTAGTTTGTGAAAAACTAATACCAGACAGAAATAACGCAACTACAACAGACATGGTTAATTTCTTTTTTCTGATCTTTTTTAGCGTATTTTTTAAATCATCAAAACGCGTATTTTTTGCAAAGAGAATACAGATCAAACCAATGTAGAGAAAAGAATACCCTAAATATGTAATAAAAGTTCCCCAAAAATCATGGTTAACAGATAAATGAGTTTGTTCTTTTTCACCAGACAAATCATAACTAGATTGAAAGAGTTTATACCCTTTATGATCTAAAATATGATTCATAAAAATGCGATAATCAAAACTTTCATCTGGCTCAATTACAGTAACTTCACTTGCATAAGATGCTGCACTTTCTGAACCGGGATATTTTTCTAACTGAAAGTCATTTAACTTAACGCTAAATGGAGTTTCTTTAATTTTAGCTCCGTACCACATTCTGAAATTTAAAGTATCAACCGTAAATTCTTTAAAATTATCATTGTTAAATTTCCCTCCTGAAAGTTCGATTCTTTTGGTTTGGTCATTGCTTGAAATATCCAAAACTAAGACATCTAATTTTTTGTCATCTTTTGGTCCACTTATAGTTTTCATAGTTCCTTTTGTAGGATATTGAGGAACAACAAAAGGCAATCCAGTAACGTTATAAAGAGAACGCAATTTAAAATCTTGAATACTATCTTTTATTAATTTTCCAGTTTGTCTGGTTGCCATCACTTGAAAATCACCATCGGATTTCGTTACAATTTTTAAAGAATCATTTCTTTTAAAAATATTTATAGAGGCATTATTATCTGGTGCTTCATATCCGACTAAAATATTGTGAATGTTCTGAACAGTCCCTGCTTTTATATAATGTTCATGTCTATTTCCGCTAGAGGATTCAACTAAAAATAAATGTTCAACACCATTTTCATCTTGCACTAATTTTTTCTCCGCCCAAGGAATATATTTTACCAAATCAATGCTATATTCTTTTTCTCTAAAGTCATCTGAAAAAGACCAAGAATTAGAGCCCCAAGCCGATAATAAAATGGGCTTATGAATTTTTTTTTGTTCTTTATTATTATCAACAATTACATTGACAAAGGTAGTTTCTGATAAAAATTGATTGGTAGTTTCTCCTTCATTAATTAGCATAATGCCTTCGTAACCTATATATCTGGTTACAGCGGCACCAATAATGATGAATAAAAAAGAGAGATGAAACATTAAAACGGCCCATTTCTCTTTTTTATACAATCTATATCTAAAAATGTTTCCAAAAAAGTTAATGATAAAAAACACCATAATAGCTTCAAACCACCAAGCATTGTAAACTAGCGCTTTAGACGTTTGTGTTCCAAAATCATTTTCTATAAAAGTGGCAATCCCCATTGCTGTGGCAAAAAGAATAAATAATATTGCCGTTAAACGTGTAGAATAGAGGAAATTAAAAATGTTTTTCATCCGAATTAATTGCTTTTAAAAGTCTTGCAAATTTAAGGATAAATCATTAATTATAAGATTGTTTTAAATGTTAAAAGTTGAGATTTCTCTCAACTTTTAATAATTATTTTTTATTTGGAATTGGAGGTGGTCCATCAGGTACAATTGCCTTATAAACCGCATCCCCTTTTCTTTTTTTGTATTCATCTTTTACTTTCGTAACCAACTTAGGGTTTTCAAATAAATCGAGCATGGTCATAGACATTGCTTTAGAAGCATAAATCATTCCTTTATGGCCAATACTCATTCCGCCGCAAGCCACAACAGCCCAGGAATGCCATGGAGTATCTTTAGGTGCAGTAGTTACACCAAGATTAATATTAGCAACATTCCAACTTACATCTCCTACATCTGTTGAACCACCGCCTGGGTGCTCTCTCGTTTCTTCTAAGGGGTTTATCTTACTATCCATTCCAAGTTGCTCTTTTCCAGTAACTTCTTGAATTTTTTTGCCAAAAGAAATTTCATCATTGGTATAAGTAATCGGACCTAAGAGTTCTAAATTATTTTGCATAATTTCTCCTCCAGATCTATTTACAAGAACTTCATATATTCCAGAAATCAAAGATACTTTATACTCTACATTCGCTAAAATTGCTGCTCCTTCAGCCATTTCAACTGCTCGTTTGTATACAGGCATCATTCCAGAACGCTTTGTGTCTCTCACTCGCATCCATAATCTGGAATAGTCTGGAACTACATTTACAACTTGCCCTCCGTCTTGAATATGATAATGCATTCTTACCGTGGGTCTAACATGCTCTCTATAATAATTGATTCCTGCCGTATATAGTTCTAAAGCATCAGAAGCACTTCTACCGTTCCAAGGATCTGCAGATGCATGAGCAGCTTGACCAAAAAACTCTATCTTAAAGTCTACTAAAGCTAACGAACTTTGCACATCTGCTTGAATAGATGCAGAAGGGTGCCAACTGATATTTACATCAACATCATCCCATAAACCGGCCTTAACCATCCAAATCTTACCAAAGAATTTTTCTTCTGATGGAGTTCCGAAAAATTTAATTGTTCCTTTAATTTTACCTTGTTCAATGAGTTCTTTTATTGCAATGGCAGCTCCTAAACTTCCAGAACCAAATAAATTATGACCACAGCCATGTCCATTTCCCTTTTCAATTAAAGGGTCTTTGGTAGGTTTTGCTTTTTGAGATATTCCTGGTAAGGCATCAAACTCTCCTAAAACACTAATTACGGGACTTCCGCTTCCGTAAGTTGCTACAAAAGCAGTAGGCATTCCTGCAACACCTTTTTCTACACTAAATCCATTTTTTTCAGCGTAGTCAGAAAGAATTTTTGATGATTGTGTTTCTTCAAAAGCAGTTTCAGCTAATTCCCAAATTGAATCGCTAATTTCGATAAGGTTCTGTTTATGTTTTTCTATAGACTTGATCAATTGTTTTTTATTTTTTGACAACTTTTGACCTTGCACAAATGGAATTGTAAAGGGTAGAAGTAAAAAAAAGATGATATATTTTCTCATAATTAAATTGGTTTATTCAAATATACAAAAACTTGACTTAGAGATAACGATACCAATATGGAGTGTAGAAAAAAAAAGTTTACGAAAATTTTAGTGTTGGTTTGAACATAAAAAAAACACAAATTGTTCTAATCCAAAAGCAAAGCTTTTAGCTTATATGCATTTGAAACTTCATTTTTTAAAATGAAGATCTATTATAAAATGAAATTAGAGTATTTTTTTAGGAATCACTTTTCTTGTCCAAGTTTTAAACCGTTTGTATTTTCCTACTTTAGAATCAGGATTAAACGTTGCGGTGGTTTCCCATGAATTTTCTGGTTTAAATTCTTCTTCCATACCTTTTAAAACTCCTTTTGTAACTTTTTCAGAATCAACAATAACAATACATTCTGTATTTAAATTAGCACTTCTTGGATCTAAATTAAAAGTACCAATTACGGTGATTTTACCATCAATAACCATTGATTTTGCATGCAAACCGAAAATCGGTTTGTGTTTTAGTTTTACTTGTAATTCTCCAGTCATTATTCGAGTTCGCTCTGCTGCATCTGGTCTAAACTCAAAAATTCGAACCCCAGTATCTAGTAATTTTTGTCTATCCGATTGATAGCTACTAAAAGCCTCTACATTATCTGTGGATGCCAAACTATTGGTTAAAATTCTAATTTTAACTCCACGATCTGTTGCCTCCTTAAATAGATTTTGACTTAATTCTGTGGTGATTAAATAAGGGGTTTGAATTTCTATGGATGATTTTGCGTTTTTCACTAAATTAAGCAGCGCTGATGTAGAATTTCCGCCACCTGTAAAGCTTTCTGTTTGATTATTTTTACCTGGTATATCAGAAATGAATTCTACATTATCCAACCAAACAAGACCACCAGAATTTTTAATATTAGAAAATGCTTTCGGTAAATTTTTTATTCGGTCTCTTATTTGCGGCCAAAAATTCTCTGGGTTGCAAGCATATTCATGAAGATTTTTAAAAGGATTTTCTAAAGTGCTATTTTTTAGCTTGTCTTTAATAACTATTCCTACATCTGCACTCAATGGACTATTCCAAAATGCATTGAAAGATTTTTTCACTTCACCAGATTCTTTTCCAATCAAAAGAATATCTCTGTCTCGAAAATTGTATTCATGGTCATAATCAAAGTATTCATCTGCAATGTTTCTTCCACCAGTAATAACAACTTTGTCATCAACAATAAAGGTTTTATTGTGCATTCGTTGATTAGCAGACTTAAAATCAGTTGTGAATTTCCCTAATTTTTGAAATATGTTTTTCCCTAAATTAACTCCAGGATTGTAAATTTTTACTGAAATATTTTTATGAGAACTGAACAGTAAGATATCTTCTGCGTCCGCGTCTACCATAATATCATCGACAATAATTCTTATTTTTACTCCACGATCAGCAGCTTTTACCAAATAATCACAGGCAATAAGACCTACATTATCGGTAGAAAAAATAAAGTATTGAATGTCAATCGTTTTTTCTGCATATTCAGTTAACCAAGCTCTTGCTACCATAGAGCCACTGCCATCTTCCAAAACATAAACACCCGTTTTGTTTTTCATTAGGTCAGATACATCTTCTAACTCTTTAGTGAGAGTGGTGGTCTCATTTCGGTGAATACTAGAACAGAAATCTGTTTCTAATAAAGGTGGTTTTTTTTCAGAACAAGATATAAATACCAAAAATGCAAGGATATAGATTTCTTTAATTTTAAAAATAGTATTCATTGTAAGTGTTTATTTAAAGATTATGTTCCTTATCTATTCTTGAATCTGGCTAAAATTCAAGCTATTTTATGCTTTGTATTGGTAAAAATGTAATTTTTTTTATTCTTCAGCAATACTATCAATTAAAATAGTGATTAAATCAATAGCAGCTTGCGCGATTTTCGTTCCTGGACCAAAAACACCAACTGCTCCGGCATCAAATAAAAATTGGTAATCTTGAGCAGGAATTACCCCGCCAACAATCACCATAATATCTTCACGTGCATGTTTTTTGAGTTCTGCAAGAACTTGAGGAACTAATGTTTTATGACCTGCTGCTAAAGAAGAAATGCCTAAAATATGCACATCATTCTCAACGGCTTGTTTGGTTGCTTCTTTTGGCGTTTGAAACAAAGGGCCAATATCCACATCAAAACCTAAATCGGCATAACCCGTTGCAACAACTTTGGCACCTCTATCATGTCCATCTTGACCTAATTTGGCGATCATAATTCTAGGACGTCTTCCTTCTAAATCAGCAAATTGATCTGCTAATTTAGAGGCCTTTTTAAAGAGTTTATCGTCCTTTATTTCTTTACTATACACACCAGATATGGTTTTTGTAACTGCTTTATGTCTGCCGAAAACAACTTCTAAAGCGTCAGATATTTCGCCTAAAGTAGCTCTTTTTTTTGCTGCTATTACCGCTAAACCTAATAAATTTTCTTCACCTGATTTTGCAGCATTGGTTAAATTTACTAAACATTTTTCAACTTCATTGCTATTTCTGTCTGCTTTTAACTTGTTTAACCTTTCAATTTGAGATTTACGAACTGCTTCATTATCCACTTCTAATATATGTAAAGGATCTTCTGTTTTAAGTTGATATTTGTTGACACCAACAATTACGTCATTACCACTATCAATTCTTGCTTGTTTTTTTGCTGCAGCTTCCTCAATACGTAATTTAGGAATTCCTTTTTCAATAGCTTTGGTCATGCCTCCTAAATTTTCAACCTCTTTGATTAAGTTCCATGCTTTGTCTACAATTTCTGCAGTCAGTTGTTCAACATGATAACTTCCGGCCCAAGGATCAACTGTTTTTGTAATATGTGTTTCTTGTTGTAAGAATATTTGTGTGTTTCTGGCAATCCTTGCCGAAAAGTCGGTGGGTAAAGCGATGGCTTCATCCAAGGCATTTGTGTGTAAACTTTGCGTACCACCAAAAACGGCAGCCATAGCTTCTATGGTTGTTCTAGCGACATTATTAAAAGGATCTTGTTCTGTTAACGACCAACCACTAGTCTGACAGTGTGTTCTCAAAGCTAACGATTTCTGATTCTTTGGATTGAACTGTTTTACTATTTTCGCCCACAACATTCTTGCTGCTCTTAGTTTTGCGATTTCTGTAAAATGATCCATACCAATTGCCCAAAAGAAAGATAATCTTGGAGCAAAAGAATCAATATCCATGCCTGCTTCAATTCCTTTTTTGATATATTCTAATCCATCAGCTAAGGTATATGCTAATTCTATTTCAGCAGTGGCGCCAGCTTCCTGCATATGATAACCAGAGATAGAGATGGAGTTGTATTTTGGCATATTATTGCTGGTATACTTAAAAATATCAGCAATAATTTTCATAGATGGAGAAGGTGGGTAGATGTATGTGTTTCTAACCATAAACTCCTTTAAAATATCATTTTGAATGGTTCCAGAAAGTTGTTCAGGTGCAACTCCTTGCTCTTCTGCGGCAACAATATAAAAAGCTAAAATGGGCAAAACTGCACCATTCATGGTCATAGAAACTGACATTTTATCCAGAGGAATCTGATCGAATAAAACTTTCATATCTTCCACAGAATCTATTGCAACTCCGGCTTTACCAACATCTCCTTGCACGCGTTCATGATCAGAATCATAACCTCTATGTGTTGCCAAATCAAAGGCAACAGACAGTCCTTTTTGACCTGCTTCTAGATTTCTTCTATAAAAGGCATTGCTTTCCTCGGCAGTAGAAAATCCAGCATACTGCCTAATTGTCCATGGTCTTCTTACATACATCGTAGAGTAAGGACCCCTTAAGTTTGGTGCAATTCCTGCAACAAAATCTTCATGTTTGAAATTTTGTAGGGGTTCTAATATAGAACTTTTTAGTTTGATATGTTCAACCGGTTTTCTAGGCATTTTCTTGGGATAACCTTTCTTTTTCTTGATTTTCAGAAAGACGTTTTCTGTTAATTGGTATCAGTAATGTTTTTATATTTCGTTGTTTTACAAAGGGGTATAATTCTAAATCAGATTTCATTTGATCATTTTTATTCTGCAGTAGGTTTGTACCCAATAAAACAATATTTTTATTTTTAAAATTATCTTCTTCTTTTAAAGCACTTTCGTTTATTTTCTTTTGAATGATTCCGGCTTTTAATTGATGTAAAAACCCACCTGCTTTTTCTATTTGTTTAAAAAGAGTTAGTGCATTTTCTGCTAATTGTTGTGTAATCGCTTCGATATAATAAGCGCCATCAGCAAATTTTTGTGCTTCTTGTAAATAACTTTCCTGTTGTAAAATCAGAAGTTGATTCCTTGCAATTCGTTCGCCAAATTCATTTGATTTATGATAAATAGCATCATACGAAACATTAGAAATTGTATTTGACCCGCCTAAAATTCCACTCATAGATTCAGACGTAGTACGTAACATATTTACGTTATAATCATACAATGTCTTGTTGCGCAAACTTGGTTGTGAAAAAATATGAGTTTCATTATTTTTTATGTCATATTCATTTAAGAGTGTTTCCCATAAAATTCTAAAAGCTCTTAATTTTGCAATTTCAAAAAAATAGTTACTTCCCGCAGAAAATGTAAAATGAACTTTAGGACCAATATCCTTACCAAAATAATTTAAATATTCATTGGCATGCGCAAGTGTGTATGCTAGTTGTTGGGTAATTGTTGCTCCTGCATTTTGATATAAATCACCAGAAACTGATATACAATTTTCGGCAGAATGAACAATGGTTTCTAGCTTTTTATAATCACCTTTTAAACTGACAAACCAATTACCGCTTTCAGCTAAATTACCAATGATATCCGTTTGAAAAAAAGAGTTTTTTGAATTGCAAAAATTCGAGAGCTCTATTTGAAAATCAGCATCTAAAAAAGTAAATTGAAAATAAGTTGTTGTTGAGTTTAAATTGACATTATTTAAAACTTTGTGATAATCAAACTTTTTTGAAGCTTTAAATTGAATCGCATTTGCGCCTCGCTTCAAAGCATCCAAAGCTAAAGAGTTTGCTATTTTTTCGTTATCAATAAAAATAGTTTGACAAATATTGAAACCTTTTTCTGGTAAGTTTATTTGTGTGTTTGTTCTGTCTTCTTTCGTGTAAAAAGGTTTTACAATAATACCTTCATCAGTTTTCCATAGTAGGGTTTTATTATAATCTTCGCCTTTTAAGTCTACTTGAATTTTTTGTTTCCATGCAGCAGCAGATATTGGTTCAAACTCATCAAATAGAAAAGTACTCATTATTTTTTTATAGTGTCAAATTCAATAATATAGATATCTTCGTTTTCTTTTTTCATTAAATATTTTTCTCTAGCAAAACGCTCTAATTCCAAAGAATCTTCTAGCTTTTTTATAGTCTCTTTGTCTTTTGAGATTTTACCCTCGTAAAATGAAATCGTACTTTCTAAGTCTTTAATTTCTTTGTCAAATTTTCGGTGAATAAAATAGGAGTTTTCATCAAAAAAAAGCATCCAGATAATAAACGGTATTAAAATAACTACAAAAATATTTGTAAGAATTTTAAAGATAGGACTTTTTTTTAAGCGTTGAAAAAAACTCATTTATAGACGTTCATTGATTACACTTCTTACCACATCAATAGCAACAGTATTGTATCGGTCATTTGGGATTATGATGTCAGCAAAGTTTTTTGTAGGCTCAATAAATTGTTGATGCATAGGTTTTAAGGTGGTTTGGTAACGATTTAAAACTTCATCAATATCTCTGCCTCTTTCTGTAATATCCCTGCGGACTCTTCGTATTAAACGTTCATCGGTTTCTGCATGTACAAAGATTTTTATATCAAACAAACGCCTTAATTCTTCGCTATTAAAAATTAGAATGCCTTCAACAATTACTACTTTTCTAGGATGTGTTTTTACAGAATCCTCGGTTCTATTGTGTGTTACAAAAGAATAAACAGGTTGTTCTACAGTTTCTCCTTTTTTTAACGCTTTCAAGTGTTTGATTAATAACTCAAAATCGATAGCTCTTGGATGATCAAAATTTATTTTTGTTCTCTCTTCATAAGAGAGATTAAGCGTTTCTTTGTAATAAGAATCTTGCGAAATCACGCACACTTCGTCAGTTGGTAACTGTTTTATAATTTGATTTACAACGGTTGTTTTTCCGCTGCCAGTTCCTCCTGCAATTCCAATAATTAGCATATAAGTTTGATTGTTTTTTTTGATAATTATACCACTAAAATAATAAAGATTTTACAAAGTAGTAAAATTATTAATTTTTATGTCTTGCGCTTTTAAATCGAACATTAAATTATACAAACCAAAAAATGTTCTATTCATATAAATAAAATGTTTGGAACCCCTGCTTGCGTTGTAAGATCTTAATTCTGTATTTTTAGAATAACGTTCACCAAATTCTGATATTTTTCCAAAAAATGCTGCATCAGAAAAATCAAAGATTTCTTTGTGAAAGGGCTGTGTGAAAATTGAAAGCATCTCATGAAACATGGCGCTGAAAAATTCAAACTCTTCCTTGCTATCCTCTTTACTCAATATTTCTAGTTCAAACATTTTTTCCTCAAAAAGAACTTTATCAGAAAGTGTTTCTTTTTTTGCCAATACAAAATAAGGATTGTAAAACTCTAAAGGAATGGTTTTCATGCAACCAAAATCTAGTGCAATTAATTTACCTTCTTCAGAAACTAAGAAATTTCCAGGATGAGGGTCTGCATGCACTTTTTTTAGGTTATGAATTTGAAACATATAAAAATCCCATAATGCTTGACCTATTTTATTTGAGGCTTCCTGATTTGTTGAAGTATTTGTATATTCTGATAAATGAACACCTTGCATCCAATCCATAGTAATAATTTGTTTGGATGACAATTCTGGATAATAATTAGGGAAATCAAGATTTGGAATATGTTTACAAGCATTCACAATTTCCTGACTTTGCTGTACTTCTAAAATATAATCTGTTTCTTCTAATAATTTATCTTGAACTTCAAAGAAATAGGCGTCGGAAGTTTTTCCTTTCATATTAAACATTCTAATAACAAAAGGTTTTAGCAAAGCTAAATCAGATTTTATGCTATCTGAAACTCCGGGGTATTGAATTTTAACAGCCAGTTTTTTACCTTCTCTTTCTGCTTTATGCACTTGACCAATACTTGCAGCATTATAAGCTTTAACATTAAATTTATCATAAATTTCAGATGGAAATTTTCCAAAACTCTTTTTAAACGTTTTTAGAACTAAAGCCTCAGATAGTGGAGGTACAGAAAATTGGGCTAAAGAAAATTTTTCTACGTAGGCTCTGGGTAAAATACTTTTTTCCATACTCAACATCTGAGCAACTTTTAAAGGACTCCCTTTTAAATCTTTTAGGCTGTCGTAGATGTCTTCGGCGTTAGACTCATTTAATTTTTTTCTCGCAGTTTCTTCAGAATTGGTGATTTTGTCACCGTAATATTTCAAATAATTTACACCAACTTTTGCACCTGTCTTTACTAATTTTGATGCACGCTGAATTTTCGTAATCGGAATTTTACTGGCTTTTTTCATACTTATTTAGTACTTTTTTTGAATTTTTTCTTTATAAACAAACTTACCCAAGTCAAAGGCGTTTTTTAAAAATTTGTTTTCTATAAGTTCGAAGCTCGTATTGATTGATTTTTCTATTAAAATATCTGTTTTTTCAAAAGAATCTGAGGTGTCTTCTAACCAGAATTGTATGGTTAAATATAATTGAATCCAAGCGGATTCGTTGATGAGTTTTCTTTGTGCTTTTTCTAAACCTTCTATGGGTAAGATACTTTCAGACAAATCTAAATTATCGATATAAGCAATAAAACTTTTCTTTAGACTAGATAGAGTATTGAAAGATTTAAGTTGATTTTTACATCCTTTTAAGGCAATTAGTATGTATTCTCTGTTTAAGTTTAAATTTTCGAAAAAAGTAAAATAAAAACTAATAAGTTTGTTCTTTTTGTCAAAAGAAATAAATTCTTCGCTTTCACTTAATACTTCTAAAGAATTTTTGAAAAGTTCTTTGAAAATTGCCTTTTCAACTTTTTTTAAAGATTTAAAATGTAAATAAAAATTACTTTCTTCTAAATTTACTATTTGACAAAAATCTTCTATATCTTCTGGTTTTGTTTGGTTTTCTATAACAAAATCCATGTATAATGTTAGGATGTCAATTTTAGAAATGTTGTGCTCTTTTGTCATGTTTAGATTTATACAACAAAAATACAAAAGGTTTTATGTTTAAAATAGAAACGAAGTATATAAAAATAAAAAACCAAGTTAAAATTTAACTTGGTTTTTAGAATTGTGGAGTCTGATGTTTATGCAAATATTTGCGTAAATCTTTTTTTACCTTTTACAAAATGATTTTTGTAAGTTTCTAGGGCGTCAAAAACCAAATTTTGTTGATTTTCTAATAGCTTAACACTTCCTTTTAAGGCTTTGCTAGTAACGTTTTGCCATTGACTTGCAATAGTAATGGTTTCTGTAACTAATTCTTCTGTTGTGTTTAAAGCGTAATCATTTGCAGTTTTGACAGATGTTTTTGCAGTTTCGACAACATTATTTACTTTTTCTGTAAAGTTTACTTTTTTTATTTTTTTAGTGCTCATAATATTTTCTTTTAATAATTTTTAATGATTATAACTCTCCTTTTAAAGCTAATTCTGCTTGCGCTTTCCAAGCAGCTAAATCATAAATTTTTGCATTGATTCCTGAATCATTTAATAAGTTAGTTAAGTCTTTTACTGTTAATTTTGAAATTTGAACATAGGCTGTAATATTTAAATCATTCAAACTTTTCTCTAATACAGGACCGATTCCTTTAATAACTTTTAAATCGTTAATAATATCTGTCTTTTCAACTACTATTTTTTCTTCGGCTACCTCTTTTTTAACTACTGCTTTCTTTTTTGGAGTTGTTTTTTTTGTTGGCGTCTTTTTGCTAGTACTTTTTTTTGTTTTTGCTCCCGTTACATCTTCAACTTTGTCTTTAACATCATCAATGATGTCCTCTGTATAGTCTTCAATTTTATCCTTTACATTTTCAATAGTATCGGAAATATTCTTTTTTAATTTAGCAGACATCTTTTCTGCTTTCTGAACTAATTTATTATTAGAAACTTCTTTCTCAATTTTATCTTTCATTACTTCAGCTTTCTCAACTAAAGGATGTTCAGTAACTTTTTTCTTAGCTTTTTCAACCATTTTCGGATCGTATCCAACCAAAGTTTTCAAACGTCCTGTGCTATTTTCTAATTGCCCTTTAATAGATTCAGCAGTTTCAACAACCAAATTAATTTGCTGTTTTGTTAATGGTTCTGCTTTCTTTATTAATTTAGCAGTTAATTTCTGCCATTTTTCACCAGTTTTTACTGTGGTTTCAATAGCGTTAAAAGAAGCGTCAATTAAATCATTATTTATTTTTTTAACGATTGCTTTTGCTTTCCCTAGTGTGTTTTCTTTTTTTGACTTTTTAGTTGCCATAATATTGATATTTAATTTTTATTAATATTTATACTGCAAATATAATTTGTGCGAGTTACAAATGAGTTGCAGGTTAGTTTTTGCTGAAAAAATCTAAAGCTTTATTAAGGTTTGCCCAGATCATTTCTTTTCTTTTGTCAAGATTATTAAAAAAACGGTCTTGTTGTTTAGCAGCGAAGTTAAAACTGCTTTTTAATCTTTTAGAAGTTATTTCTTGTAAATTTTCTGCTGTATCAATTGCTTTTAAAAACACTTTTTCGGTAGCTTTTAAAGCAAGTTGATTCATCTTTAGTGTATCCTCTGTATGATTAATTTTAGAAATTGTTTTCATCCTTTTTTATCTTCTATTAATTTTAATACAAATATAAAAATGTGGAGTTGCAGATGAGTTGCAGTTAATGTAACTAATTAGTATTTAGTTTATTAGTTCTATTTCTTTTAACAGTTGTTTAGTTTCGGGAAGAGGAGCGATTCCGTATTCTTCTTCTAGAATCACTTCGCATTTCATATATGTTTTTATGGCTTGAGGTCTGTTGCCTTTTGCTATATATGCGCGCATTTGTATTCTGTAGGCATCCTCCCAAGTTGCATCGATGGCTAATGCATTTTGCGCTAAACGAATGCTTTCTAGAGGGTTTTCTTTAAGAATAATTTCTGCTAAAGTAATATACGTTCCTAAAACTAAAAGTTGCATTTTTTCCCTTTCTCCAGAGGTCCAGTCTTCATAAATTCTATTCGGTAAATAAGAACCTTTGTATAAGTTTAATGCTGCTTTATAGGCTTGTTTTGAAATAGTGGTGTCTACTGTTAGTGCTTCATTACCTATAATAATATACTTTTCTAAAGCTTCAACATCGATCCAGACTGTTTCCAGATCAATTTGATAACTAACTCCTTGTCGTATAATATAGATAGCTTCCATTCTAGAAGCTCTTTCTGGTTCTAGAACTTTATTAATTCCATGCAGTGCTACTTTAAAATCACGGTCATTCCATTCTTCCCATAAACCATCAATGATTTTTTCTTTATGAAGGGCATTCCGTTGGCGATTAGAAATTAAATACTGTAATAATTGAATGGTTTTATCTCTTCCCCATTCTTTAGAGTCTATTTTTTCGTGATTTCTCCAAACACAAAAATTACCTAATGTTTCAATGCGAATTTGAGCATTTGCTTGAAAATTTTGTAAGGCTAATAGTTTTGGAAGAAATTCTGACATCGCGTTACTATTTTTTCTTTATAGTATCAAATTTTGTTGAAAGCTTTTGAATTTCTGAAGATAAAGCGGCTATTTGGCTTTGTATTTTGTTGAAATCAGATCTAGAAGCGTTTCTCCATTGATCAATATGTACTTTTTCTGAAATTTCTTCACCGATGGTAATTATTTTATCTTGAATTTCATCTTGCAGATGTGTAAACTGTTTTTTAGGGTCTTTTAAAGTATTTCTAATTACTTTTGGTCCAACATCCTTAATAGTTTTCCACATAGAGAGACTTTTATGAATGATGCTTTCTTGCTCTTCAGAGCTTTCATGTTTAGTAGCTTCTTCAGTTAGTTCGCCTAATTTTTGTTGCATAAAAGAAAGGGCATCATTAAAATCAGAAAAGCGTTGTTCCTCACCATCTTGTACATGTGAAATTTTTCCACGCCATTGTACTTCAGATTCACCATTTTCTTCAAAAATTCGTTGTTGAAAACGCACCAAAAAAGAAGCTGTTTGTTCTTGTTTTTTTGTCATTTTTTTTAATTTTATCCAGGTTCTTTTTCTGAGCCTATTTCATATTTCAGTAAGCCTCTAAAAGCTTCATTTACAGTATTTCCTTCATATAGGACTTTGTATATTTCTTTAGATATGGGCATATCAACATTGTATTCTTTAGCCAGTTCCATTATAATTTTGGCTGTTTTAACGCCTTCTGCAACTTCACTCATTTCATTAATAATTTCCTCTAGGTTCTTGCCTCTTCCTAATTGAAATCCAACATGATGGTTTCTGCTTTTTGCACTAGAACAAGTCGCCACTAAATCTCCCATGCCAGCTAAACCAGCAAAGGTTCTTTCTTTGCCTCCCATAGCAGTTCCCAATCTTGTTAATTCTGATAACCCCCTTGTAATAATTGCAGCACGTGTATTATCCCCGGCATTTGCCCCATCTCCCATTCCTGAGGCAATCGCAATAATATTCTTTAAGGCTCCACCTAGTTCGCACCCAATAACATCAGAATTTGTATAAACACGAAATAAACCAGAACTAAAAACAGATTGTAATCTTGAGGCAATTGTATTATCAACCATAGCAATTACGGCGGCAGCAGCATTTCCGAAATGTATTTCTCTTGCCAGATTTGGGCCGGTTAAGACGCCTGCAGGATGACCAGGCATTAACTCTTGAATGATTTCGGTCATCCTCATTTTTGTACTAATTTCTAATCCTTTTGCTAAGTTTATAATTGGAATCCAGGGTCGAATGTGAGGTTTTGCTTCTTCTAGTACTTTTCTAAAACTTTGTGCTGGAACCCCCATAACAATCACATCAGCTTCCTCCACAGTTTCTTTTATCGAATTTGATGCTTTTAAAGAGGTTGTTAGTTTAGCATTTGGTAAATACTTTTCGTTTGTATGATATTCGTTGATTTCTTCCACAGTTTTTGGGTTTCTAGCCCAAATAATAGTTGAGCTGTTTTTTGCGGTTAAAGAAGCAACAGTAGTTCCCCAAGAACCACCGCCTAATAATCCAACTTTTAGTTTCATAAAATCTTATTTTGGTAGTTAATTTTCCAATTCTTTTAAATACAAATCTCTTACATCGTTTACGTATATATCTATATGTTTTGGTTTCCATTCAGAAGTGTCAACAGGATCAAGAACAACCACTTCAATATGAGTTGGTTTAAACATTTTGGTTCCTTTCGGCATCGCCATAAATGCATTTTTTATCACAATGGGCACAATTGGAACTCCTGCATTCATGGCTAAATGAAATGCTCCTTTTTTAAATTTACCTAATTTTTTACTTCCGCTTCTAGTACCTTCGGGGGCAATAGCTATAGATGTTCCTGTTTTTAGAGCTTCTACGGCAGGTTTCATTGCGGCAATTGCCTTTTTTTTATTAGAACGATCAATAAAAATTGCACCCATAGCTTTAAAAACAGGTCCCAAAGGGGTATACTCTAATTCTTTTTTAGCAACACCTGCAATGTCTTTTCTCAATATTTTTAATAGGATGAAAAAATCGGCTGAACTTTGATGATTAAAACAGAAAACTGCCGGCCTATGGTCTTCTAAATTATGTTGTCCGCGTATTACAATATCTAAACCAGCTAACTTAGTCCCTAGATCACCAATACTTGCTATCGTTGTATTTGCGCCTTCTTGTCTAGACATGGAAAGCGATCCTGAAACCAAGCCTTTTAAGGCAGATGGATAAATACTCGCTGCTGCTAAGCCGGTTCTTAATCCGTTCACAAAAGGGATTCTTTTGTTTTCTTTAAAACGAAGAATTTTCCAATCGTTTTCAAATGCTAATTGCGATAATTTATGATCAGGATTTGTTGCTATTGGTTTTCCAACAATTTCTAAAAGGGGATAATCATCGATACTATCTGTGTAGAAAAAACTTTTTGACAAATCAATATTATTTGTTTTTGCAAATGTTCTTCCAGCTCTGGCTTTTCCTTCCGACCAGCACATTTCTGAAATTACTCCGGTAAATTTGCCTTTTTTAACTTCCATTTTTGTGCAGAAAATATCTTTAATACCCAATTCATTCGCCACAGGAGTTACTTGATAGCTCGTGGCAGCAGAAATAATAACAACTTGATGCCCTTTTTCTAGGTGTGAAGCAATTAATGTTTTTGCTTCTGGATAAATTGTATTTGCTAAATGATCGTGATAAACTTCTTCACCTAAATCAATAAATTGTTTCTCTTTGATACCTTTTACGCCTAAAGCAGAAATTTTTGTGAGTGTTTCAAAGTCTCTATTTCCTGCGGCATACACCAAAATTGTTGCAAATTGAGAAAGCAATTCTTTTGCAGTAGATTTTCCGCTTAGCAAGCGTGATTTTAAAAATTGTTTAGCAGAAAAATCATTGATCAAAGTTCTGTCTAAATCAAAGAAAGCAGCTATGTGTTTTCCTTCTTCATCTTCAATAATCCTTTCTGGAACACTAGCCAAATCTGCTCCGGGAACAACTTTTCTTTCTTCAGTTTCTGTATTGATAGACTTCTTTGTGTTTACAATTTCTATTTTTTGTAAAAAATGTAAGCGATCCGTAAGATTGTCTAACAGATTCATCCAAATATCTAATTCTTTGAAATTTATTTTTTTATTAAAGGGCGTAAGTTTGCTGTTTTTTGCGAGTCTTAATGCGCTTATCAAAAAAGGTTTAGAGATACTTTCTAATCTACTAATTCTATTTTCCCAATGTAATTCTTTCCCTTTAAAAAGACATAATTCGATAAATTCAGTATCAGAAAATTCATCATCTAAATCCCAAGTATTCAATGTATGGCAAACGACTTTGTTGGCTTCTAGATAAATAAGCAATAACCCTTTAGAAACAAACATTTCTTGATTTGCTAATAAATTTTCTATATCTCCATTTGGATCGCTAAGGATTGCTCTCCAGTTTTGATCAAATAAAGTTAATTCAGCCTCAATTTCACTGCTAAATTTTGGTTTGTTTGTATAGAAAAATTCAAACTTGAAAAGGTTTCGAAGACGCATTATTTCTTTCCAAAAAGAGATAACTCTATCAGGCGTTTTTTCGTCCTTTATTTTAACCAAAGCCATTTCTATAAATGCTCTGTGATATAAATGGGCAGCAGCCATATTTGCATAATAGGTTGCTGGTAAAAACTCGGTCGAAGATAAACTATATTGTGTTTTATAACCGGCCTTATTTTTCTGAATAATACCAGAACTTTGTAATAAATTTAGTGCTTTTTGGACGGAGGCACCTATGCTTTTTCCACGTTCAATTAATACATCTTTCTTTCGTTGTTCAAGGTAATTCATCAATCTAATAACATTGAATTCTATTTCTTGTTTTGTAAGCGAAAAATTGTTTAAAAGTACATTACATACTAGAGAAACAGTCGTTACTGGAGTGATCATATTTGCTTTATGAATCAACTCAAAAGCAAAACGTGGCAACGTATTTTTATCTGAATAACTGTCTTCTTCAATATCTGGAATTATGGCATTGTGATGAGCATCGGCATCAACAGGTTCACCAAATCTAATTGCTGCTTTTCCGTATTCATTGCCTAGCTTTCTGAAATAGTTGATAAAGGTGCCAATATCTTCAGAGTTTTTTGTTTTTCCTTTCCCTTCTTCCGTCATTTCTTTTACATCGGGAATCAAATCGTATACAATAGAAACTGGCACATACTTTATATTTCTTGTACTTGCTTGCTCACCTTCCATGATGTATTTTAAAATCCCCATTTGTGGATACACTATTTTACCAGTTCTAGAGCGCGTCCCTTCTATATTCCAGGTTAAGTGATCGCCGTTTTCAATCATACAAGAAATATAATGTCTTAAAGCTGCTTTGTAGATTGGGTTGTCTTTAAAACTTCTTCTGATAAAAATTAAACCCGAATTTTTCCCGAGTTGTTTAAAACCAGGAACGGCTAAATTAATGCCGCCAAAAGTATATGGAATTGGCATTCCAAAACGAGCTAAGGTGGTTATTAAAACAACGGTGTCTAAATATGTCTTGTGTGTTAAAATAAATGCAACAGAGTTTTGTCGCATTAATTTCATGAGTTTTTTTATTTCTTTAGGATCAATATCTATCTTATTATTATATGCTTTGGATAGCATAAATTGGAATCCTTTTACAGAAAGCATTTTTGCTATTGGGTGTTGTTGTGAAAACAACTCAGCAATACAATCTGATGCTTCTTTTTGAACTTCAGAAAACTCTAACTTTTGCTCTTCAGCAATTTGTTTAAGTTTTTCTTGAAATTTAGAATGATTGATAATGTTTTGTATACTATGCTCCATAATCATCAATTAACAAAGAGGTTTTTAAATTTTGATAATCCTTTTTGTTCCCAAAATTCTGGAAAAAATAAAGATTCTATTTTTGGTAAAAATCCTTTAGGTTTTTTACCAGTAATGGTAGCATTTAGTGCATTGGCAACAGTCAATAAAACAGAAGCATTTGCTCCCATTCCACAATGACTTCCAAAGACCTCTATATTATTAATATCATGTCTTAGTGTTTCTGCTTCCATACAATGTTTCCATGGCAATAATCCGTCCGTTTTAGTGTAAATACAAGTGATAGGAACCTCAGGAATTAATTCGAGTTCTTTTAAAAATTTGGCATTTCTTTCTTTCAGATGTCTGCCTCGTAAAAATTCTAAAATTTTTACGAGGGGTGTTTTCATGTTTTTAACACCCCAAACAGGGGAGCCAATTGTAACTAGTTGCTCCACTTTTTCTGGGTATCTATTCGCTATTATTTTTGCAAAAATACCACCACCACTCCAGCCAACTAGACTAACTTTTTCTTGGTGTCGCTCATAAATATCATCTAATTTTTCAATCAGTTTTGGTAAAGATTTTGAATTGATTGTATTGACACCTAAATCCCATTTATATGTTATAAATCCTACTGATTTTAAATAATTTCTTACAAATGTTGTAGATAAATCATTTCCTAGATAAGGAGGCATTAATAATACAGGTTTGTTTTTACTTTCTTTATGTTTCGGTATTATTGGGTAAATACCAAATATTGTAACCCATTCTATAATACATCTTCCTTCTAGAACCATATTGAAAAGGGGAGGAGCATCTATCCTCCGATTGATAACTTCTACAAAATCCACAAACTTTTTTAGTACTTTTTGTGATACTTCATTCGTTCCATTTTCCAAAGGAACAATATCATCAATCCTTTTAAGAACGATCTCTAAGGTTACATAATCTCTATCTGGTCCAAAATCTTCACAAACAGAAATGCAATCGTATAGTAAAGTATTAACCTCTTTTACATTTAGCTCTTTGTCGTCGATAAGTCCAATAATCATTTTTTCAAAAGGATGATTTTCAAACTTTTGAATGACTACTTTTTTTGCTTCTAACAAATCCATGCCTTTTGTAAGCACAACTTTGAGAGCTAATTCAGTAAAAGTTTTATATAACGTCTTATTTTTTTCCATTTATCTTAAGCTTGAATCGTTTCTTGCAGCCAGTTTAAAAGATCTTTTTCAACTTCTATTTTATTAAGTTCATTTAGCATTTCGTGCCTGCCTCCTTTATATAATTTGAAAGTCAGATCTTGGATAGCTGCCCTTCTATATTTAGCGGCAACTTTTGATACTCCTTTTCCCATTTCTCCGACAGGATCTTGATCACCAGAAAAAATAAAAATAGATAAATTTTTTGGGGTATTAAGAAAAGTTGTCGCGCTGTTAACTTTCTTACTTCCTTTTAAAATATCTAAAAAGATACTCAAAGAAAAATCCTCAATCCTTAAAGGATCTTCTTGAAACAGATCAACTTGTTTTTCATCCCGACTAATCCAATCTACTTTTGTTCTGTTAGGTTTAAATTTTTTATTGAATTGTGTAAAAAATAAATTTTTAAGCAATTCATTACTTCTATGTTTTCCGTTTATTTTTCCTAAAAATTTTGCGCTTAAAAGCCCAAAATTGCCCAGTCTTTTCATAAAGCTAGCAGTTCCTGATAAAATTAAAGCCTCTAAATCATTACCGTATTTTGCAGCATATTCTCTGCTTAGTAAGGAGCCCATGCTATGTCCAAACAAAATTATTTTTTTATTTGGATGTTCTTTTTTGATGATTTCTGTAAGTTGGTGCATGTCATTTAATGCATCAGTAAAATAATCATCACCATCATAAAAACCTAAAAAGTCATCATTTTTTGCTGATTTACCGTGAGCTCTATGATCATTAGCATAGACTTCATAACCTGCATCTTGGAATGTTTTTGCTACGGGTTGGTATCTGCCTGCATGTTCGCCAACTCCATGTGAAATTTGTATAATTCCTTTTAAAGCAATGTCTTTGTTGGAAGGCCACTTGTAATAAAAAATGGTTATATCGTCAATAGTTTTATATGTGTTTGTCGTAAAACTCATCAATTAATTTTCTAAAAATTTAGACAGTAATTGTGTTAACTTTTCTGTGTTCTTTTTAGTTCCAGTTAGTTTTATTCTTTCTTGAATTAAAACTTCTTCTAATAATAATTTCTTTTTATAAAGATTAAATAAAGTAGTATCCTCTATTTCTATTTTTACTAAAGGTTTCACTGTTTTTTTCTTTCTTATGGCAACAGCATCTTTTAGAATTTCAAGTTGATAATTAGCTTCGTTTTTATTTAAATCTAGCTGAAAATCATATTGGCCGATGGCTTGTTCTCTTAATTTTTCATGCTCATTTAAAAATTTTTTAAAAGCCGAAAAGAAAGCCATACTTTTTTTCTTTTCAATCTTTGTAGTGGTTTTTTGTTTTCCTTTTGTTAAAATGATTTTTTCTAATTCATTTGCAGATTCTCTGATATATCTAGAAAACTTATCCGCATCTGGCATTGTTTTAGCATCAGAAGTCGTTGTAATAGAAACGATACCATTGTAACTAAATGCGGCAATAATCAATCCAAACCCATCTAAAACCGGAGTTAATCCAAAAATACCAACAATTTTATGACCTTTTAAATACAAAGGGTTTTGTGGTCCAGGAACATTCGTAATGGTAACATTAAAGGGTGGTCTGTGAAATTCTTTAATATTGTATCTCGTGTACAAACCTGCAGCTAAATTTGCTAATCCAAAAGGAACCGCATCTGCCATTTTAGAAAGGGCTTTTGCACCAACAGCTTTATGTCTAGATTTACCCATGTTAGTTTGCTCCTGAATATATTCTAAACGTTTAATAGGATCTTTAATGTGCGTAGCAATTTTCACTAACATATTAGAAATCTGATTGTCCATTTTTTGTTTATCTCCTTTTACACGAATAGAAATTGGGACATTTGCAACCAAAGGTTGAACTGGTAATTTTTCTTTTTCTTCTAAATATTTTCTGATTCCACCTGCACAAATAGCTAAAATTAAATCGTTAACACTAACGTCCATGATTTTACGCAGCGTATTTATTCTATCAAAAGCTAAAATTGCAGTTCCCCAAGTTCTTCTTGGAGATACAGATTCATTAAAAATGGTTTTAGGAGTAGAAAAAGAATTTTTATGAATTGACTTTTTACTATTCAATTGACTCTTCATTTTTCCTTTGAGTAAAGAAAATGCAGTTTCACCAATTAATTTAGGAACTTTTAAAGGATTTTTAAAAAAGCCGTAAGAACTTTTTAGTAATAAACTAATTCCGTCAGGCAGAGGTTCTGGCTCATATGGTCTTGTTGGAGCAGGTTTTTTGTTTTTATCTTCCTTATTTTTATCAAATAAAATTCCCATAATTCCAACGCCAGAGCTTCCATCAATCATCACGTGATGAATTTTAGAGACAATAGCAATAGAACCTTTCGGGACTTGTGAAACTTCATCTAAGCCTTCAATAAAACTAATTGACCATAAGGGCCTTCTTAAGTCTAATGGGCTGCTAAAAATAGCGGAAGTCATTTCTCTTAATGTCTTCCAGTTTGATGGGTCAGGAAGTTTTAATCTATTGATATGTAAATCAATATCAAAATTTGGGTCATCTACCCAATAAGGGTAGTCTAAATTCAATGGAACATTTAAAAGCCTCTTTCTGAACTTTGGAATTAAATGAAGCTTGGAAGCCACTATTTCTTTAAAATCATTAAACTCAATAGATCCTTCTACTATTGTTAAAGTTGCAACATGCATTGGGCTTGATGGAGATTCTGCATATAAAAATGTTGCATCTTGCCCAGATACTTGCTGAATAGAAACGTCTAGAGCATCTTGTAAAAGATCTTTTATTATCTTTTTGGCCATGTATTTTTAAAATTTATGTATTCGAAGTGATAAGAAAATTTGATTAAAAAATCTTTGGTTTAAAATTTTCTACACTCTGCAAGATAAAGAAATTTAGTTAGATTTTCTAATCTGAAAGTAGTAGAATTTTAGGGATGTTTATTTAAAAAGAAAGTCTCAAAAAATATTTTTTTGAGACTTTTAAAATTTGAGCCGATGGAGGGACTCGAACCCACGACCTGCTGATTACAAATCAGCTGCTCTAGCCAGCTGAGCTACATCGGCGTTTAAATTTGAGAGCGCAAATAAAGAGCAAAAATTGATATATTACAAGATAAAATTGATTTTTTTTTGATAAAAAAAAGGCTTAACAATTGAAGGTGCAAATTGAAATAATATTTTGCTTATAATATATTTTATCTGACTATTGTTATTATACAAAAAACATATTAATTATTAATTAAAAACACACTGGGACATCTTATTAATATGTTCAAATGACAAAACTATTGCAACGCTTCTTTATAGGTTTTTAGACAACGTTCTCTTGCAAATTTATGTTCGACTATTGGGGTAGGGTAGGTGAGTTCTTGGAAATCAGGAACCCATTTTTTAATATATTCTAAATTTTTATCAAACTTTTGTATTTGTGTTGTAGGGTTAAATATTCTAAAATAAGGAGCTGCGTCAACACCGCAACCTGCAACCCATTGCCAGTTTCCAATATTACTAGATTGTTCATAGTCATGTAATTTTTCGGCGAAATAAGCTTCACCCCATCTCCAATCGATGAGTAAATGTTTGCAAAGGAAACTACCTACTAACATTCTAACTCTATTGTGCATAAAGCCAGTTTTATTAAGTTCCCTCATGCCTGCATCAACCAAAGGATAACCAGTTTCTCCTTTGCACCAAGCACCAAAATTCTTTTCATTATTTATCCATAAAATCCTATCATATTTAGGCTTAAAACTATCTTTATTGGTCTGTGGGAAATGCCATAAGATTTGCATGAAAAATTCACGCCAAATTAATTCTTTTAAAAAAGTGATGTTGTTGCTTTTCGATCCCTTATCAACCATTTTACGCACACTTACAGTTCCAAAGCGCAAATGAGTTCCTAATCTTGATGTACTGTTTTTTGCAGGGTAGTTTCTTGTTTCTTCGTACGCATCAATAAGTTTGGTTGAGACTTTAAATGATTCAACTTTTATAGCAGATTCTGTAAAACCAACTTCTTCTAACGTTAAAAATGGATGATTTTTATTTTGGATAAAATTTTCTAAATTTTCTTCCGACGGGAAAAACTGAATCCCTTTAAAATGAAAAGCTTCTAGCCATTTTTTCGAATAGGGAGTATATACTTTATAAGGTGTTCCGTCTTTTTTTACAATTTCATTCCTTTCAAAAATTACTTGATCTTTATACGTTTTAAATTGTATGTTTTCAGATGCTAGAAAATCTTTTATTTCTAAATCTCTTTTATTGGCATAAGGTTCATAATCATGATTCGTGAAAACGGTGTCAATGTTATATTTTTCTAATAAAGAATTATAAACTTCTATGGGTTTTCCGTGATATATAGCTAACGAACTGCCTATTGCTGTAAGTTGATTGTTGATGTGTTCTAATTGTTGATGAATAAACGAAACACGAGCATCATCTTTTGGAAGTTTATTGAGAATTTCTTCATCAAAAATAAAAAGAGGTAAGACTTTTTTATCCGATTTTAAAGCATGTAGTAACCCACAATTATCATCTAAACGTAAGTCTCTTCTAAACCAAAAAATATGTATTGATAATTTCATAAATGTAAAAAAGGTGTAAAATTTTAAATGTAAGAATTAATGAAAAATAATAGTTTTTAACTCTTAATACATTTTAATCCGTTTCAGTATTTATTTGTATTCACCAAAAAGTTCAATCAATTTTGTTTGTCTGTAAGCAAAAATTTCTTCTAATTTTGGTTTTACCAATATGGGATGTAACATTTGTCCTAAAATTCCTAAAGGCACTTTGTAGTCAATTATATCTTCCATTTCTACACCGCCATCGATTTCATTAATAAAATGCTTATGATGCCATAGCGCATATGGTCCATACATTTGTTCATCTACAAAATACTTCTTATTTTCTACGTGTGTAATTTCAGAAACCCATTTTGTTTTAATCCCCAAAAGAGGTGTTACTATATATTGAATAATTTGTCCTGTATATAAAGGTTTGTTTATATTAGAAATAATGTTAAAACTCATATAATCTGGGGTGATTATTTTTAAGTTTTTTGGATTTGATAAAAAATTCCAAGCTTCGTCTAAAGAAATTGGTAGTTTTTGTTTTTTATGAAGTGTGTAGATTTTCATCTTAATTATGAATTAGAATATAGAGGTTTAATGAAGTTGCAATGCACAGCCAAATCATATAGGGTAGCAATAAAAATTTATAATAGCTGGTATTCTTACTCAATTTAAAGAAATAATAAAATATCAGTGATGTTAACAAAACAATTGTTATCAAACCAAATAATATGAGACGCTGATTAAAGAAAATGTAGTTCCAACTAACGTTTAAAATAAACTGCACGAGAAATACGAATATCAATTTTGAGCGGTAATCTTTTGTAAAAAGTTTTCCTAGATAAAGAGAAAAACAGATCATTATAGAGGTCCATGCAACTCCAAAAACCCAACCTGGAGGCGTCCAGCTAGCTTGATTTAAGTTCGTGTACCAATCTGTCGTTGGGCCGTTATTCATTAACCAGCTGCCAATGGCTAGCCCTCCAAAATTAAGTATTAAAAAGAGAAAGGTTAATTTAACTTGTTTCATTTTTTTGATTGAATTTGTTCTATCTTTTTTAGAACATTGTCTGCTTCTAAATACTTTTTATCGCTATCCGTTCTATTAATGGATTGTAATTTATACGCTTCTTCCATTATCTTTTTGTAAGATTCTTGTAATTTTTCTAATTCACTTTTCTTTTTAAATAAACCAAACATAAAATTTATGAATTTAAGTGTTTTGTAATTTTTGAATTTAAAGGCTTTGTGATTGAAAAATAATAATCAATCAGTTGTCCATCTGGAGAAACTAAATATTTTTGAAAGTTCCATTTTACAGAAGAACTTTTTTTAGAATTCAATTTTTTTGATGTTAGCCATTGATATAAAGGATGTTGGTTGGTGCCTTTTACCTCAATTTTTTCAGTAATTAAAAAAGAAACTCCGTAATTGACTTCACAGAATTCTTTTATTTCTGATGACGATCCTGGTTCTTGACTTCCAAACTGATTGCAAGGAACTCCTATAACAACTAAATTGTCTTTATAGGTATTTTGTAATTCCTCTAAACCTTTGTATTGAGGGGTAAAACCACATTTAGAGGCTACATTTACAAAAAGGATAAATTTTCCTTCAAAATCTGATAAAAGTATAGGTTTATTTTGGAGACTTTTAATCTCTATATCATAAATATTCATTTTGATGAGGTTTAATTAAATTTTAAAACTAACAATTCCGCAGTCTAATTCAAAAATCTGACCTGAAATCGAACTTGCTTTTTCAGAGATTAAAAAAGCAGCTAAGTCAGCAACTTCTTTTGGATCTAAATATTTTTTTAAAGGGTGACGTTCTGTAATGTTTTCTATCATTCGTTCATTACGCAATAGTTTAGAGGCTAATTCTGTATCCGTCACAGTTGGTGCAATTGCATTTACACGAATTAAAGGAGCCAATTCTGCGCCTAAAGACTTTGTTAAACCTTCTACTGCTGATTTCGCAGCAGCTACGCTTGCATGAAAAGGCATTCCTAGTTTTGCAGCAACCGTGCTGAATAGTAAAATAGAAGGCTTACTTCCATTCTTCAATAAGGGTAAATAGTATTGTATAGCCTTTACTGCACCAATGACATTAATTTCAAAATCATTTCTAAAATCTTCTAATTTAAGGCGTGAAATTGGTTTTAAATTTATACTTCCAGGGCAATAGATTAGGGAATCTATAGCCTCAATTTCTGGTAAATCATCCGTAAGGATATCACAAGAAAAGTGAGTAAGGTTAGTATGGGAAAGCAAAGGGGCCGATCTACTTATATTTATAACTAAATTTTCATCAACTAAAGATTTGATAATTGCATTTCCAATTCCTTTGCTTCCTCCGATAACTAAAATTTTTTTCATACTTTTTAACGTCTTCCTTTCAAGCGCTTTTCAATTTTTTGTTTAACAGCTGTTAAGCGCTTCATTTGATCCATTATCTCTGGATCTTTCTCTAATTTGTATACTTCATTAAGCTCTAGTATTAAAGCTTTTACCTCTCTTGAGGCCAATATTCTATCGCTCGTAGTTTTAAATGAGAATTTTCTATTCTCAAATTCTAAAGCTCTTTCTAATACATCCATTCCTTGTTTCTCTGTTTTATTCTATATTTTTTCGAATATAAATATAAAAGTTAGAAAAGCAAGAAAAATCTGAACTTATTATGCAGTTAACGGTTTACCTTTTAAACGTTTTTCAATTCTTTGCTTAATTGTGGTTAAACGTTTCATAATATCCATAATCTTTGAATCTTTATTTTCTTTATATATTTCATTTAGACTTAAGATTAAAGATTTAGCTTCTCTAGCGGCCATGATGCGATCACTAGTGGTTGGAAATCTCATTTTCCTTGTTTCAAATTCTAATGCTTTGTGTATTAAATCCATAAATTAATAATTTAAAGTGTTTTGCAATTCTACTATTTTTGATTGATTTTCAAATTTACCTCCAAAATAGGAAGTTGTTGTAGAAGATGAATCGTCCTCTACGCCTCTTGAAGAGACGCATAGATGCTTGGCATCTATAATTACCGCCACGTCATCTGTTTTTAAAATAGTTTTTAATTCTATTGCAATTTGATTTGTTAATCTTTCTTGTACTTGGGGCCTTTTCGCATAGTATTGTACGATTCTATTTATTTTTGATAAACCAATAACTTTTCCTGAGGAAATGTAAGCAACATGAGCTTTACCTATTATAGGTACAAAATGATGTTCACAATTAGAATAGAAAGTAATATTCTTTTCAACTAACATTTGATTGTATTGATATTTATTATCAAACAATGCAACTTTTGGTTTGTTAGCTGGATTTAAACCAGAAAATATTTCATCAATATACATTTTGGCAACCCTTTTAGGAGTTCCTTTTAATGAATCATCGGTTAAATCCAAACCCATCACATCCATTATCTCTTCAAATAATAGAGCTATTCTTTCTTTTTTCTCATGATCAGAGAGCTTAAAAGCATCAGCCTTCATTGGAGTGTGTAAACCTGTAAATAAATGATCATCTCCCACTTCTTCAAATGAGTATCCATTTAATTTTTCTGATATTTCTGTCTGTTTTAATCCTACTTCTGTAATCATTTTTTGTCTTTTTTATTTGCTGTGTTTAAGTACTCAAACCTTAAACCAAAGCACGTTGTTATCTTTTCGCTATTGAGTTATTTGATATCGCTTTTTGTCTTGTACATTTAAATCTTCCCTCTGCAAATGTTCTTAATTTTTCATGTTTTGTTTTTCTACCTTGAACTCTTTTTCTCCACATTTTGAAACTTTTAAGTTTCATTTCTTTGCGCATTAAATTAATAACTTCTTGCTCTTTCAGTCCAAATTGGAATTCGATCGCTTCAAAAGTAGTTCTATCTTCCCAAGCCATTTCAATAATCCGATCAGTTGTTATGCTATCCATATTTGTTATTAAAAAGTTGAATTAGTAGAACTATAGAATTCATAGTTTGAAGTATTTTTTATCTTCATTTCTATTATTTTATCAATAAACTTTTTGTTTTCTTTCAATAATTTGTTATTTTTAAAACGAACAAAATTTCCACAAGCATGTATGCTTAGACCAGCAGTTTTGTAAGTATGCAATTGGTAAAAAGGAATTCCCCAGCTAAAGTTTTTCAATCCTTTGGTTATATGAATTATAATTCCTTTTTCACGTATCTCTATGTTACCATAGTTTATGTCAGAAACAGCATTCATATACTTTGCAAAACCTGGACTGACCTCCTCTATGATCATTCTTTTTGAGCCTACGCCGCCCATTTTTATGGCTTGTAAAAAAGAATAAGATTCGCCAAGCAAATCATTAAAAATCTCTTTTGCTTCTTGATTTCGATATGTTGTATTGTATATCATAACAATATCAAATATATTAATGTTTAACCATATTTAGATATACTTAAACAAAAATTAACATAATATTATAATTTACTAAAGGGAGGTTGTTAATTGTTTTCAAGCAAACTATTTCTGTCAGAAAGGGTGTGTTTTTTTAGAATTCGTAAACTTTCTTTTTTCACATTAGCATTTTTTTTCATGTTCCAAAGTGTATCACTTGCCTTTTTTCTCGCAATCTTAATATCTACAATTGGTTTTGGGTAATCGATGCCAAGTTCTAAATTGTTAAATTGTTCGTCTAAGGGGGTCATTAAGTATGGCTCATGTAAAAAAGGAATTGATAAATGTGCCAGTTCAGGGACCCATTTTTTTATGAAACTGCCATCTTCGTCATGTTCTAAACTATTTTTTACAGGATTGTATATTCGAAGAATGTTTATACCAGTTTCACCCGCATTCATTTGTAATTGAGGAAAGTGAATTCCGGGTTCAAAATCTAAAAATAATTTAGATAAATGTTGAGAGGAGGCTTGCCAAGGTTGCCATAAAATATGCGTAAAAAAAGAAACTAACATGGCCCGCATTCTGAAATTTAAATAACCGGTTTCTTGCAAACAACGCATGCATGCATCAATTAAAGGAAATCCAGTTTTTCCTTCTTCCCAAGCCTTTTGATATTTTACAGAAATGCTTTTCTTTAATTTTTGATATCCTTTATTGATACTGGCATTCTCCATGGTATGTTCCATTTCGAATTTCTGTATAAAATGTGCCTGCCAGCGTAATCTTGAGATAAAAGCCCCTAGATGTCTTTTATTAGCTTCTGTTTTGTATTTTAAAGCCTCTTGAAATATTTGTCGAATAGAAACATTTCCCCAAGCAATATATGGCGATAATCTACTGCAACTTTCTCTTGCCAAACTAGGTTTTGAAATATGATACATATATTTTTCATGGCGTTTCTGAAAAAAAGTATCGGCATATCTCCAAGCTGTTTTTGTGCCCCCTTTTTGAAAATATTTATGTTTTGGCGTTTCTAAATTTACAATATGAAAATATTTTTCTAGTTTAGTAATTTCTTCAATAGAGATAAAATTCTTTGAATTAAATTGGTTAGTAATTAGAGAGTCATACATGTAATCATCCCACTTTTCAAACCAATCTTCTCTATTTAATAAACCTCTTAAAATTCCATTATTATTGTTTTCCACCCAATTTATGGAGTTGTTTCTGCAGTATCTGGTAAACTCTTTATCTCTATTATAGGTTGTTAATAAACCAGTTTCTTGATGAGAAAAAACAGTATTTATAAAATAGCTATCAAATAATTGATTGAAGGCACTCACAACTTCTGTTTGAACGCAAAGAATTTTGGTATTGTACTTTTTTAGGTCAGCATTTAAATTTACCAAAGACTCTTTTATAAAGTTCCAGTGACGTGTGTCGTAATGTGGGTCTTCGATTAAGGAATTTTCAAAAACATACAAGAAAAGTACACGTTTGTTTGCTTTTAAAGCATTTTGAATTGCTTCATTATCTTGCAAACGTAAATCACGTTTAAACCAAACAATATGTATTTCTTCTTTATTAATATTCATTTAAATTTTTTATAATATGATTTGCTTTCTCTTTTATCCTCGCTCGGTCTTCGGAAGACATTTTGTTTAATAGACTATACATCATTTTCATTCTAAAATTAGAGGATAGTTTCTCTTGTTTTTCGTCCAGAAAATTCCAATAAAGTGTATTAAAAGGACACGCATCGTCTTCGAATTTCTTTGCTTTTTTATATATACAACTTTCACAATAATTACTCATTTTACTAATGTAACTTCCACTTGAAACATAGGGCTTTGTTGCAATTTTTCCACCATCTGCAAACTGACTCATTCCGCGTGTATTTGGCAGTTGAACCCATTCAATGGCATCTACATAAATACCTAAATACCAAGCATCGATTTCATCTGGATGTATTTGCGTTAATAAGGCAAAATTTCCGGTAATCATTAATCGTTGAATATGATGTGCATACCCATTTTCTAAAGAATTATTGATTGCATTTTTAAGACAGTTCATTTTTGTTTTTCCCGTCCAAAAGAATTCGGGTAATTTATTTTTATTATCTAGAAAGTTCTCTTTCTTGTATTCAGGCATTAACATCCAATACATCCCTCTCATATATTCTCTCCAACCTAGAATTTGTCTTATAAAACCCTCAACTTGCGAAATGTCAATAGCATCTTGTTGCTTTCTGTATGTTTCAAGAACGGTATCAATTATTTCTTTAGGAGAAATTATTTTCGTGTTCATGGCGAAAGAAATTCGACTATGAAAAAGGTAGATTTTATCTGTATGCATGGCATCTTGATAATCACCAAAGTGTACCAATAAATGTTCACAAAAATAATTTAATTGCTGAATTGCTTGTTTTCTAGAAATAGGATATTCAAAATATTTAGAATTGATCTTTCCAATCGTTTCTATTTTTGCTTTTTTTATATCAGAAAGAATATCTTCAACGTTTGTGTCAAAGTTAATTTCTTGCGGAATTAGAGTATCTCCTTTCCACTTTTTTCTATTGCTGGCATCGTAATTCCATTTACCTCCTTCAGGTTGTTTGTCAATCATTAGGATTTGATGTTTTTTACGCATATTGCGATAAAAATTCTCCATTAAAAACTGTTTTTTACCTTTAAAAAAAGTTTCTAAATCCTCTCTTTCTGTATAAAAATGTTCACTTGAAAAGACCCTAGAATCAATAGGTAAATTTTTACAAAAACTTTTTATTTGCTGATCAAGCCGATATTCATCCGGAGATAAATATTCAAATTTTTCAATGTTATTTTCTTCAATTAAAATAGTAAGATTTTCAACTAAACTTTGTGTGTTTTTTTTATCATTTATATTAAAATAGATAACAGCATGATTTGCTATTTTTAGTTCTTTGGCAAAGTTTCTCATGGCTGCGAAAAAGCCAGTAACTTTTTGAATATGATGGGTTACGTAGTCTGTTTCTTGTCGCATTTCAAATATGCAATAGATAACATTACTATCAGTCTCTCGGAACCAAGAGTGCTGGCTGTTTAGCTGATCTCCTAAAATTAAGCGTAATTTTTTCATTTTAAAATAATGTTTTTTCTAACCAAAGTTTTCTAAACCTGTGTCCGCCATCATAGCGGTCAGCTTGCAATTGTGTATTAAATTTTCGATCTCTTGGATCATTTCCAACACCCGCGACATACATCCAGTTTCCATAGTTACTGTGTACATCATAGTCCAATAACAAAGATTCGAAATACGCTGCTCCAATTCTCCAATCTAACAGAAGTTCTTTTGCAAAATAAGAAGCCACATTTTGTCTTCCTCTATTGCTCATCCAGCCTGTTTCTTTGAGTTCTATCATATTAGCATTAACAAAATCGTCTTTTGTATTTCCATGAACCCATTGTTGAATTAATTGTTTGTCTGTATTCCATTGATATTTTTTCTCTAAAATCCCCCCAATTTTAAAAATTTTAGAATGATGTTTTAGAGAAATGTATTTAAAATAATCTCTCCAAATTAATTCAAATATTACCCAATATGTAGATTGATTTGCCCCATATTCGGCTTCATATTCCTTTATTTTCCAATAAATAGTTTTGGCAGATAAACTACCATTTGCTAACCAAGGCGAAAATTTTGTACTATAGTCTACACCTACTAATCCATTTCTTGTTTTTTTATAAAAAGCAACCTTCTTTGTTTTAAAAGTATAGTCATTTAATCTTTCCTGGGCAGCGTTTTCTCCACCAGAAAAGGGAAAAGCAGATTTTACATTTGTTTCAAAGCTTTCAAAACCCAATTCTTTTAAAGTTGGTATTGATGTATCATTTTTAATTAAATTTTCTTTTAGAAGTTTAGAAACAGAAAATTCTTTTTCAATTTTCACTGTTTTTTCTAACTTTTTTCTAAAAACGGTAAATACATCAGGAATTTTAGTAAAATCTTTCGAGATAGAATCGGGATGATATAGAAACTGATCATAATCTTCTATGAAATTTATATTTTCTGCTAGTGTGGCTTTGATGAGGTTATTAGTGGTTGTTTCTTCCTCTGTCCATTCTGTTTGAGTATAAATAGTATGTACCGAGTAGGTGTCACAAATTTTATAAATGCTATTTTCCGGATTTTCAAAATAGGTGAGAAGCGTGACGTTCAAATTTGCTAAATTTTGTTTTAAATCAGCAATTGTTTCAATCAGAAACTGGGCTCTAAACTTTGCTGTTTTTTGAAACCCAAATTCGTCAATTCGAAATAATTTTGGATCAAAACAGTAAACTGCAATTACTTTGTTGCAATTTTCAACTGCTTTTTTAAGAGATGCATTGTCCTCTGTTCGTAAATTATTACGAAACCATATTAATCCTGTATTATTTTGTTTCTTCTGCATTTTTCACTACAATATTTAACGTTATCCCAATTTTTTTTCCATTTTTTTCTCCATGTGAATGGCCTTTTACAAACGGGGCAATCTTTTGTTGGAAGATGTTCTTTCTTCAAAATTATTTATTGATATTATTAATCATTCCGTTAAAAACAAACCAATGGAAAGGCATTACAGCATACCAATATAGTCTCCCTGCGAGGCCATGAGGTCTAAAAGTTGCTGTTTGGCACAAAATTCCTTCTTCAATTTTAAATTCTAGCCAAGCTTCACCGGGTAAAATCATTTCTGCATAGAGTAGGAGTTTGCCTTTTTCTTTATCTGCATAAATAACTCTCCAGAAATCTAATGCATCGCCTGCATTTAATTCTGAAGGGTGCCTTCTTCCTCTTCTCAAACCTGCACCTCCATAAAACTGATCTATAAATCCACGAATTTTCCAAAGAAAAGTGCCATAATACCAACCAGTTTCACCACCAATTGCCCATATTCTGTTTAAAGTTCGTTCTCGATTTTCAACTTTTCTCTTTTTGAAATCTTTAAAACAACCATGTTTTGGTACATTAATAAACTCATGCACATAGTTTTTTAATTTTCCACTACTGATGTATGAATCTTTCCAACTAGAAATGATACTGTTTTGTTTAATTTTTACAAAAGCAAATTCCACGGCCTGCTTATAAGACATCGGTTGTACATCTAATATTTTATTAATATCGCTTTTGTTTCCAATAACTTCTACACCCATAGAGTTTACCAAAGTACTTGCTAACTTATAGGATGTAGATGTTACAAAATAGAGCCAATATGATGATAGTTTAGGTGTCATTATTGGAACAGTATAAATCCATCTTTTTAATTTTCGTACTTCAGAAAATTGCAATAACATTTCTTTATAAGTTAAAACCTCTGGTCCAAATACATCAAAAGATTTATTGAACAACTTTTTTTTCCCAATTGCACGGTGTAAGAATGATAAAACATCGCGAATACCAAGTGGTTGTGTTTTTGTGTCTAACCATTTTGGAGCAATCATCACAGGTAGTTTTTCAACCAAATCTCTAATAATTTCAAACGATGAACTTCCAGAACCAACTATAATTCCTGCTTTAAATGTAGTCAACGCATATTTTTTAGATGCTAAGGTGTTTTCTACATTTTTTCTTGACAATAAATGTTTAGAAAGTTTTGTGTCATTTGTAATTCCGCTTAGATAAATAACTTGTTTTAAAGTTGTTTGTTCGGCAAAACGTTTAAAATTGAAAGCACATTTTTCTTCTAAAACGTGAAATTCTTTCGCAGAATTAGACATGGAATGAATTAAATAATAAGCAAAATCAATATCTTTAGGTATACTTTCTAGACTCGTAAAACTTAAGAAATCAGCTTCTACGAGTTCAATGTTTTTTCGACCTCTGAAATAACTTTTTGCTCTGTCTTTATCTCTTACAGCACAAACGACTATGTGACCATCATTCAATAATAATGGAATTAATCGTTTGCCGATATAACCAGTTGCACCTGTTACGAGAATTTTCATGACATTTTATTTAAATCTTTTGGACGTTGATATGATAATTGTTTTTTAAATTTTGGAATTGCATATGTATCTAAACCGTTAATGGTGGCTATATTTCCTTTTGAAAGATTAATGAGCCCGTCTTTTTGAAGTAAGTTATCTGTTACATATAGCTCTTGAATTTGCGCAACAATTAACATTACATCATTAGAGGGTACATAGACCTCTTCTACAAATTTCATACTCATTTGTACGGGTGCATTTTTAACGAATGGAGCTTTATATTCACCCTTATATTCGGACTCTAAATTAGTTACGTCAAATTCAGATATTTTTTCAGGATATTTCGCTGATGTATGATGTGCATCCTCTATAATATCTTCCCATATATGATTGATAGTGAAAATACCATTTTCTTTGATATTCTTATAGGTATCTCTCGGAACAGTTGTAGGTCTTAATATAAAACCTAGTGTTGGTGGATTAGAACCTAAATGTGTAACGGAGCTAAAAACCGCAACATTCGGAGTTTCATCCAGGGAAATTGAACCTAATAAATTTGCTGATTTAAAGCCAGAACAACTATTTATTAAATTAATTTTATAAATTTTATCGAGGTTTAAGATGTCTTTATGATCAAAAAATTTCATGTCTTCGTTTTCTATCTATTAGAAACAAAGATACAAATTGTTTAAGGTATAAAGCAATAAGTTAAACATAAGATAAGGTTAAAATTAGAGGCTTTTATAAATAAAAAAAACTTCAGAAAATAAATCTGAAGTTTTTAGTCGGGGTGGCAGGATTCGAACCTGCGACCTCCTCGTCCCAAACGAGGCGCGATGACCGGGCTACGCTACACCCCGAAAATGATTGCTCATTTAAGGTTGGCAAAGATACATCCTTTTTAAAGAAAAACAATTAATTTAATAAATAATATTGAGAGCAAATTTTGCATTAAATCTAATTATCTTCTCATTATTAAAACTTATAAACATTCGTGAATAGAAGTATTAAAAAACTATATTTTTACGCTTCAAAAATTATTACAAATAAATATGTCAGATACAATAGAAAAAATTAAATGTTTAATTATAGGTTCTGGTCCGGCAGGATATACTGCGGCAATTTATGCCGCGAGAGCAGATATGAAACCAATCATGTATACTGGAATGCAAATGGGAGGTCAATTAACGACTACTACAGAGGTTGATAATTTTCCAGGATATGCGGATGGAACAGATGGAACAGCAATGATGGACGATTTAAAGAGACAAGCAGAGCGATTTGGTACAGATGTTCGTTTCGGAATGGTAACTAGTGTAGATTTGAGTGCTGAAGTTGGTGGAATTCATAAAGTTATTGTGGATGAAACGAAACATATAGAGGCAGAAACAATTATCATTTGTACTGGAGCAACTGCAAAATATTTAGGTTTAGAGAGCGAACAGCGTTTAATTGGTGGTGGTGTTTCTGCATGTGCTACTTGTGATGGTTTTTTCTACAAAGGTCAGGATGTAGTTGTTGTTGGTGCAGGAGATACTGCTGCAGAAGAGGCTACATACTTAGCAAATATTTGTAAAAAGGTTACTATTTTAGTTCGTAAGGATTTTATGAGAGCTTCGAAAGCAATGCAACATAGAGTAAATAAAACTGAAAATATAGAAGTCTTGTACAATACAGAAATTGATGAAGTTCTTGGAACAAATGTTGTAAAGGGGGTAAGAGCAATCAATAACAAAACGACGAAAACACACGATATTTCTGTTACTGGTGTTTTTATAGCTATTGGACATACACCAAACTCAAATTTATTTAAGGGCGTTTTAAATATGGATGAAACAGGCTATTTAATTACCAAAGGAAAAACTACAAAGACAAATTTACCAGGAGTATTTGCTGCTGGAGACATTCAAGATAAAGAATACAGGCAAGCTGTAACTGCAGCAGGAACAGGTTGTATGGCAGCTTTAGATGCAGAACGTTATTTAGGAGCTTTAGAATAAGATTTCTACTGATATCATAAAAAAAGAGATTACCCTTTGGTAATCTCTTTTTTTATGTCATTCATTTTTTAAAGAAAAGTATTTATGCGACTACAGAAGCCTTCATTGATTTTCTATATATAAAAGAATTAAAAATATTTCTTTTACCAAAATTATTCATAGATTTTGCATTGACAAACTTCCCGAAAAGTATTTTACTCACCCCAAAGTATTCATATTTATTTCCGTCTGTAAAAGTAACTTCTAACAGCATACTTTTATGATGCCAGTCAGCAACCTGAAATTGGGTAATTGTAGTTTTATATGCATCTAAATTAGCTTCTTTTGTTTCTGGAGCGATGCTTACTAAAAAATGATAACCATCAATAATTTGAGTACTCACAACCTCTGCTTCCTCTTTTTTAATTTCGTCTTGAAATTTATCTGGATGCCATTCTTTCACTAATTTTCTGTAAGAAGATTTTAATTCCTTTAAATCAATTGCACCTTCTATTTTAAATAGTTTTTTATATTCTTTTATGCGCTTCATTTCTGTGTTTTCCAATTTCGTGCAAAATTAGTCTTATTTATTTGATTAAATATGAATGCGTCAAAATTTAATTAAAGTATTTGTTATTTTGGTTATCAGTGTCTTACAGATAATAAGGAAGCGGAGCTATCTAAGTAACTTTAAAAGAAAGAGTGCAGATGAACCGTCTCTTTATTCTTAGTCCAATAAAAACTCATCAAAGTTTTTGATAGCCTGAATAATTATTTTTACAGTTTCAATATAAAATTCAGGATTAATAGTCTCATAATTGTCTGTATGCCTATGATAATCTTTATGACTTTCTACGCCAAAATAAATAAATGGAATATTCTCTTTATGAAAAACTTTGTGATCTGATGAAAAAGTCCAATCAGTTTGATCTCTATTAAGAGGGTCATCATGACCAAATAATAATGTGACTTCATCTGATTTTATTCTTTCTAAAGGTTTTCTTAAATTAGGATGATGGTGCAATCCGCAAGCAAATAATATTGGATCATAATCACTATGCGCAATCATATCTAAATTTATATTCAAAACAATATTTTCTTTGTCCTCGTAATTTTTTAAAAAATATTCAGCCCCTAAAGAACCAAATTCTTTTGCATCGAAAGCAGCAAAAATTAAATCATGGTTAGTAGGATTTTTTTTAAAATATTCAGCAATAGTGAACAAAGCGGCCACGCCAGAAGCATTGTCATCGGCTCCATTGTATATATTACCATTTTTTATGCCTAAATGGTCGAAATGAGCCGTAATAATTATGGATTTATTGATTTTTCCTTTTAATGTTCCAACAATATTTCTACCTGTTAATGTGGTGTCAGGAACATTTGAAAAATTCTCTTTTGGTTTTTTTATCGGGAAAATTTCTTGTCTTTTTTCACCTTTAAACGAATATGAAAATTCTTGAAAATAGCGTCGGTTTTTTCCAGTTTGTAAACCAATTTTAGTAAAATTCCTATTAATTATTTTTTGAGCTTTAATGTTACCAAGAGTGGAAAAAGCTCTTCCTTCTAAGGAGTCATGGGAGATGATTTGAACAGTTTTTAACAGATTTTTACTATCGATGTCAATAGGCTCAGTTGAAGTACATCCGCCAGCAAAAATCAAGAATGAGGCAATAAAGTAGAAAAATGATTTCATAACTTCCTTTTTTTAAATAAACTAAATAAGGGAATGATATATGTAAATATACAAAAAAAAGGGACCATTTATTAAAATGATCCCTTTGAATAAAAAACTAAATTCTAAAACTTTGATTCTTTTTTTAAATATGCTTAAAAGCAATATTTGTTTTCAGCTTTTAATTTTTCTGCAATTTGATTACGTAAACCGATTACATTCGGATAATTGGCATATTTCGTGAAACGTTTTAATCCCATTAGCAACATACGTTGTTCATCACCTTCAGCAAAAGAAATAATGCCTTCTTTACCATTTTTAGCAACAATTTCTACAGCATTGTATAGATATAACTTCGCCATGGCAATTTGTCCGTCTTGTTTATTTTCTCCAAAACGTTTTGCATTTTTCTCAGCACGGAGTATTGTAGATTCTGCCATATAAACTTCGTTTAGAATATTGGCAGCAGCCATTAACAATTGTTGGTGTTGGTCTAAATCTGGGCCAAATTTTTGAATTGCAGAACCAGCAACCATTAAGAAAACCTTTTTCAACTTGGCAACCATTTCTTTTTCTTCTGCAAATAATTCTGAGTAATCTGGTGTGTCAAAAGAAGGTATTCCCATTAATTCATCTGCTACAGCAGTCGCTGGACCTAATAAATCCACATGACCTTTCATTGCTTTTTTTATTAACATACCTACAGAAAGCATTCTATTAATCTCATTAGTTCCTTCGTAAATACGCGCAATTCTGGCATCTCTCCAAGCGGCTTCCATTGGTGTTTCTTCAGAGAACCCCATTCCTCCGAATATTTGAATTCCTTCATCTGCGCAGGCTTGCACATCTTCAGAAACAGTAACCTTTAAGATAGAACATTCAATAGCATATTCTTCAACTCCTTTTAATTCAGAATCTTGATGTGAATTTCCGGCGGCCATTCTCATTTCAATTCTATCTTCAATATTTTTTGCAGCTCTATAACTTGCAGATTCACCCGCGTATGTATTGGTGGCCATTTCTGCTAATTTTGCTTTAATAGCTCCAAAATCTGCAATAGGAGTTTTAAATTGTCTACGTTCGGTTGCATATTGTAAAGCAGTATCTGTAACTCTTCTTTGAGAGTCGATGCAGGCTGCTGCTAATTTAATACGTCCAACGTTCAATGCATTTACAGCAATTTTAAAACCACCGCCTCTTTTAGACAGCATGTTTTCTGCAGGAACAACAGTGTCATTAAAAAACACCTGTCTTGTAGAGGAAGCACGAATTCCTAATTTATGCTCTTCTTCACCCAAGGTAATTCCATTTGAGTTTGCAGCATCATATTCAACGATAAACCCAGTAATGTTTTTGTCATTTTCAATACGAGCAAAAACGATCATCAAATTACAGAAACCTGCATTTGAAATCCACATTTTTTGTCCGTTAATTTTGTAAGAGGTTCCATCATCAGAAAGTTCAGCAACTGTTTTTCCTGAATTTGCATCAGATCCTGCACCTGGTTCAGTTAAACAATAAGCGCCCATCCATTCACCAGAAGCTAATTTTGGTACATATTTTTGTTTTTGCTCTTCCGTACCATATAAAGTAATTGGCATGGTGCCAATTCCTGTATGCGCACCAAAGGCTGTGCTCAAAGAACCATTTCCACTAGAAATATATTCACAGGTAATCATCGTTGATACAAAACCCATTCCCATTCCTCCATATTCTTCCGGAACAGCAACACCTAAAAAGCCAAGTTCACCGGCTTTTTTCATTACTTCTTCTGTTAATGCATAATCTTTCGCTTCAAAACGATCTCTATGCGCAACAATTTCGCGATCAGTGAATTCTTTCACTGCATCTTTCATCATAATTTGCTCTTCTGAAAAATCTTCAGGAGTAAATATATCTTCACAGTTTGTTTCTTTTACAAGGAATTGACCTCCTCTTAAAATTTCTTTATTTGTTGTTTCCATTTTATATTATTTTAGGAGTTAGTTTAAAAATTCAAATATACCAGCAGCACCTTGTCCTGTTCCAACGCACATGGTTACCATTCCGTATTTTCCTTGCATATTTCGCTTACGCATTTCATCGAATAATTGAACGGACAATTTCGCACCTGTACAACCTAGAGGATGACCGAGTGCAATGGCACCACCATTTACATTAATAATGTCTGCATCTAATCCTAATTCACGAATTACCGCTAAAGATTGCGAAGCAAATGCTTCATTTAATTCTATTAAGCTTATGTCTTCTTGTTTTAAGCCTGCTTGTTTTAATGCTTTAGGAATTGCAGCTACAGGTCCTATCCCCATAATTCGTGGAGGTACACCAGCAGCAGCGTAACTTACCATTCTTGCGATTGGCTTTATATTTAATTCCTTTACCATATCTTCGCTCATGACCATTACAAAAGCTGCACCATCACTTGTTTGTGATGAATTACCAGCAGTAACACTTCCATTGGTTGCAAAAACAGGACGCAAACGCTCCAGGCCAGCAAGGTTAGATCCTTTTCTTGGTCCTTCATCTTTGGTTACAGTATATTTTCTTGTCGTTTTTTTACCTTTTTCATTCACATACGTCTCTTCAACTTCAATAGGAACTATTTGGTCTTGAAAACGATTTTCTTCTTGTGCTTTTAATGCTTTTAAATGAGAATTTAATGCAAACTCATCCTGATCTTTACGAGAGATATTATATTGGTCAGCAACCGCTTCAGCAGTATTTCCCATTCCCCAGTAGTAATCTGCATGCCCAGCAGCTACTGTATCGTAGTTTAATTCTGGTTTAAAACCTGTCATTGGCACAGAACTCATACTTTCAGCACCACCTGCAATGATACATTCGGCCATTCCAGATTGAATTTTTGCAACGGCCATACCAATAGTTTCCAATCCTGAAGAACAAAAACGATTTACGGTTACACCTGGTACTTCTTCAATTTTTAATCCCATTAGAGATATTAAACGAGCCATATTTAAACCCTGAGAGCCTTCAGGCATGGCATTACCGACGATTACATCATCAATTCTTTTTTTATCGAATTCTGGTAAATTCTCCATTAAATATTCAATGGTTTCAGCAGCCAACTCATCAGCTCTTTTAAACCTGAATGCGCCTCTTTTAGATTTTGTTACGGCTGTTCTATATCCTTGTACTATATATGCTGTTTTCATCTTTTTAGTTTCTTAATGGTTTACCAGTTTTTAACATGTGTTGAATACGCTCTAATGTTTTGCGCTCTGTACATAAACTCAAGAACGCCTCACGTTCAAGGTCTAATAAATACTGTTCAGAAACTTTAGTTGGTTCTGATAAATCTCCACCAGCCATTACATAGGCTAATTTATTTGCAATTTTTTGATCATGTTCTGAGATAAATCTACTTGCCTGCATAGAATCTGTAGCGACCATAAACGCGCCTAATGCTTGTTTACCCAAAACTAAAATATCTTTACGAGTGGCTGGCTGTGTGTAACCAGCTTCTGCCATTAAAACGGCATGCTTTTTAGCTTCTGCAATTTGTCGATCCTTGTTTACAACCACAACGTCCTTTCCTTTTTGTAATAAACCTAAATCGAAAGCTTCATAAGCAGAGGTTGCTACTTTTGCAGTACCAATCGTTAAGAAATTTTCTTGTAAAACGTTTAATTGAACATCTCCTTTACGGAATGTATCTGAAGCACGCAGAGCCATTTCTTTAGAGCCACCACCACCAGGAATTACACCAACTCCAAATTCTACTAATCCCATATAGGTTTCTGCTGCTGCAACTACTTTATCAGCATGTAATGATATTTCACATCCACCACCTAAAGCCATTCCATGAGGAGCAGATATTGTAGGAATTGCAGAATAACGCATGCGCATCATGGTATCTTGAAAATATTTGATAGCCATATTTAATTCATCATATTCTTGCTCGGCAGCCATCATAAAAATCATACCAATATTAGCACCTACAGAGAAATTTGCTCCTTGATTACCAATAATCAAACCTTGATATTTATTTTCTGCTAGATCAATTGCTTTATTTATGGCAGCTAAAACATCACCACCAATAGTATTCATTTTAGATTGGAATTCTAAGTTTAAAATTCCATCTCCTAAATCTTCAATTACAGCACCTGAATTTTTCCAAACTTCGTTTGATTTTCTGATATTATCTAGAATGATAAATGAATCTTGTCCTGGTTTTTTAATTTGTGTTTTTGCAGGAATATCATAATAATGCGTTGAGCCTTCTTTTACAGAATAGAAAGAAGTTTGACCATTTGCTAACATTTCTGTTACCCAAGCTGCAGGTTCTTTGCCTTCAGCTTTCATAATTTCGATACCTTTTTCAACACCAACTGCATCCCAAATTTGGAAAGGTCCATGTTCCCAACCAAAACCAGCTCTTAAACCATCATCTATTCTATATAATTCATCAGATATTTCTGGAATTCTATTTTGAACGTACGCAAACATTGCTGCAAAGCTTTTTCTGTAGAACTCACCAGCTTTATCTTTTCCAGCAACTAAAACTTTAAATCGATCAACAACATTGTCAATCGTTTTTGTAAGTTCTAAAGTGGCGAATTTTGCTGATTTTTTTTGTCTGTATTCTAAAGTGTTTAAATCTAATGATAATATATTTCTTTTACCATTCCCATCTTTGGTCATTTTGTAAAAGCCTTGTTTGGTTTTGCTTCCTAACATTTTGTTTTCCATCATATGATTTACAAAATCAGGAATTACAAACTGGTCTCTCATTTCATCCTCAGGACAATTGTCTTTTACACCATTTGCAGTGTGAACAAGTGTATCTAAACCAACTACATCAATTGTTCTAAAAGTAGCAGATTTTGGACGACCGATAACGGGCCCTGTTAATTTATCTACTTCTTCAATCGTTAAATTCATCTCTTTTACAACATGAAATAAACTCATAATGCCAAAAATTCCAATTCTATTTCCTATGAATGCAGGCGTATCTTTGGCTAAAACCGAGGTTTTACCTAAAAATTTATCACCGTACATCATTAAGAAGTCGGTAACTTCTGGTTTACAATTTGGACCAGGAACAACTTCAAACAGTTTTAGATATCTTGGTGGATTGAAAAAGTGAGTTACCGCAAAATGCTTTTGGAAATCTTCACTTCTTCCTTCGTTCATAAACTTAATAGGAATACCAGAAGTATTAGATGTAATTAAAGTTCCTGGCGTTCTGTATTTCTCCAATTTTTCAAAAACGATTTTTTTAATATCTAATCGTTCAACAACAACTTCCATAATCCAGTCTACATCAGCAACTTTTGCAATATCATCTTCTAAATTACCAGTAGTAATTCTGCTTGCAAATTTCTGATGATAAATAGGGGAAGGCTTCGATTTTAAAGAAGTAGTTAAAGCATCATTTACTAAACGATTACGAACTATTTTGTCTTCTAACGTAAGTCCTTTTGCTTTTTCTTTGTCATTTAATTCTCTTGGAACAATGTCCAACAAAAGAACTTCAACTCCAATATTAGCAAAGTGACACGCAATACCAGAACCCATAATACCAGATCCTACAATTGCTACTTTTTTAATTCTTCTTGTCATTTGATTATTGTTTATTATACTTCTTATTTTTCTTGATTACTTGATTTATAAATATTTTTGTCTGCAATTAACTTATTAATTGTGGAAGTTACTTTAAAGAAACTCTCGAGTTCTTGTTCTGTAACATACTCTCTAACCACATTATTAAATTGGTAAACATGGTTTTTAGAAAACTTTCGCATTTCTAAGCCATAATCAGTTAACTTAATAATTACACTTCGACCATCATCTGGATTTTTTTCTCTATAGATAGCCCCTTTATCTTCCATCGACTTTAAAACTCTAGAGAGACTTGTTGGTTCCATTCCCATGAGTGGTCCAAGAGCCGTGGAAGGTGTGCCATTTTGTTTGTCAATAGTGAGCAAAACAAAGGCAGAAGACATTGTGCTGCCGTAGTTCGCAGCTTGCTCATTATACATTTTTGCAACTGCTTGCCACGTAGCTCTTAATTGATGATCTATAGATTTATTTTTATCCATGAGGTCAAAGATATAAAAATTTACTATGCATGCATAGTAAATTTAAAAAAAGTTATGCATGCATAGTAAATTTAACATTTTTTAGTCGTGTAACCTCTAGCAATTATTCTCCACTAGTACGTTTAAAATAACTAAATTTGTGTTTACACGGATAAAAAAACCAATTGTTAATGAAGAATTTATTAGAAATTAAAAATGTTATAAAAAATTATGGAGATTTTAGAGCGTTAAATGATGTCTCTATTCATATTCCAGAAGGAAGTGTATACGGATTATTAGGGCCAAACGGAGCTGGTAAAACCTCGTTAATAAGAATTATAAACCAGATAACAATGCCAGATTCAGGATCTGTTATGTTAGATGGCGAGTTTTTGGCACCAAAGCATACAGCAGATATTGGCTACTTGCCAGAAGAACGTGGTTTGTATAAATCTATGAAAGTTGGCGAACAAGCTTTGTATTTAGCTCAGTTAAAAGGATTAAGTAAGTCCGAAGCAAGAAAACGCTTAAAATATTGGTTTGACAAATTTGATATTTCTGCTTGGTGGGGAAAAAAAATTGAAGAGCTCTCGAAAGGAATGGCCCAAAAAGTACAGTTTATAGTGACTGTATTACATGAGCCAAAATTGTTGATTTTTGATGAACCTTTTTCGGGGTTTGATCCGATAAATGCGCAGTTAATTGCTCAAGAAATTTTACAATTACGAGATAAAGGTGCAACCGTTATTTTTTCTACGCATAGAATGGAATCTGTTGAGGAAATGTGTGATGAAATTGCATTGATCGATAAATCGAATAAAATTTTAGATGGAAAATTAAATGACATCAAACGTCAATTTAAGACCCATACTTTTCAGGTAGGGTTAAATACTTTAAACCCTAAAGAGGTGAAAGCTTCCTTAAAACAAAATTTTGATGTCTTACCTGCAGATTTTAAATTATTAGGAAATGAGTTAACATTAAATGTGAAATTAGGAAATAATAATTCTGCAAACGAATTATTATCATTTTTAACAAGTAGAGGTGAAGTACAACATTTCGTTGAGTTGATCCCAAATGCAAATGATATTTTTATTCAAGCAATAAGTAAAAACAATTAGAAAATGAGTAAGTTAAAATTAATTATACAGAGAGAGTTTATAGCTAAGGTTCGTAATAAATCGTTTTTGGTTATGACCTTTTTAAGTCCTATACTATTGGTTGGTATGGGTGCCTTGGTTTTTTTCCTAATGAAAAAAAATGATGAAAAAGTTAAAGAAATCGTATATGTTGATAATTCAGGGTTGTTTTCAAAAGATGATTTTAAAGATTCAGAAACAATTCGTTATCAAGATTATACTGATTTAGGGATTGCTGAGACTAAGAAAAAAGTTGAAGAAGGAGATTATTATGGAGCTTTAATTATACCAAAACAAGATAGTCTAGAAATTTTAGCAAACGCTATAGAATTTTATTCAAAAGATTCACCTGGTATGTCTGTTATGAATTCTTTGGAAACAAAAATTGAGCGTAAATTAAGAAACGAAAAGCTTAATAATTTTGGAATTGATCTTGAAAAAATTAATGCATCAAAAATTCAGTCAGAGATCAAAATGTTGAATTTTTCAGGAGAGGAATCATCTAAATTAATAAACGGACTAAAGATTGGGGTCGGTTTAATAGCGGGTTACTTATTAATGATGTTTGTAATGATATATGGAACTTCTGTAATGAGAAGTGTAATTGAAGAAAAAACAAGTAGAATTATAGAGATTATAGTTTCATCTGTAAAACCTTTTCAGTTAATGTTGGGTAAAATTATTGGAAATGCTTCTGCAGGTTTATTACAATTTTTAATTTGGGGGATTCTGATATTTATAATTTCAACATTGGCATTCTCTATTTTCGGAATTGATATGGTAGAAATGCAAACTGCAAAATTACCAGCAGAACAATTAGAAGCTGCAAAACAAGCAGCAGGTATGGATAAAATGCAATTGATAATTCAAGAAATTTTAAGATTACCAATTTTAAAAATGTTCATTTTATTTATCTTTTATTTTTTAGGAGGTTATATGTTATACAGTTCCTTGTTTGCTGCAGTTGGGGCTGCAGTTGATAATGAAACAGATACACAACAATTTATGTTGCCAATTATGGGGCCATTAATTCTTGGAGTTTATGTCGGTTTTGCAACTGTAATTAATGATCCTCACGGATCCATAGCAGTGCTGTTTTCACATATTCCATTGACTTCACCAATTGTAATGTTAATGAGAGTTCCTTTCGGAGTTTCTTGGTATGAATTGGCAATATCAATGACTTTATTAGTTATAACATTTGTGTTCATGGTTTGGTTGGCTGCTAAAATTTACAGAGTAGGAATTTTAATGTATGGTAAGAAACCTACCTATAAAGATTTATATAAATGGCTAAAATACAAAGGATAAATGCAAGGTAAATTAGAGAAAGTTACAGACACTATCGTCCAGGAAGCTAATTCAATTTTAGATTATACTTTTACATTTAGTAAAGAAATAAGTATATCTCTTAAAGGATTATTATTTGTTGCAGTAGCTCTTATAATTACAGCTTTTGTGTTAAAACAGATAAGAAGATTTATTACTAGAAAGATGCCAGAAAATGATAAAGTTAAATTCGTAAGTGTTTTTAGCTATATTCGATGGGTGGTGTTTTTAGCTATTTTTTTAATTGCTATGGATGCTTCTGGTGTAAATGTAACTGCTCTTTTTGCAGCTTCAGCAGTGCTTTTAATAGGCGTTGGTTTGGCTTTGCAAACCTTGTTTCAAGACATTATTTCAGGTGTTTTTATTTTGGTAGATCAATCTGTACATGTTGGTGATATCATTGAATTAGAGGGAAAAGTTGGTAGAGTTTTAGATATAAGATTAAGAACTACCAGAGCTGTAACCATAGATAATAAGGTTTTAGTGATTCCGAATCATCTATATTTAACCAACATTTTATTTAATTGGACAGAAAACGGAACAGAAACAAGAGAGTCCTTAACTGTTGGTGTTTCTTATGGAAGTGATGTAGAGTTAGTCAAACAAATTTTGTTAGATGTAGCAAAAAGTCAACATAAGATTTTAAAAACTCCAGAAGCTAAAGTATTATTCACTGATTTTGCTGATAGTTCTCTAAATTTCCAACTCGTTTTTTCTCTAAATGATAGTTTTGAAACAAGATTCATACAAAGCGATTTACGTTTTGAAATAGATAAAAAGTTTCGAGAAAATGGTATTACTATTCCTTTTCCTCAAAGAGATGTGCATATTTTTGGAAGCAAAAAACAATCAGATTAATAAAAATAGTTTTAGTAAAAAGAACAAAATTTAATACTGTTTTCAAAAAAAAAATTAAAACCTTGAAACCAAAAATATATGAGTAAAATATTAATTATTGAGGACGAAGCTGCGATTAGAAGAGTTTTAACAAAAATTATTTCGGAAGAAAATGAAGCTTATCGTGTAGAAGGAGCAGAAGATGGATTGTTAGGAATCGAAATGATTAAGAATAACGATTACGATTTGGTTTTGTGTGATATTAAAATGCCAAAAATGGATGGTGTTGAGGTGTTAGAAAAAGCAAAGAAAATTAAACCAGAAATTCCATTTGTTATGATTTCTGGTCATGGAGATATAGATACGGCTGTAAATACAATGCGTTTAGGAGCTTTTGATTATATCTCAAAACCGCCAGATTTAAATAGACTTTTAAATACGGTTAGAAATGCTTTAGAAAAGAAAGTTTTAATTGTTGAGAATAAGCGATTAAAGAAAAAGGTTAGCAAAAATTATGAAATGATAGGAGATAGTGCTGCTATTTCTCACATTAAAGAAATTATAGAAAAGGTTGCAGCTACAGATGCAAGAGTTTTAATTACAGGTCCTAACGGCACAGGTAAAGAGTTGGTAGCGCACTGGTTGCATGAAAAATCAGACCGTTCGAAAGCACCAATGATTGAAGTAAACTGTGCGGCAATTCCGTCAGAATTAATTGAAAGTGAACTTTTTGGACACGTAAAAGGTTCTTTTACAGGTGCAAATAAGGATAGAGCAGGTAAGTTTGAAGCTGCGAATAGGGGAACTATTTTCTTAGATGAAATTGGGGATATGAGTTTGTCTGCTCAAGCAAAAGTATTGCGTGCCTTGCAAGAAAGTAGAATCTCTAGAGTTGGTTCTGATAAAGATATAAAAATAGATGTTAGGGTAGTTGCAGCTACTAATAAAAATCTAAAAGAAGAAATTGGAGCAGGTAGATTTCGAGAAGATTTGTATCACAGATTAGCGGTCATTTTAATTAAAGTTCCTGCGTTGAATGAAAGAAGAGAGGATGTTCCATTACTGGTGGATTTCTTCTCAAAGAAAATTTCTGAAGCACAAGGAACTCCAATAAAGAAGTTTTCGTTAAAAGCAATCAATCTTTTAAAAGAATATGATTGGACAGGAAATATTCGTGAATTAAGAAATGTGGTTGAACGTTTAATAATTTTAGGAGAAAAAGAGGTTTCTGCAAATGACATTCAACTTTTTGCTAGTAAGTAAAATGTTGTTTTAAAGCCTAAAAAAAGCCTACTAATTATAGCAGGCTTTTTTATTGAATGTATTTTATTATTGTAAATCAAAACGATCAAGATTCATCACTTTAGTCCAAGCAGTAATAAAATCATTTACAAATTTTTCTTTGTTGTCATTTTGTGCATAAACTTCAGAAACTGCTCTTAATTCTGTATTTGAGCCAAAAATTAAATCTGCTCGAGTTCCTGCAAACTTCATGGCTCCAGTTTTACGATCTCGTCCAATAAATTCTTTATCTTCTGACGCAGTTGCATTCCATGTTACAGAAAAATCAAGAATATTTGTAAAGAAATCATTTGTTAAACTTCCAACATTATCAGTAAGAACGCCAAGTTTAGAACCATCATAATTTGCTCCTAAAACACGCAATCCTCCAACAAGTGCTGTCATTTCTGGAATACTTAGAGTTAGTAAGTTAGCGCGATCTACTAATAAGCCTTCGGCAGCCACATCCAATTTAGAGTTCATATAGTTTCTAAATCCATCTGCCAAAGGTTCTAAGTATCCAAACGATTCTAAATCTGTTTGCTCTTGTGTAGCATCACCTCTACCTTGAGAAAATGGAACAGTCATATTATGTCCAGCTTTTCTTACAGCTTCTTCAACTGCTGCGGTTCCTGCTAATACAATTAAATCTGCCATAGAAATAGTTTCCTTAAATTCACTTTGAATTTTTTCTAATACAGTTAAAACTTTATTTAATTCAGATGGGTTATTTACCTCCCAGCTTCTTTGTGGCTCTAGACAAATACGAGCACCATTTGCTCCGCCACGCATATCTGAACCTCTAAATGTAGAAGCCGAAGCCCAAGCCGTTTTAACCAATTCTGATATTGATAAACCTGATGCTAAAATCATTTTTTTAAGGGAAGAAATATCAGAGTTTGATAAATTATAACTAACTGCGGGAATTGGGTCTTGCCATAATAATTCCTCTTTCGGAACTTCAGGACCTAAATAACGGCTTATTGGTCCCATATCACGATGTGTTAATTTGTACCAAGCTCGAGCAAAAGCATCTTCAAAAGCTTTATGATCTTTATGAAAACGCTTAGATATTTCTAAATAAGTTGGATCCATTTTTAATGCTATATCTGCAGTCGACATCATTAAAGCTTGTTCGCTATTTGCGTCTCCGGCTTTTGGTGCCATTCTAGCTTTTGATGCTTTAGTTGGAGTCCATTGATGAGCTCCAGCTGGACTTTTAGTTAATTCCCAATCATAATTTAATAAAACATCAAAATATTCATCATCCCAACGTGTTGGACTTGGTGTCCAAGCACCTTCTAAACCACTAGTAATTGTATCATCTAAAACACCAGAACCGAAACTGTTTTTCCACCCAGTGCTCATTTCTTCAATTGACGCTCCATGAGGTTCAGTTCCAACATACTTATTTGGGTCAGCAGCGCCATGAGCTTTACCAAATGTATGTCCACCAGCAACTAAAGCCACAGTTTCCTCATCATTCATTGCCATACGACCAAACGTAATTTTTATATCATGTGCAGATTTTAAGGGATTTGGTTCTCCATTTGGACCTTCCGGGTTTACGTAGATTAATCCCATATGAACAGCTCCTAAATGACCTTCTAAGTCACCATCACTTGTGTCATATCGCTCATCATTACCTAACCATTGATTTTCAGAACCCCAATAAATATCTTCTTCTGGTTCCCAAACATCTGCCCGTCCACCAGCAAAACCAAATGTTTTGAATCCCATTGATTCTAGTGCACAATTTCCGGCAAGAATCATCAAATCTGCCCAAGAAATTTTATTTCCATATTTCTTTTTTATTGGCCATAATAATAAACGTGCTTTATCTAAATTACCATTATCTGGCCAACTGTTTAATGGTGCAAATCGTTGTGTTCCAGATCCTGCTCCTCCGCGCCCATCTCCAACGCGATAAGTTCCTGCACTATGCCAAGCCATACGAATCATAAATGGACCGTAATGTCCATAATCTGCTGGCCACCAATCTTGAGAATCTGTCATTAAATTAATAATATCTTGCTTTAGTTCATTGTAATTGACACTGTTAAAAGCTTTCGAATAATCAAAATCTTCACCCAATGGGTTAGATTTTGCTCCATTTTGGCGCAGAATATTTAATTTTAACTCATTTGGCCACCAATCTCTGTTAGAAGTTCCCCCTCCAGCTGTTTTTTTTTGTGTACCACTTTGAAATGGACATTTACTTATGTCTCCATTCTTATTATGCTCCATTTTTCTAGTTTTAAAATTAGTATAATCCAAATTTACGATAAAAATATTGATGATTTTTATCTATATTTCTTATTTGATCATAACTTAAATTTATCAAAAACATGCATAAATGCTTGATAATATATGTTTTGTGGTTTTGTAGGATGATGAGGATTGTAATTAAATTATCTACATAAGAAAATCTTATTTTAAAATAAGTAAAAAAATTTGTCTCAGTTTTTTATTAGTTTAAACTAGAATATATTTGCGGCTTAAAATTATTAATCAATAATAAATAACAGAAAAAATGGCAACTTTAGTTGGAAAAAAATTCCCAGATTTAAATGTAGACGCAATGAATGATATGGGAGATACATTTAAATTAAATGTTTTAAAAGAAGCAAAAAATAAAGGAAAAAAAGTATTATTGTTTTGGTATCCAAAGGATTTTACATTTGTATGTCCTACAGAATTACACGCTTTTGAAGCAGCTTTAGCTGAGTTTGAAGAAAGAAATACAATTGTAATTGGTGCATCTTGTGATACTCCAGAAGTTCATTTTGCTTGGTTAAGTACTTCTAAAGACAATGGAGGAATTGAAGGTGTTTCTTATTCTTTGTTAGCAGATAGCAATAGAAACTTATCTTCAATTTTAGGAATCTTAGATATTACGAATGAGACATTTGATGAAGCCTCACAAACTATTCAGGTAGAAGGAGATAATGTAACTTATAGAGCAACTTATTTAATTGATGAAGAAGGAACTGTTTTTCATGAAGGAATCAATCATATGCCAGTAGGCAGAAATGTAAATGAGTTTTTACGTTTAATTGATGCTTATGCACATGTGCAATCTCATGGAGAAGTATGTCCTGCAAACTGGGAAGAAGGTAAAGATGCAATGTCTCCTGATGCAAAAGGAACAGCAGCGTATTTAGCTTCTCATTAAATAATTAGTTATTATTAGAAAGCATAACAATCTTAAATTAGAAAATAGATTAGTTCGTTTTACTTATAATATCACAAAATTAAAAAAAAATGGTACAAGAATTAAGTCAAGATAATTTAGCAGAAATAGTTTCTGATAATCAAAAGGTAGTCGTACAATTTTCTGCATCATGGTGCGGAAACTGCCGTATAATGAAGCCAAAATTTAAAAAATTATCTTCAGAAAATGAAGACGTTGCTTTTGTGATTGTCGATGCAGAAAAATTTCCTGAAAGTAGAAAATTAGCAGATGTTAGTAATTTGCCAACTTTTGCAACTTTTGTTGATGGTAAATTTTTAAATCAAACACAAACGAACAAGTTTGATGTTTTAAAAGATTTAGTAAACCAAGTTATTTAATTATGAAACTACCTGTAATAAAACACTTAACCAGTTTTATTGAAGAAAACGACCAAGATTACGTTTTAGAAACAATAGAAACCTTAGAAGCTTTAACTGAAGTTTCGTCTTTAAAGGATGAAGAATTAGATGTTATTGGAGAATTGATTTCTAATATGTATGGTGCTTTAGAAGTTCATAAAATGATTAAAGAAGGTACTCAGAAAAAAGAAGCATTAAATATTTTTATGAAACGTGTATTGGGTTCTATTGATCAATAGTTCTGATTTTTAATATAAAAATTAAATCCTGAGTGAAAACTCGGGATTTTTTTCAATTAATTGTAATTCAAAAGTTTCTTATTCATAAAATTTAATACAATAAAACACTATTTTTTATTTTAATGATGGGTTAATTGCTTTATAATTTTCTTATGTTTTGGAAATTTTTTTGAAAGTTCTTTGCAACTGGGAAGTACAAAATCTCTGAAGTCAAAACCAGGCGAAACTGTGCATCCGGTGAAAGAAAAAGAATTTTTTTCTAAAACTTCAGCAGCAAAATAATACCCAGCAGGCACTGTGAATTGTAAGATTTCACCATTTAGAAAATCATTTCCAATCAATACAGTAGCATGTGCTCCGTTTGGTGAAATCGTGTGTAATCTTAAAGTCGTTCCGGTATAAAAATGCCAAATTTCATCTTGATTTATCTTATGAAAAGCAGAGAATTTATCAGAGGTTAGTAAAAAATAAATACTCGTACAATAATTTCTGTTTCCATCAAATTCATTTCCTAGATGTTTTGATTGAATTTCACCGTTACTTCGATAAGTTTCCTTAAAGTAGCCACCTTCGGGATGCTCGATTAAATTAAAATGACTAATAATTTTTGCAACTTTCATTCCGTATTTTTATTTTCGTTTACTTTTTTAATAATCGCTTTTAAACGCTCTTTTGTAAGTTGTTTTTCTAGCTTTACTTTGTTGATTTTTTGATTCATCAACTTTGTGTGTTTAGCTTTGTTAACCGTATTTTTTGCTTTCCCTTTTTTAGGCATTTAGATAGAATTATGAAACGAATTTAAGGAATTTTATTTCTAAAAACTGGTTTAAGTGTTTATAAAATTTGTGAAAAAATTATCATTTTAATCGATAAAAGCCATCTCAAAACTAATAGAAAACCCATGTTTTTTTTTATCTTTAAAGAATAATTAGAATGAACATGGATTTAGAAAAATATGAAGTCACAAGTGCCATAAATATAAAAGATTTTTCTACAAAGGAAGTAATAGAAGATTCGAAAAAGGAACTTAAAAAAGTAAGAAAAAAAATAAGTACGTTGCAAGATAGGATGTATGCAGAAGGAAAATATAGCATACTTATTTGCCTACAAGGAATGGATACATCTGGAAAAGATAGCCTGATTAGAGAGGTTTTTAAAGATGTAAATGCACGTGGAGTGGAAGTTCATAGCTTCAAAGTTCCAACAGAATTAGAATTAAAACATGATTTCTTATGGCGTCATTATTTAGCACTTCCTTCAAAAGGCAAAATAGGAGTTTTTAACAGAACCCATTATGAAAATGTGTTGGTTACAAGAGTCCACCCTGAATATATTTTTGGCGAAAACATACCAGGCGTAAGAAGTTTAAGCGATTTGAATGATGAATTTTATCATGATAGAATGGATAGAATTAACAATTTTGAAAATCATCTTGCTAAAAGTGGAACAATTATTTTAAAGTTCTTTTTAAATTTATCTAAAGATGAACAAAAAAATAGATTATTAAGAAGGTTAAATTTACCAGAAAAGAATTGGAAGTTCTCGACAGGAGATTTAAAAGAACGCAAACTATGGGATAAATATCAGTATTGTTATGAAGATTTATTAAACAGAACCTCCAAAGAAAATGCTCCTTGGTTTGTAATTCCGGCAGATGATAAACCAACAGCAAGATTACTTTTAGCTGAAATTTTATTAAAAAACTTAAAAAAATATAACTTTAAAGAACCAACTTTACCGTTAAAAATTGTTGATCAAATAGATGATTTTAAAGCACAATTAAATAATAAATGAATTTAGACTTAAAAAAACCAATTGTATTTTTCGATTTAGAAACTACGGGTATTAATATTGCAAACGACAAAATTGTAGAAATTTCAATTTTAAAAGTTTTTCCAAATGGAAATAAAGAAAGTAAAACATGGTTGGTAAATCCAGAAATGGAAATTCCACAAGGTTCTATAGATGTGCACGGAATTACAAATGAAAAAGTAGCTACAGAACCTACTTTTAAAGAGTTAGCCTCCAAAGTAAATGAAATGATTTCAGGCTGTGATTTAGCAGGATTTAATTCAAACAGATTTGACATTCCTTTATTAGCAGAAGAATTAATGCGCGCAGGAATTGATTTTGATATGAAGAATAGAAAAGCAATCGATGTACAAGTTATTTTTCATAAAAAAGAACAGCGAACTTTAAGTGCGGGATATCAATTTTATTGCGAAAAAGAATTAGAAGGTGCTCATGGAGCAGAGGCAGATACAAATGCTACTTATGAAATTTTGCTGGCTCAATTAACTAAATACAAGGATATAGGAAACACAGTTGATGCGTTAAGTGAATATTCAACACATGGGAAAAGAGCAGATTTTGCAGGTTTTATTTTGATGAATGAAGAAGACCAAGAAATTTTTTCTTTTGGAAAATATAAAGGAAGAACAGTTGTTGAGGTGCTAAAAGAAAATCCTGGTTATAATAATTGGATTCAGAATGCAGATTTCCCTTTATACACCAAAAAAGTGTTGAGAGAAATTAAAGAAAGAATGTCTGCTCCAAAGAATAAAATGTCTGATGCAGAAAAATTAGAGGCCTTGCAACAAAAATTTAATTTGAGGTAATATTTAATCACAGATTAGGGCCTTTACGCATATCAATTAATTTAGAATAAAATGTTTATAAAATATAAGAATTTACCAAGCAATTCTCGTGTTTGGATTTATCAGTCAGCCAGAGAGTTCACAAATAAAGAGGTTGACTTTATAGCTTTAAAATCAGAAGATTTTATTAATCAATGGACACGTCATGGAGATGATTTAAAAGGTTCATTTACCATAAAATACAGACAGTTTTTAATTTTAGCCGTAGATGAAAGTTTTAACAATATTTCTGGTTGCTCTATTGATAGTTCAGTTCGTTTTATACAAGAATTAGAGAAAGAATTACAATTAGATTTAATGAATAAAATGAATGTTACCTTTAAAAATAATGATACAATTAATTTAGTGAATTTGGCTGCTTTTCAGAAATTTGCAAAAGACGGAAAAATAGGTCAAGAAACCATTGTTTTCAATAATATGGTAAATACCAAGGAAGATTTTGAAAACAATTGGGAAGTTCCAGCAAAAAAAAGCTGGCATAAACGCTTTTTAATATAAATATTGAGTTAAAACAGAGTATGAAAAAAAGAGTACTGTTATTGTTTTTAATTGCATTTGTTTGCACATTACAATCACAAAGAATAGATCCTTTAAGAACTAGAGATTTTGAAGCTCAGGAAATTTGGGTAGACAGTATTATGAATAATATGTCAATCGATGAAAAAATTGGCCAGATGTTTATGGTGCAAGCATATTCTAATTTAGATGAAGAACATGCAATCTTTATTTCTGAATTGATTACGAAACATCATGTTGGTAATTTGATTTTTATGCAGGGAACTCCAGAAAAACAGGCTGTTTTAAATAATAGATATCAAACGCTTTCTAAAGTTCCTTTAATGATTGGTTTTGATGGAGAATGGGGTTTAGATATGCGTTTAAAAAACACCTACAAGTTTCCTTGGAACATGACTTTGGGTGCAATCAAAAATGATTCTTTAGTAAAGGAATTTGGAGAACATTTAGGGAAACATTGTAAAAGGTTAGGAATTCATATTAATTTTGCACCGGTTGTAGATGTAAATGTAAATCCAGAAAATCCGATTATTGGCAATCGCTCTTTTGGAGAGAGTAAAGAGAATGTTACGCAAAAAGCAATTGCTTTTACCCATGGAATGCAAAAGTATGGAGTGATGGCAAATGCAAAACATTTTCCTGGTCATGGTGATACAGCAGCAGATTCTCATCACACATTACCACTTTTAAATTTTGACAAAGCACGTTTAGATTCTATTGAATTGTACCCTTACAGTAAAGTTTTTGACGCTGGTATTGGCAGTGTAATGACGGCACATTTAAACATACCAAGTTTAGAACCGAATGGAACATTACCTACATCACTTTCAAAAAATGTAGTTACAAATCTATTGCAACAAGAGTTGGGTTTTAATGGGCTGATTATTACTGATGGTTTAAATATGAAAGGGGCTACAAATTATGCGAGATCAGCAGAAATTAATTTATCAGCAATTCAAGCAGGTAATGATTTGCTTTTAATTCCGCAAAATGTGCCTGCGAGTATAAGAATTATAAAACAAGCTCTTGCGCTTAAAACGCTATCAGAAGAGAGAATCAATAAATCTGTTCGTAAGATCTTGAAAGCAAAATATTGGATGGGTTTAAATAATTATAAACCTATAGAAATTTCAGGCTTGCAGGAAGATTTAAACACTATTGAAGATGAATTGCTTCATAGAAAATTGTTGAAAAATGCAATTACTTTGATAAAAGATTCAGATCAAAATATTCCTCTAGGAAACTTAGAATATAAGAAAATTGCTTACGTTAAATTAGGGGATGATTCTGGAGATCATTTCGTAAATATGTTAAAAAATTACACGAAAGTGGAAGTGATAAGTGATAACAATTTAGATGGATTATTAACAAAACTGAAATCCTATAATCAAGTAATTATTGGTTTTCATAAATCAAACAAGCATCCTTGGAAGAACTATAGATTTAAAAATAAAGAATTAGTTTGGTTACAAGAAATTGCAAGAAACAAAAAAGTTATCCTAGATGTATTCGCAAGCCCTTACAGTTTGTTACAAGTAAAAACATTCGTCAATATAGAAGCTATAATCGTATCGTATCAAAACAGTAAATTAGCACAAGAACTTTCTGCACAAATGATTTTTGGAGCTTTTAAAGCTCAAGGAAAATTACCTGTTTCTATAGGCGAAGAATTTAAAGTAGGTCATGGTTTACAATCTTATAGTTTAAGTAGATTGGAATATACAATTCCAGAAGAAGCTCAAGTATCCTCAAAAAAATTAGCCTTAATAGATAAATTAGCTGATACTATTTTAGAAGAAAAAATGGCTCCAGGGTTTCAGGTTTTAGTTGCAAGAAAAGGTAAAGTTATTTTTCAAAAAAGTTACGGATATCATACTGCAAATGAAGTTAGAAAAGTTAGAAATTCGGACATGTATGATCTTGCATCTCTTACTAAAATTTTAGCTTCTTTACCATTGATAATGAAAGCTGAAGAAGAACAAAAAATAAGGCTATCTGCCAGTCTACAAGATATTTTACCAAGTTTTAAAAACAGCAACAAAGGGGCGGTTTCAGTAAAGGAAATCCTTTCTCATTATGGAAGATTAAAGGCTTGGATTCCTTTTTACAAAGGTGCTCAAGACAGTTTTTCAGGTAAAAATTCATCTAAATTTTATAGAAAAAAAAGAAACTCAAAGTTTAATATAGAGGTTGCTGAAAATTTATATATCAGTAAATTTTATAAAGATAGTATTTATAAGTATATAAGAGAAGCAGATCAGAGAGAGAAAAACGGTTATAAATATAGTGATTTAGGGTATTATTTATTCAAGGAAGCGCTAGAAAACACTTACAATAAACCATTAAATAAATTAGTTAATCAAAAATTTTACAATTCTTTAGGAGCAAATAGAATGACCTATTTACCTCTTGCTAAGTTTAATAAATCGGAGATTGTACCTTCAGAAAAGGACGATTATTTTCGAAATCAATTACTACATGGTCATGTGCATGATATGGGGGCGGCAATGTTAGGCGGAGTAGGGGGCCATGCGGGTTTGTTTGCTAATGCAAATGATGTCGCAAAAATTATGCAAATGTACTTGCAGAAAGGGTTTTATGGTGGAAGGCGATATTTAAAACCAGAAACTATAGGTAAATTTAATACACGTTATTTTTCGGAGAAAAAAGTACGCAGAGGTTTAGGTTTTGATAAACCTCAATTAAACCCGAAAGTAAAAGCAACTTGTGGTTGTGTCTCTGATGAAAGTTTTGGTCATTCGGGATTTACAGGCACTTATACCTGGGCAGATCCTAAAAGCGAAATTGTTTATGTTTTTCTATCGAACAGGGTATATCCTCACATGAACAATACAGGTTTAATTAAAACGAACATGCGTACTAAAATTCAACAGGTCATTCAAGATGCGATAATAGATTAGAAGCTGCTTCCTATTTATTAGCAGCTCTTTTTAGATCGTCTTTTTGAATTTTTTTTGTCAAAACTATGATTGGCGTATTTTTAGAATTAAATTGCTCCATAAGATTCTTTAAGAACCATTTTTATTTAAGTTTTTTCTGCATTTGTTTCTGAAAATTTGGAGTAAATAAAGACTATGACTATGGAAGTGAATAAGTAACAAGTAGCAATTTTCCAATCAAAAAATAGATAGAAAATCCAAGTTTGTAAAACATAAAAAAAAGGAAAAGCAAACAAGCTAAATGTGAATCTAAAAGTATCTATAAATTCAATTTCATCAATTTTTTTAGAAGCTTTTCTCCAAATAAAAAAAGGGATTAAACTATTTAAAATAATAATATAATACAAAGGTTGTAAGAAGTTTAGATGTTTCTTTTTTTGTTTTGGATAATTTCCAGATTCAATAATTTTATTAATTGAATCAACATTTGTAAAATCAACATTTAAGCTGTTTAACTTGGCCAAAATTGAGCAGTATTTTTCATCATCAGGAATATGAACACTTAATTTTTTTAGTTGCTTGCTAACCTCATCTTTTAAATTATTGATGGAAGAAGTTATTTCATTTGATTTATAAAATGTTTCAACTGCAATAGGTTTGCCAAAAACAATAGCTACCTTTGAGGGATAAAAAGAAGTATTTTGATAGGTAAGTCCAACTGGAATTACGCTTATTTTTAAATCAGGATATTTATCTAAAGCACCAAAAACAATCCTTGTAAATCCTTTACTTAAATTTCTAATAGTTCTTTTTCTATTATGACTTGCTTCAGGATAAATCAGTAAAGTTTCTCCTCTTTTAAAAATCTCAAAACAGTTTTCAAAAACTTCTTTATTTTTTGCCATTTGACTCGATCCATCTCTAATTCTATAAATGGGTATTAAGTTTAAACTTTCCAAAAACTTCTTAATAAAGGGCTTTTTAAAAGCCGCAGCTCTCACTAAATAATGACTTTCTCTTCGGCAATTTGTAGTTACGATTAAAGGATCTATTAATCCATTAGGATGATTTGCGCAAAACAAAATAGCTCCTTTTTTCGGAATATTTTTTTCACCAGAAACCAATATTCTTTTGCTGTAAAAGAACAAACCTATTTTTACGAAAAATCTAAATAAGTTGTACCAAGTTTTTTGTATCATCTTAATTATATATTCTTTTTTCTTCCCCAAAAAGTAGCCAACGCCATTCCTGAAAACACATCCCAAATTCCCCAAAAAGCGGCTAGTAAAGCCATTCCTCCTAAACCATCGAAAAATCCAAAAATTAAAAGTAATCCTAAACCACCATTCTGAATGCCTGTTTCCATAGAAATTGTTTTACAATCCTGTTGTTTTAATCCAAAACTTTTGGCTGTATAAAAACCAAGAATAAAAGCAAAAATATTATGAAAAATAACCAAGAACAGCACATGGTGAATGTAGCTTACAAACACATCTAAGTTTTGAGAAAAAGCTACAAAAATAAGCACAATGAAAACAGTCATAGAAAGAGGTTTTAATATTTTTTCTATTTTAATTGCTGTTTCTGAATGGTAATGTTTAATAACCATCCCTAGAATTAATGGAATTCCTAAAATCAAAGAAACTAGTTTGAGTAAGTCTACCCAATTTAATTCAACTGTTTTTAAAATTTCATTTGTAGGCTCGTACATACTGCCCCAAAATTGTAAATTAAAAGGAGTCATAAAAATACAAATCAATGTTGCGAAAGCTGTTAAACTAACAGAGAGGGCGGCATTACCTCCCGCCATTTTACTAAAAAAATTTGATACATTTCCTCCGGGACAAGCCGCAATCATCATCATTCCTAATGCAAAACTTGGATGAGGTTCTATAATTAAAATTGCAAAAAAAGTGACTGCTGGTAATAAAATAAATTGTGATAGCACGCCTACAAAAACTATTTTCGGATTTTTAAAAAGACGACTAAAATCGTCAATTCGAATACCTAAAGCAACACCAAACATAATGACTGCAATTGCAATATTTAATATCCATAAACCCTCTGAATCGAAGTTTATTTTAATGTCATCAATATTAATTGTTATATCCGTTAGTAAAAACATATTTTTATTTCATTTTCTATAGGCACCAAGTTGCATGTTTTTTTGAGAGACTTTAAGGGTAAGTTATTTAAAGATATTCTCTAATTTAAAAAAGCATATGAAATAATATTTGCACCCATTTTTAATGCTTTTTCGCGTAATTCTTTTGGATTATTGTGTATAATTTCATCTTCCCAACCATCACTTAAATCTGTTTCGTAATCGTAAAAAACAACTAATCTTCCTTCATAAAACAACCCAAAACCTTGTGCAGGCTTTTTATCATGTTCATGTATTTTTGGCATTCCTTCAGGGAATTTAAAAGTCTGATTATAAATTGCGTGATTACTAGGAATCTCTTTAAAATCTAACTTAGGGAATACTTTTTTGAGCTCTCTCCGTATAAATTTGTCTAAACCATAATTGTCAGAAATGTGCAAAAATCCTCCAGAAATTAAATAGTTTTTTAAATTAATTGCTTCTTCATCAGAAAAGAAAACATTTCCATGACCAGTCATAAATATTAGTGGAAAATTATAAAGATCTTCACTGCCAATAGTTACAGATTGTGGATTTTTAGAAATAGTAGTTTTAATAGTTTTATTTGTAAACTCCACTAAATTAGGAATTGCTGTAGGGTTAGCATACCAATCTCCGCCACCATTATATTTTAAGACAGCAACATCTTGTGCATAGGTCGATAAAGAGATTAAAAGAATAAGTAGTGTTATAAACTGCTTCATAGATTATTCAATAAATGAATTTAAAGCAAGATACTAAAAATGATGTTACTGATTTATAAAAGATACATTTTGTACAGCAACCAAAGCAGCCGTCTCAGTGCGTAATCTACTTTCCCCTAAAGAAATAGGAATCATGTTTTTTGTTAAACATTTTTTTATTTCTTCGGATGAAAAATCACCTTCAGGACCAATTAAAATAGTAATTTTTTCTGCCGGATTTAAAACAGTATTCAGTAATTTTTTATTGTCATCTTCACAATGTGCAATGCATACTTTTCCATCAAAATCTTGAAGGATAAACTCATTAAACTTTATCGGAGGATTTAATTTTGGAATTGTAAATTTTAGTGATTGTTTCATAGCAGATTGAATAATCTTCTTGTAACGCTCAATTTTTATAATCCTTCTTTCTGAATTATGACAAATAATCGGTGTAATTTCATCAATACCAATTTCTGTTGCTTTTTCTAAAAACCATTCCATTCGGTCATTTAATTTTGTAGGTGCGATTGCTATGTGAACATGGTAATTCCAGGGTTTTGGTCTCTCTTTTGAAGAAACAATTTCTGCAATACATTTCTTATCACTTGCAAAACTAATTTTAGCATCAAATAGAAAACCTTTTCCGTTTGTGATTTTTAAGACATCATTTTCTTTTTTGCGTAAAACACGCACAATATGTTTACTTTCAATTTTATCAAAAGTAACTTGAGTAGTTTTAGAAGAAATTTCAGAATTATAAAATAGTTGCATTTTTTTTATTTTTCAGATTTTCAAATTTATTATTATCAACTCACAATTGAATTACAGAATCCTCTTTTTATAGGTTCGCCGTCGTTTATGAGTTATTGGAGCAAATTTTTCCCATAATTTATTGATAGCTTCATTGTCTTCTAATTCAGGAGTTCTTATACAATTATTGATTCCCAATGGCCCAAATGTTTTTGTGTATTGATCAAAAATTATGGCGTGTACACCTTTATTTTGATAATCTGGATGCACTCCAATTAAATAAAAAGTAACATCTTTTGAATATTTTCTTGCTTTCAATAAATGAAATAAACCAAAAGGAAATAACTTGCCTTTTGCCTTTTGCAGAGCTTCAGAAAATGAAGGCATAACAATAGCGAAAGCCACCAGCTTATTCTGCTCATTGACCACAAATTTTATATATTCTGGATTTATAAAAGAAATATATTTTTTTTTAAAAAAAGCAATCTGACTTTCAGAAATGGGCACAAAAGTTGATAATTTAGAGTAAGCTGCACTAAAAACTTCAAACATTTCATCTACATAGGGCATAATCTCTTTTGTTTTTGTAAAGTCTAATGCCGTAAGTTTAAACCGTGTTTTGATAATGTTACTTATTCTATTAAAATAAGCACTATCTACGTTTTTGAACTTGAATTTATTCTCTAAATATTCTTTTTCTTTTACAAAACCTAATTGTTCTAAGTGGTCTTTATAATAAGGATGATTATACCAAGTAATCATCGTTCCTAAATGATCAAAACCATCAGTTAAAACTCCAGTTTTGTCAAGATTATTAAAACCTACTGGCCCTTCAATATACTCAAGATTATTTTTAACCCCAATTTCTTTGACTCTGTTTATTAGTGCTTTTGTAACTTCTATATCGTCTATGGTATCAAACCATCCAAAACGCATTTTTTTAATTTGTTGCTTTTCAACTTCAAACCAATTAATAATCGCAACAATTCTACCAACAATTTTCTTATTTCTGATGGCTACAAAAAATTGAGCTTCGGCATTTTCAAACACAGGGTTTTTTTCTGAGTCAAAATTATCAACTTCGTCTTTTATAATTGGAGGTACCCAGTATTTGTTATCTTTATAAAGTGAAAAAGGAAAAATGACAAACTCTTTCATTTCCTTTTTTGTAGTAATTTTTTTAAGTGTAATCATGAAACAAAAGTAGTATTTCTAGTGGTCATCTTTTTTTACTTCTTTTTCTAATTCTTTAATTTCTCTTTCAAGCTTTTCAATTTCGGTTTCTTCTTTCCTCTTTTTCTTGCCAAATAGTCCAAATAAACCTCTTTTTTTGTTTTTAGTGATTTTTTTTGTTCTAGTTCTGCTAGGCCTTTTTCTTATTGTTTTTGTATTTTTCTTCCTTTCAAGGAAGCTAAAAATCCTTCTAAAAAAACTTTTTTGATTATTATATTTTGTTTTCGGAGTACCTTTTAGAGTTAAATTAGATTCTTGTAAATCAACAAATGAATCTTTATGTTTATTTATTCTGTAAGAAATACCTAAACTACCATATGTCCCCTCAGCTTTCCCCTCAAAAAGTATTCTTACAGAAGTATTTATTTGAAAATCTCTATTAATCAAATAGGCTAAACCAGCAGCTAGATTTGTGTTGTTTTGATATTTTTGTAATACTGTTTGGTTTTCAAAAAAGCCAGACCATTTGTCACTAAAATTTTGTGTAGCCGTAATTATATATGAAAATTCGGAGAAATCAGTCCCAATTTTGTCGTAGTATAAATTAGTAATAATATTAAAATCATTACTCAAATTATTTTGTAATAAGATTCCTATTTTAGGCGACATATTTCCTGTTTTATATATGTCGTTTACCATATCTGTATTTACTCCTGCATAAATTGCTACAGAGGGAATTAACCTATTTCGATCAAAGGCATGTCTTTTTTTCCAGCTTCTAACTTCTTTACTTTTATCTTCATACTCTTTTTGAAAAACTAAATATTTTGCACCTATAGTAATTTTTTGAAATCCTGTTGAAAAATAAGAAGAAGTAAAAATGTTTTTAAATGCAATTTTATCTCTTTGATAACTCACCTGAGCATTTAGTTCTAATTTTTCGGATAAAAGACTAGTTCTAAAAAGCATATCAAATCCAAAAGATTGTGGAATAGAAAAAGTAGGCTCTATAGATGTGTTTCTTAAAAATAAATTACCTTCAAATTGATAAATGCCTCTTCCAACACTATAAGGACTCTCAGAGAAACCAGGTTTGTTAGAATTTATAACATCCGTATATTGACTGTAAGCAGACGAAAAACCAAGTAGAAAGAATAAACAAGAAAGTTTCAGTAGATGGTTTTTCATTAGCCCAAAAAAGCGTTTAAATTTAAAATTGATTTGTGAAACAAACATAGAACAAAATTGCTGTTCTTAAAAGCATTGAGTACTTTTTTACTTTTGTTAAAATTTTATAGTTTGTTAACGCTGCAATTGTTGTCAAATTGTTATTTTTGATTGATTTTTAAAATTATTGAAATTGAAAACATTATTTATTATTCTTCTAGTTTATTTAGGCTTTAAGTATTTAATACGGTTGTTTGGTCCTTTTTTAGTAAAAAAAGCAGCAGAGACTATAAAGAAAAAGACCGAGCAACAATATAATAGTCAGCAGCCTAAAAGTACAGTTAAGGAAGGCGAAACAACTATAGATAAAGCACCAAAAAGCAACCAACAAGGTAAAAATTCTGTTGGAGAATATGTGGATTTTGAAGAAATAGATTAATCTTTAAGCGGTGTTTACTGTAAAATCTAGATACTTTTTTAATTGAATGCAATCAAATTTAATTTTTAAATCTAACTTCGTAAAGTGAAATCAAAAAAACTTCTACCTTATATTATTGCAATTGCAATTTTTATTTTTGCCTCTTTAACTTATTTTTATCCTGTTTTAAAAGGACAAAAAATAGCCCAATCAGATATTACTCAGTTTCGAGGAATGGTTAAGGAAATTAACAATTTTAGAGCTGATAAAAATACAGAACCTTATTGGACAGGAGCTTCTTTTTCAGGGATGCCAGCCTATCAAATAAGTGCATATTATCCCAATGATTTCGTTAGATCGATAGACAGAACTTTCCGTTTTTTACCAAGACCAGCGGATTATACTTTTCTTTATTTTTTAAGTTTTTTCGTATTGATGTTGGCCTTGAAAATTGAATGGAGATTGGCAATTTTAGGGGCACTTTCCTTTGGTTTTTCTACCTATTTAATAATCATATTTGGAGCAGGACACAATGCAAAAGCGCATGCAATTGCATATATGCCATTAGTCCTAGCCGGAGTTTTATGGGTTTTTCAAAAACGGTATATTCTTGGCTTTTTAGTTACAGGTTTTGGGCTGGCTTTAGAAATTTATACAAATCATCCTCAGATGACTTACTATCTTGGGTTTTGTTTATTAATTTTAGTAGTTGTTGAATTTATAAACGCTATCAAAGAAAAGTTACTTCCAGTTTTTATAAAACAAAGTGTTGTAATTATTGCTGCAGTTTTATTAGGAATTGGAGCAAATTCTTCACGCTTAATGGCAATGAAAGAATATGGGGATTATAGTACAAGAGGAAAATCCGAACTAACCATAACGCCTGATGGTAGTGTAAAAGAAGCTGCTGTTGGATTAGATAAAGCCTACATTACGGAGTATAGTTATGCCAAATTAGAAACTTTTAATTTATTTATTCCACGATTTATGGGTGGAGGAACTGTTGAGAAACTAGAAAACAGTTCAGAGTTATATAAAGTTATTGAAACAAAACTAGGGAAAAAAGGAGCAGATTATTTTACCGATCAAGCGCTTACATATTGGGGGGATCAGACAATTGTTGAGGCTCCTGCTTATATTGGTGCTGTTATTTTCTTTCTTTTTTTCTTAGGTTTATTTTTGGTGAAAGGAAGGTTAAAACAATGGTTATTAGCCGCAACAGTATTTTCTATTTTATTAAGTTGGGGTAGAAATTTTGAAGGATTAACTAATTTTTTTATAGACTACGTGCCTTTGTATAATAAGTTTAGAGCGGTTTCTTCAATACAAGTTATTGCAGAATTGTGTGTGCCAATTTTAGGTGTTCTAGCTTTAAAAGAATTTTTCTCTTTAAAAATTTCATCCGAAGAAAAAATTAAAGCACTAAAAAAATCACTTTACGCTTTTGGAGGATTAATTTTCATTGGTTTTTTATTAGCACATAGTTTTTCAACTTTTGAAGGAATTAGAGATACTACGTACTTAAATATTGAAAAAGAATATAATATTATTGGGGTTTTAGATGCCGTAATTGCGGATAGAAAAGCGATGTTATTAATTGATGTTTTACGTTCTTTATTTTTAATGCTGTTAACCGCTGGTGTTTTATGGATGTTTCTAAAAAGTAAATTAAAACAAGGAATTGCTATTTTAATAATTGCTGTTTTTGTTTTGTTTGATTTAGTTTCTGTCGACAAAAAATATGTAAATAAAGATGATTTTAAATCATCTAGAAAAATAGAAAAACCTTTTATTGCTTCAAATGCTGATAAATTAATATTGCAAGATAAAACTCATTTTAGAGTAGGTAACTTTTCAGTAAACCCAATGAATGACGGAAGCACCTCTTATTTTCATCAATCTATTGGGGGCTATCATGCGGCAAAAATGATGCGTTATCAAGAATTGTTTGAATATCAAATTGCAAAAAATAATATGCAGGTATTAAACATGTTAAATACGAAGTATTTTATTGTAGATAATGATAAAGGTGAGAAACAAGCACAGCAAAATCCGGATGCAAACGGAAATGCATGGTTTGTAGAAAATGTAAAGGTTGTAAATTCTGCTAATAGTGAACTACAAATTTTAGATTCTTTAAACACTAAAGTGAGTGCTGTTATAGATAAAAGTAAACTATTAGACAATGTTAATTTTAATTTTGAAAAAGATTCAACTGCGACGATTAAATTGATAAATTATGATGTTACAGAATTAACCTACCGAACCAAAACTGAAAAAGAGCAGTTTGTGGTTTTTTCTGAAATTTATTATAAGGATGGCTGGAACGCCTATATTGATGGAAAATTGACAAACCATTTTAGAGTAAATTATGTTTTACGTGGAATGAAAATTCCTGCTGGAGAACACGAGATAGAATATAAATTCGAGCCAAAAGTAATACAACAAGGAGGCATGATTTCGTTATTTTCCTATATCTCTATAATTTTAGTTTTTGTAGTTTGGTTTTTTTACGGAAAAAAACAAGGGGTGAATTAATCTAGGTTAAGACCTTTTATAAACTCAGATGGTGTATTTCCTTTATACTTTTTAAAAGCTCTTGCAAATGCCGAGGCATTCGTATAACCAATTTCTGCGGCAAGGGACTTAATGGTATAGTTTCTATATTTACGATTTGTAGTCAATTTTTTAATAATATATTCTATTCTTAATTCAGTAATATATCGTTTAAAAGATTGATCAAATTCTTTGTTAATGATGTAGGATAAATAAGAAGTATTAGTATTTAAATTTTTGGCCAGAACGTTTATACTGAAATCCGGGTCTAAAAAATCTGTGGTTTTTTTAAGTTCATTTATCCCTTTTAAAAGGGTGCTCTCTAATTTTTGATTAATGTTATATTCTTTTTTTTGAACGTATAGTTTACTTTGAAGTTCAGTTTTAACATCTATTAATGTTTGTGATATTTTTATATTTCTTTTAAATAATAAATAGACTATTAATATGACCAATAAAATAACTAAAAATGTAATTATTGATAGGTTTTTTGTCTTGCTTTTTTGCTTTTTTAGAATTAATTTATTTAACTCTTGGGCATTCTGATAGTCATATAAATAACAAGAGTTATTAGCCTCGTTTTTGTTTTTATTTAAAATTTTTAATTCTGCTATGGTTATTTCAGAATATTTATAGGCACTATCTATTTCTTTGTTGTTATAATATTGGTTTGCTAAAATATCATGGATAGAAATCGCTCTTTTTTTAATTTTTGGTTTTTTTGTGTAATTTTTTAAAAACTGTTTACTATAATAAAGTGTAGAGTCGTTATTTTTAAGTTGATAAAAACAAATTGCTTTTAATGAATTGATAGTTTGCGTTGTTTTAAATAGAGCACTATTTGCAGTATATTTTTGAATTAAATTTAAAGCATCTTTAAACCTTTTTTTAGAAATTAAAACTTCAACTTCTCTTAATTGATATAAGGTTTCTGAATCTTTATGTGGTGGATTAAATTTTTTAACGACTTCAAAAGCTCTTTTAAAATAGACGCTTGCAGAATCTAAATCACTACTTGTTTCGTGTTTGCTAGACTTTAAATAAGATTCTCCAATGGTATTTAATATTGATGAAAGATTTAGTTTTAAATAGTAATCTCTCTCATTTAAATCTGAATAAATACTTATGTGCTTCGGAACTATTTCTTTTAATATCTGCCTGGCTTCTTCGTAAAGACCTAAAATTGATTTAATAATTGCTAAATTATATTCGGTTGAAAGCAAATTAGTTGTATAATAATAGTCTTTTTTCGCTAAGCTTTTAACAATCTTCTCTCTTTTTACTAAAACTTCAAAAGCATCTTGAAATTTGTTCTGGTTTTTATAAATCCAAAAAAGTCTATTTAAAGCTGTAATTTTATTTTTTTTGAAACAAAGTTCATTCCTATTATTTGAATTTTCTAAAACATATAATGTTTTCTCCTTTGCTAATTTTAACTTACTCTTTTGATAAAGAGCTTTCGCTTCCATGTTAAAAGCACTGTAAAAATTACATAAGTTTTTAGATTTTTTTAATTTTTTTGAATAATAAATTAAACTATCACTATTAGTATCCGTAAACTCTACAATTTTTTTTAGGTAGAAGCTGTCTTTCTCCGAGTTCTGTGCGGAAATAAGACCGGTAAATAAAAAAACTACAAGTTTTAAAAAAACCTTCTTTTTTATCATGAAAAATTTAAATATTAAATACTGTATATACAATGATAGGGAACTTCACTTGAAATCGAAAAGAAATGAGTGCTTATATTCAATATTCGTTTTTTTTTAACCCTTTAAAAAGTGTGCTTTTTATAAAAAGCCCCATATTATCTTAGCTGTTAACCTCAAATAACAATATATTTGTTTGAATTAGGGATCATTGCTTGAAGCATAGAAGAAGAGATATTAGTTTGTCTCTTCTTTTTTGCGTTTTAATTTTGTGGATATATCTTTATTTCTCTTCGATTTCCTTAAATTTACTTTTTATTTAAATCAGATTCTTGCAAATAAATAGTTCAAATACAGTCTTTAGAAAAAAACAATTACTACTTCAAAATAGTTTTAAAAGTTCCCCTTTTTTTTTAATACAGAAAGAAGAAATATGAGAATTGGAATGATTTTAGACGCTCCTTTTCCTCCAGATCCAAGAGTCGAAAATGAAGCAGTTTCATTAATAAAAGCTGGTCATCAAGTTTTTCTTTTTTGTTTAAAATACAATAATGAAAAATCTTCAGAAGTAATCAATAAAATTCAGATTAAAAGATACAATTCTAATAAATTAGAATACAAACTTTCGGCGCTGGCATATACAGTTCCTTTTTATACTTCGTTGATGTCTTGGAAAATTGAGCAATTTATAAAAGACACTAAGGTTGAAGCCTTGCATATTCATGACATTAGAATTGCACAAGCAGTTTTTAATATCAATAAAAAATACAATTTACCCATTATTTTAGATCTACACGATAATATGCCTGAAGTAATGAAATTATATCCTCATCTTCAAAAATTTCCTGGTAAATACATTATTTCGCCTAAAAAGTGGAAACAGAAAGAAGAAGAATTTATTTTAAAAGCGAATAAAGTAATTGCAGTTTCACCAGAATTTTTGGAAACTCTAATCGCTAGATTACCTTTAAAAAAAGATAAATTTGTTTTAGTGCCAAATACTATTCGAAAAGCTTTTTTTGAAGATTATAAAGTGGATTTAAATATTACTAAAAGATATAAAAATAAGTTTGTTATTTTGTATTTGGGAGATACGAACATAAGAAGAGGCTTGGAGACGGCGATAAGTTCTGTAGAAAAATTAAAGTATAAGATACCGAATTTAAAATTGGTAATTGTTGGAAAGAACACAACCGATACAATTTTGAAGCAACAAGTCAAAGATTTAGAAATAGCCGAGTTTGTTGATTTTGAAGGCTGGAAAAATGTTAGTTTATTTCAGTCTTACATTCTTTCTAGTGCCATTTGTATTTCTCCTTTACACAGAAATTTGCAACATGATGTAGCTTATGCGAACAAAATTTTTCAGTACATGAGCTTTGCAAAACCATTATTAGTTAGTGATGCCATTGCACAAAAACGATTAGTCGAAAAAACGAAATCAGGCTTAGTGCATCAAGAAAAAAATGCAGAAGATTTTACAGATAAAGTTTTGAAATTATTTGACGATGAGACTTTAAGAAATGAGTTGGGAGAAAATGGAAAATTTTTTATTGAAAATGAATTTTCTTGGGAGCAAACATCAAAAAAACTCATACATTTATATGATAATCTTTTAAATTGAAAGTATTAATAATTACATATTATTGGCCTCCTGCAGGTGGTTCTGGCGTTCAGCGTTGGTTAAAGTTTGTAAAGTATTTACAAAAATTTGATATTGAACCAATTATATACACAGTTGATAATGCAAATTATCCAAAAGAAGATATTTCTTTAATTCATGAGATTCCAAAAAATATAAAAGTTCTGAAACAACCAATTTGGGAGCCAACGGATTTGTTGTTTTGGAAGAAAAAAGAGACTCAAAAAAAGGATGTATCTAATGCTGTAAAGAATGGTTTTTTATCATTTGTTAGAGGTAACTTCTTTATTCCAGATCCTAAAGTATTCTGGGTAAATTCTTCGGTTAAATATTTACACGAATTTTTGAAATCAAATAAAATTGATGTTGTAATTTCTACAGGTCCGCCTCATAGCATGCATTTAATTGCAAAAAAAATACATCAAAAAAATAATATAAAATGGATTGCAGATTTTAGAGACCCTTGGAGTGATTTGTATTATAACAAAGATTTTAATCAATTACCATTTGCAAAAAACAAAAATATAAAGCTAGAAACTTCTGTTTTAGAAAATGCGGATTGTATTTTAACCGTGAGTAATTCTTTAAAAAAACAGTTTTCTAAAAAAGCAAAAAGAGTGGAAGTAATTACGAATGGTTTTGATGATGAAGTTTTAACTGAAAATTTAATATCATTAAACACTAAATTCACAATTTCTTATATTGGTTTGTTACCAAAACAGAGCAATCCTAAAATACTATTTAAAGTATTGGAAATTTTAAGTCTAGAAAATTCAGATTTTAAAAAGGATTTACAAATTAATTTTATTGGTGATATTGCTGATGCTGTTAAAATTGAAATAGGGATTCATAATTTATCGAAGAATACGCAATTTATTGGGTATGTTTCTCATCAAAAGGCAATTGAATATCAAAAAACATCACAAGTTTTGTTATTGTTAATTCCTAATATTGAGAATTCTAAAGGAATTTTAACGGGTAAATTATTTGAATATCTGACGGCGAAAAGACCTATTTTAGCAATTGGTCCAGAAAATGGAGATTTATCCGAAATATTAAGAAGCACAAATGCAGGGGTTGTTGTAGATTTTAATAATGAAGTAAAATTAAAATTAGAAATTAGTAAATTGTATCATCAATACAAAGAAGGAAAGTTAAAAGTGAATTCTAAAAATATTGAACAATTTCATAGAAAAGTATTGACTAAAAAATTATCAGAAATTATAAAAAAAATATAAATAAATAATGGGAATTGTTTTAAAACAATCTTTTAAAAATACAATAATTATATATTTAGCTTTTTTAATTGGAGGTGTAAATACAATTATATTTTATCCTGAGTTTTTAGGATCAAAATTTTATGGTTTAGTTGTTTATTTATTATCTACTTCAAATATCATTATGCCTTTTTTAGCTTTTGGAGTCCATTTTACGATGGTAAAGTTTTTTTCATCTTATGAAACAAAAGAACAAAAAGATAGGTTTTTATCATCATTAATATTCTTACCACTACTAATAGCATTACCTCTTGGTTTTCTTTGGGATTATTTCCACCAATTAATAATGAACAGAGTTACAGAAGGAAATAAAAATATAGAAAGTTATACTTTTTCTATATATATCATAAGTGTGTGTTGCGCATATTTTGAGTTTTTTTATTCTTGGACAAAAGTGCAACTAAATACTGTTTTTGGCAATGTTTTAAAAGAACTTTGGAATAGAGTGGTAGTGATGATTTTATTACTTTTTGTCTTTTTAGAATGGATAACAAAAATTGAATTTATTTATTATTTAACTTACGCTTACATTCTAAGAACAATTGTAATGATGTTTTATGCATTTAAAGTGTATATGCCTAAATTTCATTTGAAGTTACCTGATAATTTTTCTGAGATCATTAAATACTCTGCTTACATAATTTTAGCTGGAAGTGCAGGTGCTATTTTATTAGATATAGATAAAAATATGATACCTAATAAAGATACTATAGAAAAAGTAGCATATTACACAGTTGCTGTTTTTATGGGTTCTTTTATTGAGGCTCCAAGCAGAGCAATGACACAAATTTTACAACCTTTAACCTCTAAATCTTTAAATGATTCTGATATTGGTGAAGTAGAAAATTTATACAAAAAAAGTTCTATTAATTTATTTTTAGTTGGAGGATTGTTTTTTTTACTAGTAAATTGTGGAGTACATGAATTATTTAAATTAATGCCAGAAAAAGGATACGCAGGTGGGGAGTTAGTTGTGTTAATGATTTCTATAGCAAAATTATACACTATGTTTTTAGGCAATAATGGTGCAATAATTGGGAATTCAAAATTTTATAGAATTACTTTACCCTTGGGTATTGGTATGGCATTGTCTGTTTATTTTATGAATAAACTTTTTTACTTTAAATTAGATTTCGGGACTGATGGTCTAGCATTGGCGACTTTAATAACCATTTTGTTTTTTAATACTGTAAAATTGTTTTTTGTAAAAAGTAAGTTCTTAATTACTCCTTTTACAGATAAGTCTTGGAAGATGTTTGTTATAATTTTAGTTCTATTTTGTTCTTTTTATTTTTGGAATTTTTCCGTACCAATAGTAGAAATTTTTAATAGAGATATTTCTCCCATATTTAATCTCATTTTGAAAAGTATTTTAATTACAGTTTTGTATTTGTTTATTGTGATTAAGTTTTCTATCTCTAATCAAATTAATAGTATTGTAAGAAGATATATTAAATTATAGATAACAATCTATAAAATCTGTCAGCATATGAAATAGTAATGCCAACGCAATAACTCTTGTTTTCTTAAAAAAAAGTCCAGTAAAATATATTCCACAAGCAAAATAGGTATGTAATGGATGAAAATTAATGCTGCATCTGTTTTCTTGAAAAATAGGATTTGCTATTAAGTGATCTAAATCTACGAGCATAGATGACAAGAAAATTAAATAAATTATTTTCCAGTTTTGTTTAAAAAATAAAAAAGATATGAGCAGTGGTACTAAGAAATGAAGCGAATAATGGACTATGAATTTTGACATAAAAAAAAGGTTTATCGCAAAATAAACCTTTTTTTTTATGATAAAAGAAATGGGGGAGAATCTTTTTCTTAATCAAAATTAATGATTAAAAGACAAAATAACGTTTACATATGTTAAGCGATTTTATATAGAATAAATACTTTTTCTAATTCTACTTAGTTGAACGGCTGTAATGTTTAGGTAAGAAGCTATGTTATATTGAGTGATAATTTCTTCAATATTTGGTATTTCTCTTTTAAGTTTTAAATATCTCTCTGTAGCGTTTAACACTGAAAGATCATAAATTTTAGACTCCATTTTTAGAAAAATAAATTCCAAGACTTCACTATACAGGCCAGCTATAGCCATATCTTTTCTTGCAAGCTCTTTAAAGCTTTTATAATTAAATTGATAAAACACACAATCAGTTAAGCAGTCATACGAAAGTTCACTTGGTTTGTTAGATATTAAGGATGCTAAAGGGCCTGTTGATCTATATGGAGTGAATATACTTCTTATATGTTCTTTACCGTTGTCATCAACAAAATAAGACTTTACTATACCAGATTTTATAATATAACTATCAGTTGCAATTTTTCCAGCTTTTGCTATAGTATCTTTTTTCTCATAGCTTACAATATTTATTAGTTTAGAAAATGCTTCAAAACTACTCTCTGGAATTGGAGTGAAATTAGGATTTGAAAAGAAATTTTTTAAAAATTCCATAATCTATTATTTTTATATGTTTTAATAAATTTTATCATAAATAACTACAGGTATTAGGTCCTTCCATAAATAATAGGTCTAAAATAGAGAGATTGGGAATAAATCCATGTTTCTCATCAAACATTTGAATGTAATTATGTTTCATGTTTTTCAAATGATTTTTTTTTTCTGCAAGATATCTAAAATCTCTTTCGGTCTCTTCAACTCTGTATTCTTCACTTTTAGAAAAACTAGTCTCTAGTTGCAAAGCGTCATCAATAAATAGAAAGGTGTCAATATTTACATCTTGAAGATATTTATATTTTTTTTCAAATATAGGAGCAATGTCATCTTCAAAAAACTCAAAAAAAGGAGAGCTTCGATACGCTATTTTTAAAGACTTAAAATGATGGTCTTGCCAAGGAAAATCGTTTTCAATTAAAGTGTCTTTTGTTTTTTTTCTTCCGTCTTTAATTTGATGTTTTACTGGAATACTTAATAATTGTTTTCCATTAGAATTATGAATGTAACAGCGGTTTCTGTAGCTTTGTTTTTGAAAATTATCATCCATTTCGAAAACAATATTTTCAGATTTTATAACTTCTGAATATTGAGAAATAGGAGAGAAGTACGTAGGAATAAACAAAGACATGCTACTTATTTTTTAGACGTTTTTTTCTTTCCTTTATAAAAACTATAACCAATATAAAGTGCAATTAAAGCAAAAACAAAATATCGATAAGAAATAGGTTCTCCATCTCCACCAACGGTAGTAAACATTCTATTCCATCTTATAGATTTTAATTTAGCAGTAAAACTTGGCGCATTAGCGTCCCAACTAAACCAAATCATAACTGGTTTTCCCAAAACATGATCAAAAGGTACATAACCCCAGTAGCGCGCATCTAAAGAATTGTGTCGATTATCTCCAATCAAATAAAAATAATCTTGTTTAAACGTATAAGAATCTGTTTTTTCTCCGTTGATAAAAATATCCTCACCATTAATAACTAAATCATTGGATTCATAATTTTTGATAATTTGTTTGTAAAAAGGAATTGATTCTGAGTCTAGTTTTACAGTTGCTCCCTTTTTAGGAATGTAAATGGGCCCAAAATTATCTTGACTCCAGCCTAATTTTTTTACATGAGGAAAAATAGCATTGTCAGGAGAATGGTTTATCTTTTTTACAGAAACAGTAAGAGGGTATTTTTCGAGTCTAATAACTTCTTCTTCAGTTAAATTAATGTTTATTTTATGATCAACATTAATCATTTTTAACCTTTGAGCAAATTGCGGATTTACACCTCCAGCTACTTCAGTGTATAAAGAGTCTTCGCCAATTTTTGATAAGTTTCCGTTCTTTTTAATAGCTTCCTGAACTTTATCATTATTCCAATATTCTGATAAAATTTTATAAACTCCTGTTCTTTCTTTGTTCAATAAAAATTTGGGATAAGTGCTTTGACTGATAGGTTGTTTACACTCAAACGTGTAATAAAACTGTAGTTTAGCTCTGTAAGGTAATTCGTTCTTTTTACCATTGATGAAGAAATAACCATTTCTCATTTCTAGAGAATCACCGGCAATACCCACTGAGCGTTTTACATAGTTCGTTTTTTTATCAACTGGTTTATATGTGAATTTACCAGAAGTATCTCCCCACATTGTTGCCAAAGAATCTGCAGGCCAATTAAAACAAACAATATCATTATTTTTAATTTTTTGTAAACCAGGTAAACGGGTATAAGGTAATTGTGGTTTCTTAAGATAGGATGCTGTGCCTGTAAAAGGTAAAGAATCATGAACCATGGGTGCGGCAATTACAGTTGATGGAACTCGAGCACCATAATGAAACTTACTTACAAAAAGATAATCACCAACTAATAAAGATTTTTCTAAAGAGGATGTTGGTATCGTAAACGGCTGCATAAAATAGGTGTGTACCAATGTGGCAGCAATAATTGCAAAGGCAATAGAGCTAACCCATTCACCCAATTCAGAGCGTGGTTTTATACTTCTTTCAGCATTGTATTCGGCATCTGTGTTATAATTAATGTAAAAAATATACAAGCCTAAAGTTGCAATTACTAAAAATGAATCTAATTTTTTGTAGAAGCCGAAAGTTCTAATGGTTTCTATCCAAATAACTGGAAACATTAACAAATTTACAACAGGAACAAATAGTAAAATAACCCACCATTTTGGACGATTGATAATTTGCATTAAAACAATTCCATTATAAACAGGAACGGCGGCTTTCCAAGCCTTTCTGCCTGCTTTCATATAGAGTTTCCAAGTCCCTAAAAAATGAATTACTTGAACAACTAAAAAAAAGATAAACCACTGTGTAAATGTCATAATGTTATTTTTAAATTCCTTCGGAAAGGATGAAATTCTAATGTTTTATAAGGCGCAAAATAGCTAAAATGTTACAGTTTTTAACGGATGTTTAACACATCTTTCATCGAAAAGACTCCGGTTTTGTTAGAAATCCATTCAGCTGCAATAACAGCGCCTAGAGCAAACCCTTTTCTACTATGGGCTGTGTGTTTAATTTCGATAGTATCAACTTCAGAATTATACCATACAGTGTGTGTTCCCGGAACTTTCGGGGTTCTCTTAGCTACAATTGCAATGTTTTCTTCGGATGTCTTTTCTCCTAATTCCCAATTATTTTTAGAAGTATTTTGTATAATTCCCTCAGCCAAAGTAATTGCCGTACCACTTGGAGCGTCTAATTTTTTTGTATGATGAATTTCTTCCATAGAAATACTATAGCCTTCTATAGTTTTCATCATTTTTGCCAGTTGTTTATTTAGTTCAAAAAATATGTTCACACCTAAACTATAGTTAGAAGCATAAATAAATGCACCATTTTTTTCTTTACACAATGTAATTGCCTCATCATATTTTTCTAACCATCCTGTAGTACCAGAAATGACAGGTACATTGTTGTTTAAACAGTTTGTAATATTATTAAAAGCTGAAGTAGGAACACTAAAATCGATAGCAACATCAGCTAAAGTAATATCAATTTTATCATCAACATCCTTTCTAATTACTATTTCATGACCTCTTGAGACTGCTATTTTTTCAATCTCTTTACCCATTCTTCCATAACCTAAAAGTGCAATTTTCATTTTAAAAATTATATTTAATTGTTAATCCAACTGTTGGTGTTTCTATATTGATTGGATCCATTATAAGTGCAGGTTTAAATGATAAATTATCATCTGTATTAAATTGAATCAAATGCGCATTTACACTAGCTTCAACAATTTGTAGTACATATAAAATAACCCCAGTTAATAAAGACATATCTCTATTTTCTCTAAGTTGTTTTTGAGCAGTCTCTATAGTTTCCAAAGATACTGGTGTAGAGCCATCATCCAAAGTAAACTCATCTTGTAAACCATTTTTTCTTAATTTATAGGCCCTTCTATAGCGTTTGTATTCGCTATTATTTAATTGATAATAATATGTGGGTATCGCTAAAGCACCCCAAACAATAGGAGCTTTCCAATATTTTCTATTATAAATTTGTCCCATACCTGGAAAAATTGCAGAATAAAAAGCTGCTTTCGAAGGAGATAAAGGATTATAAATTCCCTGTGATGTATTAAGTTTATTCTTGATTTTTACGTTAGTAGAATCTTTTTGCGCAAAAAGAGTCGCAGAAAACAATGCGACGAAAAGAATACATATGATTTTTTTAAAAAACACTTATTTTAATAAGTTTTTTATGCGGTTGAAATCTTCTTCTGAATGAAAAGGAATTGAAATTTTTCCTTTACCATTATTACTCACAATAATGTCTATTTTATGCCCAAAATATGCACTAATATCTTTCACACTATTTTTTATATAATTGGGAGTTGGCTTCGTCTTTTGTTTTGTAGTTTTAACAGATTTTAAGCTTTTTACTAAATCTTCTGTTTGTCTTACAGATAATTTTTCTCGTAAAATTTTTTCATAAATAGCCAATTGATCTTCCGTATTTTCAACATTAATCATTGCTCTTCCATGCCCCATAGAAATAAAACCGTCTCTCATTCCTGTTTGTAAAATAGGGTCTAATTTTAATAACCTTAAGTAGTTTGCTACAGTAGAACGTTTTTTACCAACTCTTGTACTTAATTCTTCTTGTGTTAATTGAATCTCATCAATTAAACGTTGATAAGAAAGTGCTACTTCAATTGGATCTAAATTTTTACGCTGAATGTTTTCAACCAAAGCCATTTCTAGCATTTCCTGGTCGTTGGCAAGCCTTATGTATGCCGGAATTGTTTTACTGCCGATTAGTTTTGATGCCCTATATCTTCGTTCTCCAGAGACCAATTGAAATTTGTTTCCTGCTAATTTTCTTACTGTAATTGGTTGAATTACACCTAATTCTTTAATAGAATTTGCTAATTCAAGCAACGCTTCTTCATCAAAATAAGTTCTTGGTTGAAAAGGATTTACATCTATTAAATCAAGTTCAATTTCTATAATACTACCTACAACTTTTTCTGCATTTTTATCTGATGCAGAATTCATATTTGGTGTTTCTTGTAATAAGGCAGATAAACCTCTTCCTAAAGCTTGTTTCTTGGTTGCTTTTGCCATTTAAGAATGCTTTTTTATTAATTCCTGTGCTAAATTTAGATAGTTTACTGCTCCTTTACTAGTTGCATCATAAGCAATTATGCTTTCTCCATAACTTGGTGCTTCACCTAAACGCGTGTTTCTTCTAATAATTGTATCAAAAACCATGCTAGAAAAATGTTTTCTAACTTCATCTACAACTTGATTAGATAAGCGTAAACGGGAATCAAACATCGTTAAAAGTAATCCCTCAATATCTAAATCAGGATTATGAATGTTCTGTATACTTTTTATTGTGTTTAATAATTTACCCAAACCTTCTAATGCAAAATATTCACATTGAATAGGAATGATTACAGAGTCTGCAGCAACTAAAGAATTTAATGTTATTAAACCTAACGATGGAGCACAATCTATTATAATGTAATCGTAATCATTTTTAATTTCAGCCAATGATTTTTTCAACATGTATTCCCGTTCTAGCTTGTCTACCAATTCAATTTCTATGGCTACTAAATCTATATGTGCAGGAATAATATCTAAATTGGGAGAAGTTGTTTTTACAATTGCTTCTTTTGCAGAAATTGTATGTTCTAAAACTTGATAGGTGCCAAATTCTACAGAATCCACATCAATACCTAATCCAGAAGATGCATTTGCTTGAGGATCGGCATCAATTAACAGTACTTTTTTTTCTAAAACACCTAAAGAAGCAGCTAAATTTATACTAGTCGTAGTTTTACCTACACCACCTTTTTGATTTGCTATAGCAATTATTTTTCCCATTTAAAAATGTATATTTCTAAATAGTAAAATTACAATTTATTCTCTGTTATTAAAGTTAAAGATGTTAACAAAAAGATAATTGTTTAAAATGTTGATTTACAGTTTTTTAGTTTGTTTTTGTTGTTTTTTTTAAACAATTTTAATTGATAAAACTATCCTCTTTTTTTGGGATCTCTTAGTGGTGGTTTAAGATGTTTTTTCAGGTATTTTTTTAAGAATTTCTATTAGAAATTTCCAAAATTTTTGAGTTGATGAAATTTGAGCTCTTTCATCTGGAGAATGCGCTCCTTTGATATTTGGACCAAAAGAGACCATATCCATATTAGGATAATTCTGTCCTAAAATCCCGCATTCTAAGCCTGCATGGCAAGCTGCAACATTTGGATTTTCATTAAATAGGTCTTTATAAATAGTAGTAACTGTTTTTAATATTTCTGAATTTATGTTCGGCAACCAACCAGGATAAGTGCCAGAAAAATCAACATCAAAACCTGCCAATTCAAAACAAGCTCTTAAAGAATTTGATAAGTCCCATTTATTTGTTTCTGACGAAGAGCGCGTTAAACAGCCAATTTTAATAGCACCATCTTTTACTATTATTCGTGCAATATTATTCGACGTTTCTACTAAGCCAACAACATCAGGGCTCATTCTGTACACACCATTTAAACCTGCATAAACCGCTTTCGTAAAACCTTCTTGAACGCCTAATTCCATTACTTTTTTAGTTAATGTAATTTCTTGTATATCAATTAATAAGTTTTTTTCTAGTGTTGAAAACTCCTCTTTTATATTATTAATGAGTTGCTCAGTTTCGAACAAAAAAGGTTCTTTAGAGATTGTGTCTACAACCACAGTTGCAAAACTTTCTCTAGGAATTGCATTTCGTAAACTCCCGCCATTAATTTCAGAAATACGTAAACCAAAATTTGAAAAACCATCAAATAAAATACGATTCATAATTTTGTTGGCATTTCCTAAACCTTTAATTATGTCCATTCCTGAATGGCCTCCATTTAAACCCTTTACAGTAATAGAAAAAGCTGTTGTGTTTTCTGGAATATCCTCTTCTGCATACCTTCTGGTTGCAGTAACGTCAACTCCACCAGCACAACCTATTCCAATTTCATCATCTTCTTCAGTATCTAAATTTAACAAGATCTCTCCTTTTAAAACGCCCCCTTCTAGACCCATTGCTCCAGTCATTCCAGTTTCTTCATCAATTGTAAATAGAGCTTCTATGGTTGGATGAGAAATTTCTGATGATGATAAAACTGCCATAATTGCAGCAACTCCTAGACCGTTATCTGCACCTAAAGTGGTGCCTTTTGCTTTTATCCAGTCACCATCAACAAACATCTTAATTCCCTCTTTATCAAAATCGAAAACAGTATCTGAGTTTTTTTGATGCACCATGTCTATATGACCTTGCATTACCACTGTTTTCCTTTTTTCCATTCCAGAAGTTGCAGGCTTTTTAATGATGACATTCCCTACTTTATCAACAAACGTTTCAAGATTTAAGTTGTTACCAAAATCGACCATAAATTGGATGACTCTTTCTTCTTTTTTTGAAGGACGAGGGACAGCGTTTAAATCTGCAAAATGATTCCAAACTGACTTTGGCTCTTGGTTTCTTATATCTTGATTCATGATGAAATATCTTAAAAATTTGTGTTCAAAAGTACAGTTTTTATAGACCAAAAAAAAACCTTCTTATAAAAGAAGGCTTTTTAAATTTTAATGAAGGATTAATTGATTTCTATAACAACATCAGTAACGTTTTTACGCACTTTTTTCAAGTCTTTCATATAATCATCTTGAGCTCTAAAACCAACAGGTAAAACTAAAGTAGACGTTAAATTATGTTTATCTAATTTTAGAATTTCATTATATTTTTCAGGAAGAAAACCTTCCATAGGGCAAGAGTCTATTTTTTCTAAAGCACAAACTGTTAGTAAATTTCCTAAAGCAATATAAGCTTGATTTTTATTCCAAAGAAATAATTCTTCTTGCGTCTTTTTCTCAATTTCTGCAGTTAAAAACTCTTGAAAAGGATTGATAACTGCATCTGGAGAATTTCTTATTTCCTTAACTAAATTAAAATACTTTTTAACTTCTTCAGAAGTATATTTTTCAGGAATACAAATTACTAAAAGATGAGAAGCATCTACAACTTGAGATTGGTTCCAAGAATGTGCAACCAATTCTTTTTGTATCGTCTTATTATCAATAATAACTAATTTTAAAGGCTGCAAACCATAGGAGGTTGCTGTCAAATTAAAAGCGTCTTTTAAGGTATTTATTTGTTTTTTTGTAAGTGATTTTTTATCATCAAATTTTTTAACGGCATAACGCCATTTTAAACTCTCTATTGCATTCATTTTCTTATTTTAGATTGCAAAAATAGTTTAATAATTAAAACTATTTTCTCTCATTCCATTAGTAAAATTTATAAGGGAATAAATTTTTTTGTAAATTGAAGCAAAAAAAAATGAAAGAAGAATTTTTGTACTATATCTGGCAGTATAAACTATTTTCTAAAAAAGATTTATGTACAACAGAAAATCAACAAATAACTATTGTAAAGTCAGGAATTCAGAACAAAAACGCTGGACCTGATTTTTTAAATTCCCAATTAAAGATTGATAATCAGCTTTGGGCTGGTAATGTTGAAATGCACGTAAAATCTTCAGATTGGTATTTACATAAACATGAAGAAGATGTTAATTTTGATGGAGTAATTTTACATGTTGTATGGGAGCATGATGCTGTTGTTTTTATGAGAGACAATAAACCTTTACCAACTTTAGAGTTAAAGAGTTTCGTTGGCAACAATTTATTGTTAAACTATAAAAGCCTTATTTGTCGCCAACAGAGTTGGATTTTATGTGAAAATCAAATTGAAAATGTAGATAAATTTTTAATTGATAATTGGTTAGAGCGTTTGTATTTTGAGCGCTTAGAGCAAAAATCAATTTTTATTAAAGAATTATTGCAGCAAACAAATGATGATTTTGAAGCAGTTTTATTTCAATTAATTGCTAAAAATTTTGGATTAAAAGTTAATGGAGATTCTTTTTTACAATTGGCGAAATCTATTGATTTTTCTATACTTAGAAAAGTTAGTTTTGATGAACAAAAATTAACTGCTCTGTTTTTTGGGCAAGCAGGTTTTTTAGAAAAAGAAGTAGAAGATAGTTATCATCAGGAATTAAAAAAAGAATATGAATATTTAAAATATAAATACAATCTACAACCACTTTTTAATAAGCAGTTTCAGTTTTTTAGAATGCGCCCTCATAATTTTCCAACTATTAGAATTGCACAATTAGCATCATTGTTTTTTACGCATCAAAATTTATTTTCTAAATTGATGAGCATTACTCAGAAAGAGGAGTTTTATAAGCTGTTTTCTTTTTCAATTCAGGAGTTTTGGAAAACTCATTTCACTTTTGAAAGTGTATCAAAAAAATCACAAAAAAAAGTATCTAAATCATTTGTAGATCTGATTTTAATAAATACCATTATCCCGTTAAAATTTGTTTATTCACAGAGTAGAGGAGAAGTTATTGAAGAATCAATTATACAATTAATACAACAAGTTTCATCAGAAAAAAATAGTATTATTTCTAAATTTTCAGAGCTTAAAGTGAAATCAAAAAATGCTTTAGAAAGTCAGGCTCTCATAGAACTTAAAAACAACTATTGCACAAAGAAACGTTGTTTACAATGTGCAATAGGAAGTAGTTTGATGAAGAAAAAATAGGTTCAAATTTCCATTCTATTGATTACTAATGAGCTTAGAAATATTCATGTTGAAATGACAACAAATATTATTTTGGATTTAAAATATTTTTAATTTCAGCCAAACAATCTCTATAGTGATATTTTGTAATTCTGTTAATTCGTCTGTTCTGTGCAATTGTTAGTTGAAAATATAAAGCCTGAAATTCACCTCTAATTATAGAGCTAATGTCAGAATTTTTTCCTTCTTTTGAATTCAATAACATAGCCAATCTAGCAATCAATGATTTTTGTAAATTTCGTCTAAAAATAGCTACATTTTTGATGTAATTTGCTTCTGAGAAAATACCTGTTCTTAAATCTCGAACCATTTCTAAGGCACTGTAAGTATCAGGATGTATAATTTCAGTATCAATCATTCTTTCTAATCTGGACGAACTTAAAAGAGAATACAATTCTCTGTTTTGCAAACGAAGCATTCTAGCGGAATAACCGCTTTCATCAATATTGGATAATATCGTTTTGTCAAGTAACCAATTTTGTGTTTTAAAAGCATTTTCTTGCAGCCAAACCATAGATTTTTTTTGCTTTTCTTTAGTTACAGAATTGTAAATTGTACCATTCTGAGCAGGTTTTTTATTATATTCATAAACACCTCCAATATTTCCTGCTACATGACCTACATATCTGCTCCAAACACTTAAAAGTTCTCCATATAGCTCTGATAAGTCTTCATAATTATTTGTTTGGTTTGAAGTCCAGTTTTCTAAATTTTTAGCAACAATTTTTAGGTTTTTTATTCCATAAGTAGATGCTTGCACTTGATTATTTCCGATACCTTCAGTTTGAGAAGAAGGATCAAAGCGTTGATTACCAAATCTGTATATTGGATTATTTGCTTTGCTATCAATCCATTTATCAAGAGTTTTAATTTCTTGTTCTGAAGATTTTATATTCGGAATTTTTCGATACCCCCAATTAATAGAGTAGTGGTCATAAGGGCCTAATTGACGAATGAACCTGATATTTTCATCGCCCGGTTGTGCAATATAATTGAATCTTGCGTAATCCATGATAGATGCTGCAATTCCGAATTCCTGGGTAAATTTTCCAGAGCGTAAAGAATCTATGGGATACGCATAACTTGCAGCCATGTTGTGCGGTAAACCTAAGGCATGTCCAACTTCGTGAGAAATTACCATTCGCATCATTTCTCCAATTTTTTCTGCAGGTGTTTCTAGCGTTCTTGCGGAAGGATTTGCAGCTCCAGTTTCTAATAAATATCTGTTTCTGTATGAACGTAAATGATTGTGATACCAAATAATATCGCTCTCAATTATTTCTCCTGTTCTTGGGTCAGATACACTTGGTCCTGTTGCATTTCTTGTCGTACTGGCTACATATCTTATTGATGAATAGCGAATATCTTCCATGCTAAATTCTGGGTCTTCCTCTATTGTAGGAGGGTATTTTGCCATAATCGCATTTTTAAAACCAGCTGTTTCAAAAACCTTTTGCCAATCATCTACACCTTGTTTGATATATTTTTTTAACTTATCTGGAGTTGCAGGATCTAAATAATATACAATCGGTTTTTTAGGTTCAACTAATTCTCCGCGATTGTATGCATTGATATCTTTAGGCTCCAGTCGCCATCGTTTTATATATCTTTTGCTATCTGCCTTTAAAGCTTCAGAACTATAATCTACGTTTTCAATAGAAAAATAACCAACTCTCTTGTCGTAAACTCTTCCCATCATTTTATTTTTTGGTAATAAAATCATAGATTGATTTACACGTAAAGTAATTGTATTTGTTTTGACATTACTTGGCGGTGCATCTGCATCAAATGTAAAATCTTGAACTACTTCTATATTCTTTGGATAACTTTTTATAGTATTTATAAAACTCCTAGAAGCATCTAGTCTTTTTACTTTGTATCGTTTTCTGTAACTAGCAGGGAGTGCTGTAATTGCTTTTACATCCGTTGAAAATAATTTTGTGACATCCACTAAAATTGCGGTAGAATCTATATTTTGAGTTTTAACATCAAATGCATAAATTATAGGTTCTAAATTGTTAGCGATGACCGATTTGTATATTGGTAATGAATCATTTGCAACGGCATTGTATGATTTTACTTTTAAAAGCACTTTGTTTTTAAATTGTTCCCAAACGATAACTTGAGTATTAATTTTTGATCCTGCATTCACATATCCACCTCCTAATCCCGAAGGAAGTTCTTTGATTCTTGTAACTAATAACATTTCTTTTCCTAAAAATGATTTAGGAATTTCATAGATAAATTTATTTGAGGTTTCGTGAACTTTAAAAAGTCCTTCATCACTTTTTGTTTTGGACGTTACAAAATCTGAATATTTTGGAACTTTATTTTTTTTAGGAACTGGTGCTGTTTGTTCTATTTTTTTATCTTTTGATTTTTTTCTTTGTGCTTCAATTTGATTTGGTAACATGAAAGCTAAAATCAATAAAAAGTGCAGTATGATTTTTTTCATTTGTCGGAATTTGTTTTCAACTTCTAAAATAAGAAAAAGGAATCCTATTAAGCTTATGGATTGTGTTAAAAAATAAAAGCTCAAACAATTTGTTTGAGCTTTTTGTATTTTAATAAAAAAGATTTTTTAATACAAACTCTTGAATTTATTAGGGTTTTCTTCATGCATAATATCATAAATCTTTTCAAAAACATCTTCAGCAGATGGTTTCGAGAAATAATCGCCATCTGTACCGTAAGCCGTTCTATGCTCTTTGGCTGTTAATGTTGCAGGTTTGCTATCTAAATATTGATAACCATTTTGGTTTTCTAAAATTTCTTGCAAGATATAAGCAGAAGCTCCTCCGGGAACGTCCTCATCAATTACTAATAATTTATTCGTTTTAGCAACACTTTTTACACAATCGTGTGCTAAATCAAAAGGCAATAAACTTTGCGCATCAATAACTTCGATATCAATACCCACCTGATTTAAATCTTTGGCAGCTTCTAACACAATTCTTAAGGTAGATCCATAAGAAACTATTGTCATATCGGTTCCTTCTTTTACCGTTTCTACAACTCCAATAGCAGTTTTAAAATCTCCTAAATTTAATGGTAATTCTTCTTTTAAACGATAACCATTTAAACACTCTATGACCAAAGCTGGGTCATCACCTTCTAGCAAAGTATTATAAAATCCAGCAGCTTTTGTCATATTTCTAGGAACTAAAATATGAATACCTCTTAAGTTATGTATTATGCCACCCATAGGCGAACCTGCATGCCAAATTCCTTCTAATCTATGTCCTCTAGTTCTAATTATCAAGGGTGCTTTTTGTCTGCCGAAAGTTCTATAACGTAATGTGGCTAAATCATCACTCATAATTTGAAGAGCATACAACAAGTAATCTAAATACTGAATTTCGGCAATAGGTCTTAAGCCTCTCATAGCTAGCCCTATTCCTTGGCCAATAATTGTAGCTTCTCTAATGCCAGTATCAGAAATTCTGATTTCTCCATACTTTTCCTGAAGCCCTTCTAAGCCTTGATTTACGTCACCAATAAAACCCGCGTCTTCACCAAAAATTACAACATCATCATGTTTTCGCAGAATAGCATCAAAATTATCTCTCATAATAATTCTTGCATCTACCAGGTTTTTTTCTGGGGAATATATTGGTTTTTTTTCTTCAATATTCGAGGTGCCTAATTCAGTTTCACTTGTTAAATGGGTAGAGTATTTTTGATGCGCATTTTCAAAAGAGGATTTTATGAAATTTTGTAATACAATTTTTTCTGCAAAATGTTCATCTTTTAAATAGCGCAAACATTTTCTTAAAGTTGATAAAATATCTTTTCTAGTAGGTTCTAAAACCGTTAGTAAGTCATTTTTATATTTGTTTATAAAAGCACTATTTTTACTCTTATTGGCAGTATTTTCTAATATTTCGGCAGCATCAGAAAGTTCTGCTTTTATCTCACTTTGATATGCATTCCAAGCATTTCTTTTTGCACTTGTAACCTCCTTTTTTGCTTCTTTTTCAATGATAATTAATTCTTCTTCGGAATCTACAAAGCGTAAAATTTCACCAGTTTCTGTTTCCAATTCAAATTCTAAAATCCATTTTCGCATTTTTGTAATACAATCATGCTCTATTTCCCATTCTAATCTCTCCTTACTTTTATAGCGTTCATGAGACCCAGATGTAGAATGACCTTGTGGCTGAGTTAATTCTTTTACATGAATTAGAACTGGAACATGTTCTTCTCTTGCAATTTTTCCTGCTTTTTGGTAGGTGTCAACTAATTGAACGTAGTCCCAACCGTTAAGAACAAAAATCTCGAAACCATCTTTATCATGTTCTCTCTGAAAACCTTTTAGTATTTCAGAAATACTTTCTTTTGTTGTTTGGTATTTAGCGTGCACAGAGATTCCATATTCATCATCCCAAACACTCATTACCATCGGGACCTGTAAAACTCCTGCGGCATTTATGCTTTCAAAGAATAAGCCTTCACTCGTACTTGCGTTTCCTATGGTGCCCCAAGCAACTTCATTTCCGTGAATAGAAAAATTATTTTTATGTTGTATGCTTTTTTCGTTTCTATAAATTTTTGAAGCTTGTGCTAAACCTAATAATCGAGGCATTTGCCCGGCAGTAGGAGAAATGTCTGAACTAGAGTTATATTGTTTCGTTAAGTCCTTCCAACTTCCATTTTCATGCAAACTATGGGTAGTAAAATGGCCTCCCATTTGTCTTCCAGCAGACATAGGATCTGCTTTAATATCTGGATGTGCATACAAGCCTGCGAAAAATTGTTGGGCAGTTAACTTACCAATGGCCATCATAAAAGTTTGATCTCTATAGTAGCCAGATCGAAAATCGCCAAGTTTAAAAGCTTTTGCCATCGCTAACTGCGGAACTTCTTTTCCATCGCCAAAAATTCCGAATTTTGCTTTACCAGTTAACACTTCTCTTCTACCTAATAAACTGCACTCTCTGCTAATTTTAGCAATTCTGTAATCATTTAAAACTTCTGTTTTAAAATCCTCAAAAGAAAGTTTTTGTTTATTTTGTATTTGTGTTTCTTGCAGCATTTTCATCGATTTTTAACTTCGTGCAAAGGTAGTTTTTTTTAGTTGATATTTAATAAATTAATAATATTTTACGAATATGGTAAATAAGTTGTATTTTCAACAGATATTTATGATTATAATTTAATAAAAAAGAGATATTGTTTTCACAACATCTGTTTTTGATTAAACTTTACTTTTTTTTGATAAATAGATTAGATTGTTCTATTGGGATTTTATGGTTGTCATTTCTCTGTTTTGTCCTATGAAATTTCGAACTTTGAGAAAATAATTTAATTTTCTAAAAAATTTCAATGGGTATTTTATAATAAATTAGTTTGTAGGTGAATAATTTAAGATGTAAGAGTAGGAGTTAGAAAAATGGGTAAAGGCATTTTTTTTTGAAGATTACAAAAGTCCTCTTCTAAAGAAATTGTAAATAGAATTTATATCTGCAGTTAATGTAAATCTAATTTTTTGAGGATATCTTTTTTGAGACATTTCCCATCCGTTATTTGAGTATAAAGGAAAATATACTTCCAATATGTTGTGAATAAAATTAAAGCGAATTCCATTATTGTATCCAAAATAAAGAGGATTATTTTTATTTTTTAAAAAAGCAACATCATTGTAAAGTTCAATCCATCGCCATAAACCAAAACTAGAATTGAAAGCAAACATATATTGATTTGCGAATCTTGTAGGTAATACAGATTTGAATCCACCTTCAGCAATAATATATTGCTGACTGAAGAAACCGGAGTCTTCTGATCGTCCAAAATAATTGAGCTGAAATAAATAATCATTAGCTCTGTCCAATCCAAAACTAAAATAATTTCCTGCTGTTTTATTACTTAAAAAAGCACCTGCAAAAAACCGAAAATCTAATTGTGTGTCTGAGGTAGATAGAGATCTAAACCTTAAATCAACTGCAGCTTTAGAAAATTTCTCAGCCACTTCTAAACTAAAATTATACCTGAATTCTTTTATAATATCGGGATTTATGTAATTATAACTAAGGCTAAAAACACCATAATTATCTTGATCTGTTCTAACGTCTGTGGCAGCTATTTCTTTATTAATATGAACTAACTTGGCACTTATAGATTGTGTAGTTGCATCTCTTAAAGATTTTCTTTTAAAAATAATATTCGCAAAAGGGACAAGAGATGAATAAGATAAGTTTGGGGCATAATCTAAGGTTTGTCCAAATACCCCATACATGATTTTGTAGATTTTAGTTTCTTCTATATATTGGTTAAATAAAACAGAAAATTCACCAATTACAGAATTACTTTTGGTGGCGTAAGAAGGTGCAAATTTAAACTCAAGATTTCTTTTTATTAAAGGTTTATTGTGAAGTTTAGTGCCTAATATAAGGCCATTATAAAAGTTGTAACTAATTTCTGGTTGATAAAATAGTTGACTATAATAAGGGTCTTGTATATCTTTTATAAAAGTAAATTTCAAAGGTTTATTAAAAATTTTATTTTCTAAACTTTCCCAATTGTCGAGTGTATTTAACTCAGGATAAATATTTTCATAATTTAAAGAAATCCTGTTAAAATCTTCTTTAGGTATCTTAACAGTTTTAGAATTTTTAATATTTGTAAACCATTTTTTATATTTAATTTCTTTGTCTTTTAGACCATATAATAAAACAGGAGTAGTTATGTTTCTTTTATTTTTTATGGTTATTTCTATGCTGTCTTCGCTTACTATTATATGATCAATAGTGTGATCAATTTTTTTATTCGTTTTAATATAATCATTAAAAAACCAATCAATTTTTTTATTTGTTTTTGAAGATATTATTTTTCGAAAATCTGAACTAGATATTATTTTTGTTTGATTTTTTTGATAAAACTCTTTAATGCTGCTGTTTAAAATACTATCACCTAAAAACCCTTTTAAATATCTAAAACCCAATCCAGCTTTGTACTTATTCGCTATCTTCCTATTAAAATTGGATAAAGAGTCTGCTGATGTTACCAATGCTTGATCTAAAAACCTTCTTGATATAAACTGATAAACTAAAGGATATTTATCATTAAAATCTTGTTTTGAAATATGAAAACTTTTTAGAAACCATCTGTTAGACAAATTACCCAATAATTTTGTGTCAGGGTAAAATTCTTGAATATATTCTAGCATTAAATAGTTTTGTAAACCATCTAAAAACCAATAATCTTTTCTCTTGTTTAAAAGTAATGTGTTTTCTATATATTTTTTAGTTAACGCTTTAAACATGGTGACATCCCATTTAAAAGTATCCGAAAATGGACGTAAAAAATTTGGCAATTGACTTAAGCCATAAACAGGATCTTTACTTTGTGTAATTTTATCTACATAAATTTCTTTATGAGGATATTTTCCTAAATATTTTTCAATAAAACGTAATTCTCTATCTAATATGTCTGTAGTTGTGTTGTAGTCAATATCATCATTAGAAACATCTGTATATACTGTAGTTTTGGAAGTTTTGAAAGTTTTTAACTGCTTGGATTTATTAATTCCTAATATGATGTCAGTTTTATTTTTTCCGACTAAATAGTAATTTTTAAAATTATTTTTTTCCGATTTATATTGATATAAATTACTTTCTAAAACATATTCTTTTGGAATGTTAATTTCCATCGTAAAATCTGTTCCATTTTCATATAAATCATCAATGTTTAAATTACTCATTAATTGCCAACCATTTTTGTAAACAGCAGGAGTTATATACCAGAAACGCAAATGATAACCTTCTTTGGTTTTTCCATAATTTGTGAATTTTGCATTTGGTATTTTTACAATATAAGTAATAGATATTTTTACTTTTCCATTAGGTTTTAGAGGTTTTATAAGAGGAACTTTTAAGATGTCTGCTTTATCTTTAATTTCTATAAAATCATTATTTCCGTAGTTTACAGTAAGGTTCTTTATAGTGGTTTTTCCTAAATTTTTTTCAGCAGAAAAATATAAGTTCTTCTTAAAGTCTTTAATAAAACGTTTTGATAAAGGTGTTTTTCTATCTCTAAAACTATTGGCCCAATTATGAAGATAAATATTCGTTAAAGTAGAGTCGGATATATTAAAGAAAACAATTTCTTGTTGTATCATTAATTCATCTTTATCTGAATCTAAAGTTGCTTTTAAAGCAATAGAATTTTGTTGTGCAAAGCAAAACACAGTTATGAAAAAACAAAAAACAAATATGTTTACAGAATTTTTCAAATTTCAATTGATAATAAGAGTTAGGGTATAAGTAATAAGTTCCTTTTTTAAAACTTATTCGTATTTGTTTTCATTTACCGTTTACTCAGAATTTTAATTTAAGGGGTTTCAATTCGATTTTTTAATTTTAGTTTGTTCAATTTTTTTCTTTTGAACAAATTAAAAAAGAGAAATAAATTTCTTGAAAAAATAGATTAGAAGTTTGGTTTTAATAAATATTTTGAATAGAATTTATTTAAATGAGCTACAGCTTCTTCTGCAGTATCTACAATTCTAAATAATTTTAAATCTTCTTCGCTAATATTTCCTTGAGCTATTAATGTTTTTTTTATCCATTCTAATAAACCACTCCAAAATTCTGTGCCTACTAAAACAATTGGAAACCTACCAATTTTTTTAGTTTGAATCAAAGTAATTGCTTCAAAAAGTTCGTCTAAAGTACCAAAACCTCCAGGCATTACAATAAAACCTTGTGAGTATTTTACAAACATAACTTTACGAACAAAGAAATAATCAAATTCTAAGTTTTTATCCCGATCAATCCAAGGGTTATCATGTTGTTCAAAGGGTAATTCAATATTTAATCCAACGGAAACACCTTTACCTCTATGAGCTCCTTTGTTTCCTGCCTCCATAATTCCTGGTCCACCTCCAGTAATTACACCATAGCCATTTTGAGTAAGTTGAAAAGCAATTTCTTCTGCCAGTTTATAATATTCATGATCTTCTTGAGTTCTTGCTGATCCAAAAACAGAAACGCAAGGCCCAATTTTACTTAATTTTTCATAACCATCTACAAATTCAGCCATAACTTTAAAGATACCCCAAGCGTCTTTTGTTTTTATTTCGTTCCAAGTTTTGTGTTGTAGTTTTTCTTTTATTTTTCTTTCGTCATTTGTCATAATCAGTATGTTTTTAAATTCAGTTTCTTTGCTGTAAAAAAAGCAGTTAGCTAAAATAGTTCTTTTTTAAGAAATTGAGCGGTATAACTTTTTTTATGTTTTGCAACTTGTTCCGGAGTTCCTGTGCATAGAATTGTACCACCATTTTTACCTCCTTCTAAACCAACGTCTATAATAAAATCTGCTAATTTTATAACATCTAAATTGTGTTCAATGATTAAGATAGTATTTCCTTTGTTCGCGAGCTTGTTTAGTACTTCCATTAATACTCTAATGTCTTCAAAATGCAGACCAGTCGTAGGTTCATCTAAAATATAGAACGTATTTCCAGTATCTCTTTTAGATAATTCTGAGGCTAGTTTTATTCTTTGGGCTTCACCTCCAGATAGGGTTGTAGATTGTTGACCTAGGGTAATATATCCTAGTCCAACATCTTTAATAGTCTTTACTTTCCTGTGGATTTTAGGTATGTTTTCAAAAAAGTCTGTGGCTTCTTCAATAGTCATATTTAATACATCAGAAATAGATTTTCCTTTATAACGAATCTCTAAAGTTTCTCTGTTAAAGCGTTTTCCTTGACAGGTTTCGCACTCTACTTGAACGTCTGGCAGAAAGTTCATTTCTATAACTCTAACGCCTCCTCCTTGGCACGTTTCGCATCTTCCGCCTTTTACATTAAAAGAGAACCTTCCTGGTTTATAACCGCGAATTGCCGCTTCAGGAGTTTTTGCAAATAAACTTCTAACTTCACTAAAAGTTCCCGTATAGGTGGCAGGGTTTGATCTTGGAGTTCTACCTATTGGAGATTGATCGATGTCAATAACTTTATCCACATGTTCCAATCCTTCAATCTTCTTATAAGGCATTGGTTTTTTTACGCCTCTATAAATGTGGGCGTTTAAAATAGGGTATAAGGTTTCATTTATTAAAGTAGATTTTCCACTTCCAGAAACACCTGTAACACAAACCATTTTTCCTAAAGGAAATTCTACGGAAACATTTTTTAAATTGTTTCCAGTTGCTCCTCTTAGCTTGATAGATTTTCCATTTCCTTCTCTATGTTTTTGAGGAACAGCAATCACTTTTCTTCCAGTTAAATAATCTGCAGTTAGTGTGTTTTGTTTTTTTAAATCTTCAAAAGTTCCTTCGCTTACGATTTCTCCTCCATGTCTCCCGGCTCCAGGACCAATATCAAAAACAAAGTCTGCGTGTTCAATCATGTCCTTATCATGCTCTACAACCAAAACAGAATTACCAATATCACGCAGTTTCAACAAAGAATCGATTAATTTTTGATTATCACGTTGGTGCAGACCAATACTTGGTTCATCTAAAATATAGAGCACTCCGACCAATTGCGATCCAATTTGAGTTGCTAAACGTATTCTTTGAGCTTCTCCACCAGAAAGGGATTTTGAAGTTCTATCTAATGTTAAGTAATCTAAACCAACATCTAATAAAAATTGAATTCTAGTTTTTATTTCTTTTATAATCTCTGATGCAATTGCAAGTTGTTTTTTAGATAAATCGTTGTTTATAGTTGCAAACCAAGAAGCCAATTCTTTTACATCCATTTGTGCTAAATCACTAATGTTTTTATTTGTAATTTTAAAATGAAGTGCTTCTTTTTTTAATCTTTTTCCTTGGCAAGTAGAACAAGAAACCTCATCCATAAAGCCTTTTGCCCAGCGTTTTATAGAAGTGCTTTCTGCATTTTTATATTGAGAGGTAATGAAGGCAATAATCCCTTCAAAATCGATTTTGTAGTTTCTAGTAACTCCAACGGTTTTAGATTCAATTTCAAAAGATTCATTTCCACCATTTAAAATAACATCCAATGCTTCTTTTGGAATGTCTTTTATGGCATCTGATAGCTTAAATTTATAACGTTCAGCAATGTTTTGAAGTTGTTTAAAAATCCAACTACTTTTTTGTTCTCCTAAAGGAATAATTCCACCATTTTGTATGGAAACAGCAGTATCAGGAATCACTTTCTTAAGGTTAATTTCATTTGTAATTCCTAAACCATTACAAGTGTTGCATGCCCCTTTTGGAGAGTTGAAAGAAAATGTGTTTGGTTCAGGATTTGGATACGCAATTCCTGTTGTTGGGCACATTAACTCTCTACTAAAATAACGTCGATTATTGTCATCAATATCAATAACCATCATTATGTTATTCCCCGAATAAAGGGCTGTTTTAATAGTTTCTTCTAAGCGTTTTTCTGAAGATTTATTAATTAAAATTCTATCAATGACAACTTCAATATCATGCGTTTTATATCGGTCTAAACGCATTCCTTTTTCTATTTCTTTGATTTCTCCATCTACTCGAACTCGTAAAAATCCTTGTTTAGAAATCTGCTCAAAAAGTTCACGATAATGCCCTTTTCTAGATTTAATTAAAGGCGCTAAAACAGCAATTTTTTTATTATCAAAATCTTTTAAAATAAGTTTTCTAATTTGTTCATCAGAATAACTCACCATCTTTTGTCCACTATTGTAGGAGTAAGCATCTGAAGCCCTCGCAAATAGCAATCTTAAAAAGTCATAAATTTCTGTGATAGTACCAACCGTTGATCGCGGACTTTTGTTAGTTGTTTTTTGTTCTATTGAAATTACTGGAGAAAGACCATCAATTTTGTCAACATCGGGTCTTTCTAATCCTCCTAAAAACTGACGTGCATAAGCAGAAAAAGTCTCAATATAGCGTCTTTGTCCTTCCGCATATATCGTGTCAAAAGCTAAAGAAGATTTTCCGCTTCCACTTAAACCAGTAATGACTACTAGTTTTTCACGAGGGATTTTTACATCAATATTTTTAAGATTATGAACTCGCGCACCATAAACTTCTATGTATTCTTGGTTTTTCAAAAAAAAATGTTTTTGCAAAAACGCAAAGTTAATCATTAGTAATCACTTTTGATTGAAAAGTGTACAACAAATAAATAGTTTATAGTATCTTGCAACTAAAAGATTTTATACATGAATTTTATACATGCTGTGCGTCATTTTTTTGAAAGACATGGTTTTGGAGTTTTCTCAAGATTTGCGGATAAACTAGGTATGCGTGCAAAAAATGTTCGCATATTTTTCATTTATATCTCTTTTGTTACGGTTGGTCTGTCTTTTGGCTTGTATTTAACTTTGGCTTTTTTATTTCGCTTAAAAGATATGATTTATACAAAAAGAAGTTCGGTTTTTGATTTGTAGTTTATGAAGGTATTAGATTCCAAAATACATAAAATACTAGTTTTGGTTGCGTCAATTATGACAATTGGAACAATGGGTTATATGTTGCTTTCTAATTACTCATTTATAGATGCAATATATATGACAGTGATTACTGTGACAACTGTTGGTTTTGGCGAGTTAAAACCATTTTCTCCAGAGGAGAAAGTCTTTACAATTTTTTTGATTTTAACAAGTATTACAGTTTTTGGTTACGCGGTTTCTACGTTCTCGGAATATTTAGTGAGTGGGAGATTTTTTAAACAATTTAAACACAGAAAAGTGGAAAAACAAATTAAAAGTTTAAGGGGACAAACCATCGTTTGTGGTTTTGGAAGAAATGGAAAACAAGCAATTTTGAAGTTAAATAACTATAACAAGAAATTGGTGGTTGTAGAAAGAGATAGAGAAATGATATCTGAGTTAGATAATGAAGGTGTTTTATATATTCAGGGAGACGCAACTTTAGATGAAACTTTATTAAAAGCAGGTATCAACACTGCTGCGAACTTAATTACAGCTTTGCCCTCTGATGCTGATAATTTATTCGTTGTTCTCACAGCAAATCAATTAAATAAGAACTGTAAAATAATTAGCAGAGCTTCTAATGAATCTTCATATAGCAAATTAAAAATTGCGGGCGCAAGTAATGTAATTATGCCAGATAAATTAGGTGGTGATCATATGGCATCTTTAGTGGTGACCCCAGATGTTATAGAGTTTGTAGATCGGCTGACGATTGAGGGTGAAACTACTGCTAATTTAGAGGAAATAGCGGTAGATGATTTACCGAAAAAGTATTTGAATAAAACGATCTTAGATTTGGATTTAAGAAAGGAAACAGGCTGCACAGTAATTGGAATAAGGAATCCGGATAAAGATTATATCATTAATCCAGAAGCAGAAACAGAACTAATATCAGGTTCGAGTTTAATTGTTTTAGGGAGGCCAGAACAGATTATTAAACTAAGAGAATTTTTTTAATAATTGTTCATTGGATACTTCACAAGTATTCCTACATTAGAGTAATCTACTCTAAAAAAGAATAAAGCATTGTTCTTTGGTTACAAAAAATTAGAATAGTTGATCATCAATTTAGAATTTCTATAGATGTTTTAGTCTATGGATTGTTTACCTTCAATGGATAAAAAGAAAAAAGATATTTTTTATATTTCATGTAATGAAAAGTTAAGGTTTTTTTGAAATTATATAATAAGTTTCAGAAGGCTTTCATTTATATCAAAAACTTGATTAAATCAATTTCAGTGCTTTGTTTAAAAGAAATTGAAATGGTACTTGTGGAAAATGGTTTTGATTTATTCAAAACGAATAAAGAGTAATAATTTTATCCAAAGTCATTTAAAGAAGTTTTAGAAAAATTCAAAGAAACCTTGTTATAAAATACTTTTAACGCTCAAAAGTTGTTGAAAGAGCATTTTTTTAAGATATTGCGCCTAAATAAATAAAAACTAATCAAAATATATTATGAATAAAAAACTTCTTTCGTTGTTATTTCTAGCAACACCTTTTTTAACATTCTCACAAGAAAAGGGATTAGATCAAAAGATTGATGAAGCCTTTGGAAATGCAACAGGATGGTTTGTAGATATTATTTTTTATCAAATTCCCTTTACGGATACAGTTAGTATATATTGGGTTTTGTTCCCTTTAATTTTAGGAGCTACTTATTTTACATTTTATTTTAATTTTATCAATTTTAAAGGTTTTATAACTTCCATTAATATTGTTAGAGGGAAACATGATGATTTAGAAGGAAGAGAAGATCATAACGTAGAAATAGAAAAATCTAAATTTACAGACGAAGAAGATAATCCAGATACCATAAGAATTGAAGGTCATGTGGGTGAGGTTTCTCACTTTCAAGCATTAACGGCAGCATTATCTGCCACTGTAGGTTTAGGTAATATTGCGGGTGTTGCAATTGCCGTGTCCATTGGTGGTGCAGGTGCTACTTTTTGGATGATTGTTGCTGGTTTTTTAGGTATGGCTTCAAAGTTTGTAGAATGTACTTTAGGTGTAAAATATAGAGATATTGATTCTGATGGAACTGTTTATGGTGGTCCAATGTACTATTTAACAAAAGGATTGAAAAATAAAACATTAGGAAAAATATTAGCGGCTTTATTTGCAATCTTCGTAATTGGTGGTTCTTTTGGAGGTGGAAACATGTTTCAAGTAAATCAAGCCTTTCAATTAGTTGAGAATATCACAACTCCGGCTGGAGGTGTATCATTTTTGCATGGTAAAGGATGGTTGTTTGGTCTAATAATGGCTGTTCTAGTGGGTATTGTTATTATTGGAGGAATAAAAAAAATAGCAAAAGTAACTGACAAAATTGTTCCTTTTATGGTGGCAATTTATGTAGCAGCCTCACTTTTTGTGATTTTCGCAAATTATGATATGATAGGGGATGCGTTCTCTCAAATATTTAATGGGGCGTTTAGTCCGGAAGGAATTGCTGGTGGTGCAGTTGGAGTTCTAGTTCAAGGATTTAGAAGAGCAGCTTTTTCAAATGAAGCAGGTATTGGTTCTGCATCGATAGCGCATTCAGCTGTAAAAACAAAATATGCGGCGAGTGAAGGTATGGTTGCTTTATTAGAGCCTTTTATAGATACGGTTGTAGTCTGTACAATGACAGCGTTGGTATTGATTATTACAGGTAATGTGAATGCTGAAAACGCTTCATTAAATGATGCGCAAGCAATTTTATTAACTTCTGGTGCATTTGAATCTGCAATATCTTGGTTTCCTTACGTGTTAACAGTTGCCGTGGTCTTATTCGCTTTTAGTTCTATGATTTCTTGGTCTTATTATGGTTTTCAAGGTTGGGTGTACCTATTTGGTAGATCTAAAAAAATGGAATACACATATAAAGTAATTTTCTGTATATTCGTGGTAATTGGTGCCGCAGCAAGTTTAGGTTCTGTTATTGGATTCTCAGATGCAATGGTTTTTGCAATGATGGTTCCAAACATGATAGGTCTAATTATTCTTGCTCCAAAAGTAAAAGTAGAATTAGTAAGGTATATGGATGCTATAAAAGCGAGCAAAGCATAAATTTTTTATGAAGATATTTAAATCCCATTTCTGGTATAACAAAAACCAAAGAAATGGGATTTTTCTTTTGGTATTGTTAATATTGCTGCTTCAACTGTTTATTTATGTGGATGCTTTTTCTTCAGATGAAATTACGGATATAAATCAACCAGAATTACTAGCTTTTCAAATTCAAATAGATAGTTTAAAAGCTATTGAAATTGAAAAGAGAAAACCTAAAATTTATCCTTTTAATCCGAATTATATAACAGATTATAAAGGAGCTAAATTGGGAATGTCTTTGCAACAGATCGATAGATTGCTGGCGTTTAGAAAAACAAATAAATTTATCAACTCAGAAAAAGAATTTCAACAAGTAACTGAAGTCTCTGATTCTTTATTAAATAAAATTTCACCATATTTCAAATTTCCTAATTGGGTTTTAAAAGGAGGACGTCAAAGCTCGAACGGTAGTTTCATTTCAGACGAAGTAAAAAATTCTGATATAAAGAAAGTTTTATCAACTATAGATATAAACAAAGCAACAGCCGAAGATTTTAAAACTATTAGCGGAATTGGATCGGTGTTTTCAGAGCGTATTATTAAGTATCGTTCTAAATTACAAGGATTTTCTTTTGAAAGTCAAATTGATGAAGTTTGGGGTTTAGATAAAGAGGTTGCGGCGAAAGTCGTGTCAATTTTCAAAATTATAGAAAAGCCAATTATCAAAAAAGTAAATGTAAATGCGGTCACTTTCAAGGAATTGCTGAGAAATCCCTACGTAGATTTCGAGTTATGTAAAAAAATATTTAGTTATAGAGATGAAGTTGCAGAGCTTCAAGACATTTCAGAATTAAAAAATATCAAAGATTTTCCTTTGGATAAGTATGATAGAATAGTCTTATATTTGATGGCTAAATAAACAACTCAAACATTGACTAAATGAACAGTATGTATTTTACTGAAGAACACGAAGCTTTTCGTGTAAGCTTTAAAGATTTTCTACAAAAAGAAGTGGTTCCTCATATAGATAAATGGGAAAAAAATGGTTCTATAGAGCGTTTCATTTGGAAGAAATTTGGTGAAATGGGTTATTTTGGTTTGTCAACTCCTGAGGAGTATGGAGGAATGGATCTAGATCTTTTTTACACCGTAATCTTTTTAGAAGAATTACAGAAAATAAATTCTGGTGGATTTGCCGCAGCAATTTGGGCACACGAATATTTGGCTATGACCCACCTTAATAAAGAGGGTGACGATTTTATTAAAAAAAAGTATTTAGTACCCAGTGTTGAAGGAGATATGATTGGTTGTTTGTGTATCACCGAGCCTTTTGGGGGTTCTGATGTTGCGGGCATGCGTTCTTCGGTAATCAAGCAAGGGGATAAATATATACTAAACGGATCAAAAACGTTTATTACAAATGGTGTGTATTCAGATTATTTAATTGTTGCAGCGAAAACAGATCCTTCAGATAAATACAAAGGAATTAGCATTTTTGTTGTGGATAGAAATACGAAGGGTATCTCTGCTACCAAGTTAAATAAATTAGGTTGGCATGCATCAGACACTGGAGAAATTGCTTTTGATAATGTAGAGATTCCTGTAGAAAATTTAATGGGAGAAGAAGGGAAAGGTTTTCCTTATATAATGCAGCACTTTGCTTTAGAGCGTTTAATAATGGGTGTAAATGCACATGCAAGAGCAGAATTTGCTGTCGATTATGCTATAAAGTACATGCAAGAAAGAATCGCTTTTGGTAAATCCTTAGACAAATTTCAGGTTTTAAGACACAAAATTGCAGAAATGGCAAGTAAAGTCGACATGTGTAGAGAGTATAATTATTCAATTGCAAAACGTTTAAATAACGGGCAATATGTTGTAAAAGAGGCAAGTATGTCGAAGTTGCTATCTACAAAAATGGCGGATGAAGTAATCTATGATGCCCTTCAATTACTAGGAGGTTATGGGTATATGGAAGATTATCCAATGGCACGTTTATTAAGAGATAGTAGGTTAGGACCAATAGGAGGAGGAACCTCAGAAATCTTAAAAGAGATTATTGCGAAAATGATTATTGATAAGAAAGAATATAAGCCAGTTACATAGATTTCGAAGTTTTTTTTAAAAAAATAATTTTTTGAATCGGTGAAAAGATAATTACTGAGAAACAAGTAGAACTATCTGGCTTTGGTTTTTTTAAATATTTTTTCAAGTAGATTTTTTAAGGCCTCAATACACATTGCCCTTTTTTTAGTAAAAATAAAAAAAAAGTATCTCATTGCAATCGTTATTACGAATGACTACTTATAAAATAATTGACGTTTACTAATTGTCAATTCATAATTTGTAATTACATTTGCAGTCCAAAAAATAAAATAATAGTTTTTTTATAAAAAAAACTATATAAAATATAAAGATACGATGAAGGGAGGTGCCAACATATGTTAATTATACCAATAAAAGAAGGAGAGAATATCGATAGAGCTTTAAAACGCTATAAGAGAAAATTCGATAGAACCAAGACAATGAAGAACTTGCGTAACAGAAAAAACTTTACGAAGCCATCTGTAGCGAATAGAGCTCAAAGAATTAAAGCCTCTTACGTTCAGCGTTTAAGAACGCAAGAAGAAGTAGGTTAGAAGTAACTTATTTTAAAGAAAACAAATCTCGTATTGATTTTTCAATACGAGATTTTTTTTGTGCTATTTTTTGTAGCTTTACTATCAATTTAAAAACGTAAAATTGATAGATTCATTTTTAGATTACGTATTGCTAGAAAAAAAGTATTCTAAACATACTGTAACTGCTTACAAAAATGATTTAATTTCTTTTAGAGATTTTTTAGTTTCAGAATATCATCAAGAAGAATTATTAGCAGTCCATTACAACCAAGTAAGGAGTTGGATTGTTTTCTTGGTTGATGATAAAATATCAAATAGAACTATTAACAGAAAGGTAAGCTCTTTAAAATCATTTTATAGATTTCTACAGAAAACGAAACAGCTAGAAGTTAATCCGTTAGCTAAGCACAGAGCTTTAAAAGTTGCGAAAAAAGTACAAGTTCCTTTTTCTTCAAAGGAAATCAATTTAGTAATAAATGCCATTGATGAAGAACATGATTTTACAGCGGTAAGAAATAAATTAATTGTAGAGTTATTTTATTCCACAGGAATAAGAAGGGCAGAACTAATCCATATAAAAGAAAAAGATATTAACTTTTCTGACGGGGTTATTAAAGTTTTAGGGAAAAGAAACAAGGAACGTTTTGTGCCTCTTTTGCAATCCGTTATAGAAACACTAAGAAAATATTTAGAATTAAAAAAAGATATTTCTAAGGAATTAGAATTTCTTTTTATTACAAAGAAAGGAAATAAAATTTATGAAACTCTTGTCTACAGAGTTATAAATTCATACTTTAGTAAAGTGTCTTCTAAAGTAAAAAAAAGCCCTCATATTCTTAGGCATTCTTTTGCTACTCATTTATTAAACGAAGGTGCAGATTTAAATTCGGTTAAAGAATTGTTAGGGCATTCCTCTTTAGCTTCAACTCAAGTCTACACTCATAATAGTTTAGACGAAATAAAAAAAGTTTATAACCAAGCTCACCCTAGGGGCAATAAAAAAGAATGATTTATGAAAGTATTCACACAATCAGTTAACTTTAATGCAGACAGTGAATTAATTAAGTTTGTGCAAAAGAAGGTAGAATCGTTGGTAAAATTCCATGATAAGATAGTAGATGCAGAAGTTTTTTTAAAAGTTCAAAATAAAAGTGATAAAGAAAATAAGATAACAGAAGTGAAAATAAATATTCCAGGGAACGAATTAATAGTAAAAAGAGAAACAAAAACCTTTGAAGAAGGCGTCAATGCTGCTGTTGATAATTTGAAAAGACAATTAAAACGGTCTAAAGAAAAACACAGAGATTCTTTGATTTCTTAAAACAGAAAAAAAAAGAAAAAATAATTACAAAAAGTTTTAGAATATAAAAAAACTTTATACATTTGCAATCCGTTAGAAATAGCGGGTTGTTTTTTTACAACAAAAAGCCGATGTAGCTCAGCTGGCTAGAGCAGCTGATTTGTAATCAGCAGGTCGTGGGTTCGAGTCCCTCCATCGGCTCATAGTAGTAAAAATAAAGTTCATTAAAATAGTAAATTTAAAGGGGAGATACTCAAGCGGCCAACGAGGACGGACTGTAACTCCGTTGACTACGTCTTCGCAGGTTCGAATCCTGCTCTCCCCACAAATTTACATATTGCGAAAGTAGCTCAGTTGGTAGAGCGTCAGCCTTCCAAGCTGAATGTCGCCGGTTCGAACCCGGTCTTTCGCTCGAATTAAATCCAACAAAGCCGGTGTAGCTCAGTTGGTAGAGCGCATCCTTGGTAGGGATGAGGTCATGGGTTCAAATCCCATCATTGGCTCATTTAATATGTATTATTAGGTACTAAATATAATTAAACTAAGAATTAAAATTAATAATCATGGCAAAAGCAAATTTTGACCGTTCGAAGCCACACTTAAACATTGGTACAATCGGACACGTAGATCACGGTAAGACTACATTAACTGCGGCTATCACTAAGGTATTAGCTGATGCAGGATTCTCTGAGGCTAGATCTTTTGATCAGATTGATAATGCTCCAGAAGAAAAAGAAAGAGGTATTACAATCAACACATCTCATGTAGAGTATCAAACAGCAAATCGTCACTATGCACACGTTGACTGTCCAGGTCACGCGGATTATGTGAAGAATATGGTTACTGGTGCTGCTCAAATGGACGGTGCAATATTAGTTGTTGCTGCTACAGATGGTCCAATGCCACAAACTCGTGAGCACATCTTATTAGGACGTCAGGTTGGTATTCCTCGTATGGTTGTATTCATGAATAAAGTGGATATGGTTGATGATGAAGAATTAATCGAATTGGTAGATATGGAAGTAAGAGAATTACTTTCTTTTTACGAGTACGATGGTGACAACGGACCTGTAATCGCTGGATCTGCATTAGGTGCATTGAATGGTGAGCAAAAATGGGTTGATTCTGTATTGGAATTAATGGAAGCTGTTGATACTTGGATCGAAGAGCCTTTAAGAGAAATTGATAAAGATTTCTTAATGCCAGTTGAAGATGTATTCTCTATTACTGGTCGTGGAACTGTTGCTACAGGTCGTATCGAAACTGGTATTGCGAACACAGGTGATGTTGTAGATATCATCGGTATGGGAGCTGAGAAGATGACTTCTACTATTACTGGTATTGAAATGTTCCGTCAAATCTTGGATAGAGGTGAGGCAGGAGATAATGCAGGTATTTTGTTAAGAGGTATTGCAAAAGAAGATATTAAAAGAGGTATGGTAATCTGTAAGCCAGGTTCTGTAACGCCACATGCTAAGTTTAAAGCGGAGGTTTATGTTCTTAAGAAAGAAGAAGGTGGACGTCATACTCCATTCCATAACAACTATCGTCCACAGTTCTATGTAAGAACAACCGATGTAACAGGTACTATTAATTTACCTTCAGGAGTTGAAATGGTAATGCCAGGAGATAACTTAACAATTACTGTAGATTTAATCCAAGCAATTGCATTAAATGTTGGTTTACGTTTTGCGATTCGTGAAGGTGGTAGAACAGTTGGAGCTGGTCAGGTAACTGAATTATTAGACTAATATTATTGTTAGTTTATTAATCAATAAATAATAAGGGTGTTCCGTTTTTAACGGGACGCCTTTATCAATGAATAAGAAACGGGCGTAGTTCAGCGGTAGAGCACTGGTCTCCAAAACCAGCTGTCGGGAGTTCGAATCTCTCCGCCCGTGCAATAAAACATAAAAGTAAAATGAAGTTTATACAATATATCAAAGATTCTTTTGACGAATTAAATAACCACATGACGTGGATATCTAAAGAGGATGCTCAAAAAACAACGGTAACTGTAGCTGTTTTTACAATTGTATTCGCATTAGCAGTCGCGGGTATAGATTATGTTTTTCAAACCGGATTAGATAACTTTTTTGGAATGTTTAAATCTAATTAATTATGGCAGCTGATTCAGTAATGAAATGGTATGTTGTAAGAGCCATTGGGGGACAAGAAAATAAAGTAAAAGCATACATAGAAACAGAAATATCCAGAGTCGGTTTATCAGACTATGTAAGCCAAGTAATTGTGCCAACTGAAAAGGTTGTTCAGATTCGAAACGGAAAAAAAGTTAACAGAGAAAGAGTTTACTTTCCGGGTTATATTATGGTTGAAGCGAATCTTTCAGGAGAAGTTCCACACGTAATAAAAGGAATTACTGGAGTTATTGGTTTCTTGGGAGAAACAAAAGGTGGTGAACCTGTTCCAATGAGAAAATCTGAAGTAAATAGAATGTTAGGCAAAGTTGATGAGCTTTCTGTTCAAGATGAAAATATTGCAATTCCTTTTAATATCGGAGAAACAGTAAAAGTTGTGGATGGTCCTTTTAATGGATTTGATGGAACTATAGAGAAAGTAAATGAAGAAAAGCGTAAACTTGAAGTAATGGTAAAAATCTTTGGAAGAAAAACACCATTAGAATTAAGTTATATGCAAGTAGAAAAGATATAATTGTTACACAAGTATATATATTTATTCCGATTTGTTTTTAGCTTCCAAATTAAAGCAAATCATTAAACATTTTTAAAATGGCAAAAGAAGTTAGTAAAGTAGTTAAGTTACAAGTAAGGGGAGGCGCAGCGAATCCATCGCCGCCGGTTGGACCCGCTTTAGGAGCTGCTGGTGTTAACATAATGGAGTTTTGTAAACAGTTTAATGCAAGAACGCAAGACAAACAAGGTAAAGTATTACCTGTTGTTATTACTGTTTTCAAAGATAAATCATTTGATTTTCTTGTAAAGACTCCACCTGCAGCAGTTCAGTTACTAGAAGCGGCCAAAATTAAAAAGGGTTCAGGAGAACCAAACAGAAAGAAAGTAGCATCGGTTACTTGGGATCAGATTAGAGTAATTGCAGAAGACAAAATGGTAGATTTAAATGCCTTTGAAGCTTCTTCAGCAATGCGTATGATTGCAGGTACAGCACGTTCTATGGGATTAACAGTAAAAGGTGATGCACCAGCATAAGCTTTATAAAAAGTAGTAAAATGGCAAAATTAACAAAAAAGCAAAAAGAAGCTTACGCAAAGGTAGATAGCTCTAAATCTTATGATTTAGCAGCAGCTTCAGCGCTAGTCAAAGACATTACGAATGTAAAGTTTGATGCATCAGTAGATTTAGCGATACGATTAGGAGTAGATCCTCGTAAAGCAAATCAAATGGTTCGTGGAGTTGTAACATTACCTCATGGAACTGGTAAAGATGTAAAAGTATTAGCATTGGTAACTCCAGATAAGGAAGCAGAGGCTACAGCAGCAGGTGCAGATTATGTTGGATTAGATGAATACCTTCAAAAGATAAAAGGAGGATGGACAGATGTGGACGTTATCATTACGATGCCAAGTGTAATGGGTAAATTAGGCCCTTTAGGAAGAGTATTAGGTCCAAGAGGTTTAATGCCAAATCCTAAGACAGGTACAGTAACGATGGATGTAGCAAAAGCTGTTCAAGATGTTAAAGCTGGTAAAATAGACTTTAAAGTTGATAAAACTGGTATTGTACATGCAGCAATTGGAAAAGTATCTTTTGATGCTAAGAAAATTGAGGAAAATGCAAACGAGTTAATACAAACAATTATTAAATTGAAACCAACAACAGCAAAAGGAACGTATGTAAAAAGCGTTTTTATGTCTAGTACTATGAGTCCTAGTATCGCGGTTGAGGTGAAAGCTGTTTAATACGTTAAAACTTATAATCATGACGAGAGAAGAGAAATCACAAGTAATACAGGATTTAACAGCAGTATTAGCAGACACAAATACGTTATATCTAGCAGATATATCGGGGTTAGATGCACAAGCAACCTCTAATTTACGTAGAGCTTGTTTTAAGGCAAATGTTCAATTATCAGTCGTTAAAAATACATTACTTGCAAAAGCAATGGAAGCTTCAGATAAGGAATTTGGGGATTTACCATCAGTATTAAAAGGTAATACATCAATGATGATTTCTGAAGCAGCAAATGCTCCAGCAAAATTAATCAAAGAATTCAGAAAGAAAACTAAAGATAGACCTATTTTAAAGGGTGCATTTGCAGAAGAATCTGTTTATATTGGTGATGATCAATTAGATGCTTTAGTAGATATTAAATCTAGAGAAGAATTAATTGGAGACATCATTGGATTATTACAATCACCAGCTAAAAATGTTATTTCAGCATTACAATCAGGTGGTCAAACACTTTCAGGTCTTATTAAGACATTATCTGAAAAATAATTACGCGCACAAATAAACTATAATAAACAAAATTTTTAAAACAATTAAAATGGCAGATTTAAAAGATTTCGCAGAGCAATTAGTTAACTTATCAGTAAAAGAGGTTAATGAATTAGCTACTATCTTAAAAGATGAGTATGGTATTGAGCCAGCAGCAGCAGCAGTAGCAGTAGCAGGTCCAGCAGCAGCAGGTGAAGCTGAAGAAGAGCAAACTGAATTTGATGTTATCTTAACAGCAGCAGGTGGTTCTAAATTAGCAGTAGTAAAATTAGTTAAGGAATTAACTGGTTTAGGCTTGAAAGAAGCTAAAGGTATCGTAGATAGTGCTCCAGCAGCAGTAAAAGAAGGTGTAACTAAAGATGAGGCTGAAGGTCTTAAGAAATCTTTAGAAGAAGCTGGAGCTGAGGTAGAGCTTAAGTAAGCTTATACTCCCGATTTCGAGATTTTCGAAACGGGAAAACAAATTTAGGTTTAGGTACTAAAAACAATGGTTTTTAGGCCTAAACCATTTTGTGTATATATTCGTTTTTTATTTTAATTTAGATTTTAATCAAAAAAATACTCTCTTTTGGCAACGAAAAACACAACTGAAAGAATCAATTTCGCTACTTCTCAAATGATTAAAGAATATCCAGATTTCTTGGATATTCAGGTAAAATCTTTCCAAGATTTTTTCCAACTTCAAACTAAGGCAGAAGAAAGAGGTGAAGAAGGTTTGTACAAAACCTTCATGGATAACTTTCCAATTACAGATACAAGAAACCAATTTGTATTAGAATTTTTAGACTACTTTGTAGATCCACCAAGATATTCAATCCAAGAATGTATTGAAAGAGGACTTACACACAGTGTGCCTTTAAAAGCGCGTCTAAAATTATATTGTACAGATCCGGAACATGAAGATTTCGAAACTATTGTTCAGGATGTGTACCTCGGTACAATTCCGTACATGACAAATTCTGGTACCTTTGTAATTAATGGTGCAGAGCGTGTGGTAGTTTCTCAATTACACAGGTCTCCTGGTGTATTCTTTGGGCAATCTTTCCATGCGAACGGTACAAAATTATATTCAGCAAGGGTAATACCTTTTAAAGGATCTTGGATAGAATTTGCTACCGATATCAATCAAGTAATGTATGCTTATATTGATAGAAAGAAAAAATTACCAGTAACAACATTATTCAGAGCCATAGGTTTTGAAAGAGATAAAGATATTTTAGAGATTTTTGACCTTGCAGAGGAAATCAAAGTTTCTAAAGCTGGATTAAAAAAAGTATTAGGTCGCAAATTAGCTGCTAGAGTTTTAAAAACTTGGCATGAAGATTTTGTAGATGAAGATACTGGAGAAGTTGTGTCTATCGAAAGAAATGAAATCATTTTTGATCGTGATACAATTTTAGAAAAAGAACATATTGATGAAATAATAGAAGCTGGTGCTAAAACCGTTTTACTTCATAAAGAAGACAACGATATGGCAGACTACGCTATTATTCACAATACATTACAAAAAGATCCTACAAATTCAGAAAAAGAAGCAGTAGAGCATATTTACAGACAATTACGTAACGCAGAACCGCCAGATGAGGAGACTGCAAGAGGTATTATAGATAAATTATTCTTTTCTGAACAACGATATAATTTAGGTGAAGTTGGTCGTTTTAGAATGAACACGAAACTTCAGTTAAATGAGCCAATAGATCAAAAGGTTTTAACGAAATTAGATATTATTACGATTATTAAGTATCTAATTGAATTGATCAACTCCAAAGCAGAAGTTGATGATATTGATCACTTATCTAACAGACGTGTAAGAACTGTTGGAGAGCAGTTAGCAGGTCAATTTGGAGTTGGTTTAGCTCGTATGGCTAGAACTATTCGTGAGCGTATGAATGTGCGTGATAACGAGGTGTTTACACCTATCGATTTGATTAATGCAAAAACATTATCCTCAGTAATTAACTCATTCTTTGGTACGAACCAGTTATCTCAATTTATGGACCAAACAAATCCATTGGCAGAGATTACGCACAAGCGTAGATTGTCTGCACTTGGACCTGGAGGTTTATCAAGAGAGCGAGCAGGTTTTGAGGTGCGTGATGTTCATTATACACACTATGGTCGTTTATGTCCAATTGAAACTCCTGAGGGACCGAATATTGGTTTAATTTCTTCACTTGCTGTTTTTGCAAAAGTGAATAATTTAGGATTCATTGAAACTCCATATAGAAAAGTTGAGAATGGATCAGTAAAAGGAGAAGAACCAATCTATTTAAGTGCTGAAGAAGAAGAAGGTATGAAAATTGCCCAATCGAATTTAGATTTAAAAGAAGATGGAACGATCGTTTTAGATCGAGTTATTGCTCGTGAAGAAGGAGATTTTCCGGTTGTAAATCCAGGTGATATAAATTATATGGATGTTGCTCCAAATCAGATTGCATCTATTTCTGCATCGTTAATTCCGTTCTTGGAACATGATGATGCAAACCGTGCACTGATGGGGTCTAACATGATGCGTCAAGCAGTTCCGTTATTGCGTCCTCAAGCACCAATTGTTGGTACAGGACTAGAGCGCAGAGTTGCTAAAGATTCACGTATTTTAATTAATGCTGAAAGAGCAGGAGTTGTTGAATATGTTGATGCAAACAGAATTACGATTAAGTATGATAGAACAGATGAAGAAAGACTAGTAAGTTTTGACTCTGACGAAGTTTCTTACAACTTAATTAAATTCAGGAAAACGAATCAAGGAACTTCGATTAACCTAAAGCCTATTGTAGAAAAAGGTGATAGAGTTTCAGAAGGTGAAGTTCTTTGTGAAGGTTATGCTACACAAAAAGGGGAATTAGCTTTAGGAGTAAATATGAAAGTAGCCTTTATGCCTTGGAAAGGGTATAATTTTGAGGATGCAATTGTAATTTCTGAAAAAGTTGTTCGTGAAGATATATTTACATCTATACATATTGATGAGTATTCTTTGGATGTTAGAGATACAAAATTAGGAACTGAAGAGTTAACTAATGATATTCCTAACGTTTCTGAAGAAGCTACAAAAGATTTGGATGAAAATGGAATGATTAGAATTGGAGCAGAAGTAAATCCTGGCGATATCTTAATAGGTAAGATTACACCAAAAGGAGAATCTGATCCAACTCCAGAAGAAAAATTATTACGTGCTATTTTTGGCGATAAAGCAGGGGATGTAAAAGATGCCTCATTAAAAGCTTCACCATCATTAAGAGGTGTAGTAATTGATAAAAAATTATTTAAAAGAGCCGTAAAAGATAAAAATAAGAGATTAAGAGATAAAGAAGCTGTGGCTACTTTAGAATCTTCTTTTGTTTCTAAATTTGAAAGTTTAAAAGACGAGTTAATTGAAAAATTATTCACTTTAATTAGTGGAAAAACATCACAAGGAGTTTACAACGATTTAGGAGAAGAAGTTTTACCAAAAGGTAAAAAATACACTCTTAAAATGTTAAATTCTGTAGATGATTATCTTCATTTAACAGGCTCTTGGACAACAGATAAAGAATTAAATGCTTTAGTAGGTGAGTTAGTTCACAACTACAAAATTAAAGTAAATGATTTACAAGGTTCTTTACGTCGTCAAAAGTTTACAATTTCTGTGGGTGATGAATTGCCAGCAGGTATTTTAAAGCTTGCTAAGATTTATATCGCTAAAAAACGTAAGTTAAAAGTAGGTGATAAGATGGCAGGGCGTCATGGTAATAAGGGTATTATTGCGCGTATTGTTAGAGCAGAAGATATGCCTTTCTTAGAGGACGGAACTCCAGTAGATATCGTTTTAAATCCGTTAGGTGTACCTTCTCGTATGAATATTGGTCAGATTTATGAAACTGTTCTTGGTTGGGCAGGTCAAAAATTAGGAACTAAATATGCAACACCAATTTTTGATGGAGCATCTTTAGATCAAATCAATGAGATTACGGATGAGGCAGATGTTCCAAGATTTGGACATACTTATTTATATGATGGAGGAACTGGAAAACGTTTCGATCAACCGGCAACAGTTGGTATCATTTATATGATTAAGTTAGGACACATGATTGAGGATAAAATGCATGCACGTTCAATAGGACCTTATTCATTAATAACTCAACAGCCATTAGGTGGTAAAGCACAATTTGGAGGTCAGCGTTTCGGAGAGATGGAAGTTTGGGCACTTGAAGCATATGGTGCATCAAGTATCTTAAGAGAAATTTTAACTGTAAAATCTGATGATGTTATGGGGAGAGCTAAAACGTATGAAGCAATCGTAAAAGGTGAAACAATGCCAGAACCAGGTTTACCTGAATCTTTCAATGTTTTAATGCATGAACTGAAAGGTTTAGGCTTAGACGTTAGATTAGAAGAATAACAAAGATTGATGTTAGAAGTAGGTTTTGAATCTGCTTCTAACAATCATTTATTTATAAGTCTCATTGAGGCCATTTTTACAATTTTAATTCGAATCCATCAACATGGCAAGAAAACAAGAGAAGTACACTGTAAAAAAGTTTAATAAAATCTCAATTGGTTTATCATCACCAGAAGCTATTTTAGAAATTTCTAAAGGTGAAGTTTTAAAACCAGAAACAATAAATTACCGTACGCACAAACCAGAAAGAGATGGTTTATTTTGCGAGCGTATTTTTGGTCCTGTAAAGGATTATGAATGTGCTTGTGGAAAGTACAAAAGAATACGCTACAAAGGTATCGTTTGTGATAGATGTGGTGTAGAAGTTACTGAAAAGAAAGTACGTAGAGATAGAGTTGGTCACATTAATTTAGTGGTACCGGTAGCTCATATTTGGTACTTTAGATCATTACCTAACAAAATGGGATACCTTTTAGGTTTGCCATCTAAAAAGTTAGATATGATTATTTACTACGAGAGATACGTAGTTATTCAGCCAGGTATTGCAAAAAATATCGAAGGAGAGCCATTACAAAAAATGGATTTCTTAACGGAAGAGGAATATTTAGATATCGCTGACGAGTTACCGCAAGAAAACCAATATTTAGACGATACAGACCCTAACAAGTTTATCGCTAAAATGGGAGCAGAGTGTTTAATTGATTTATTAGCACGTATCGATTTAGATGGGTTGTCTTTTGAGTTAAGACACAAAGCAAACACAGAAACTTCTAAACAACGTAAAACAGAAGCACTAAAACGTCTAAATGTTGTAGAAGCATTTAGAGATTCTCAAAAAAATAGAGAGAATAAGCCAGAATGGATGATTATGAAGGCTGTTCCTGTAATTCCACCAGAATTACGTCCTTTAGTTCCATTAGATGGAGGTCGTTTTGCAACTTCAGATTTAAATGATTTATATAGAAGAGTTATTATTAGAAACAATCGTTTAAAAAGATTAGTTGAAATAAAAGCTCCAGAAGTTATTTTACGTAATGAAAAACGTATGTTACAAGAATCTGTGGATTCATTATTTGATAACACACGAAAATCATCAGCAGTAAAAACAGAATCTAATAGACCTTTAAAATCACTTTCAGATTCATTAAAAGGTAAACAAGGACGTTTCCGTCAGAATTTATTAGGAAAACGTGTTGATTATTCTGCTCGTTCTGTAATTGTTGTAGGACCAGAATTAAGACTTTCTGAATGTGGTATCCCAAAAGATATGGCAGCTGAACTTTACAAGCCTTTTGTAATTAGAAAATTAATTGAAAGAGGAATTGTAAAAACAGTAAAATCTGCAAAGAAAATAATAGATAGAAAGGAACCAGTTGTTTGGGATATCTTAGAAAATGTAATTAAAGGACATCCAGTTTTATTAAATAGGGCTCCGACATTACACAGACTAGGTATACAAGCTTTTCAACCAAAATTAATTGAAGGAAAAGCTATACAGCTGCATCCGCTTGCATGTTCTGCATTTAATGCGGATTTTGATGGGGATCAAATGGCTGTTCACTTACCACTAGGACCAGAGGCTATTTTAGAGGCACAAATATTAATGTTAGCCTCTCATAATATCTTAAACCCTGCAAATGGTGCACCAGTTACTGTACCTTCTCAGGATATGGTACTTGGTTTGTATTATATGACCAAAGAAAGAATTTCTACTCCAGAAGTTAAAATTAAAGGAGAAGGTTTAACTTTCTATTCACCAGAAGAAGTTATGATTGCTTTTAACGAAGAAATGGTAGACTTAAATGCTGGTATTAAAGTAAGAACTTATGATGTTGACGAAAATGGTGAACAAGTTAGAAAAATTATAAAAACTACAGTTGGTAGAGTTTTATTTAATGAAAAAGTTCCTGCGGCAGCTGGTTATATTAATGAGGTTTTAACTAAGAAAAATTTGCGTGGTATTATTGGTGGTATTTTAAAAGCTACAGATATTCCTACCACAGGTGAGTTCTTAGATGAAATAAAGAACATGGGATATAAATTCGCTTTTCAAGGTGGTTTATCATTCTCATTAGGGGATATTATTATTCCGAAAGAAAAACAATCTATGATTGACACTGCTAATAAAGAAGTAGAGATGATTGTAGGTAATTATAATATGGGTATGCTAACGCAGAAAGAGCGTTATAATCAGGTAATTGATGTTTGGGGTTCTACCAACAATAGATTAACTGAATTATCCATGAAAAATTTACGTGAAGATCAACAAGGTTTCAACTCAGTATACATGATGCTTGATTCTGGTGCAAGGGGTTCTAAAGAACAAATTCGTCAGTTAACAGGTATGCGTGGTTTAATGGCAAAACCTAAAAAATCTACAGCTGGTGGTGGAGAAATTATTGAGAATCCAATTCTTTCTAACTTTAAGGAAGGGTTATCGATTCTTGAATACTTTATTTCTACACACGGTGCGCGTAAAGGTTTAGCAGATACAGCTTTAAAGACGGCAGATGCTGGTTACTTAACACGTAGATTGGTGGATGTTTCTCAAGATGTTATCATTAATGAAGAGGATTGTGGAACATTAAGAGGCTTAGAAGTTAGTCCATTAAAGAAAAATGATGAAATTGTAGAATCTTTATCAGATAGGATTGAAGGACGTATATCATTACAAGATGTATTCGTGCCAGGTTCTGAAGAATTATTAATAGGAGCAGGAGAATCTATTTCTATTGCAATTGCTGATAAAATCCAAGCAACAGGTATTGATAAGGTGCTAGTAAGATCTGCTTTAACCTGTGAATCTACGAAAGGTATTTGTGCAAAATGTTATGGTCAGAGTTTATCGACTCGTAATAAAGTACAAATTGGTGAGGCAGTTGGTGTAATTGCAGCACAATCAATTGGTGAACCAGGTACACAGTTAACATTACGTACATTCCACGTTGGTGGAGTTGCAGGGAATATTTCTGAAGAAAATAAATTAATTGCTAAGTTTGAAGGTAAAGTTTCTATTGATGATTTACGCACAGTTGTTGGTAAAGACAATGAGGGTAAAGAAGTTGATATAGTAATATCAAGAACTGCTGAGATTAAAATTATTGATAAGAAATCAGGAATTACGCAAAGCACAAATATTCTTCCTTACGGTTCGATCATTTATGATAAAGAGCGTAAGTCTATTAAAAAAGGAGATGTTATTGTTCAATGGGATCCATTTAATGGTGTGATTGTTTCTGAATTTGGAGGAAAAGTGAAGTTTGACAATTTAGAGCAAGGAATTAATTTCTCTGTAGAAGTTGATGAACAAACAGGTTTCCAAGAAAAAGTAATTACAGATTCTAAGAATAAAAAAATCATTGCTTCTTTAATTATAGAAGATGAAGATGGAAACGCTTTAAGATCTTATAGTTTACCTGTAGGAGCTCATTTAATGGTAAATGATGGAGATAAAGTTGAATCTGGTCATACATTAGTGAAAATTCCTAGAAAATCAGGAAAAGCAGGTGATATTACAGGAGGTTTACCACGTGTAACAGAATTATTTGAAGCACGTAACCCTTCTAATCCTTCTGTGGTTTCAGAGATTGATGGTGTTGTTTCTTTCGGGAAAATTAAGCGTGGAAATAGAGAAATTATTGTTGAATCTAAAACGGGAGATATTAGTAAGTATTTAGTAAAACTTTCTAATCAAATTTTAGTTCAAGAGAATGACTTTATTAAAGCAGGTATGCCTTTATCAGATGGGGCAACGACTCCTTCAGATATTTTAAGAATTAAAGGACCATCGGCAGTGCAAGAATACTTAGTAAATGAAATACAAGAAGTATATCGTTTACAAGGTGTAAAAATTAACGACAAACATTTCGAAGTTGTTGTACGTCAAATGATGCGTAAAGTTAAAATTATTGATTCTGGAGATACTTTATTCTTAGAGAATCAATTAATTCATAAAATTGACTTTATCAAAGATAATGACGCAATTTACGGAATGAAAGTTGTTGAAGATGCTGGAGATTCTACAAACTTAACTGCAGGGCAAATTATTTCTGCTCGTCAATTAAGAGATGAAAATTCTTTATTAAGAAGAAATGATCACAACTTAGTATCTGCAAGAGATGCTAAACCGGCAACGGCAGAACAAGTTTTACAAGGTATAACAAGAGCATCACTTCAAACTAAATCGTTTATTTCTGCAGCTTCCTTCCAGGAAACTACAAAAGTATTAAACGAGGCTGCTGTAAGTGGTAAGATCGATACTTTAGAAGGCTTGAAGGAAAATGTAATTGTTGGTAAGAAAATTCCAGCAGGTACAGGTATGAGAGCTTATGACAAAGTTCTTGTGGGTCCTAAAGACGAAATAGAACAAAGTTTCTAGATAAACAACGTGTAGGCGTTTAAGAGTTATAAAGTTGAATTGTTTACTGTAATTAAAATTGCAATATTCAATTCAACTTTTTTTTTTGGACAAGCAAAGCACACATTTCAATAATTAAACAATATAAAGTATGGAAGAAAATAAAAACAAAGACGGACAAATTAATATTGAATTAGATCAAGAAATTGCGGAAGGAACCTATTCTAACCTTGCAATCATAAATCATTCGATGTCAGAATTTATTGTTGATTTCATCAATATAATGCCAGGTGTTCCAAAGGCAAAAGTTAAATCGAGGATCATACTAACTCCTCAGCATGCAAAAAGGTTAACGAAGGCGCTTGCAGACAACGTTAGAAAGTTTGAACAAGCTCACGGAGAAATTAAAGATTATGAGAAACCTCCAATTCCAATGAATTTTGGACCATCAGGGCAGGCTTAAATAAAATTAAAATTAATCTATAATTTAGAGAGTAGTTAGGGTAAAAATTTTATCCTAACTACTTTTTTTATGAACTATATTGATCTCTGTATTTGTCTTTTCTTATTTTTTAAAACATCGTAATATAAAAAATCTAAAATTTCAGGAGTACATTCATACATTGGTTTACCAGACCAACTATGATCGCCTTTCTGAATGGTGTATAAGTAAAAAGATTGTCCTAATATTTTTAATTTATGTGCGATGGCTTTGGACCCATAAAGAATGAGATATCCGGCATTATTATTTTTACAATAATGATGAGAATCAATGTCATAAGGAACTAATTGATCATCAGTTCCATGAAATAGTTGTGTGGGTATGGCCTTTTCTTTAGTGATAGTATCTAGAGAGATAATTGCACCCGCCATACTTATTAATCCTGCAAACTTAAAGTCTTCTGGAAGTATTTTTGTTCCATAAACATATGCTAGGTTTAACACAGCTTCTGCACCGGCGCTTGTTCCAATCAGAATTATTTTATTTATATCAATCTTAAATCTTCTCTTTTTGCTGAGTATGTATTTTATAGCATAGCTTATGTCTTCAGAGGTAGCATTAAAAGCTTTTATTTTATCTTCAGACTTTGTATCGCAATTAAAACCAAGGTTTTTCCGGGTTAAGCGATAAGATATAGAGGCAACAGCATAACCACGTGCAGCCATATTATTTGCAAAATTCACAGTATTTTTATCATTTCTTTTTCCTCCAGAAAAACCTCCTCCATGAACATAAAGTAGCAAAGGAAGTGCTCCTTTTACTTTTTTTGGTTTGTAAAAATCTAGTTTCAATTTTTTTTCACCTTTATTTTTCTGGTAGGTATACGTTCTTTTAGAAACAGCAGACACTTTATCTAAATATAGCGTTTGTGAAAAACTTAGGGTTGTAATGGCTAAAAACAAAAAAGAAATAAAAAATTTCATATACTAAACATGTCATAAAAGTTACTATTAACCTTTCATTTTATAAAATAAACGTCTTAGATGGGCGTACAAAAATTTATTTGACCTCACATAATAGAAAGAAATAAAACAAACAGTAATTAGGAATAGAAGTGCACCAAAAATAGCTTGCCAAGGTGTTAGTGTTTTACCAATTAATGTATTTAACCCAATACCCGTAAAACTTCCGTAAATAATAATAAAATGGATAATGTAAATAGATAATGTTTTTTGTCCGATTTTTAAAATTAATGGAAATTTCAAGAATTTTTCAAATCCATAGAAAAAAGAAAAGTAAATCAGCACATTTCCAAATCTTGTAAATAAGTAATTATAGCTTGCTGAGTCAAGGAATAATTGAATGTTTGTTATTTTATATAGTATACTTAATAAATAAGATGAATATAAAATTAGTACAGCACCAACAGTAAAAAAAGAAGCAATTATTATTTTTTTAAAATGAGGTTTGTTTAAATTCTTATGAAATAAAGTGGCTAAAAAAGCACCAAATAGCACATAACCAAGCCAAGGTATAATCGTAAATACAGAGCCGTTACTTTTTGAAACGTAATTATTAAAAAGAATAGGGATATGATCAAAACTTAAGCCACGATATAAGGGTTCCGAAAGAAAAATAAGGAAACCTAAAATGAACGATACTATCGAAAATACGATTATTTTTCTAGCGAATAAAAGGTAGATAAGGATAATTAAAATTAGACTTAAACCAATACATTGTAAAACATCTACAACCAAAAAGTAGGTGTTAAAATGACCGTGCATCCAAGATAGAAAAGGAATTCTTAATAAATAACCAATACCAATTAGAAAAAAACCTCTGATAATACCTTTTTTAATCCTTAACTTTTCTATTCCTTTTTCTTTGGCCTTTAATAATAAGTAGGTAAAAATTAAGCCTGAAATAGTAAAAAAAGTAGGAGCTGTGATCCCTCTAAAATACAACCAGATAGAAAAAGTATTTGAGTTTAAGTTTCTATAAGATTCAGATAAAAGGGTATCTATAAAGTGACCTTGCAACATCATTAAAATTGCAAAAGCACGAATAATATCAATAAAATATAGCCGATTAGTGGTCATAACAACTTTATTTTAAGAGGAAATATTAAAATATACAAATCTTAATTTAAATATTTTTTTAATATAAATTTATTTGCTTCCTATTCAATTCTTGTTCGATGATTTCGCCTAACAGTGGATATAGAAAATCGTACTTGTTTTTATGATGTTAATCGTCGTTATCCTAAAGATCTGTTGCAGCAGTATTAGAAAAAAATAGAAATTTTAAAATTAAAATTTAAATCTTCCTTGTTTTATTTAGCAACCAAAAATCAGCTAAAACCAAAGCTGTCATAGCTTCTATAATGGGAACAGCTCTTGGTACTACACAAGGATCATGTCTTCCTTTGCCGGTAATCTCTGCAATTTCATTTTCCGAGTTAATCGTTTGCTGAGAACTCATAATAGTAGCAACAGGTTTAAAGGCTACCCTAAAGTAAATATCCATTCCATTGCTAATTCCACCTTGTATTCCACCGGATAAATTAGATTGCGTTGAACCATCAGCATTAAATATATCATTATGTTCAGAACCTTTCATTTTTGCACCACAAAATCCGCTACCAAATTCAAACCCTTTTACAGCATTTATAGATAACATAGCGCTACCTAATTGCGCATGTAGTTTCTGAAAAATAGGCTCTCCTAAACCGACAGGTACATTTTGAGCAACACAGGTAATTGTGCCTCCAATGGTGTCTCCTGCCTTTCTAATTTCTTTAATTCTGTTAATCATTTTCTCAGCAGAAGCTTCATCAGGACAGCGTACTATATTGCTTTCAGTTTTCGAAAAATCTAAATCCTGATAAGGTTTGTCTAGAAAAATATCACCTACAGAAGAGGTAAAGGCATTAATATGCATGCTAGCAATTAATTGTTTCGCTAAAGCACCAGCAACCACCCAATTGGCAGTTTCACGAGCAGAGCTTCTTCCACCGCCTCTATAATCTCTGTTACCAAACTTTTTGTCGTATGTGTAATCTGCATGAGAAGGTCTATAAATATTGGTATTGTGATTGTAATCTTTTGATTTTTGATTTGTATTTTTTATTATAAAACCAATAGAGGTTCCGGTTGTTTTACCTTCAAAGATTCCAGAAAGAAATTCAACGGAATCAGGTTCTTTACGTTGCGTAACGATTTTAGATTGGCCTGGCTTACGTCTATTTAACTCGTTTTGAATTGCATCAAAGTCAAGTTTTAGTCCAGCAGGGAAACCATCTATGATACCACCAATAGCAGTTCCATGAGATTCTCCATACGTAGTTACTTTTAATAAATTTCCAAAAGAATTAAACGACATCGTTAAAAATTAAAATTATGATAGCAAATATAGCAAACTAAGAGAGAAGTAATTTAGATTTATACTGTTTTGTAATGATTTCTAAAAACTATATTTTAATTAGAATGCTTGATTATTAGTTGTCTATGAATTGTAATGAACGATATTCAAAAAAGTTGAAAAATAATCTGTTTTTTGTTTCAGAAAATGAAAAAGCTTTCTATATTTGCATCCGCATTCAGAGAATATCTGATGAGACTTCTGGAGAAATGGCAGAGCGGTCGAATGCGGTAGTCTTGAAAACTATTGACTGTAACAGGTCCGGGGGTTCGAATCCCTCTTTCTCCGCAAATTGATTTTTAATCAACAACAAAACCCTTTAAAACTTATGTTTTAAAGGGTTTTTGCTTTTCTACAAAACTCATAAAATTCATTAAATTGTATAAAAAAGGTGTCCTATTTGGTGTCACTTGCAATTTGCTAAAATAAGTGACACCAAATTTTTCGCTAGCCTTCCGTTATCAGAGGATACAAGGAAGCAAAAACAAACTAAAATTAGTTCAATAAATAGACATCCTAAAAACCAAGATCATTGACTTTCAAAAGGAATTTATGCACGCAAAAGTTCCCATCTCAGCAAAAATTTTTAAAAGCAAAGTGTTGCGGGAAGATATAAACCGTAGAATGTTACTTCCAATATTCGAAAATCATCATAAAAGAATTGAGGAATTAATAGGAAAAGAAAACGTTGCAGGATCTTATAGAAAAAAACCAGCGGCAAAAATTGGAAAGCCAATAGTAACAAATAGCACTAAAAATTCAACGCTGATAAATTGGAAGAAAGGTATGGAAATCGAGTAAGATCAAGAATGAGAGAACTATTTAATTTAATTATGTTGGATAAAAATTTTAGAGATAAAAGAGTATGACAAACAATTTATTGCCCTCACAAATAAGATAACCTCTTATATATTTTTTAGTAAGCAACTTTTCATTTATTTTTGTTATAATGATTAAATTATTGGTAATAGTTTATTAGCGTAGATATGTTTTACAAATTGATTTTAACTAAAGCTTAAAGATAGTTTAGCTTTCTTAAAAAAACAGTCGCTTAATTAATGATTTCAAAAAAAGTATGTTGTTAAAAAAAATTGAATTTTCACTTATTTTTCAGATACTTCTTTTAGGTTGTTTAATCTCCTCTCTTGAAGTTTCATCGCAAGAATATGGTCTTAATTTTAAAGGTCAAAGTTACCTTTTAGATGAAAGAACAGGTTTAGAAATTTCTCCAAATGAGTATATAAAAGTTAAAAATGAATTTGAAGTTTCCTTTGGTTTAAAATTAGATTTTAAACAAAAAGGAAATGGGTTTGGATATGTTTTTAGAATTATAAGTAAAGAAAATAAGAATATAGACTTACTCCTTTCAGGTTTCCAAACTAAAAGTTTAATTTTAGTGGTCGGAGATACCCAAACCACTTTACCTATTGATTTATCTGTTATTAATAAAAACGATTGGTTTGACATTAAAATCAAATTCTTTTTAAATAAAAACGAAATTCAATTTTCAGCATCTAATAGTAAGCCTGTTTTTAAAACGGTGGCGTTGAATAAGCAAGAATCCTTTAAACTCTTTTTTGGAGCAAATAACTACAAAGAATTTTCGAGTTCAGATGTTCCAGAAATGAATATTAGAGATCTTAAATTAACTAAAAACGGCAGTTTATTTTCTCATTTTCCATTAAATCAATGTGGAGGTAATACCACTTCTGATGTTTTAAAACACACACAAGCCATTTTAAAAAATCCAAATTGGATTTTATGCAGACATCAAAATTGGAATTTGAATTTTTCTTCTATAACAGAAGGAGTGCAATTGGTAGCTTCAAATGAAGAAAAAGGAATCATTTATCTCTTAAACGAAACCTCTGTCTTAACTTATAGTACCCAAGACAATACTATTAAAAGAACGCCGTACAAAAACGGTAAAATAGATTTAACATTAGCCCATAGAGCAATTTATAATACAAACGATAATCAAATTTACATTTACGCTGCAGATAAAGAGCTTTATTCCTATTTAAATTTAGAAACAGGAAAGTGGAATAATCTAGAAACTTTTTCAAAAAAAACAGGTAAATTAATTTTTCAAAAACACAATAATGTGTTTAACCCGTCAGATAATTCAATTTATATGTTGGGAGGTTACGGACAATACAAATACAATAATATTGTAAGAAAACTAAACTTAACAGACAGCACTTGGACTAATTTACCTACCAATGATAGTATTTTTAAACCAAGATATTTAGCAGGAAGCGCCATCTTTAAGGACTCTATTTATATTTTAGGAGGTTATGGAAGTGCATCAGGAAGTCAGGTAACAAATCCTCGTAGCTATTCAAGTTTAATTGCGTTTTCCATTAAAAGCAAAAGGTTTAAACATAAATTTAATATTATTAATCCTTTTAGTAATGATATGATTGTTGCCAACAAGATGTGGATTAATCCTGACAATAGAGATTATTTTGCACTTGTTTCAGATAAAATTAAATATGAAGGATATTTAAAACTTTTAAAAGGAAATTTAGACAATAATAGCACTACAATAGTGGGCGATTCTATCCCTTTTAAATTTTTAGATATTAAATCTGTGGCTAATTTGTATTATATGCCTAATCAGAAAAAATTAGTAGCGTATAATTCCTTTTTAAATAAAGAGAATAAAAACGAGTTTAGCATAAATTCAATAGATTTTCCAGCAATTAAAATGCCAGTTAAAACCGCTAAAAGTACTAATTATTGGTACTGGATATTTGGGGGAGTAACCATTATAGGACTAATTGTTTTATATGTTGTAAAGCGTAAAAAGAGAAAACAGTCAGTAGGAGTAATTAAAGAGAAAAAAGTTGTTGTTCTTGATGCCGGGAGAAAAGAGATAGAAAATATTGATATTGAGGAAAAAGATCTCGATTTTAAACCAATAGAAAGAGAATATAAATATCAAATCATATTTTTCGGGGGTTTTCAGGTAATTAACAAAAACCGAGAGGACATTACAGGTAAATTTTCGCCCTTATTAAAAGAATTATTTTTATTAATATGGATGTATACTTTTAAGAATAACAAAGGTATATCATCATCAAAGTTAATAGAAATTTTATGGTATGATAAGCCTACAAGAAGTGCGCAAAACAATAGGTCTGTGAACATTACTAAGCTAAAAAACTTAATAAAAGAACTTGGAGATTGTACAATAGATAAAGAAACTGGGTATTGGAAAATAAATCATAATTACAAAGCGTTAAAAACAGATTATTACGAGGTTATTCAGATAACCAAAAACAAAAAGACTATAAATAGAGATCGAATAGACCATTTGATTAAAATTACTCAAAAAGGACCATTTTTATCGAATTTAAATTACGAATGGCTAGACTCATTTAAACAAGATGTTGCCGATGCTATAATCGAAACCTTAATTAATTTTGCTGAAAGTTTTGACTTTAAAACCGATCCAGATTTTATACTTCATTTATGTGATTGTATTTTTAATTTTGATTCTATTAACGAAGAAGCTGTTGTTTTTAAATGTAAAGCGTATAACTACAAAGGCAATCATAGTTTAGCAGAAAGCACCTTTAAGAAGTTTCAAAAAGAATATAAATTATTATATGCACAAGATTATGAATATTCTTTTCAAGAAATCTTAGAGAATAAAAATCAGTAACTTCAATTCTTTAGGTTTTAAGAATACATAATTACTACAATCTTGTTTTTGCGATTAAGCTTTTATTAATCCAAAATTAAACAGCGTAATATATATTGTCTACATAAACATTTCTTATGAAGACCTTCTGTATTTCTTTTTTAATGGTTGTTTTTGCAACAACTTCACTTATTTCGCAATCAAAACATGCAACAACTAGTAATTATTTAAGCTATAAAGGTTTAGTCATGGCAGGTTACCAAGGTTGGTTTAGAGCGCCAAATGATGGCTCTAAAAGAGGTTGGGGGCATTATGGTAGAGGTAACAAATTCGATTTTGAAAACAATACAATAGACTTTTGGCCTGATGTTTCAGAATACAAAAAAACATACAAAACCGTTTTTAAATATGATGATGAAACGAATGCAGAGGTATTTAGCTCTGTAGATAAAAGCACAACAGATCTTCATTTCAAATGGATGAAAGAATATGGTGTAGATGGCGTATTTATGCAGCGCTTTTTTGGGGTTACAAGAAACCATACAAATACCAACAAACCCCAAGATATTATTTTAAGAAACGCCTTAAAAGCGTCCAAAGAAAATAACAGAGCCATTGCTGTTATGTATGATTTATCTGGCTTAAAAGAGACTGGTGAGGATTGTTCTTCTATCATAGAAGATTGGAAAATGTTGGTAGATGAATTAAAAGTAACCAACCAAGGAGAAAACCAGAATTACTTATACCATAATGGTAAGCCATTAGTCGCTATTTGGGGTATTGGTTTTCCAGACAGACCTTATGATACCAGAAAAATAGGAATTAATCGTTTAATAGATTTCTTAAAAAACGATCCTGTTTATGGAGGCTGTTCAATTATGTTAGGTGTACCAACTTATTTTAGAGATTTAGATAAAGATTGTTTACCAGATCCTTATTTACATACCATTATTGAATCTGCAGATATTGTTTTACCATGGATGGTGCAACGTTTTACGCCTTTAGTACATAAAGTTGGTGATCATTTAAGAGATCATATTATTGCAGATATAAAATGGACAAAAGAAAGAAACATAGATTACGTACCAGTAATTACACCAGGCTTTAGTTGGCGAAACCTTTCGTTAAATCGTCCAGAATTGGCAAGATATACAGCTTATGGAGCCATACCAAGATTAGGAGGTAGGTTTTATTGGAGCCAAATGACCAACGCTATTTTAGCAGGTTCAGAAATGATTTATGTAGCCATGTTTGATGAAATTGATGAAGGCACAGCAATTATGAAAGTGTCTGATAATCCACCAAATAGTAATAAAGCTCATTTTGTAAATAATGATGGTATGCCTTCAGACCACTATTTATGGTTAACAGGAGTAGGAGCAAAAATGTTACGAGGAGAGTTGCCTTTACAATTAGAATTTCCAAAAAGAGATTAAAATAAAAAAATAATAAATCTGTAAATTTTTAGCGTTTTTTTTATTAATAACTTGATTAGTTAATCAAAAATTAACTAAAAATTAATACCCTATTCGCTTATTTGTAGAATAAATCAAAAATATTAATTAACCTTAAAATTTTATATGATGAAAAAAAATACGTTTTTAACATTGCTAACTTTGTTTATTGTTTCGAGTGTATTCTCACAGCAAACAATTTTTGTTTCAGCAGCTGGTGCAGGTTCAATGGATGGTACAAGTGAAGCAAATGCTTATGATAGTTTTACAACTGCATTAGCAGATGTAAATTCAGCAGGAGATATTATTAGAGTAATTGGCGACATAAATGTTAGTGGAGTTAGTTTAAATGGTAAAACAGATCAATTCACAATTGAGGGTGATGCAGCTGGTTCTACTCTTACTGGTACAGATGGAGCAGTAAGAATGTTTACAATTAATAGTGGTACAGGTCATAATATTACATTCAAAAATTTAATATTTACTGGTGCAACAAACTCTACAGGTGCTGGTGGTGGTGTGTTATTTTGTAATAGACCTTCAACATTAACTTTTGAGAATTGTGTTTTTAATGGTAATTCTGTAGCACATCTAGCTGGTGGAGGTGCAATTTTAATTAATAATGTAACAAGTTTTACTGCAACTGGAACTACTTTTTATCAAAACGCTGTTAAATCATTAACAACAAATGGTCAAGGTGGCGCTATCGTTATAAATGGTACCTCTACTGCTACCATAACAAATTGTTCTTTTTATCAAAATACAATCACTAGAACTGATAGAAATTTTGGTGCAGCAATAAGAGTTAATGGTACAGCTACATGTACAGTTTCTAATAGCTTATTTAATGATAATAAAGCAAATGACGGTGCAGGAAATGTTTCTGGTCTTAATGGCCCTGGTGGTGCTACTATAAATTTAACGAATTCTATTGCAGATTATACTAATAATTTAGATTCTAGTACTGATTCAACAATTCTTGCAGACCTTACAAACTCAACTTTAAGTTTTGATGCTACACTTAACAAAGTAATTTATACAGCAGCAAATGCATTAACAGATGATACACCAGTAGATTTTGGTTCAGATAACAGCGATGTTGGAGCTTGGGATTCTAAAATAAATATTTTTGAAGGAACAGATTCTGGGGCTTGGATAACCGCAACTAATTGGTCTAACGGATCAGTACCTACTGCTACAGATAATGTAGCTATACTTACTGGTAAAGAAAGTACACTTGCAGGTGAAGCAACCGTAAACGATATAAAAGTAACAAGTACATTAAAAATAAGTAATAATAGAGTTTTAATCGTTAATGGTACGTCTACTGTAACAGGTTTAGTACGTTATTTTAGAACTTTAACAAATAATGCTGCTGTAACTAGTGGTTGGCATTTAGTTTCTTCTCCACTTTCAGGAGAAGTGTTTGATGTTGCTTATGCTGATAAAAATGACATTGCAACAAATGGTGGTAATAGAGGTATTGCGACATACAACCCAGGAAGTACTGGAGCAGCTGCTTGGACATATTTTACTGGAGCAGATATTACAACTAGTCCTGGTCAAGGATATTCTATGAAAATAACACCAGATGCTGTAACTGCTGGTGAATTTACTGATAATTTAGTAGCGTTTGAAGGAGATTTTAATACAGATAATGCTGGTGTAACAACAAGTACTTTAACTGTAGGTTTTAACTTAATAGGAAACCCTTATGCTTCTTTTGTAAATAGCGCAACGTTTTTAGGTGCAGCTACAAGTACAAATATAGATCAAACTCAAATTTGGTTATGGAACCAAGCTACAGGAATGTATGAAACTAAAGTTTCTGGAGCTGGTTTTGTTTTAGCACCTACTCAAGGCTTTTTTGTAAACGCAACTTCTCCAGGTACTGTAAACTTTGTAGAATCTAACCAAGCAACAACTGGAGGTGCATTTCAAAAAACATCTAGAACGGAAATTAAATTATTAATGAATGATGGTACTAATAATCGTTTTGCAAAAATTTATTTAACAGATACTGCGTCTAAAGGTTTTGATTATGGATGGGAAGGAGAAACGTTTGGAGGTATTCCTAATTCTGTTGATGTGTTTACACATTTAGTAGAAGATAATCAAGGTAAAAACTACCAAGTACAATCTTTACCAGTATCAGAAATAGGGTCTATGGTAATTCCGGTAGGTGTTATTGCAGAAGCAGGTAAAGAACTTACTTTTTCTTTAGAGCAAACTAATTTTCCTACAGATGTAAAAGTATATTTAGAAGATAGAGTAGCAAATACTTATAATGAACTAACAAATAGCAAAACTTTTAAAGTTACATTATCTGAAGCTTTAAATGATGTTGGTCGATTTTACTTACATGCATCTAAAAGTTCTTTAAGTGTAGATGATAATGTAGTGTCAGAAAACATTAGTATGTATAAATCTAATGCAACTACTTTAAAGGTGGTTGGTTTACCTAATGGAACATCAAACATCAAACTATTCAACATACTAGGAAAACAAGTTCTAAATACATCTTTTACAGCAAATGGTGTAAAAGAAATTACTTTACCAAAATTAGCTATAGGAGTTTACATAGTGCAATTAGAAACAGAAACTAGTAAATTGAACAAGAAAATTGTAATAGAATAAGCAACTAACTTTTTAAAATAAGACAACCATGAATAAAAATATAGACACAAAACAGCAGCAAGAAGAAATTAACAGAAAAGAGGCACTTAAAAAAATAGGAAACTATGGTAAGTATGCTGCCCTAACAGCTTTAGGAACTTATATGATATTAAACCCTCAAAAAGCTCAGGCATCAAGTCCTGCAGAACCTGGTACAGGATTTTAATAAAATAATAACATACAGCCTCATGTTTTTTCATGAGGCTGTATGTTATTATTCTCAAAAAAAGGAATACATTAATGGTTAATTAATAATTAATTAATCTTAATTGTCTATTTTTAGTAATTAATTTAACTTAAATAATCAAAATATGAAAAAAATTACTTTATTAACTCTTTTATTTATTGCTTTTACTGGTTTTTCATTAATCGCGCAAACTACCGTTTATGTTTCAGCAACAGGTGCTGGTACTTCTGATGGTTCAAGCGTGGAAAATGCTTTTGGTAACTTCGGAACTGCACTTGGACAAATAACCTCTGCTGGAGATAAACTTATAATTATAGGAGCAATTACGCCAGATGGCGCTAATCTAACCTCTAAGAATTTTGCATTTACTATAGAAGGTTTGGATGCTAGCTCAACTTTAGCTGGAAACGGTGGTACAGGCAGACTCTTTACAATAAATGGAGCAACGTCGGCAAATGTAACCTTTAAGAATCTTACTTTTCAAAACAACACTACCACACTTGCTGGAGGTGGTGTCTTTTTTAATAACAACGCAGGAGCTACAGCTACCTTTGAGAACTGTACCTTTACTGGAAATTCTGTAACTAACGCCGCAGGTGGTGGAGTTATATTAGCCTCCAACGGAAATTTGAACATCACAGATTGTGTTTTCGAAAACAATACATCATCAGATAAAGGAGGGGCTATTGTCGCTGGAAATTCTGTAAATGTAACCATCTCTGGATCTCTTTTTAACGGGAACTCAGCAACTAAAGGTGGTGCAATTGCTGTAACAGGCAATGGTGTAGATTTCGTTTTGAACACTAGTACTTTTGTGAATAATTCCGTATCAAGTAATGGTGGAGGAGCGATGTACTTTGGAGGTACAAGTGCCAACAGTAGTATTACTAATACGACTGTTTTTAATAATACTGTAAATTTTACCTCATTAAATCAATCTACAGGCGGTGGAATACGAATAGAAGGCGCTAGACCTTTTACAATTTCAAATTCTCTAATTTATGGTAACTATGTAAGCTTTGGGAACGAAACAAATTTTTCGGATATCGGAGGGCCTCCGGCAGTAGAATTGACATTAAACCATACAATAACTAAAAATATAGAACCCTCTTTAGTTGCAGTAGGTGATGGAGGAAATGATGTGTTTTCAACATCTATAACTGATGCAAACCTTACATCTTCTAATCTAACATTTAATCCAACTACTGGTAAAGTAGAATATGATGCTGTAAGTTATACGGAAGATAGCCCTATTGATTTTGGATCTGATGGTAATGACGTTGGTGCTTGGGATTCTGGTTTAACCTTATCTTTAGATAAAGAAGATTTTTTAGCAACTAAACTTTCTGTTTATTATAATGGTTCATCTAAAAATTTAGAGGTTTTACATAGTATTGCAGAACCAATTTCTTTAGAGGTATATACTATTTTAGGAGCTAAGGTATTGTCTTTGAATAATGTAAATGCTAAACAATTGATAAATGCAAACCATTTAAATACAGGAATTTATATTTTAGTGGGTAAAACTTCAGAAAAGTTTTTCTCTAAAAAATTCTTAATCAATTAAAATAATAAAAATTTAAATTTTAGGAATTAAAAAAAGGGGTTTATGGAAGCCCCTTTTTTTAGTAACACTAAGTTTTCTTAATTGCTATTTAAGATGAAAACAATCCAATTAATATCCAAGAAAGCTACGTTTATAGCATTTTCTATTGTCCTTTTTATTTATCAACAAGAAATAAAGGCACAAACAGAAGATTCTCAGACTTCAATTATTGGTAAAGTATTATGTGGTTATCAAGGTTGGTTTAATACCCAAGGAGATGGTTCAAACCGTGGTTGGAATCATTACAAGGGATCAAATGGTCTATTTGAGCCCGGCACAGCAACGATTGACTTTTGGCCAGATATGAGTGAAGCGGATGCTGATGAAAAATACGCAACTGCTTTTACCAAAATAGATGGATCTGCAGCTACAGTGTTTTCTTCTGCAAATACAAAAACCGTAAATCGTCATTTTAAATGGATGAATGATTATGGAATTGATGGTGTATTCTTTCAACAATTTGCTACAAATTTAAAGTCAACTTCATCAAATGCCTATATCAATGATAAAAAGGTGTTGGACAATATTATTACCTCAGCAAAAGACAATAACAATAGATTGGTGAGTGTTATGTTCGATATATCTCGTGCAAATATATCTGTTGAAAATGCACCAGGAACCATGGTAGAGGATATTAAAGCTTACTGGCGACTACTCGTAGATGAACATGGGCTAAATGACAACACCAACAAACACTTAGTAACCTATAAGCAAAAGCCTATAGTTGCCATTTGGGGAGTAGGTTTTAGTCGTGAGGATAAGTACACATTAGATGATGTGCAAGACTTGATAGATTATTTTAAAGATGACCCAACTTATGGAGGATGTTCTGTTTTATTGGGCGTTCCTAGAAGTTGGAGAACCTTAAATAATGATGCTGTTAACGATACTCAACTTCATGAAGTTATCAAATCTGCAGACATTGTGCATCCTTGGACGGTAGGAAGATATACCAATTTAACTTCAGCAGACGCCCATAAAAATATTATTGCAGCAGATAAAGCGTGGTGTGATGTCGAAAACTTACTATACATGCCTGTAGTTTTTCCTGGTTTTAGCTGGCAAAATTTAAAAAAAGCTCAAGGAACGACAGTTGATTTAAATAGCATTCCGCGTTTAAAAGGTGATTTTTTGTGGAGACAATTTTATAATGCCATAGATGAAGGAGCAGAAACCCTTTACGTTGCTATGTTTGATGAGATGGATGAAGGAACTTGTATTTTTAAAGTAGATCATAATCCACCTTCATCAGCAGAAAGTCAATTTACAAATTACGAAGGCTTACCCAGTGATTATTATTTATGGTTAACAGGTGAAGCAGGTAAAAAATTAAGAGACCCATTAACCTTATTACCTACAAAACCAGCCTACTTATATACATATTATGTGTCTGCAAATGGAGATGGGTCAGACGGATTAACAGAAGCAACAGCTTTTACAACTATAAACGAAGCTGTTACTGCAGCAGCTGATAATGATAATACTACTATTATCATAGTAGGAGCACTTAACCATACTGGAACAGTAGGGATTTCTACATCATTATCATTTAAGGGGCAATCAGGTGCTATAGTTACCGCTACAGACACAGCAATAATGTTTGATATTACTGCTGGGGGTCGCACTGTTTCTTTTGAAGGTATTACATTTCAAAATGCTGATACTAGTTCAGGCGGAGCTGTTATCAATTTAACAACAGATTCAAATTTAACAATTACTAACTGTGTTTTTAAAAATAATACAAGTTTTGCAGATGGAGGTGCTATTTTAGCAAGTGGTACTGGAAACATTACAGTTTCTGGCGCTCTTTTTGATGGAAACTCTGGTGCCACAGGTGGTGCAGTTGCCATAACTACAAGTAATAGACAATTAGTTTTGAGCAACAGTACTTTTGTCAATAATACATCAACAATTTCTGGAGCTGCTTTGTATTTAGGAGGTACTAATACTAATAGCAGTATCACAAATACTACTATTTTTAATAATAGTGTATCCTCGAGTACTTTAGATCAATCTAAAGGTGGTGGCATACGATTAGAAGGTAATAGACCTTTTACAATTAAAAATTCTTTGATCTATGGTAACTTTGTATTTGATGGAAATGGAACAGATTTTTCAGATATCGGTGTGCCTACGAATGTGCAAGTGACGTTAGAAAATTCAATTACTCAAAGTATAGAACCAGCTTTAGATTCTGCTCATGAAGATATATTTACTACATCAATAATTGATGCAGATCTATCATTATCAAATTTAGAATTTCAAATAAGTGGTGATAATATTAACAAAGTAACTTTTATTGCACCAAATACATTAACAGATCACACACCCATTGATTTTGGAGATAACTTGAGTGATATAGGTGCTTGGGATTCTAACATAAATATATTTAAAGGAACAACAAGTAACTTATGGAGTAATACATTAAACTGGTCAAATGGCGGTTTGCCAATAAGCACAGACTATGTTGCAATATTACTTGGTGCAGAAGCAATCTTAGATACGGATGCTACTTTTGTAGATTTAAAAGTAAAAGATAATTTAAAAATAAATGATGGTAAGAGTCTAATTATAACTGGAAATGTTACCGGAGATACTGGTAAAATATTCTACACTAGAAATTTAAGTTACATAGAAGGTAATCAAGAAGGCTGGCACTTAATGTCTTCACCAGTTTCAGGTGAAACTTATAACAATGCTTATGCAACTAGTGAAAGTTTGGCAACAAGTACTTCTAACCTATTTAGGGGTCTTGGAAAATATGTAACCGATACAAATACATGGGAATATCTTAAAAAGGATGATACAAATGCAGGTAATTTTATTTCAGGTTATGGGTACTCTATGAAAAGATCTGTTGCGGGACCAGTTGTATTTAATGGAAACTTAAATACCACTGATGCTGGTATTGATGCAGCAATATATAATACTGGAGATGGATTTAACTTATTAGGAAATCCATACACTTCTTTTATAAATATTGAAACATTTTTAAGCGACAACGTAAAATTGGCTCAAGATCAAATTTGGGTTTGGGATCAAACAATAGGTTCTGGAGGAAATTACATAGCTAAAGTTAAGAATATTCCTTTTAAAATTGCACCAGGACAAGGCTTTTTTGTAAAAGTCGAATTACTATTACCAAGTCCGGGTTTATATTTTAAAAATGCTACTATCGCAACTGTAAATTTTGCAGAAAGTAACCAGTCGTCTGCAGCAGTAGACACTTTTCTAAAAAATACTAGGGCTGAAGTAAAATTATCTCTGACTGATGGTCAAAAAGTTCGTATTGCTGAATTGTATTATTTAGACAATGTAACCACAGGTTTTGATAGTGGATGGGAAGGTGAAGTTTTTAGTGGTGTTGCAAGTACTTTAAGTGTATTTACAGATTTAGTAGCAGACAGTCAAGGTAAAAAATACCAAGTACAATCATTACCAATCTCAGAAATGGAGTCTATAGTAATTCCGGTAGGTGTTATTGCAGAAGCTGGTAAAGAACTTACTTTTTCTATAGAGCAAACTAATTTTCCTACGGATGTAAAAGTATATTTAGAAGATAGAGTAGCAAAGACTTTTAATGAACTAACAGATAGCAAAACTTTTAAAGTTACTTTATCAGAAGCTTTAAATGATGTTGGTAGATTTTATATGCACGCTTCAAAAAGTGCTTTAAATATAGACGATAATATAGTCTTAGAAAACATTAGTATGTATAAGTCTAATGCAACTACTTTAAAGTTAGTAGGCTTGCCTAATGGAAACGCTACTATTAAATTATTTGATATTCTTGGTAAACAAGTTTTAAATACATCTTTTAAATCAGTTGGTGTAAAAGAAATTACAGTACCAAAATTAGCTACAGGGGTATACATAGTGCACTTAGAAACAGAAACGAGTAAACTAAACAAGAAAATTATATTTGAATAAATTTACATTAAAAATGGCATTAAAAAATATACTTATTCTTTTATTCTTTATAGGAGGTTCCCTGCTTGGGCGAGCCCAAAAACCAAATATTGTTTTTATAATGACTGATGATCAAAGTTCAATTCCTTTGAGAAGCAGTGATAATCAAAATCAGTCAAGACCATTTGGTTTTAATGGAGATTCTAAAGTGCATACACCTATCATTGATGGTTTAGCTAGCAATGGTATAGTTTTTAACAATGCATTTGTTTCATCTTCTATTTGTAGTCCAAGCAGATATAGTATTTTAACAGGAAAATATGCTGGAAGATCTGAAGGCACAAGCTTTATAAATAATTTTCCCTTAGGTAATTTGAGTAGAATTGCTAATAATATTGAATTAGAAGAAAACAAAACAAACGTACCCAAACAGCTGCAAAATGCAGGTTATAAAACGGCATTTATTGGTAAATCTCATATTATAGATCATAATGTCTTAGCGAGTTATACCGAAGGTAATAATGGTTTTATGGCTTATTCAAAAACAGCAGACCCTTACGCATCTTCAGTTTCTGATGCTATGAAATTTAATCATGATAAATGGTCAGATCGCATGAAAGAATTTGGCTTTGATGTGGTAGATGCTTTTTATGCTGCCAATTTAAGAGAGCTTAAAAACGATGCTTTAAATGTGCATAACGTTGAGTATAACAACAAAGCAGTATTAGATTTTATAGATAATGCTGTAGATGATCCTTTTTTTGTGTATTATAGTGAAACCATTCCGCATGGACCTTCACCTTATTGGAGAAGAAATGACAAATATTATGCAGGCTTAGATGCCGATGTAAATATTACTTCTCAAGGTGTTTTAACTCAAGATTATTCCTATTTACCAACTAGAGATGAAATTAAAAACGAAATTAATGGAATTGCTGGCAAAGATCCAAGGCATGCTTGGTTGCGATGGTTTGATCATGCAGTAGGCGCTGTTGTGAATAAACTCGAAGAAAAAGGGAAATTAGATAATACGTTAATTATTATCACCTCAGATCATGGAGATTTTAACAAAGGAAAATCTACAAATTATGAAGGAGGAATTAAAGTTCCGTTAATGATGTATTGGAAAAATGGCATATCAACTACTGGAACATATGATGAGTTGGTTCAAAATATAGATTTTGCGGCTACTTTTTTAGATATAGCAGGGGTGAATATTTCTAATTCTGAAATAGATGGTAAAAGCTTAAAAGAAGTAATTACGAACAGTTCAAAAGCACCAGTGCATGACCACCTCTTTTTTGAGTTGGGATATTCAAGAGCCATACGGACAAAAGATTGGAAATACGTTACAGTGCGTTATCCTGATGCTGTAAATACTAAAATTACAAATGGAGAAACTTTTAATGGTATAAATGGTACCCAAGTCCCCTTACCCTATTATATTCCTAATGTTTCTTTAGGTGGTTTAGCGGCTGCTCAATATCCTTTATACAATATAAAAGATCAATTATTCGATTTAAAAAACGATCCTTATGAAACTACTAATCTTTTTAATACACAACCTCAAAAATCTACAGAATTAAGAAATATATTAAGAACAGAATTGCTTAGTTTTCCCAACAGACCCTATCAAGAATTCACAGATACCAATGTAGATTTGTCGGTTAGTACAGAAAATACTTCAATTTTGGGCAAGGTTTTGGCAGGTTATCAAGGTTGGTTTAATACACCAACAGATGGCTCAAATCGTGGTTGGCAGCATTATAAAACTGCAAGTGGTGCCTTTGAGCCAGGAGAGGTAACTGTAGATTTTTGGCCAGACATGAGTGAAGCAGATGCAGATGAAAAATATGCAACACCTTTTATGCACAAAGATGGATCTCAAGCTAATGTGTTTTCTTCAACCAATACAAAAACCGTAAATCGTCATTTTAAATGGATGAATGATTATGACATTGATGGTGTTTTCTTTCAACAATTTGCTTCCAATTTAAGGTCTAATAATCCAAAAGGTAGGGCCAATGCTCTTGTTGTATTTGACAATATTATAGCCGGAGCAAAAGCAAATAACAATAGATTAGTTAGTATTATGTATGATTTATCTGGATCCAATGCAACAGGAACCATGATAAATGATATTAAACAACATTGGCAAGAAATGGCTAACAAACACGGGGTTAATGATAACACAAAAGAGTATGTATTAACCTACCAACAAAAACCTGTGGTAGCAATCTGGGGTGTTGGTTTTAATAGAACGGATAATTACGATTTAGATGATATAGAAGAATTGATCAACTATTTTAAAAACGATGGTTGTGCAGTTTTATTAGGCGTTCCAAGAAATTGGAGAACTCCAGGACAAGGAGATGCCATTAATAACCCTCAGCTGCTTAACGTCATAAAATCAGCAGACATTGTACATCCTTGGACGCCTGGAAGGTATAGTAATATTAGTGGTATTGATAGTCATAAGAGTATTATAATTGCGGATAAAGCATGGTGTGATGCAGAAAACTTATTATATATGCCTGTAGTTTTTCCAGGTTTTAGTTGGCAGAATTTAAAGAAAAGTCAAGGAGAAATTTCTAGCCTTAACAGTATACCAAGATTAAAAGGAAATTTTTTATGGAGGCAATTTTATAATGCTATAGATGCTGGTTCACAGACAGTTTATGTAGCAATGTTTGATGAAATGGACGAAGGTACCTGTATCTTTAAAGTAGATCATAATCCACCTTCATCAGCAGAAAGTCAATTTACAAATTATGAAGGCTTACCAAACGATTATTATTTATGGCTTACAGGTAAAGCTGGCGAAGCTTTAAGAGGTGAAATTAATCTGACTTCAAACCAACCTTCTTATCCTAATTTACCAGATATAACAAATTATTATGTGGAAGAATTTGGAGATGACACCAATACAGGAACAAGTCTAGGAACGGCCGTTTCAACTGTTAAAAAAGCTTACAATCTTGCAAAAGAAGGAAGTACAATTAATATCTCTGGTGCTGTAATACAGAATTCTAAAATTTCAGTTCAAAAAAGCATGAATTTTATGGGCACAGAAAATGCCATAATTTCACCAGATGCAAATAAACAAGATACAGACCGATTATTTCATATTAGCAAACCAAATCTTAATGTTTCTTTTTCAGATATTACCTTTAAAGGAAACAAGGAATCATCAATTAATGGTGGAGCAATAAATATGAATACGGACTCTAATTTAACTTTTACCAATAGCATATTTGATGATAATTCTACAGGAGGCGTAGATAAAGCTGGTGGAGGTCTATTTTTTAGTGAAGGAAATGTAACGATTACAAACTCAATTTTCAAAAATAATTTAGCCAGAGGAAATGGTGGTGCAATTAGTGGTTCTGGAGACGGAACTTTAACCATAACTAATTCTTTATTTATAAATAATACAGCAGCAAATATTAACAAAATTGATGGAAATGGAGATAGAGCCAATGGTGGTGCAATAAATATTTTTGGAGATGGCAGAAAAGTAATAATGTCTAAAAATACATTTTATAATAACCAAGCAACTTTTCAAGGCGGAGGTTTATATTTTGGTGGTTTAAATGCTACCAGTAATTTAGAAAATATAACTGTTTTTGGTAACAAAGTAATCTTAACATCTGCAGAAGCAGGAAAAGCTGGAGGAATTAGAATTGAAGGAAATAGAAATTTCGAGATTAAAAACTCCTTGATTTATGACAATCTTTTAGGGGATACCGTGAACCCAGAATCTGATATAAATATTGCTTCCGTAGTCCAATTAAACTTTATAAATTCATTGTCTGGTGTTTCTAAAGGTTTTGGACCAGATGACATGTATAGCTCCTCTAAAATAAAAGCAGTTTTAACTTCTTCTAATTTACATTTTAATGAAACATCTGGAAAAGTAGAATATGATATTGCACCAAATGGAGATAATACTCCTGTAGATTTTGGAACTGATGGAAATGATGCGGGTGCTTGGGACTCAATGTTTGTCTTGTCACTTGACGATAACCAAGTTCCAAATGAGAAATTTAGTATTTATTATGATAAAACTGTAAAAAATATACAGATCATAACATCATTCACTTCATTGATGAAGGTTACAATTTACAATATAAATGGAAGTCAAGTAGTACTCAAAAACCAAATGGATGCAAAAGATAAAATTGATATTTCATATTTAGAAAGTGGAGTTTATATCCTAAAAGCGAATATCGAAGGGAAATATTTTTCACGAAAGTTTATTCTTTATTAATAATAAATAAGGTAATTATGTTTAAAAAAAGTAGTGTTGTTTATTTATTTTTATTTTTAAGTTTAGTTTTTAATGCGCAAGAAACTATAAAAGTAGAGGGTTTAATAGTTGATAAGGACAAATACCCAGTACCTTATGCTGCCGTTAGTATTTTATCGAAATCTATTGGAACCGCAAGTAATGATGATGGTGGTTTTGTTTTAAAATTAATTCAAGATAATCTTAAGGATTCCATTACAGTTTCTGCATTAGGTTTTAAAACTTTTACAATTAAAGTAGAAGATTTTATAGGACTTGACGAAAAAATAATTACGCTTGTTGAAGATGTAGTTTCCTTAGATGAAATTACGTTAGTAGATTATAAATCTTATGTAAAAGATGCACTTAAAAATCTAAAAAATACAACTCAAAGAAAAGGACATCAACTCAATATTTTATACAGAAGGTTTTCGAATGAAAATGGTACTTCAAGGTTTTTAGTAGAGCATTACTTAAAAGTGTATGATAGAGGTCCAACTTCTAGCGAATTTGAGGAGATAGAAGTTGCAGAGTCCAGAAAATCGAATGATTATAGATTTGCAAAAAAGAAACAAAAGTTTCATGCTGCTGTAATGATTGCAAAACAAAACCCGCTAAGAAAAGGAATTTATAGAAATGATTATAAATGGGAAGTTATAGATGATACCTCTTATGATGGTGAAGATGTTATTGTTGTTGAAGGTAAGCAAAAAGAAAATCCAAAGAAATGGATAAAACTATACATTGGTATTGACACAAAGGGAATATACAAATTAGAAAATTACAATCTAAAAGCTGTTTATATTTATAAAAAAAATAAAGAAGGAAAATTAGTTTTAAGTTATCATAATAGGGAATATGTTTTTAATGAAAAAGTGACTCCATACATGAAAAAACTCTTAAAATTGAAAAGTAATATGATCAAATTATCATATAGACATGAGGCTATAGTATTGGGTGTTGAGAATAATGGGAAAAAAATAAGAGTTCGTGATAATATTATTAAAGGAAAAGATATAGGCGATTATAACATCGAATACAATTCAGATTTTTGGAAAAATATTAACCTACCACCCGACTCTAAATTTTATAAACGAAGTGCGAAACAACTTGAGGAATTATTTGGCATTCCATTAGAAAACCAATTTAAATTAATAAAGTATTAAAACGCAATCTAAGTTGCTTTACTGTTTTTTAAGGATTTCTTAAATTATTTTATTTTTTTTGAGTTAATATCAAAAAGTTAAGAAAATATTAATCCTTAATTAATGAAATATACTTCATTTGTTTAAATAAGTCAGTATTTATATTCACCCAATAAATTAAATCTATCGAAATTAAAATTATGGAGAAATTAAAACTAAGTTTAATACTTCTTTTTTTTCCTTTGATTATTTTTTCTCAAAAAAATATCATTAAAGGAAAAATAACAGATAAGACAGGAGAACCTCTTTTAGGTGTTTCTATATTACTAAAAGATAGTCAAATAGGGACCACTTCAGACTTAGATGGTAATTATAGTATTAATACAAAAGAAAAGACTGAAGGAGTATTGATTTTTAACTATTTAGGATTTGCAGTTAAAAATGTCAACTTTACAAAAAACACAAAAGATCTTACTGTCGTATTAATAGAATCTGCTGAGCAATTGGAAGAAATAGTGGTGACAGCTCTTGGTATTAAAAGAGATAAAAAATCATTGTCTTACTCCACTCAGGGAGTTAATACGGAAGACATGACGGAGGCTAGATCTTCTAATTTCTTAAATGCTTTATCAGGTAAGGCAGCTGGTGTGCAAATCACAAATTCATCGACTCCAACAGGTTCAACGAGAGTAATTATTAGAGGCTTAACTTCTATAACAGGTAACAATCAGCCTTTATACATTTTAGACGGTGTCCCTTTAGATAGTTCATCGGGTGATGCAGGTGTTTCTGTTTGGAATGAAGGAGATGATATTGACTTAGGAAGCCCAATATCTGGTATTAATCCAGATGATATTGATTCTATTCAAATTTTAAAAGGTGCAAACGCATCTGCGCTATATGGTTCTAGAGCTTCTAATGGTGTAGTAATTATTACAACTAAAAAAGCTAAAAAGGGTACTAGTAAAATAAATGTAAATGTCAATTCTAACCTATCTATTGTTTCAAACAGAGAATATCCAAATTATCAATATTCTTATGGTGCAGGTAATGGTGGAGGATTGGTACAAAATGCGGGACAACTAGATCCCACAACTGGATTGCCAATGGTTGGTTCCTACAATAGAGCTTATGGAGCCCCTTTTTTAGGGCAGCAGGTACTAGATTATAATGGTACTGTTGGTACTTATGCTCCAGATATAAATAATGTAAAAGATTTATATCAGACTGGTGTTGTAAATACCAACACATTTTCAATTAGCAGAGCAACAGATAAAAATACATTAAGGTTTTCTTATGGTAAGACAATTGGAGATCACGTAATTAAAAGAATGGAAGAAATTAACAGAGATAATATTGCTCTGCGTATGTCACAAAATATTACAGATAAGTTAACGGCTAATGTTAGTTTTATATATACGCATCAAAAAGTAAATAACAGAATGTATCAAAATGGGAGTAATAGAAACCCAGCCAATAACTACATGTATATGTTACCAAATATGTCTCAATCTAATTTACTTCCTTATATAAATGAGAATAATGAAGCTTTCCAATATGAGGGAGATTTTAATAACCCTTATTGGAATATATTTGAAAATAGTAATCAAGATATTACCAATAGAGTTGTAGCTAATATAACTTTAAATTGGACAATATTAAAAGGGCTAAAACTTAAAACTAGAATTAATGGTGCAATAAATAATGTAGATAGACAAGAGTTCAATAACAAAGGAGCCGATTATGACCCCAATGGTTTATATAGAGAAGTAAATATTTCAAGAGAAAATTGGAATTATGAAGCAATCTTAAATTATACAAAGAAATTTAACGATTTGTCATTAGTTTCTTTAATAGGCGTAAATCGATTTGATGTAAGAACAGACGGAAATAGGTTAACTGCTATTTCGTTAGTTGAGAGAGATATTATGAGTTTATCAAATGGTGATGAATTTGCACCTGAAATTTTTATTAATAATAATAAAAGAATAAACTCAGTATATGGTTCCGTTTCTTTAGGATACCAAAAAACATATTTTTTAGATTTCACAGCAAGAAATGATTGGGCCTCAACTTTACCAGCAAGTAATAATTCTTACTTCTATCCTTCCGTAGGTGGTACAATATTATTTTCAGAATTTATTCCTAGAAATGATATTTTAACTTTCGGGAAAATTAGAGCTTCCTATGCACAAGTTGGTAACGATACCGGTTTTAATCAAATTAGAAATAGCTATGTCCAAGGAGGTAATTACAATAATACAGATTGGGTAGCATTAGAAAGAATAAGAAAAAATTTAGAGTTAAAACCAGAATTAACTTCATCAACAGAATTTGGTATTGAAGCAAAGTTTTTCAATAATAGAATTTCTTTTGATGGTACTTATTATAAATCATCTACAAACAATCAAATTATAAATGTTTCAACTACGCCAACATCTGGTTTTGTAGGGAAATTTTTGAATGCAGGAGAGATTCAAAATGAAGGAATGGAATTATTTTTATCTGCTAAACTATTTGATAAAAAGTTTAAATGGTCAACAGATATTAACTGGTCTAAAAACGAATCATTTGTAGCCTCACTTTTTGATGGTGTAGAAAGCAGATTAATAAGAAGCTGGTTTAATGTAGGTGTATTTGCAGAGGTAGGGGAGCCTTTTGGTAATATTAGAGGAAATTCTCAACTAGTTGACCCAGAAACGGGTACACCATTGGTGTTAGCTAATGGAAGGGCAGCTTGGGAGTCTAATCAATTATTAGGAAATGCACAACCAGATTGGATAGGGAGTATACGAAACTCATTTTCTTACAAAGGCTTCAGTTTAAATTTTCTAGTTGATATTAAAATGGGAGGAGATTTATACTCCGGAACAATGGCCAAAACCTATAATCATGGTGTGCACGCTGGCACTCTAGAAGGAAGAGAAGAGTGGTTATTATCAACATTAATACTAGGAGAGAATAATAACGAAAGGCAAGGAAGGGGTTTATTTGGAAATAACTATGCGGATTCCGATAGGCCAAAAGGTAGAATTTATGAAAATTCAGCTTTAGGAGTGCAAGATGCTGATGGAAACTGGGCAGCAGAAAGAGACGCTAATGGAGAAATTATTTACACACAAAGGTGGTTAAATCCACAAGTATATGGTTTTGATGGTCTTCAAGATCAAAGAAGGTTTGTCTATGATGCTTCTTATGTAAAATTGAGAGAAGTTACTTTTGGTTACAACATACCACATAGATTGATTAAAAAAATAAAAATAAAGAATGCTAAAATTTCTGTTGTTGGTAGAAATTTATGGACTATTTATAGGAATACACCACAAGGAATAGACCCGGAATCAGGTACAACATCTGGTAATGGTCAGGGTATAGAATATGGTTCTTTCTTGCCTACAAGAACTATTGGTGTTAATGTAAAACTAGTATTTTAACTAAAAAAATAAAGAAAATGAGATTTTTAACCAAATTATTATTGTTTACTTTTTTGTTAACAATATTAGATTCATGCACAAACAAATTTGAAGAAATTAATACAAATCCAGATGCAATTTCAGTAGCCTCACCTGAAGAACTTTTTGCAGGCACTGTAAAAAAAGGATTAGATTTAATTGGTGGTACTTTGAACGACCAAATGTTTAATACGTATGCTAGTTATTATGGTGGTAAAGGAGGCCAATTTAATAGATACTTTTATACAGAATCGGGGCTAGATAATTTTTGGAGGCAGTTTTATGTAGATGTTTTGAAAAATAATCAAGATATTATTGATAATTATAGCAACGACCTAAGCTATACGAATAGAGTGTATATATCAAAAATATGGAAAAGTTATGTGTATTCAGTCTTAGTGTCAACTTTTGGAGCTGTTCCTTATGAAGATGCCTCTAAAGGTATGCTGGCAACTAGATATTCATCTGAAGAATTTATTTATACTGATATTTTAAATGTTTTAAAAGAAGCTGGAGAAAATATGGATCCCAATGGAGATGCACTCTTGCAGGACCCAGTTTTTAATGGAGATAATACAAAATGGATAAAGTTTGCAAATTCACTTCGCTTAAAGATTGCTTTAAGAATTTCTGAAGGTTTCCCTGCTTTGGCTCAGCAACATGGTTCTGAAGCTATGGCAAATGAAAACAATCTTTTAAGCGAAAATTTAGATAATGTCGCTCTAAAGTGGGGTCTAGAAGAAGAAAATTGGTCGTTTAATTATCGGAGATATATATTTATAACTGCAAATCAAGATGTAGTTCCCTATATTAATCTAAATTATTTATTAAACTTAAAAACATACAGAGACCCAAGATTAGTAGCGTTAATTGAACCATCTTTAAGTCCTTTAACTATTAGAGATGAGGTGTTTAAGTCTGGTTCTATAACAGAAAAAATTATTGTAGAATATGAGCTACCATATTTTGGAAGACCTCTTGGAGGTAATGCTACTGTAGATGGATGGGATTTAAATGGGAATGACAACATTCTTAACGGAGTTGAAACTAGAAGATATAGCAGGCCTAAAGTAGATGTGTTTATGGCTCAAGATATGAGCTATAATCTTATTACATATGCAGAATTAAATTTTATAAAAGCAGAAGCTCAACTAAAAGGCTGGGGAGGATCTAAAACAGCAGAACAATATTATTATGATGGTATTGATGCTTCTTTTCAACAGTATGGAGTTACAGGAGAAAATGAGTATAAAGACAGAGATGGCATCAAATGGGGGACTTCAAGCACTGGTGATAGACATTTATTCGGAGTGGTAAACAGCGGTATTTCTACAAACCCTTTAGATAAAATTACAAGACAACGTTGGCTAGCTAGTTTTAATCAAGGTCATGATATATGGTGTATGCAGAAAAGAACAAGACTGCTGCCTCTTATCGATCAATTTGCACCAGATGGAGCACTTGGATTAGATTATGCGTCCTTACCAGAAAGAATGGCATATCCACCATTTTCAGAAAGTGTATTAAATAACGATGGTTTTCAAGAAGCCGTTTCCAACTTATCGCAAGGTAATTCATTATATAGTGAACTTAAAATTAACAAACCATATACACCAACAAAATGGGAAACAATTATCCCTGAATTTAATCAAGAATTTGCAAATAATTTTTATGGAGACTCAGAGGATGATTTAATTGCCGCTGGAATAACCTATACAATACTATAAATATATTATGAAAAATATAAAAAAAATATTACTACTAATTATCTTAATGATATCTTTTTCATGTACTGAAGATAATATTGCAATAGAAGATTCTTTTTTAAATTATGACATCCCTATTGTATCTGTAACTTCAGACTATATTGTTGGAGCACAGTATAGTAGGTTTATTAGAAGAAGTACAGTCCCTGAAGAACCTACTATTGGTGTTTATAATCCTAATGTATCAAATCCTGCTGTTTATGAAGAACATGTAAAACAGGCACAAATAGCAGGTATAGATTTTTTTATCTTTCAATTTAGATCTGCAAATAATCAAAATCAAAACAATCAAGACACTGCGTTTATTAATGAACTACAAGCGGCACCAAATGCAGGAGATGTAAATTTTGCACTATCCTATAATTTTGGGAACATGGGGTTAAATAACAATAATAGAATTGAATCAAAAGGTCTTGTTCAAAGGTTTATTGATGATTTTAAATTGATGACACCATTTTTTGATCAAACTAATTATATGAAAGTTGATGGGAAAAATGTGGTGTATCTTTTAAATAGCCACAATTTACATTCTGATGATAATGCAGCTCTATATCAGCAAATGAGGGCAGAGTTAACTGATCTTGGTGTTGAGCTATATTTAATTGGTATGCAAAATGAATGGACACCAACTTTAAGATATGATTTTAGGTTTGTAAACGGAGTTGACGCCGTTACACATGCAACCTATGCTGCAGTGAATAAGAATTTGTATGATAGAATAATTAATTTTCACAAATTCATGGATCAAGCATGGTTGTATCATAAAGAAACTTTTGAAAAATATAATATTGAATACATTCCTACAATATCTCCATCTATAAATTTAAAAATAATAAATGGAGGAAGTAATATTAATGTGTTTGATAAGGATGCGCCTTGGTTTAGAGCAAATTGCAACGTAGCAAGAAGAGCCGCTGGAAGTAACAAGATTGTCTTAGTTGATTCTTTTAACGATTGGAATAGAGGAACACAACTTGAATCTGCAACTTCTTACGGAGAACAATATCTTCAAATATTAAGAGAAGAGTTTAAGACAAATTAATTCATTTTTATATGAAAATCAAATCAATCTCATTTTTATCAATGCTAACGCTTTTCTTTTTTAATAGTTGTAAAAGCAATATTGAAAATATAAAGATTGATAATAAAACCAACGTTAAAATAAACAATTCTATAGAAGGTAAAATTTTAGCAGGTTATCAAGGTTGGTTTAATGCAGAAGGTGATGGCTCTAATTTAAATTGGAAACATTATGCTAACAACAAACAATTTAATCCCGGGAATACTTCTGTAGATTTTTGGCCAGATGTAAGCGAACTAGATAAAGATGAACTTTTTAAAACAGAATTTGTTTATAAAGATGGTGAACCTGCCTATGTATTTAGTTCTGCAAATGCAAAAACGGTAAATCGTCATTTTAAATGGATGAATGATTACGGAATTGATGGCGTTTTTGCACAACGATTTGTGGTTGGTTTAACTAGAGGTCAAGAAAGAATAGATAATTACAATACTGTTTTTGATAACTGTTTTAAGGCTGCAAAAAACAATGATAGGGTATTAAGTTTAATGTACGATTTGTCAGGTACGACTAAAGATAATGTTGTAGAAACTACCAAAGAAGATTGGAAACAATTGGTTAGACGATATAAATTAAACGACCCAACAAACCCAAATGTTTTAACCTATAAAGGAAAAGCGGTGGTATCTATTTGGGGTGTTGGCTTTAATAATAGAAAATACACTTTAGAAGATGTTAAAGAGCTCATTAATTTCTTTAAAAATGATCCGAGATATGGCAATTGTGCAGTGCTTTTAGGTGTTCCAACTGGTTGGAGAGCATTAGAGAGAGATGCTGTCAGTGATCCTAAATTACACGAAGTTATTAAGTTGGCAGATATTGTGCATCCATGGACTCCAGGCAGGTACAATGATTTACAATCTGCAGACCAACACAAAGAAAATTATACCATACAAGACCAAATATGGTGTACTGAAAACGGATTAATGTATATGCCTGTTGTTTTTCCTGGTTTCAGTTGGTATAACATGAAAAATGGTAAAGATAAATTTAATAAAATACCACGTTTAAAAGGAGCTTTTTTATGGAGACAATTTTACAATGCAATTTCTTCGGATGTAAAAGCAATTTACGTGGCTATGTTTGATGAAATAGATGAAGGCACAAGTATTTTTAAAATAGATAACAATCCTCCTGTTGGAGAAAGTAAGTTTTTAACTTATGAAGGTTTGCCTTCAGATTATTATTTATGGCAAACAGGACAAGCAGCAAAAATGTTGCGTAAAGAAATCATTTTAACAAAAAAACAGCCAATTTATCCAACGAAATAAAAATCCATTAATTGATGAATTTAGTATTTAATAAACAACTTATTAATTGTATACAATTTCTAGTAATTTCTTTTTTCTTTTTTTCTTGTAGTAATTCAGAAAACAGAATATCAGAAAATCTGGATAATGTAAAATATGTAGACCCACAAATTGGTGGTGTTGCTCCTTTTTTACAACCAACAAGAACACGTATACATTTGCCAAATTCTATGGTACGCATGTATCCTGAAAGAAAAGATTATAGAGATGATCAAATTACTTCATTTCCACTTACTACGAGAAAGCATAGGTCAGATTTACTTTTTAATATTATGCCAGTTTCTGGGAATGTTAACGAGACTAAAAAACCAATTTCAGCATGGGATCAAGATTTAGAAATTGCGCATCCACATTACTACTCAACTTGGTTAGAAGATTATGATATTACTACAGAATTTACGCCTTCTGCACAAGCAGGTATTTTTAGATTCAGTTATCAAAATAAAAATACAAGAAAGTTATATTTAAGAGATTTATCTGGTGATGATTGGCAATTAAATGATGATGGTTCTCTAACAGGAACAGAATCTTTTGAGGGTATGCAAGCTTATGTATACGCCATTATAAACCAAAAAGGAACTTTCAGTTCGACAAAATTTGTTGACGATAAAGTAAACTCATGGATTACTTTTAATGATACTACTAACGTTAAGCCAGTCCAGTTTAAATACGGTTTATCATTTATAAGCACTGAGCAAGCACAAAAAAATTTAGAAAGAGAAATTCCTGATTTCGATTTTGAAAACATAAAAGAAAAAGCCCATAAAAGATGGTCTGAAGTAGTGAACCAAATAGAAGTAGAAGGGGGGACAGAAGCTTACAAAAGAACCTTTTACACAGCCTTGTACCGTTCTTATGAAAGAATGATAAATATTACTGAAGATGGAAAATATTATAGTAATTATGATAAAAAAATTCACGAAGGCGAACAAGATTTTTATGCAGATGATTGGGTTTGGGATACGTTTTTAGCATTACATCCTTTACGTTATATTTTACAACCAGAAATGGAATCAGATATGATGGCTTCTTATGTAAGAATGTATGAACAATCTGGTTGGTTGCCTCAATTTCCGCAAATTCACGGAGATGCACCACCAATGAATGGTTTTCATTCTACAATTATGTTATTAGATGCGCATAGAAAAGGAGTTAAAAATTTTGATGCAGAAGTAGCTTTTGAGGCGATGAAAAAAAACGCATTAGAAGGCACAATGATTCCTTGGAAAATGGGGGCAGTTGCTCCATTGGACAAATTGGCTTTAAAATTGGGTTATTTTCCAGGATTACATCCAGGAGAAAAGGAAACTGAATCAAGAGTGCACGGTTTTGAAAAAAGACAATCTGTTGCAGTGACTTTAGCTCAAGGATATGATGATTGGGCTTTGGCGCAATTTGCAAAAGAATTAGGTAAAGAAGACGATTATAAATATTTTTCTAAAACTGCAGAAAATTACAAAAATTTATACTGGAAAGAAAAAGGATTTTTTATGCCTAAAGATGCCAAAGGAAATTGGATTGATATCGATCCAAAATTTGATGGCGGAATGGGAGGTCGGGATTATTATGACGAAAATAATGGTTGGACTTATTTATGGAATCCGCAACAAGATATTTTAGGATTGCAAGAATTAATGGGCGGAAGAAAAACGTTTGAAGCACGTTTAGATCAAATGTTTAGAGAAGATTTAGGAAGAAGCACGTATGCTTTAAATGCACGGTTTCCCGATTTTACAGGTATTGTTGGTCAATATTCTATGGGAAATGAACCAAGTTTTCATATTCCATATTTATATAATTTTACAGATTCACCTTGGAAAACTCAAAAGAGAATAAGAATGTTATTAAACACTTGGTTTAAAGACAATATTTTTGGTATTCCAGGAGATGAAGATGGTGGAGGAATGTCTGCATTTGTCGTCTTTTCTGCTATGGGTTTTTACCCTGTTACTCCTGGAATTCCAGTATATACTATTGGAAGCCCATTATTTTCTAAAATCAGTATTAATTTACCAAATGGCAATAAGTTTACCATAAACGCACCAAATTGTAATGAAACCAATAAATACATACAGTCTGCAACTTTAAACGGAAAAGAACTAAAAGGTCCTTGGTTTACACATGATGATCTTATCAATGGAGCTACAATTACCCTAGAAATGGGGAAATATCCAAATAAAAATTGGGGTACAGATCAATCTCTCATTCCAAACAATTTTAAAAATTAACAACAGATTACCTATGAAAAATATAAAAAATTACTTTTTACTGCTATTACTTACTTTAATAGGTATTTTCTCTTTTGGTAAAATCACAAAAACAACAACTAAAAAAGTTGTTGATAATACAAAATATGTGAACACATTTATAGGTACAGGTGGTCATGGACATACGTTTCCAGGAGCTACTACACCTTATGGAATGGTGCAATTAAGTCCGGATACAAGAACTTTAGGTTGGGACGCTTGTGGAGGATATCATCATACAGATTCTTCAATTTTAGGATTTTCTCACACACATTTAAGTGGAACAGGAATTAGTGATTTAGGTGATTTTTTATTTATGCCTTTTTCAGGTGAAGCGAAAGTAATTCCAGGAACTTCAGAAGATCCGGATGCAGGATATCGTTCTAGATTTAGTCATGAAGATGAAGTTTCTTCTCCAGGATTTTATTCGGTTTTATTAAAGGATTACGATATTAAAGCTGAACTTACGGCTACTAAAAGAGCGGGTTTTCATAAATATAAGTTCCGTAAAGAAGGGAAATCGGGAATCATTATAGATTTATCGCATACTATTTACCCAGATCATAAACCAAATCACCAATTTCAATTGATTTCTGATACTGAAATTTCTGGTTATAAAGGTTCTGGTGGTTGGGCTGTAACTCAAGATATTTTCTTTAAAGCAAAATTTAATAAACCTTTTACAGTTACTTTTTACGAAAATGGTAAAAAAATTGATGCCTTACCAAATAGAATGTCTAAAAAATTATTGGCTGTATTAACATTTAATACCAAAGCTGGCGAAGAAGTTTTAGCAAAAGTGGGTATTTCTTCTGTAGATTATGAAGGTGCTAGTAAAAATTTAGACTCAGAAATAAACCATTGGGATTTTAATAAAGTTAAAAATGAAGCTCATGAAACTTGGAAAAAGGAATTATCAAAAATTAATGTAAAGGGAGGTACGGAAGATGAGAAAACAATTTTTTATACAGGATTATATCACACTTCTATAAGTCCAAATACATTTTCTGATGTAGATTTCAGATATAGGGGAATGGATAGAAAAATTCATCAATCTAATGAAGAAAAAATTTATACAGTGTTCTCTTTGTGGGATACTTTTAGAGCATACAATCCTTTAAAGACAATTACTGATCCTGATAAAACTAACGAATTTATAAATACACTTTTAACAAAATACGATCAAGGTGGTATTTTACCAATGTGGGAATTACAAGGGAATTACACCGGTTGTATGATTGGTTATCATTCTGTGCCAGTAATTGTAGACGCCTATAATAAAGGAATTAGAGGTTATGATGTGAAGAAAGCCTATAAAGCAGTCGTTCACGCATCAAAGTATGATACTACAGATATATTTTTTCCATCAAAACAAGTAAAAAACATTTTGATGCCGAAAGGTAAGCTCTATAATGAGACAATGGATTTTATTCCTGCTGATTTAGAAAATGAATCCGTATCTAAAGCCTTAGAATATGCTTATAATGATTGGTGTATTGCACAAATGGCAAAAGATTTAGGCAAAACAGATGATTACAATCATTTTATGAAACGCTCTAAAAAATACACACAATATTACGATACCAAATCAGGCTTTATGAGAGGGAAAAATCAAGATGGAAAATGGCGTGAGCCTTTTGATCCTCGTTTTTCTAAACATAGAAAAGATGATTATACTGAAGGAAATGCTTATCAATGGTCTTGGTTTGTACCTCATGATGTTGAAGGTTTGGTAGATTTAGTTGGCGGAAAAGAGACGTTTATTAAAAACTTAGATGTTTTATTTTCTACAAGTTCAGAATTAACTGGAGATGATGTTTCTGGAGATATTTCAGGTTTAATTGGTCAATATGCGCACGGAAATGAGCCAAGTCATCATATTGCACATATGTATAATTTTGTGGGTCAACCTTGGAAAACACAAGAAGTTACAGACAAAATTATGAACGAGTTGTATTTTAATAACCCAAATGGATTGGCAGGTAATGAAGATTGTGGACAAATGTCTGCTTGGTACGTATTAAATGCGATGGGTTTCTATTCTTTTAGCCCAGGAAATACGACATATTCTATTGGTCGTCCAATTTTTGATGAAGTAGAAATCAATTTACCAACAGGCAAGAAATTTGTGATTAAAGCAAAAAATAATAGTCGGGACAATAAATACATTCAAACAACTAAATTGAATGGAAAAAAATTAGATACTCCATTTTTTACACACGAGCAGTTAATTGCTGGAGGAAAAATGGAATTTAAAATGGGTAATTTACCTAAATAATTAAAGAGTAACATCAACTAAACTTACAATGAAAGATTTAAAAAAAATACCTGTAGTACCTAAAAAGAATTTAATTTCTTTTATTCTTGTTACCTCATTATTTGCATTATGGGGCTTTGCGAACGCAGTTACAGATCCAATGGTTCAGGCTTTTAAAAAAGTATTAGAATTATCTAATTCTGAAGCAGCTTGGGTACAAATGGCATTTTATGGTGGGTATTTTTGTATGGCTTTGCCAGCAGCAATGTTTATGCGTAAATATTCTTATAAAGTAGGTATTTTAATTGGTTTAGCTCTATATGCAACAGGAGCATTATTATTTTATCCTGCAGCGCAATCAGAAAGCTTTATGTTCTTTTGTTTGGGTCTATATGTATTAACATTTGGTTTGGCTTTTCTAGAAACAGCAGCAAATCCTTATGCATTAGCAATGGGAGCAAAAGAAACAGCTACACAGCGTTTAAATTTAGCACAAGCCTTTAATCCTGTTGGATTAATTGCTGGTTTATTTGTAGCCCAACAATTTGTTTTAAAGAACTTACAGTCTGATGATATTGTTGATTTTAGTGCGCTTGAGGAAGCTTCTAAAACGCTTATTAGAACTACTGATTTATTGGTGATTAGAGATCCTTATGTAGTATTAGGATTGTTTATTACAGTAGTTTTTGTGATTTTTTTAGTTAGTAAAATGCCACAATCTAAAGCCGAGGGTGAAATGCCAAAAATTGGTGAAACTTTTGCTTCTTTAGGTAAAAACTCTAAATATGCATCTGGAGTGTTGGCTCAAGTTTTATATGTTGGTGGGCAAATAATGTGTTGGACTTATATTTATCAATATGCAGAAGGCATAGGTATGGATAGTGTTACAGCAGGTTATTATCAAATGGCTGCCTTTGTTTTATTTACGGTTGGTAGAGCTATTGGAACGTATTTATTACGTTTTATTAGTTCAGGAAAATTACTAATGTATTTTGCTGTTTTAGCAATGGTTTTTTCTTTAGGAACTATTTTTATTCAAGGTATTATTGGTTTATATTGTTTAGTGGGTATATCTTTCTTTATGTCTTTAATGTTTCCAACCATTTATGGTATTGCTTTAGGAGGTTTGTCAGAAGAGCAATCTAAAGTAGGTTCTGCAGGTTTGGTTATGGCAATTGTTGGAGGTGCATTAATGCCAAAACTGCAAGGAATTATTATTGATGCTGGTGGAAATGGTGTTGCAGACACTTCGATTATGGGAGTTTCAGAAGTAAACTTTTCATTTATATTACCATTACTATGTTTCACTTTTATAGCTTGGTATGGTTTTAGAGTATTTAAAAAGTATGAATCTAGTAGCTCATAATGATATAAAAAACAAGTATGCAAAGAAGTATAAAACTGTATTTGATAATTATAGTTTCTATTTTTAGTAACTCAATAATTTTTTCACAATCAAAAAAACCAAATGTCATTGTATTTATTGCAGATGATTTTGGTTACGGTTCAACCAATATTTATGGTGCGCAAGAAGCATTAATAAAAACGCCAAACGTAAATAAATTAGCCAAAGAAGGCGTAAAATTTACAAATGCATATACAACAGGTTCTGTATGCACTCCTACTAGATATGCATTAATGACCGGTCAATATTCTTGGAGAACAAAACTTAAAAAAGGGGTTGTTAATATGAACGACCCAGCCTTAATTGATGTGAAAAGAAAAACATTACCAAAATATATGCAATCTTTAGGTTATAAGACAGCAATGGTTGGTAAATGGCATCTAGGTTTTAAAGAAAAAAAGTTCAATAATTTATTAGGAGATATTTATCCTGCTCCAACAGATTATGGGTTGGATTATAGTTTTGCATTGCCTAATAATTTAGATGATGGACATAAAGTTTACATTGAAAATAACAAGATTTATGGATTGCGTTCTGATAAAATTTCTCCTTACGGAAAATCATTTTATGGAAAACAATACCAAGGATATGATGCCCCACAAAGAGTTACAGAGCAAGTAACAGATGATTTAACAAACAAATCTATAGAGTGGATGAAAAGTTTGGGTAAAGACCAGCCATTCTTTTTATACTATGCAGCAGCTGCAGTTCATCATCCCATAGTACCTAGTCCGCAAATGCGAGGTAAAAGTAACGCAGGTGCATATGGAGATTTTATTCAAGATATAGACCGTTCTTTAGGAGATTTAATTGTATTTCTAGAAGAAAGAGGTATTAGAGAAAACACCATTATCATTTTTGCGAGCGATAATGGAGGAGATATTCCTAGAAAGAAAAATCTTGTAATGCCAGAAAATTTTGCCATTAATAAAGGCTTACAAATTAATGGAGATTATAAAGGTGATAAACATACCATTTGGGATGGAGGATTTAGAATTCCGTTTATTGTAAATCATCCAAAGAAAATAAAAGAAGATAAAACTTCTAATGTAACTATCTCAACAATTGATATTTATGGTTTTTTAGCAGATTATATTGGTAATAATAAAGGGTTAGATTTAGAAGATGCACCAGATAGTTATAGCTTTAAAAAGGCCGTTTTAAAACCAAATCAATTTTACGAAAGACCCCCTTTAGTGCATAGAGATGCACAAGGCAGAAAAGCAATTCGTTTTGAAGGGTGGAAATTCATTGAAGAAAAAAATAAAGACACAAAAAGAAAGATGAATGCTGAAATGCTTTTTAGCTTAACTAAAGATAAAAAGGAATCTACAAATCTTGCTAAAACAGAAATAGCAGTTGTAGATAAAGCAAAGACCTATTTATCAAAAGTAATAGAAAAGTCTTCCAAGGAAATTTGGAAAAATAATTAAAATGAAAAATAAAATAATAGTACTAATTGTTGGTTGTTTGTTGTTGATGTTTAATTGCAAGTCTAAAAGTGAGCTTATAAATCAAACTAAAAACAAGAAGAAGCCAAATGTGTTGTTACTATTTTCCGATCAACATAACAAAAAGACAATGGGTTATGAAAATCATCCAGATGTCATTACTCCAAATCTCGATAAACTATCAACTGAATCTGTGGTCTTTGATAGAGCCTATGCAACAAGAGGTGTTTGTGTCCCCTCTAGAATGTCTTTAATGACAGGACTCTATCCAAGAACATTAGGGTTAATGAATAATAATGAAGAAACTTCTGTTACAGACAAGGCGACTTCGTTAGCTAGTATTTTTAAATACAATGGATACAAAACCTATACTTTTGGAAAAAGACATTTAAAAGGTGGAGGAGACAAAGGTTGGGATGTTAAAAAAGAGGTACACGCAGAAAAAGGCGATAATGGCAACTATTTAAGCTGGGTTACAACACAAGGCTATCAAAGTGAATTCTCTTATGATTGGGCTGCAGAATTCGGGAAAGGACCTATTGGTAGTAACGATGCGAACGCCAATATACCTATCGCTGATTTAGGGACACGTATTTCTAAATTACCATTCGGATTTACAATGGAGGCTTACACTGCATTAGAAACCATTAATATGATTGATCAACAAAAAAATAGTGATACACCTTTCTTTTGTTTTTCTTCTTTCTATAGACCACATCAACCCTACACTCCTGTAAAGAAATTCATGGATATGTATACAGTTTCCGAATGGGGAAAGGGCACAAAATTAAAAAGTGGTATAAAAATGCCCGAAAGTTTTTACCAACCCACAAAAGATTTGCCACCCTTATTACAGTTCCAAAGAAATGGAGGTAATAAAGTATGGAACATGGACAAGGCTTTTGAAGACGAACAACTCTGGAGAGATTATATTGGAGCCTATTACGCATTAGTCACAGAAGTAGACCATTACGTTGGCGAGATTTTGCAAGCTTTAGACAAAGCAAATATCACAGAAGAAACAATCATTATTTATACCACAGATCATGGCGATTTTGTTGGGAACCATGGAATGGTAGAGAAAGCTGCTGCTGGTCATAATATTTATGAAGATATTTTAAACATTCCCTTAATGATTAGAATTCCAGGAAAAACACTTCAAGGAAAACATACTGCTGAACTGGTAACTTTGGTAGATATTATCCCTACTCTAATCGATGTTTTAGACTTAAAAACCCCCGATTTAGAATACAATTTTGAAGGCGTATCACTCGCGAAATTACTCTTGGAACAAAAACCATTGAACAGAGATTATATCGTATCTGAAAGTTGGTTTCAAGCCACAGTAATCGGTAAAAATGAAAAACTGGGGATTATGAAGCCAAATCCTGTAAATCCTAGACGAGATTACAGAGAATTTGGAGATATGTTTTTTGATAGAACATACGATCCTTTAGAGCTAAATAATGGAATTAATGATGCAAAAAATCAAGAAAAAATAGCGCAGCTTAGAACGTTTTATGCTGATTTTAAAACACAAGTTTCCGGAATTGGAATGCAAGAAATAAATAACAAAAATAAATAACCACAAATGATATTTAATACTTATAAAACCATTGGATTTATAGTCTTTTTAATACTAATTAGCAATATTAAATCAATTGCACAAAATTCTAAAAAACCAAACATCATCTTCATTATGACAGATGATCAAAGTGCTGTTGTTCCTTTAGATTCAGAAAAGAGAATTCAATCGCGTCCTTTTGGATTTAATGGGGATAAAGAAGTGCACACACCCATTATAGATGACTTGGCAAAGAACGGTATGATTTTTAACAGCGCATATGTATCAAGTTCTGTATGTGTGCCAAGTAGATACACAATGCTAACGGGACGTTATGCAGGAAGATCTGAAGGCCCTGCTTTTATGAGAATGCATCCTAAAGGAACGATGACAAGAGTAGAAAATAATACGGAAATAGAAAAAGACAAACCAAATTTACCAAGACTTTTACAAGAAGTGGGGTACAAAACAGGTTTTGTTGGTAAAAGTCATATTGTAGAACATAACATCGTTAACAATAAAAAAAATTGGACAAAAAATGGCTTTCAAACCTATGCAAAAAATGCAGATCCAAATGACCCAGCAGTTTCTAAAAAAATGTATGAGAACCATCAAAAATGGACAGAAGTAATTAAAGAATATGGTTTTGATTATGCAAACGGAGTTTATGCAGGAAATTTAAGAGAACAATATAATGATTCATTAAATGTTCATAATATAGAGTGGAAAAATAAGGCTGCTTTAGAATTCATCGATGAAAACAAAAAAGATCCCTTCTTTTTATATTACAGCGAAACGGTTCCTCATGGTCCAGCTCCATATAATATGAAAAATGGAAAATATTTTAGAGGTTTAGATTCAAATCCAAAATTTACGGGAGAAGGTCTAGTAGATGCAGATTATTCTTATTTACCCACTAGAGAAGAAATCAAAGAAGAAGTCAAAAACCTCGATAAAAAAGTAGCACATGCTTGGTTGCGTTGGTTTGATCATGCAGTTGGTGCCGTGGTAGATAAACTAAAAGCAGAAGGAATTTATGAAAATACCATTATTATAATTACTTCAGATCATGGGAACTACAACGGAGGAAAAACGAGCTTGTATGAAAGTGGAACAAAAGTTCCTTTGATGATGCATTGGCCAAATGGAATTAAACCAAACCAAGAGTATAACGAGTTAGTTCAAAATATTGATTTTACGCCTACTTTTTTAAATCTAGCAGGGATAAAATTAAAGACTGTAAAATCAAAATTAGACGGTGTTAGTTTAAAAAAAGTATTAAAAGGAACTAAAAAACCAGTGCATGATTATTTATTTTTTGAGATGGGTTACGCAAGAAGTGTGATGACTAAAGATTGGAAATACATTTCTGTGAGATATGATAAACAAAAACAGAATAGAATCAATAGAGGTCGAACATTTAAAGGATGGAAAGGTGCAGAACTTCAATACCCCTATTACACCAGAAATGGTCATTTGGGAAATATTGCATCAAAAAGCAGTGCTTTTTATTTTGATGCTGATCAAGTATTTGATTTAGTTAAGGATCCACGTGAAACGGAAAATGTTTTTAAAGACAACAAAGAAAAAGCAGAAGAACTTAAAAAGCTATTGACAAAAAGCTTAATGTTATTTCCTAATAGACCTTACGCAGAGTTTGTAAAGTAATATGGACAATGCTATAAAATCAATACTAGTAATTTTTACGTGCTGTTTTATTTTAAAGAGTGCTGCTCAAAAAACAATAGATACAATAGCGACAAAAGCAGGTGGATATGATATTCCCATTCGAATAAAACTACCAAAAAAGACTACAGGCAAAAATCCTGTGTATTTCTTTGTGCATGGAGGTGGATGGAATGGAGGTACTGCAACTCGTGTTCCGCCAGCAAGATTGCACACAGATGCTAATTATCTAGCTGATCAATTAGGTGTTATTTATGTTGGATTAGGGTATAGATGCAAAGGAAACAACGCAACATTTGCAGATGCTATAAAAGACTTAAAAGCATCTGTTCAATGGTTTTTTGATAATGCAGATACATACAATGCGGACTTAACAAGAATTGGGTTTGGAGGAGCATCAGCAGGTTCAACATTGGCAGCTATGATGGCTCAAAAATATAAAAATTGTAAACTATTTGTTGGTGCAGAAGGCATGTATAATTTAGTAGATCATGATGCTAAAAAATCTCTTTTTCCCAGTCAAAAAGGAAGAGCATTATATGGATTAGCGACGGAAAAAGAAAGTAAAAAAGCATCTAGCTTTTATAATTTAAGAGAAAGCCCCCCAACTTCTTTATTGTTAAATGGAAAAGAAGATGTCTTATGTCATTATTCACAAACAGAAAAATTTGCTGAACAAATCAAGAAAAAAGGAGGCAAAGTAAAAGCTGTTTTGTACGATAAAATTAATCACACTTGTTTAAGTGCATCCTACCCTGAAGTACTAAAAAATAGTGTTTTAGAAATTGCCAAATTGTTTATTGAAGAATTTCAACTAGAAAACACAAATATGAATCAAATAGAAGTCCTTTTAGATAAAAGGCTTCAAGGACAGTATACCAAAGAAAATATTAAGGAAAAAGAGATTTTAGGCACTTGGAAATTTAAGAATATTATCATCACTTTAAATGAAAATGGACAAGGTTATTATTTAAATTCTAAAAATAATAGCACAAAAATATTCACATATACTTTAGAAAAAGATTCGATAACTTTCAAGGTTAATGGCAAAACTAAAATGTTTTATATGCGCAAAAACAATAGAATTCTCTACGAATATGTTATTGCAAATACTAGAGCTAAATATAGACGTTTTAATTATATGAAAGTTAAAAAATAAAAGCATCTATTAAAAATCATTCATGAAATATTTTTTATATACCTTATTCATAATTTTAACTTTTGGTTGTAAAACACAAGACACTGCTAAAAAGAAGATTGCTTTAAATAGTCAGAAAAAGAATTTATTGTTTATTATAGTAGATCAACAAAGATATGATGCATTGAGTTATGCAGGCAATACTATTTTAAAAACGCCAAATTTAGACAGATTAGCAAAACAAGGCGCATATTTTAAAAATGCGTACACTCCTGTTGCTGTTTGTGGACCTGCGAGATCTTCAATCTTAACTGGAACAACAATAAATACACACCAAGTAACAACAAATGATAAAACCTACGATTATAACGATACCCCAGTAATGACCATGAAAACCTTTGATGAAATTCTCACAGAAAAAGGATATCATGCAGAGTATTATGGGAAATGGCATGTCTTAACTTCGCATGCAGAGGTCTATAAAAATCCAAATAAATATGCTAAAAACGGGAAATATATATTTAAACCCCAAGGGCAAAGGCATTTGTATCTCGATTATTTAAACGAGGTATTTCCTAGAGAGGAACCTAAAAAAGGGCAGCTTTTAGATCGATTTACTAAAAGACCTTACACCCCAGATCCATTAGATATAGATTATGGAAAAACATACAATGACGTTAAAAAAGAAGTAAAACATCGTCATTCTCAACCAAATTATCATGGCAAATCTAGTATTCCTAAAGAACATACCATCACTGCGTATTATGCGAATAAAACCATTGACGCAATCAAGAGGTTAAAAAACAAACCTTTCAGCATAACAACCTCTTTTCATTTTCCGCATGCACCCATGATTCCATCCGAGCCTTATTACAGCATGTATGATCCTGATAAGATGCCAATCCCTTCAAGTATTAAAGATGATATGCAAAATTCCCCATATATTAATGCCAATGGAAGAAATAAGTTGACCGTTTTTGCAGATGAGGAAAAATTAAAATATATGATTTCTAATTATTATGGTTTAATTACTGAGTTAGATGATTGGATTGGACAAATAATGAAAACACTAGAAGATGAAGGTGTCGCAGAACATACTATGGTGATTTTCACAAGTGATCATGGAGAAATGTTAGGAGCCCACGGAATGCGTGAAAAAAACGTGTTTTATGAAGAATCTTCACACATCCCATTAATGATAAAAATGCCCAATGAAATTAAAAAAGAAACTACAGTGAATGGCTATGTTTCTAATATAGATTTATTTGCCACAATTATGGATTATTTAAACATTGGAAATTATAATTCCGATGGAGAAAGTTTACGCGATTTGATAGAGCATAAACAAACGAATCATGGGAACTATGTGGTTACAGAATGGGATTATAGAGGGCCAACATCCCCCAATTATATGATTGTAAAAAACGGATGGAAATTGATGGTTCCTTATACTAAAGATTCTAAAGTTATCAATGCAATGTATCACTTAACTGAAGATCCGCATGAAATGAACAATCTTTTAGGGAAAAATCCAGATAGGGAAAAATACAAGCAAAAAGCCGAAGATTTAAGAACCAATCTTTTAGAATGGTTGAAAAAAAACAAGTCGAAACATTACGACGGCGTATCAAAACGAAAATTGTTATAAATAACTAAAATGAAATTATATCCTTTACAATTCACACCATTATTTAAATATAGAATTTGGGGTGGAGAAAAATTAAAAACAGAACTAAACAAACAATACATTGAAGAAAATATTGGA